>Ga0207090_1020_pt1 | contig 42858 bp, 41 predicted proteins | sample Alteio_BWMinHeat_50_FD_153565 | JGI IMG/M metagenome (GOLD analysis project Ga0207090, IMG submission 153565) | Enriched cells from forest soil in Barre Woods Harvard Forest LTER site, Petersham, Massachusetts, United States -... | ecosystem: Environmental > Terrestrial > Soil > Temperate forest >...
CTCCAGGTGTCCAGGCAGAGCGCGACAATGCCTCTGACACTGCAGATTCGGGGGAGCGTCGATGGAAAGCACAATTTCGGCATTTACCACAAGTGCGATCCCCTTGGTGCGACTCCGGAGAACCCCTGCTCCGCCTATAATTCGCGCGACCGGCAGTACTCGCCGGTCATTCAGGTCGTTTCCACGCGGACATTCAAAGATCGCGTGTCGTTCACCGCGGTTCCGACATTCGCGTTTAACACTCGAGATGACTCGATAGGCGACAACATTCCGGGAATCGGGTTCGGCGTCCAGCACAAAAATACGATCTCCCTCGGCCTTGGCGCAGGCGTGCGATTTCTGCCGACCGTGTCCCTGGTAGGCGAGTACATTCCGAAACTCTACGGTTTCAGAGGCGAAACGACGGACCGGCCGGGGGTTTCGATCGGCCTGCAGAAATCGACGTTCCGGCATACCTTCGAGCTGCTCATCTCGAGACAGCAGGTGTTGACGCCGGCTGAGGTTGCGTTTCAAGGCATGGGTACATTCCAGCTCGGATTCAATATTTATCGCAAGATTCGATAGCGGCGAGGATCTCCTGGACCGCCGGCCGTTCGGTTTGACTCGGACTGACGGCGATCCAGCAGATCCTTCCATCAGGCCCAACAGTGAAAGTCGCCGGGTGCGCGATGTTGTAGGCGTCTTTGCCGATTGCGTGATAGACGCCGTAGGCGCGGGTCACCTGACGCGTCTCATCAAAGAGCAGCGGAAAGGGATACGCGTGTTTGTGGACGTGCTCTTTGGCCCGGAACAATCCGTTGATCTTCTGGGCTGCAATCACCACCAGCGCCGCGCCGCGTTGCGTGAATTCGTTGTGAGCTGACTCCAACTGAGTCATCTGGTTTCGGCAGTTGGGTCACCAGGTGCCGCGAATGAAAACGATGGCAAGCGGTTTGCCGCGATAGTCCGTGAGCCGAATGATCTCGCGCTCCGCCGTGGGAAGAGCGAAGCCGGGCGCCGCGTCGCCGGTACGCAGAGTTTCAGAATTCTTGAGCATTTTGTTATATCGGCTGTCATTGACCGCTACAGTTTTATCCGCCGCCCGGCAGGCTCAAGGGAATATTGGGATTGCTCGCGCTCGCCGGAGTCTTATTCCCAAGCAACGGCGCCGAGATAGCAGCTGTTAATCCTGCCACGGCTGGAATACTTGCCGCGAGAGTCGATACCACTGACGTCACTGCGGACGATGTTGCGGCGGTGGCGGCCCCTGTCGCTGCTCCGGTTGCGCCGCCTGCTGCGCCACCGGCCGCACCACCTCCTGCGCCACCGGCCGCGCCACCTCCCGCGCCTCCGCCTGCGCCACCGGCTCCGCCACCAGCGCCGCCACCGGCTCCGACAACGGGCTGAGCGATCGCGGCGATCAGCGCTGTGATAGCAGTAAAGCCGACTCCCCGGATTGCGGTGACGCGCTGGCCGGTTCTAATGGTGACGGATTGCCGCGTCAGAACCTCAGTGATTTGCTCGACGCCTTCATTCAACGCGTGGGTACTTTGCGAGTCGTTCGGTACGTCCTGCGTTCCTTCAGTACCTCGAATTGCCGCGACGGCTGTTGGCGTTTCAAGCGTGGTCTGGGTTCCTGCCGCCTTGGTGATACTGAACCAGAGGTTCCCAATGGCCTGCGTGACGCGCCGCTGGAGGGTTCCGGCCTGCATCTGTTGCTGGATTTGGATTGTTGTACCCTCGCTGAGGATCATCTTGCTTTGATCCGTGAAAAGTACTGTCGCGCGGCCATTCAGGGTGCGCAGAAAGTCGCCACTGGCCAAACCCAGACCCTGCGTAACCTTCACAAAGTTGTTCGGTGTTGCGGCTCTGGCCGCGCGCACATCGTTACTGGTTTCCGAGAGCAGCGCGATCTGGGCGCCGCCCAGCGGTCCCTGGGCGTTAGGCAACGGCACAACCGGCAGCAATGTCGCCACCAGAATCTGACCCGGCATGAGGTGATTCGTTGCGCCGTTCTTTTGCCGTTCGACAATCGTGAAGTCTCCCCCTCGGCTCTGAACGCGGTCCTCGCTCTGCGGAGTCGCGGTCACGATGCCCGACAGATTGCCTTCACTGATGTTCGGATGAACCTCCAGTTGTGGCGTTACGATCTCGACTGCCGTGCCGATTGGGAAATTGAACGCGACCGTTCCGCTCTTCACAACGATCCTGAGCGGGTTCTGGCGGACAATTTCCACTTCCGACGACTCGCCGATCTCGACACGGCCATGCGCGATGCGAAGCACGCCGCCGCTGGCCTTCAGGGTGCGAATCACATCGCCTTCGAAGAGGGATGTGTCGTTGGTCAGCTTCTGGCCGGATCGTTCGACCGTGCCAAGCAGAATGATGTCGCCCACAATCGTGGCTTTGGCTTGAGCCCAGGGCGCCGCGAGGATCAGAGTGAAAAGTGTAAATACGAGTTTTTGAATTAGTTTATTTTTCATCGAACTTATACACGGGATCAAAGGGCGACTCGTCACCGGTGTATTCCATGCGGTATTTGGCGATTCGACTCTTCATAAAACGCGAAGGTCCGTCACCCGGAGCGAGCGACAGGACATGATCGAAGGCCATTTCTGCGCCATCGAAGTCGCCCTTCCGGTACAGCGCCAGCGCGTGTCCATACATAGTTGCGATTTCTTCCTGTTCCGGCTTCACCATCAGCCCGGAGGATCCCAATCGCCGGTCTTCCTGCCTGCGCTCTCCGTGTCGGAGCATAGCGAGCCTCTTCACAATCTGCTTTTGCGGCGTCATCGGACCGCGGCGGTCCGCCTCGCGACGCTCATCTTCCAGGCGCCGCAGGCCGAGTGGTTCGTAAATCGTCACGGCTTGCGATTTGCCTTTGACTTGAATCGTATCGAGTTCGCGGCACAGGACCAGGTCACTTACCGCTGTGAAAGTCGCATCCGAAATGAGAATTTTCGTGCCGTAGTATTTGTTCAACGACTCGAGCCGCGAACCAAGATTGACGTTATCGCCCATGACGGTGTAACTGAAGCGTGTCGGCGATCCCATGTTTCCGTATACCATTGGCCCGGTGTTCAATCCGATTCCAATTTCAAACTTTGCTCCACCAGGCAGGACCAGGACCCCACGCATATCTTCGACGGCATGAATCATTTCGAGCGCGGTCAGCACGCCGCGCAGGGCATGATCTTTCATTTCCAACGGAGCTCCCCAAAAGCACATCACGGCGTCGCCGATGAGCTTGTCGAGCGTGCCTTTGTGCGTGAAGATGATGCCCTGCATCCTCTCGAAATACTGATTCAGGAATTGCACGACTTCTGCAGGAGCCATTTTCTCAGAGAAACTGGTGAACCCCCGGATATCCGAGAATAACACGGTCAGTTCGCGCTTTTCGCCACCGAGTTTCAACATGTCCGGCTGGCTCAGGACCTGCTCGATCACGTGCTGGTCGAGGTAGAACTGGAAGGTGGACTTGGTCCGCTTCTTTTCGCGCTCTTCAGTGAAGTAGTTGTACGAGATCAGGCTTGAGCTGGTGACAAACAGGGATAGTCCCGGGTAGATGAAGCTCAGCACCCAATGAAGGCTGATAAACGTCCAGTAGTTGAACGCGGTGAACGCCGCCAGCATTAACAATGTGTAGAACACTGCACGTGTAGCATTCAGCTTCGGAACGAAATATCCGGCGAATGCCCCAAAAATCAGAATGAGTGCGAAATCGAGGCTTTGGTGCAGCCATGTGCGATAGAGGTAGCGGTCGTGAAGAATGTTGTCGATGACATTGGCGTGAAGCTCGACGCCGGGCAGGGTCGGCTCGAAGGGTGTCGCCACAAGATCGTTCAAACCCGGAACGGTTGCGCCAATCAGGACGATCTTGTCTTTGAATACTTCCCGTCCGACCCGGCCTTCCATGACGTCGATCATCGGCACCGTCTGATATGTTCCCCGCCTGCCCGCATAGTCCAACATCAAACGGCCGGTCTGGTCCGTCGGTACCGTGTGATCACCGATCCGCACATTGTCGACATACCCTTTCGCGTTCAGGTTCACTTGCAGCGACGGCGTATTCAGATATCTGCGCAGTAGTTGAAAATCGAGGGAGGGATAGAGCCGCCCGTCATAGTCGATGATCTGTGGCTGGTAGCGAAGGCGCCCATCTTCGGGATGGAAATTCACAAACCCGAATGACGATGCCGCCTTGGTCAATTCAATCAGATTCGGGTGAAGCTCACTCCCGAGGAAAACACTTTGCAGCTGTTCCTCTCCCCCGGGCGCTGAATGCGGAACGGCGAAGATCTGCTTTTCGCTGACGATGTTCAGCAATTCGTCATCAAGCTTCCCATCCGGCCGTTTTGGACCTGGGTTCGGTTTCAGATACAGTACGACGCCCATCACGACCGATTCTGCGGCCTTGATCGCCTTCGCGAATTTGCCATCGTTGGCAGGGTTGCTGACGTCGGGATCTTCGAAAATGACATCGAATCCAATGGCTTTGGGGCCAGCCTCGGCAAGTTTTGAAACCAGAGTCGCCCACCGGTCGCGCTGAAAAACGCGGACCGACCCGAGTTTTGCAAGCGTTTTGTCGTCAATTCCCACGATGATGACGTCGTTGCTCCCGGGCCTGTCGCCCCGGGTGCGAAACTTTGCGTCCACCCAGCGCATCTCCAGGCTTGTGAGGAAGCTCTTATCGTTTAGTTCCAGCCGGTTCATGGCCAGCCAGGCAAAGGCGAGCGTCAGCGCCAGCGCCAGGATGGCGGGGATTCTCTTCTTCAATGACGCCGGCAGGATGCTATTGACCATTGAATTCGTTGAAAGGCGGCAGGTTACGTTAAAGCCTGACTCCGGTCAAGGTTGTTATAATTAGAAACTCGGGGTTAAGAGGGGAAATTCGGGGACAGTGACCAATTTCGGAATACGAAATTGGTCACTGTCCCCGAATTTCCCCTCTTAACCCCGAGTTTCCATTATGAATCCTACCGTCGAATCGAAGCTTAAGCGCATTCCCCCGGGACCGGGCGTGTATCTCTACAAGGATGCTGCAGCCCAGACGATTTACGTGGGCAAAGCCAAGTCGCTCCGGAACCGCGTTCGAACCTACTTCCAGCTATCGGCGGACCTCGATGTTCGCAAGGACCAGATGATGGACGCCATCGAAGACGTGGAGTTTATCATGACGGACACGGAAGGTGAGGCGCTTGCCCTCGAAAATAATCTGATCAAGCAGTATAAGCCGAAGTACAACATCCTTCTGCGAGACGATAAAACCTATCCTTATATCAGGCTCACCGTGAATGAGCCTTACCCGCGAACCATGATCACGCGGCGAGTCCGCAAAGATGGCGCGGCGTATTTCGGTCCGTTTTTTCCGGCCGGCCTGGCCCGAAAGAGTTTGAAGCTGATCGAGCGCTACTTCCTAATCCGGAATTGCAACATCCGGATCGACGGCAAGCGGCCGCGGCCGTGCCTGCAGTATTACATTCATCGCTGCCTCGGGCCCTGCGTCGACGGGTTGACGGCGTTCGACCAATATCAGGAGGCGGTCAAGGACGTCCGGCTCTTTCTCGAAGGGCGGAATAATGACCTGATCGAGCGGCTCCAGGCGAAGATGGAGCAGGCATCGGTCGGCGAACAATACGAAGTCGCCGCACACTATCGCGACGCGATCGACACCATGGAGACGCTTGCAGAGCGGCAGAAGATGGCGGTCATGGGCTACGACGACATCGACATCTTCGGCTACGCCCAGGAAGACAATCTGGTCGCGGTTTCGGTCTTCCACATGCGCGGCGGCCGCGTAGTCGATAAGCGAGAGCTGTTCTGGGAGGATCTGGAGAACTTTGAATCCGGCGAATTCTTTCAATCGGTAGTGAAGCAGTACTACGTCGATGCGCCTTTCATTCCCGTAGAGATTCACGTTCCCGTCGATTTCGAAGACCGCGATCTGCTGGAGCAGTGGCTTTCCGAGCGCCGCGGCAGGAAGGTCGAAATCCGCACGCCGCAACGCGGCGCCAAACGCGAACTGATGGAACTCGTTAACCGCAACGCGAGCCTGTCATTCCTTCAGCGATTCCGCGCTGCGATGCCATCCGTTGCCACGATATCCAGGCAAATCGAAGAAGCCCTCGATCTCGATAAGCCGCCGCGGCGCATCGAGTGCTTCGATATCTCGAACCTGCAGGGAAGCGATGTCGTAGCCTCGATGGTTGTGTGGGAAGACGCCAAGATGAAGAAGGGCGATTACCGGCGTTTCATCATCCGTTCGCTCTCCGGATTGCCGGACGATTTTCAAAGCATGCGTGAAGTGGTGACGCGACGTTACAAACGCGTTCAGGAGCAAGGACTGGCTATGCCGGATCTGGTCCTGATCGACGGCGGGATTGGACAGTTGCACGCGGCGCAATCCGCTCTTGATGAATTGAACGTTGTCGACCAGCCGCTCGCGAGCATCGCCAAGAAGGAAGAGATCATTTACATTGCCGGCCGCGAAGACGAACCGATTATTCTGGAACGCCGATCGCCCGCGTTGCGCGTGATTCAACAGATTCGCGATGAGAGTCATCGGTTCGCCATTACCTTCCATCGCGAGCGCCGCGGTCGCCGAACCTTCGCATCGGAGCTGAACGAGATTGAGGGCGTCGGCCTGAAAACCACGCAGAGACTGCTCACGCATTTTGGTTCATTGACGAAGATTCGCGAAGCCTCGGTTGACGATCTGCAGAGTGTCGTGAATCGTCCGCAGGCCGAAGCCGTTTGGAAGCATTTCCATTAAATCGTGTCTTCCTGCTACTATAAGGCGAGACCTTACTTAAGGTGCGCGCGAACGCGCTTTGCGCTGCGCGCGAGGAGAGCAAACATGAGCGATAACAACAGTGCTGGGGACAAGATTCTGTTCTTTATGGCCGGCGCCGGCATCGGCGCGGTCCTCGCGCTTCTATTCGCGCCGAAGTCTGGACGTGAAACACGCGAGTTGATTGCGCGAACAGCGACGGACAGCCGTGATTTCGTCACGAATAAGGTGACTGAAGGACGGCAGATGGTCGAAGAGAAGGGCCGGCAAATCGGCGATGACTTCACAAGCTTTCTCGACAAAAGCAAGGAAGCCGTTCAACGGCAGAAGGAACAATTGACTGCGGCATTCGAAGCCGGCAAAGCGGCTTACCGCGAGGAGAAGGGGCTCCAAAACGAGTAGGAGGTTGGATTGGAAATTTGGCTGACTGTTTTTGTGGGACTTACGACCGCCGCATTCCTTGCACAGTTAGTCGTTGTGATTGCCATTTACGTGATGGGGCAGCGGCTTGGGAAGCAGATTGAAACCTTCATGAAGGATACGCGCGAGTTGATGGGGCCGATTAAATCCGTCGCCGACAATCTGCGCACGGCTTCAGCCAATCTGGTCGAGATCGGCTTGTCTGCGCGTGACCAGTTCCGCCGTGTCGAATCGATGGTGACCGACACCGGCGAAGCTCTCACGGTGCAGATCGAACGCTTCGATCGTCTCAGCCAGAACGTCATGGAACGCATCAACGAGACAGCCGAAATCGTTCAGGATTCCGTCGTGCGTCCCGCGCGTGAGGTTGCCGCCATTGCAAAGGGCCTCTCGCACGGTCTCGGCGCGTTTCTATTTCGGAAAAGCCGGAGCACCGTCGACCAGGCTCGCCAGGACGAAGAACTGTTTATCTGATGACTGGGTTAAATGGAGATACCCTTGTTCCCCCTCCCGAATCTGGTTCTGTTTCCCGGCATCATCGTCCCCCTTCACATCTTCGAAGAGCGCTACAAGCTCATGATCAACGGTTGCATCGATCGCACCGAACTCTTTGGACTGGTGCTTCTTCGAAGCGGCGCCAGCGATGAGAGCGAAGACGCCATTCATCGCGTGGGCGTTACGGCAAGGGTTATCGAAGTCGAGAGACTTGATGACGGGCGGCTGAATATTCTCTGCGAAGGCGAGAGCCGATTCCGGATCTATAGATTCACTCAGCAGATGCCGTTCTGGAAAGGCGCAGTCGATGTTTTCGAGGACAACAACGAGCATCACCCCTCAGAGTCGTTGTACGATCAGGTCGCGGAACTGTATCGCAGCGTGGCCGAGCTCAGCGCCAAGCTCAGCGGTTCAGAGCGGCCAGAGTTGTCGCTCCCCGAGTCTCCGGCGGCCTTGTCATACATGGTGAGTTACATTCTCGACATCGACTCTGAGGAAAAACAGAGACTGCTTGAAATGACCTCGACCGTCGAGCGCCTGCGCATGCTCGTGGCCCACCTCACCGATACTCTGCGCAAACTCGAACAACAGAGCGTATTCAAGGATGTCGTAGCGAAGGTTCGCGGGAATGGGGATCTCGGCAAGCCCCACACGGGGAATTAATCGACAAAGACACCAAGGCGTTAACCACAGAGACACGGAGAACACAGAGAAGGCCGCATTAAGAATCGATAATGCGGCCTTCTCTGTGTTCTCCGTGTCTCTGTGGTTAACGCCTTGGTGTCTTTGTCGATTAATTCACTTTTTCAGGATGCGCACCCTCGCATACAGGTGCCGCGATGATGAATCCGAGAACGAGCCGAATGTGGATGAGTCCACGTTCGCGTCAACGAACCGCGGGTTGTATCGATTAAACAGGTTTATGACTCCCACCCGGAACGCCATTCGCTTTCCACTACCGAACGGAATGGGGATCTCCTTCTCGATGCTGGCATTGGTCACGGAATACATCGGCATGGCGCGGCTGTTATATCCGCCGACGACATGATTCAAATCGTCAACCGCCGTGTAGGAAAATCCAGACCGCGCCTCTACAGAGAACGACGCGCTGATTCTGGAAGGCAGGGGGAAGTATCCCCAGGCAACAAATCGATGCGGGGTATTCCATTCGACCGGCGCCTCGGGCACACCCTCAACGGCGGGATCAGGAAAATCCAGGGAAAGCGACGGCCTCGTCCTTGCATCCGAATAAATATAGGAAGCCAGGAATCGAAGGTTGGTTCGGATCGGCCGGTCCAGGGTGAATTCAACCGCGCGATAGTCCGATTTACCCGAATTGTTGAATACCATGTCGAAGCCATTCGAATTGGTTTGCGCTGCGACCCGCAGCTGATCGCGGCCATGTTTCCGGATGTAGTCGATACGTGAGACCCATCGCGGCGCCCACTCGTGCTCCCATGCAAGGTTCCAATGTAAGCCGGAGGGGTTTCGAAGTTCTGGACTCACCTGGACGTCAGTCGCAGCGGCCGCTGCAGTCGGGACGCCGCCGTTTGCGTACGCCGTGGTGAAGCGTCTCTGCAGCTGGGGAAGTTGAAGACTGATGAGCGTAAGGTTGTCGTAGAACAACCCGGCGCCACCGCTCACCTTCGATCGGGCCGTGCCGAAAGGCAGAAACGAGAAGCCGGCGCGGGGGCTTAAATTGTTCCGCCCCACGACGTTCTCGCGGTCGTATCTTATACCAACCTCAACCTGGAACTTCGGATTGACGACAATCCGGTCCTGCACGAACGCTCCATACTCCTGATTGTGCGTGTCCGCGAAATCTGGCCCGGCAAAAGTCACGAGTTGTCTGAGATCGCCCTGCTCATTGAAGAGCGTGAAGGAGCGCCGATCCAACTGCAGGCTCGAATCGACCGCATCAAACTCGGCGCCGGCTTTGATTCGATGGGTTACGGCGCCCGCCTGTTTGTCCCACGCGATCGTTTGCAGCACATGAAATCTTCGGCCATGATCCCTGCGGTCGGTGAAGAAGTTGCCTTTCCAGCTATCGGGGTGTGCTTCCAGTGGCTGTGTGCCTTTCGCCAGGTCGCTGCCGCGGCGCCGCGTCAGTTGCAATACCGTTTCGAAAAGTTTTCCTCGAATGACGCGGCGGTCGGAAAAGCCGAACGTAACACCGCGCTGGAGAGAGTTTGTCGTGGTTTCACGCGGCCGTATGACGCTGAGCCCCACGTTGCCCAGGTAATGGCTATTGTGCAGGACTTCGAAAGTCATGACGTGAGACTCTCTCAGGTTCCATTGCAACTTGAGCAACTGATCCGCGTCCGTTTGTGTGCGCGTCTTTTCATTGTTCGGCGTCGGAAGTTCTTCGAGGAAAGTGTGGATGTAGCGCATCGTTCCCGAGTACATGAACCAGAGCTTGTGGCGTACAACGGGTCCGGAGAACAGCAGACGCGGTGAAAATTCGGCGATCGACGCCTGCCGGAAGTCCCAGCCTGGGATAAAATCGGTGACATTGAAGCGGAATTTGTCGGCGATGAATTGGCTGTGAACGTTCACAACCCCGCCTGAACTCTTGCCGAATTCGGCCGAGTAGTTGGCGAGGTCGAGGTCGACGCTCTCCACGGCATCGATGGGAATATTCGATCCCAGACCACCGGCCGCAGCATCGGTGAGATTGAGGCCGTCCAGCTGATATCGAACCTGGTCCGGCCGCGAACCGTGAATGTGAATCTGGTCGTTGCTGTCACGCAGGACGCCAGGCATTAGTGAGAGAGCATTCAGGAAGTTCTGCCGGCCGGTGTATGGGATGTTCTGGATAACCTCGCTGTTCACGACGTTCTGTGGCGCGATGGAATCCGTGTTGATCGCCTCCGGCCGTGCGATGACATCGACCTCCTGCTTTACCGTTTCGGCGGCAGCCAGAGTAAATTCCGCCGTCTTGCTCGATTCGAGCCGAACCTCCGTCGAAATTGCGAAGTAGCCTTCGTGTTGTATCGTGACTCGATATGTTCCGAAGTCCAGTTTGTCGAAACGGAATGTGCCGTCCGGTTTCGTATCGATATCCCACTGCTTTCGCTGTGTAGCCTCTTCAAGGTGCACATGAACGCCGGCTACGGACTTCGCCGAAGGATCAAACACGACTCCGCTCAGGGAAAGCGTATCGGTTTGAGGGATAACGAAAAAAAGGAGTACTGCTGCAGAAAACAACATCAGTAATTACTTACTCCCTCCCCGCAAACGGAGGCGAATATTGGCGCTTGTTCCGGACCGTTTATTCACGGTTGAACAAATTCTCCCCGGGGGAGGATCCCCATCTGCCGTGCAACCGGAAAGCGGCTGTAGGACTGAGCCTTCCAGCTTTCGAACACGAGCGGGATTCCATCCGCCTGAGCGGCGTCGGCATTATTCATGACATGAAAATGAAGATGCGGCTCCGGAGAATCGCCGGAGTTTCCGACCTCGCCGAGTACGTCGCCGGCTTTCACCCGGGCGCCGGTCTTGAGGGAGACAGTGAATGGCTTCAGGTGTGCGTAATAGCCGAATTGGCCATTCCCGTGATCGACGATTACGACATTTCCGCTTGGGGTTGTGAAGTTCGTCGTCTCGCCCGGAACATTCTCCGCAACGTCCCTTCGCACCAGAACGACGGTTCCATCTTTAGCCGCCAGAACTTTCTTTCCGTAAGCGTAGTAGTCCTCGTTGTTTTTGCCGTCCCGCTGATAGCTCTTGCCGTTCGCTCCGATTTGCAGGAAGTCATAGGCGAACGTCTCGGCTAGAAACCGCTTGTGTGCGTCCAGGTATCCATGCTCGGCGGCGACGTACCAGGTTCCGTCGAAAGGCAGGCGTCCGGAAAATCCTTGTGTACGGTGGAGCTGAATCGAACTTTTCTTCGACAATTCCTTTCCGCCGGATTTATAGTCCGCTTCGACGACAAGATTATCGCCGATAAAGCCCTTCGGTAAGTCCATGAAGACATCAGAGACTGCCTTTCGTTCACCCGCGCCAATATTCAAGGTTCGCCCGGTGGACGGCTCGATGCGCTTCCGTTCGATTGCGCTGTCGAACAGATCCATTAGAGCGCTGCCCGAGTACTGGCCCGAGAGTAAGACGCCTTTCGAATTTACGATGTCGAAACGCAGCCACTGCAGTTCTACTGGAGCTTTCAGTTGGTTATCGATCACGATGTGAAAGAATATGCGCTCCATCGGCCCGATGTTGCCGGCAACCATTTCAACATAGACCGCGTCCGGCCGGACAGTGAGGTCGATGTCCTCCGCAAAAACGGGCAGAGCAAGGATAAGAATCAAGAATAGTGGACGCATTGTGATTTGACGCATTGTGACTTGAAGGCTAAGTCAAAGAAGTGTAAAAAAGCAACGGGGAGTGGATATGCGAACAATCGGCCTGCTGTTCAACGTGCTCTGGTCTCCCGGCGAAACAATGTCCCTTCTTTCAAAAAATGCAAAGGTGCTGACTCCACTTGTCTTTTTGAGTTTGTTCTCGATGCTGACTGGAGCCGCTGTAATGACGAAAATCAGTCCGGCGGACCTGGCGATAAGGGCGATCAAACAATCGCCTCAGGGTCGTAATTTTTCCGATGAGCAGGAACAACAGCTCCGGAAGACAATGGATTTGCCGGCGGTGAAAGGTTTTACGCTCGCGACCACGGTTCTTGGTCCCGCTTGCCTGGTGCTGATTCTGGCAGGCCTGTATTTTGGGCTGTTCACGATGCTTGGCCGCGAAGGGGGTTTCAAAGCGTTTCTCTCAATAACCGCCTTTGCCTTCATTCCCAGCGTCTTTCGGCAGCTCGCGGCCGTCGTGAGTGTCTTTGTCGTGCCTGCGGCCTCAATCATGCCCGATGAACTTGGAAGCATCAGTCCCGCGGTATTTCTCGATCGGGACGCTATTGTCCCGGCACTGTTTATATTCGTTAATATGATCGACCTGGTAACCATCTGGATTCTGGCTCTGCTCGTCATCGGCTACGGTCAGGTCACGCGCAGGAGCCTCTCTAAGGCCGCGCTGGTCGGAGGCGTGCTCGGACCTTTCCTGGTTTATGCGGTGTTGAGGGTGGCACTCGCCTGGATACGTGGCGCTTAAACACGGAGACACCAAAAGATGGGGAAGGAAATTCGTAACCACAGAGACACGGAGAACACAGAGAAGGCCGCCATTAAGATGTTCTTAATGGCGGCCTTCTCTGTGTTCTCCGTGTCTCTGTGGTTACGAATTTCCTTCCCCATCTTTTGGTGTCTCCGTGTTTAAGCGTCTGCTAGTCCGCCTGAATTCCGTAATCGACGAGCTTCTTGTACAGACTCTTCCGCGAGATTCCCAGCATGTGAGCGGCGAGACTCTTGTTGCCTTTGCTCTTCGCAAGGGCGTTGATGATGAGTTGACGTTCGGCTTCCTTGAGCGTAAAGACTTCATCGCCTAGTGAACCCGCCTTCCTGGGAGAACCTGTTTCGAGAATTTTTTCCGGGATATCGGCGAGGCGCACCACGGCTGATTTGCCGTAGGCGAGCAGCATTTCCGCCAGGTTTTCGAGTTCGCGGACGTTGCCCGGCCAGGCGTACCTCATCATGGCGTTCATCGCCGGGGTTTCAACAGCAGTAACCGCCTTGTTGTAGTTCTTCTGGTGTTTCTTGAGGAAATGTTCCACCAGTAACGGTACATCGTCGGCGCGTTCGCGCAGAGGTGGTATGTGGATGGTGATGACGCTGAGCCGATAGTAGAGGTCCTTCCGGACGGCGCCCGACTCCAGCGATTCCTGGATGGGCCTGTTGGTTGCGGCGATTACGCGAACATCGATCGGGACCTCACGCGTATCGCCGAGACGCCGGATCGTTCGCTCCTGCAGCACACGCATAAGTTTCACCTGGAGTTCCGGCGACATTTCCATGATTTCATCGAGGAAGATGGTGCCGCCATTAGCGGCGCAAAACAGACCTTCGGAATCCGCAGCAGCGCCGGTGAATGCGCCTTTCTTGTATCCGAACAATTCGCTTTCGATCAGATCTGCTGGCAACGCGCCGCAGTTCACGGCAACGAATGGGGCGTTCTGGTTGAAAGTGTTGTAATGGATGCCGCGCGCGACCAGTTCTTTGCCGGTTCCGCTTTCACCTGTAATCAATACCGTCGCGCGATTTCCGCAGGCCGCTGCCATCTTTTCGTGCACGGTTTCCATGACGGCGCTCTTGCCGATTACATTTTCAAAGCTGTACTTGCCCTGGAGTTCGGCGCGCAGGCGATCGACCTTCTCCTCCAGTTGCTTCTTTTCGATCGCGCGCTGGATCAGAAGGTTCAATTCTTCATGATCGAGCGGCTTCTGAATGTAGTGCGCGGCCCCGAGTTGCATGGCTTCAACGGCAGTCTTGACCGTGCCATATCCGGTCATGACGATAAACTCGATATGGGGGTATTTACCTTTGATGGCGCTCAGCAATTGGATGCCGTCCATTTCGGGCATCTGCAGGTCGGCGAGAATGAGATCGACGTCGCCATTCAACGCCACTATAGAGAGCGCTTCGCGCGCAGATGTGGTGGCGCGAGCCCGATAGCCCTTGCGCTCGAGCAGCCGCGCGCACATGGCGCCGTGATTCGGGTCGTCTTCAACAACGAGGATGCGGGTGGAGTCAGCCAACGTGGACCTTCTCTGGAGCCGGCATTCTGGCGGGCAGGTGCACGCGGAAGGTCGTGCCTTTGCCCGTGACCGTATCGAATTCGATCGAACCGAGATGGTTTTCAACGATCTTATAGCAAATTGAAAGTCCGAGCCCCGTGCCTTTCCCGACTTCCTTGGTCGTGAAGAAAGGTTCGAAGACACGTGTCCGGTCGGACTCCTTTATTCCACAGCCGGTGTCATGAACTTCAATGCAGATTCGATCGGATCGTTCGTCGTAACGGGTCGAGACGCGGAGTTCCCCGCCCTCAGGCATGCTGTCCCCGGCGTTATTGGCGAGGTTCATGACGACCTGCGCGATTTCGTTTTCGTTCACGCGCGTATTGGGGACCTTGCTGTCGAGGTCCATGCGGACATTCACGCCTTTCATTTCGAAGTCGTGTTCGACGAGCGCAATAATGTTCCGGATGATCTCGTTGATGCCGGCGTCCGTCATCTGTGTAGACGAACGCCGCGAGAAATTGAGCAGGTTCTTCACCAGATCGCGGCAACGCCCGGCTTGTCCTATGATCTCTTCCACGTCCGCCAGGTTGGCCGGCGTGGCCGGTTGCTGCGCCAGATCCTCGCGAAGCATCTGCGCGTAGCCGATGATCGTCCCCAGCGGCGTGTTCAGCTCATGCGCGATGCCGGCGGCGAGCTGGCCGATGCCAACCATTTTCTCCTGTTGAACCATGGCTTCCTGCGATTCCTTCAGCTCGCGGGTTCGCTCATCAACTTTTCTTTCGAGTGTCTGGTGGGACTCCTCCAGCTCTGAAGCCATCGAATTGAACTGCTTGCTGAGCAGTTCAATCTCGTCACCCGAGTCAATGCGAAGACGGTAGTCGAGCCGGCCATTTTCAATGATCTCTGCGCCCTTCCTTAATTGATCGATTCGAAACGTCACGCGTTTGGAGAAGAATGATGCGATTCCGATAGCGACCAGCATCGAGATCAGCGCCGCCACGACGATGTAAATGTTCGTGCGGCTCTCCGCGGTCTTTTCGATCTCGGATTGCGCTTTGTCGATCGAAGCGATGAACGAGAGTGAACGTCCGATCCAGATCGCCCCTACCACCTGATTTTCATAGTTGCGCAAGGGTTCGTACAGGCCGAGCTGCCTGTCGCTGCGGAACTGGGAAAGTTCGCCGCGGCTCAGGACTCGGTCCCGCTCGGGATCCAGCAATGTTCCTGTGGCTGACTGCCCCTTGCTCTCGCCGCGGTTGATCGTGGCTGTGGTCGCAATGCGAACGTCGCCGAGAAAGATGGATGCCGAGTCGCCGAGCAGTTTCTGGATGTCCGTGACGATCGACTGGTCCTTATTCAGTAGACGGCCGGCGAGAACTGCGCCCACGATTTTCCCGGAGGAACTGCGGACCGGCATTGCGACGGTCATCATCAGACCCCGCTCCTCGAAAGTGTTGGCGGGAGCGGGAAGGACCCCGTTCTTGAGCTGAATTTTCGCGTCGTCGTCAAGAGTTTCCTTCGACAGGATTTCAGGGGCAAACGCTTCGAACGATTGAATGGTCTTCCCGGTCAACGCATTGAGAAGGAGGCGGCGAATCGAAGAGACGGGCTTTGGCCCGTCCTCGTACTCGCGCATCAGCGCATCGTCGCCATAGGCTTCGGGGTTCATGGCGCGAAGAATGACACGGCCTTCGAGGTTCACCAGCGTGATCATCGAAAGACTCGTTTCATGCTGTACGCGCTGAAGCATGCCCGCCATCCTCTGCCGCTCTGCCTGAGTTTGAGGCAGATGGTCCCCGACCGCGCCCGATTGCGCGAGAGCTCCGACTGTTGTTGTGATGCTTTCGAAAATGTTCTGGAAGGCGTCCTTGAAGATCGCGACGTTTGTCCGTATTTCGCGCTGGCCCTGCTCGGAAACGAACTGCAGCCGCACCTCGGCCAGGCGCTGGATGTAGTCGTTCATGATTCCCTTGATCACGATGCTGAACAGCAGAACCGTCAGGAGAGACCCACCAAGGAAGGTGTAAACCAGCTTTTTTCGGAGGGACAACCGGAACATCATAAAATCTTCGCGCACATTGTAGCAGGAAATAAACACAGAGACACAAGGGCACAAGGGGAAAAATCCAAGTCAGACTAGTGATTTCATATTTTTTGAACTGCAAAAATATGAAATCACTAGTCTGACTTGGATTTTTCCCCTTGTGCCCTTGTGTCTCTGTGTTTATTCGAACAGTCTCACACGGCGAAGCAGTACGTCGGCAAGGTAGAGCAGCAGCGCCAGGGCCGTCAGGTACGGCCACAACGGCGTGGGCAACGCGGTGGTTTCGCCGTTCGCTTCGAAAATGTCTTCCGTGCGCGGCTGGAACCGGCCTTTGGTTTCGGCGCTGATGGAGCGCAGCAGGTCCGTATTCGGCGGATAGAAGTGGTACTCGTCCGGATACGAATACGCCAGGACCCGCGATGCTCCTCCACTGTCCGCACCCACGGCGCGGAACAGATACGAACCCTTCTTCGCTAGTGAATACTTCGCCTCGTAGGCGCCCGGCCCCACTTGATGCACCGCAACATCCGAGATCGCCTGATCCGGTCCGACCACTCTTACCTGAGTGTCCAGTTTGTTCCTGAACTGGCCGTCTTTTCGGATCGCATTGATGGCAATCTTCGCCTCGCTCCCATCTTTCGTGACGCGAAAGTCGAACTCGTCGTCATCATGACGCCGCATGGTCTCGCGGACGAGCTGCGACCAGAATTTCGGATAGCCGTTCCACTTCAGCCAGTCCACTGCCCATCGATCCTTCAGGTCCGACAGGAACGCTGCCGTTTTCCCCAGGCCGTACTGCCATCGCGCAAGGATCGGATCCTTTCGTTTCGACTCGAGAAGAACCTCGGCCGTGTCCTTCGCCTTCGTTGCGACATATCCCAGGAGGGGCGGGGCTGTGTTGAAATCGATACCCTTGAATGCCTCGACATTTTTCTTCACGACCGGCTTGAACGATTCCTCGCGAAGCGTTTTCCCGGTCGCGAGTTCGGTCTCTTCCGTAAAGATCTGCGGGACTGCTGAAGGATCCTCCAGGTAGTAGGTGCGCCCTTTGCCCCAATTCGCGATTTGCGTCAGCAACTCCCGGTCTGCGCCATTGCCAACCGCGACCGTCGAAACCGTTATCTTTGAGTCCGCCATCTTCTTCGTGAGGCCCTCGAAATCGTCCGGCAGCGAGCGGCCGTCGGACAGAAGAATGACGTGCTTCACCTGGGTCGATGCGGCTGCAAGCTGGATGAACGCCTCCCGCAGCGCGGGATAGATGTTTGTTTCGCCGCCCGCGATGATTGTGCTGATCGCCTGCGTAATCTCCACTCGATTCGACACCGGCTGGAATTTCACCGGCCAGTAGAAGTTGTAGTCAAACGCGACAACTCCAAAGCTGTCCGTGTCCTTGAGCAGCGCGAGCGGCGCCTTTGCGGCCTCTTTGGTCATCTCGATCTTCTGGCCGCCCATGCTTCCGGATTTGTCGAGCACCATGATCATCGCCACCGAGTCCGGCTTTTCTTTCTTCGCCTCAAATGTCACGGGCAGCATGTCCTCGATCGCGGTCTTCGAATAGCCGCCTTCGCCGTAATTGTTTTCGCCACCGGACAGAATGAAACCGCCGCCAAGTTCTCGAACATACGTCGCGAACGTCTTCATTTGCTGGTCGCTGAGGCTGCTTCTGGCGACATCGCTCAGGACGATCGCGTCATAGGCGTCGAGTTCTTCAATGCTGGCGGGAATCGTGGACGACGATACGCTATTAACGCTCAGACCCTCATTCCCGAGCGCGGCCTCCAGATAGTGCGAACTCTGTGGATGACCTTCGACGTAGAGAATCTTCGGACGGCCCTGCACGACGATCGACGACCGGAACCTGTTATTCTGCGGAAACGGATCGCCCGGCGCCCTCACTTCGGCATCGAGCATGACGGGCCCCGCTTCATCCTTGATGCTGGTTTCGAATGCGACGCGGTTCAGTCCACGAACGAGAGCGAGCTTTTTCGTGCCGAGGATCTTGTCCCCATGTTTGATCTCGACTTCCGCCGCAGTGTCCATCTGGCTGTATACGTGGACCTCCATTGGGAACAACTCTTCTGCGGTGACCTCAGCCGGCGCCATGATATTTTCCACCCAGACGTCGCGGTTGGTGCGTGCCTGCGATGGAACGGCGTAGACGTGAATGTTCTCCGACTTCAGCCGCGAAAGCATGTTCATCATGTGACCGCTATTCTCGTTGCCGTCGCTGAGCAGCACGAGGCGTTTCAGATGATGTGGGGCAAAGCTCCGGATGGCGCTGTCAATGGCGCCTTCGATATCGGTGCCGCTTTGGTCGATGGAGCCGCGCGACGCGCTGCTTGCGACCTGGACGTCCTTCAACTGATCGAGGTTTTCGAAAACGGCAGAGTTTGCGCCAAACGGAATGAATCGGGCATGGTCCGCGTGACCGGCGTCATTCGTCTGCTGTATCCATTGAATGGCGGATTGGATGGCCTGCGGGGAAACGCTTTCGGAGACATCGAGAAGATAAACGACCGATATAAACGCGCCGGACCGGTAAATTACAGGCTGCATCAACGCGAATGCAATGAGGGCGACAATCGCCGAGCGCACGATGGTGGCCAGTTCGAGATGTTTCGGGCTGAGATCGTTCTGCGTCCTCTGCTTCACCCACCACAGGTATGGGATGATCAGCAGAAGCAGCGCCGGCCAGTATGTGTCGAATGTAAAACGCATATTAATTAATCACAAAGACACCTGGCAAGGGGAGTAACCAAACACAGAGACACAAAGGCACAGAGGCAGGGAGAAATCGGGGCCAGACCCAAATTTTCTTGGGTTGCAGAAAATAGGGTCTGGCCCCGATTTCTCCCTGCCTCTGTGCCTTTGTGTCTCTGTGTTTGGTTACTCCCCTTGCCCAGGTGTCTTTGTGATTTCATAACGTGATTCTCCGGTGATACGTAAACCACTCGATGCTGATCAGCGCCAGAGCCGCTACCAACATGTAGAACCACAGTTCGCGCCGCAGCCAGTAGTGTTGCTCGGCGGCGGCTTTGTCGGTTTTGAAGACCGATCGATTGACGTCCGAGAACAACGGATTCGCGAGATTTACCGCAACGTGAATGCGCTGGTCGCCCTGTGTCGCCGAATATAAGCCCGGATCGTTTGCCTGGAAAACGGTCTTTCCGAGTTGCTGGTCCGACGGAATGATCTTGCCGTCGATTGTCCGGATCTGCGCATTCGGCAATGGAACGTCAATAATTCCAGGCGAACGTCTCAAGGCAAGCTGTTCGCGGCTGAACCACGCCAGAACGTTTTCGATGAATACAGGGAAGCCGACGTGAAAAGGGAAGTCCGACGACGCGAGGTCGAACGTGAGCATGACCCATTTGGGCTTCTCCGAAACAACGATCAGCGGCGTTTGTTTCGAAGCAGCGATGACCGTCAGACCGCTGGCATCGATCACCCACGCGCGTTCGATGGAGAGATCGTGAACCGACACGAATTGCATCACCGGATGATCGTCGGACCACGTCGTGATTTCCGGCTTCTCCACTTCGCCGGTCGTGGGCCTCAGCCAGGGGGCGCTGGGCGCTCCGATGATCAGCGCTGGATGCGAGGGCGCCGCCGCGGGCGCGAACCTGTCGAAGATGTATGCATCGATATCCGCAGAGTCACGGTAGCTTGCAGGGTCGCTGACGGACAGATCGACGTAGTTGTCCAGCTTCAGCAGGGTTTCAAGAGGGTTGTTGCCTTTGGTTACGAGCAGCGTCCGCGTCTTCCGTTTGACTGGCAGATACGCGAAAGCGACGTCGTCCAACGGAAGCGCGTCATCTTTTGCCTGGACGGTTGCGCGAATGCCGCCACCTGCGAACCGCGACAAGTCAAAGACGTCTCTATAGCTGTCTCCGGTTCCCAACCTAACCGTCTTGTTGATGCGCTGGCCACCGGTTCCGCTCAGAATGATGCCGGCTTCCGCGGCCTGCCCGAAATTCTGAACCTCGAGATACGCTTCATAGCCCAGCGGCGTCGATGGTATCGAGCGGATTTCAAATGCCGTGATGCCCACGTTGTTGGCCGCTTCGAAAACGGAGATTCGCCTCACGAATGAAGGCGTGTTATGGATGGTGACGCCATCGGAGACGAAGTACACCTGAGCGTCCTGCCCATTCACCTTCGGAAATTGTGGATCTGCAGTTTTTGGCGACATCTCGCGGATCAGCTTCCGCACTTCGTTTCGATCGGTCGTGAACGCCGATGCCGTCGCGCCCGCCGTGTCGATGACCCGAAACTCCGTTGTCGGACCGCCGCTGTTGAGCAGGTCCCTGGCGTCATCGACCGCATGTTGCCAGCGCGTCCTGCCGTCGCTTGTCTGAGTGCTCATTGTCGGAGAAGTATCGAGCACGATAACAATACGCTCGTTTTTCCCCGTGAGCGACTGGGCTTCGGGGCGCGCGAGCGCCAGTGCGATCAGCAGCGCAATCGTCACGGCAATGACGATTGAGAGTAGCCGGCGCAGCGTCTCCCAAAGCGAATGCGATTGCTGCTCGTCGAGCACCCGCCGCCACAGGATCGATGACGAGATGACGACGCGCCTGTGCCGCAGCTTGAGAAAGTAGAGTGCGATAATGGTGGACGCGGTCAATATGGCCAGCAGTGCGGTCTGGACCGGAGTGAGCGCCAGGAACGTCATTTCAGGAACCTGCCCTGACGGAAAACCTTCAGCACCAATTCTTCAAATGGAAAGTCCGTCGTCGTGCGAACGTACCCGAGTTGATATTTTCCACAATACGATTCCACGGCCTCGCAATATTTCAGGTACTCCGCCTTGTAGGCGGTGAGCAGTGACGGCGTGATTGTGATTTCACGCGTGGCATTGCTTTCGGCATCGACGAGAAGCAGTTCTCCGCGAAGGCCCGGGTCGATCTCTTCGTGACTCGCGATGTGGACAACGAAAATATCGTGGCGGAAGTGGCGGAGAATGTCGAGCGCGGTGGCGAAACCATGACCATCGAAGAAGTCTGAAATCACGACCGCGAGGCCGCGGCGCCGGGTCTCGGTACAATACGTCTTAAATGAGGCCCTCGCGTCGGTTTCGCCGCTGGGGGCCATGTCCGTCAGAAAGCGGAAAATCTTGAAGATCCGTCCCTTGCCTCGCTGCGGAGGAAGTTCCGCCTTCACGCCGTCTGCGAATGAAATCACATTCACCCGGTCGAGATTTGCAAGACCGATATAGCAAAGCGCCGCGGCAACTCGCCGCGCGTAGTCCAGCTTTGTGGGCTGGCCATAATTCATCGACTGGCTGCTGTCGACGAAGAAATAGATCGGTAAATCCTCTTCCTCTTCGAACAACTTCAAGATCAGGCGATTCAGCCGAAGGTAGGCCTTCCAGTCGAGGTGCCGGAAATCATCTCCCGCGACGTACTGCCGGTAGTCCGCGAACTCCAGACCGGTGCCCCGTTTTCGTGTGCGGCGTTCCGCCCGAAGCTGGCCGGCGAAGAGCCGCTTCGAAATGATGTTGAGATATTCGAGCTTCTTCAGAAACTCGTCATCAAAGAGAGTGACGTTGGCGTTTGCGGTCGACATAAGGACCTTCCGGCCGCTAACTGGGCTCGGGCGTGTTCTCCAGTATTCCTTTGATGATGGTGTCGGTTTCGACGCGCTCCGCTTCGCCCTCGAAGTTCAGCAGTATACGGTGGCGCATCGCGCCGTACGCGACGGAGCGGATATCTTCGCAGGAAACGTGCACTCGATTCTCGAGCAACGCGCGAATTTTCCCCCCGATGACCAGGGCCTGAGCGCCGCGCGGGCTCGAGCCGTAGCGGACGTACTTCATTGTGAGCGCATGGGCGTAAGGCGGCTGCGGGTGCGTTGCCAGCATGATCCGGATGGCATAGTCCTGGACGGGACGCGCGATCGGGACCGCTCGCACGGTCTTTCGCATTTCCAGGACTTCGCCCTGATTGAGCACGCGCTCGACCTTGGGTTCCGCAACCTTCGTCGTTCGATTCAGAATAGTGTGAAGACTGGCGACGGTGGGATAGTTCACCTTCAGTTTCATGAAGAATCGATCGAGCTGTGCTTCCGGCAGAGGATAGGTTCCTTCCATCTCGAGCGGATTCTGCGTGGCCAATACAAAGAACGGCGAGTCGAGCTTGTGCGTTGTCTTGCCGACAGTGACGCTGCGTTCTTCCATGGCTTCCAGCAGCGCCGACTGTGTTTTTGGCGTCGCGCGATTCACTTCGTCGGCCAGCACGATGTTCGAGAAGATCGGGCCGGGCTGAAATTGGAGAGACTTTGCCCCCATGGCGCCTTCCTGAACCACGTTGGTGCCCGTGATGTCGGCAGGCATGAGGTCCGGCGTGAACTGGATTCGCGAAAACTTGAGGTGCATGACGTCGCTCATTGTTGAAACAAGCTTCGTCTTTCCCAGTCCCGGCACGCCTTCCAGCAGGACATGGCCACTCGCAAGCAGACTCATGAGGACACCATCAATGATGTCGTCGCATCCGACGATCACTTTCCCGACCTCATCCCTCACACGTTTGAACTGTTCCTGAAACGTGCTTACCTGTTGTTCGATGGTGCTGATCATTATGTATACCTACTTCTTCGCGGGCGGCCGGATGGCTTCAAAATAGTTCTTGATCAGCGGCCGGTATTCCCAGGGAATGGGGTCCTGATTCAGTAAATCCTTTTGCGCGGGACTCAGGTCCGATTTAACGTTGCGGTAGTCGAGTCTCGACCGTTCCTGCTTGCTGGTCTCTTCAATGTCCTGCGGTTTCTCGCCGAGGTCCTGCATGCCGGCGACCTTCTCCTGCTGCAGCTTCACATCGAGTTTCGTGGGCGCGCCTTCGCGGGGAGCGTCGCCGCCGCCTTTGCCGGAAGGCATCAGGCCGGTGCCCTCGCTGCTGCCGGGAACCGGCGCGCCCGGCTGGCCTTGCTGGCCGGCTTGATCGGTCGGCTCGCCCTCCGTTCCGTCGGCGGATTGAGGCTGGCCTTGCGCATCCGGCTGCTGTCCCGGCTGCGGCTTCTGCCCTTTGCCCGCTTGCCCCTTCGAAGCTTCCTGCTGCGACTTCTGGCCGGCTTTCCCGCCCTGCTGCCGCTGCTGAAGCGAGTCCTTCAGAGCCTGCAGCTGCTGGCTGGCCAGATTCTTCAGATCCTGGGCGTCCATCTTCTCCTGGATGCCTTCCAGCTGCTCCGCCGCGCCATCCAGCGCCTGCTGCGCGTCCTGCTGCTTCTCGTTCTTGAGGTTTTCCGCGGCTTCCTTCAAAAGTTTCGCTAGTTCCTCGAGGCCGGGACGCGTGTTTTCGGCCGCCTGCTGCAGGCTTTTCTGCATTTCCCTGGAAGCTTCGGGCGTGTTCTGCGCAAGCTTTTCGGCAAGCTTGCGCAACTCCTCGGCCGCAAGTTTGAGTTCCTTGTTTTGCATCGCGTTGCCGGCGGGTTCGGTTTGTTGCGATTGCTGGAGATCTTTCGCCATCTCCTCGAGACCTTCATTGATACTGGCCGCATCGAGGTTGCCTTCCTCGAGCTCGCTTTGGATGTTGTCCAGCATCTGCGCCGCCTGCTGCGCGTCGATCTTGCCTTCCTGCAGTTGCTGAATGATGTCTTCGAGCTTTTGCTCAAGCTCCGGCTGCTTGAGCCTCTCGGCCTTGCGAAGCAGCGCTTCCGTCTGCTTCAGGATTGCCGCCTCTCTTTCGTTGAGAGCGAAAGCGGGCGCCGCTTGCAGGGTGAGCCAGTTGTGATTCCACGGCAGCGGCACGAAATTCAGGGCCACGAAAACAAGGGCCATCGCCGCGGCGATGTATGACGTCTTCGGAATGTTGCGGGGATAAAGAATGTCGAGATTCAGCGCCTGCGCATTGCGGGCCGCGCGCTGAATCTGCGCATGGACCCATTCGGATGGACGCGGGTTGTTTATGAACCAGAATGCGGTTTTGAGCTCATCATGCAGGCGCGCGTCTTTGTCGGCCGCTGTCGCCGCCTGGTTCAGCGTGCCTTTTTGAATAGCTCTCCAGACAACATAAGCGGTGAAGAGCACCACCCAGGTCCCGACAATGATCGTGATGGTCGTCCCGCGAAGCGGCTCGAAGAGGTCCCAGATCTTGAGCAGCAGCGGAATAGCGAGAAATAGAACTGCGCCAAGCGTTAGTTCGCTGAATAACCGGTTTCCCCGGATGCGCCGTTCGACTCGCTGCAGCGACGCGATGATGATTTCCTTGTCCGACATTGAATCGACGGGCTCTTTCTCTTTCCTGACGGTAAAATCGGGTACCTTACCATACCCCAGATAGGCGCAGTAAGAAAAGACGGAATTCGGGTTCCGTGCGTTGCAACTCGTTCACTATGCGGAGAGTTTCGACCGGCAGAAAGAAACAACAGCAGGAAACAGGCGTCGGCGCGGCTTGTTTGTCTGGGTGCGTCTTAACTCCTCGCCTTTCCAAGGCGGTGTGGCTGCTGGGGCTAATTCGGGACGGAGGAAAAACTCCGAACGGGTTTCAGTTTTGAAGGAACCGTCAGAGTTTTTCCTCCGTCCCGAATTAGCCCCAGCAAACAGGGCGGTAGGTGATTTCTGCTGCCGACATTCCCTGTGCGTCGTACCACGAACTTCGTCCGCGTCCGAGAAGCTGGAGACGTCCTGCCTTGCACCAGCTGCCGCAGATGCAGCTTCAATGTATTTCGATTGGCCTTGGTAAGCGCCAGCGCCGCAGTCAGCGTAAGCCTTCCAAAAACGATCCCCACGCTCCGGCCGTGTTTATCGAAGGCCTCCACATTGTTGGCCGCCCTCTTGTAACCCCCTCGATGGTGTTCGTCTCGATGCGAGAACTTCAGAAGCGTGCCGTGAAGCTGCTTGATGTGGTTCTCCGTGAACGCAAAGTCGCGCCAGGAATCGAACACGAGCCTCGTTGCTTCCGCATAGCCGGCAACCTCTTCTTCGTCCCTCGACCGGAACGACCCGAGATCGACAGCAGGATATCCACTTCACGATCCGTCAGCTTCGCGCCCTCAATCCGAGTCGATGCGCCGACCGACTCCACGGTTGCGATTTTGCGCAATGTCGCGAGACGCTCCGGAGCCAGAGTTCCAAGCGCCCTCCACGCCCCTTTGAACTCGTCGATCTCTCCAACGAAACGCAGGAGGTCCGGCGTAAGTACCAGATTCTTGAAAGGATCGAGCGGCATACCCGCAATTGTACCCGAAAATACCCGATGTTTTGTTTGGGTATTCCCGGGTAGAATTGCGGGTATCGGGGGCCTTGCCTCAAAAGTGGAAAAAAGCAGGAAAGGAATAGCTACAAAAAGCACAAAAGGCCCAAGACTGCAGCACTCTTGGGCCTTTTGTGCTTTTTGTGGCTATTCTTTCCCTGCTTTTTTCCACTTTTGAGGCAAAGCCTGCAACGTGCCGCGAGATCAGATGCGGCGCTTATTGACAAATTCAACGGCAAGGCGGAAATTTGGTTTCCGATGAGCTTCTTTGAGTTTCTCAGGGCGCTATCGCGAAGTTGCATCGAGGGTCTCCGGCGAAACAGGATTCCGGCATCCCTGTCCGCCGTGACGCTGATCTTTATCACTGCGCTTGCGCTCGGCAGTGACTTCGACGAGCGTCCCCACTATCGCGAATCCATTCTTCCCGAGATCGACAGGGCTGAGAATCAATTCTTTGCTGCCATGCGCGAGGCAGAACAAGAGACGCGTGAGCCGTTGCGATCCCTCTACTTTGTCGAGGGGCATCGCCGGGCCAAAGCGGTCCTTCGCGTCCTGAGAGCGAAGCGGCCTACGGGCGCGGCCGGCAGGAAAGCTCAGCGCGAACTTGTTCGATACTACGAACTGGTTGATGAGGAACTCGCGATCATCCGCAGCGAAATGAGTCTCGTGGACTCTTACGACTACATCAAGGATTGGAAGATGTGGAACACGAAGTCGCTCCCCATCCGCGAACGGTGGGTGAAATGGGTGCGGCCGGGCACCTGACCTTGCAGCGGGCTACAAGTAACGAGTCTTCAAGATTCCGATGTGGTGCAGTTCATGGCCGGCGATCAAAAATGCGATTGCGCGGACCGACACTTCGTTCTTGTTGGCGATGCCGCGGCGGTTCCATGCGTCCTTCTCGAGGTGTTTGAAAAGAACGATCGATGCCTGGCGCACCGTGGCGTATTCCTCAACGACGCTGCTCAGCGGGAGGTCTCCGAAATTGGCATTCGCGGCGTACGCGTTTTCATCGAAGCCGGGCAGTTCTGTTCTGTCGTTGCGCGCAAAGCGCAGAGCGCGATGCGCGAAGATGCGTTCCGTATCGGCGATATGTCCCACGAGTTGCTTGATACTCCACTTGCCGGGCTCGTACCGGTGGCCCGCTTTTTCTTCAGAAATGGTATCGAGGAGCGTTCGAGTGGATTTCAATTGATGATCGAGCGCCGCGACAATGTCTGGGTCCGCTACCAGCGCGACGTAACGGCCGTAGTACGATGCATATTCGGTTTCTGCAGGCTTGCCGGCAATAACGGTAGGCGTCATTTACAGATCATAGTGTTATTTCCAGATGTGCGCTAGCATCGCGAGGTGAGGTGAATATGAGACTTGTGGCTGCTTTGTTTCTCGTCCTGGCTCTTTTGTCGTTTGTACCGCCGATTGCCAGCGCGCATTTCAAATTGCTCGCGCCGCAGTCGTGGATCGTGGAGAACAATCTCGGTGATCCGCAGAAGCTTGGACCATGCGGCGGCACGTCTGCTGACGGCGGCATGCCAACCAACATCGTCAACAAGATTCAGGGAGGGCAGAAGCTCCACCTGAAGCTTCAGGAAACGGTCTTCCATCCGGGACACTACCGCGTCGCCCTGGCCGTTAATTCACGCGCGGAGCTTCCAGCGGATCCAGAGTCGGTCACGAAAGAATCGGCGCGAGGACCGCAGTCCGTATCCGCAGCGATCGACAAACAGCCGAAGATGCCGGTGCTCGCCGATGGCCTTTTCCCGCACACGGTACGCATGAACGATCCCTGGGAGACCGACATCGATATTCCGAATATCAACTGCCCGAAGTGCACGCTCCAGATCGTTGAGTTCATGGCGGAACACGGGGTGAACAAGGACGGCGGCTTTTTCTACCATCACTGCGCCGACCTGCAGATCACGGCTGATCCGGCGAAGCCGATCGACCGGCGCTGGCCCGCCGCCCGATGATGGCTTCGTGGTAACATCGTAACCCTGCAGCGGTGGTTGCGAAGCACAAGCGGCGATGGCGCGCAGCCTCAAGGACGCGAAGCGCCAGCAGCGATAGCGCGCAGCCCCAGGGATAGACCGCCGCGGCAGTGATAAGGAGCGGCCCATGAAAAGGCCGGTACTCGGGTTCATTGGGTTCTTTCTGACATTGGTCTTCTTCGTCTCGACGTCTTCTTCGGACTCGCCGCCGAAGGATTCGGAGTTCGTCTATGCCCGTATCCGCTATCACCTGACGGAAGATGGTTACTTTGTCCGTGAGATACCGTGGCATCACGACTATCCGTTCAGCGACGAAACGTTCCCGACGGTTGTCGGTGAAGTGACCAACATCAAGACCGGTCCGACCTCCTACGACATTGTCGATATCGACAGCCCGGAAATATTCAAATATCCGTTCGCGTATCTTTGCGAGCCCGGGTATCTGTCGTTGAATGCCAAGGATGTAACCAATCTTCGCGAGTATCTGGACCGGGGCGGGTTCCTTCTCGTTGACGATTTTCGCACCGCATACACTTCGCAGGGAGGCGGCGGACCCAAGGACGATATCGCCAATTTTCGGGCACAGATGAAGAAGGTCTATCCGGATCGGGACTTTGTCCGCCTGGATCTCTCGGACCCCATCTTTAATACCTTTTACAAGATCGATTCGCTCGACATGAGGGCTCCATATGTTTTCCCCGGCCAGCGGCCCGTAGAATTTCTTGGCCTGCGGGATCCTCATGGGAATCTCCAGATGATCCTCAACAACAATAACGACATCAGCGAATTCTGGGAGTGGCTCAACGAGGGCCGGATGTCAATGCACGATGCGACAACGTCATTTCACTTCGGCATTAATGACCTCATGTATGCGATGACGCATTGAGCACCATGGACAAATCACGATTCGCGCGAAGATTGCTTTTAACTGAGAGCTTTGGTGTGTTGTCGACGATCTCGCTCGACGTGCCCGGATATCCGTTCGGTTCGATCGCCCCATACTGCGTGGACGAGCAGTGCCGGCCCATCATCTACATCAGTAACATCGCACAACATACCAGGAACATCACTGCCGATCCGCGCGTATCGCTGACGGTCGTTGAGAACAGCGGCGATTCGAATGACGTTCAGGCGCAGGGCCGTATCACCTGCATCGCGGATGCCGGCCGGGTTCCTGAAACGGAAGTTGCCGTTCGAGAACGATACTTCCGTTACTTTCCCTCCGCGCGGCAATACGACCAGACTCACGATTTCGCTTTCTTCCGCCTCGAACTCGTTCGCGTGCGATTCATCGGTGGATTCGGTCAGATATTCTGGGTCGAGCCTTCCGAGTTCATGGCGCCGAATCCATTTTCGGCGGTACAGGAATTACGGATCATCGAACATATGAACAACGGCCACAAAGATGCTCTGAATTATTATGCGGGCGGCGCCACGGCGATGATGGCCGGAATCGATGCGGAAGGTTTCGATGTGCTCGCCGCCGGCAAGAAACTCAGGTTTGATTTCGAAACGCCTGTCCGGACCATGGAACAAGCGCGTCAAGCGCTCGTGGCCATGGCAAAGCGGCCGGCATGAAAACGCTTCTTGCAGTCCTTGCCGTTCTATCGGTTCTTGCCGCTCCGGCGATCTCGGATGAGCCCGCGCCGAAGCATTCGGAATTCGTCTTCGCAAGGTTGCAGGTGGCCAACCGGCTGGAGTATCTGCGGTTCTGGGATGAAGCGCCGTGGCACCACGACTATCCATATTCCGACGAGTTCTTCGTCGGACTGCTGCATGAACTCACCGGGATCGACGTGAAAGCGGATTCTTATCGAATCGTTCAGATCTCAAGTCCCGATCTCTTCAAATATCCGTTTCTCTACTTCTCCGAGCCCGGCTTCATGGTGCTGAACGATAAAGAAATCGCAAACCTCGGAGAGTACATCCGCCGGGGCGGCTTCATCATGGCCGATGATTTTCGAACCGCGAATTATCTACACGGACCGGAGGAGTTGGAGGTGCTGCGCGGCTACCTGAAGCGGGCTGTCCCCGAATTCGATCTGGTGAAACTCGACATTCACCACCCGATCTTCCACGCATTCTACGACATCGACACATTGAAAATGGACCCGCCTTACGGCCGCGAACCCGGCAGGGAAACTCCGGGCTTTATTCCGGAGTTCTGGGGCATGTCCGATCAGAATGGCAACCTGCGCCTGATTGCGAACTACAACAACGACATCGGCGATTTCTGGAAATACCTCGACCAGGGAGACAAGCCCCTCAAGGAGAGCGCCCGGGCCATTCGTCTCGGAATCAATTACGTGGTTTATGCGATGAGCCATTAGACTCATGCCTTTGCGCGCGGCTCTGTAATCTGACATACTGCGCGAAATTTGAAAAGGAGTAGAGCATGAAACCAATTGCGTTGGTTGCCGCTCTTGGATTTTTTCTCGCCGTCACGCGCGTCACTGCGGCATCGATCATGGAACCCGTGAAGACGGATTCAGGCCTGGTCTCCGGCATCGCGGGAACGGATCCGGTGGTCCGGATGTACAGGGGCATTCCTTATGCCGCGCCGCCCGTTGGCGATCTCCGGTGGCGCGCGCCCCAGCCGGTGGCGCATTGGGATGGCGTGCGCAAAGCCGAGCAGTTCGGCTCGCGATGTATGCAGGCAGTCGGCCGCGGCGGCAGGGGGCCTGCAGCCACGCCGCCCGACATGGCTGAGGATTGCCTGTTCCTTAATGTCTGGACTGCCGCACAATCCGCTGCGGAGCGGCGGCCCGTTATGGTCTGGTCGCATCCTGGCGGCTACACCTCCGGCTCCGGCAATTACGATGGCGAGCCGCTCGCCAAAAAAGGCGCCGTCCTGGTGACGTACAACTATCGCCTCGGCCCGTTCGGTTTCCTTTCTCATCCGGAACTCACGAAAGAGTCCGGTCGTAACGCGTCGGGCAATCAAGCTCTGATGGACATGGCGCAGGTTCTGCAGTGGGTTCAGAAAAACATTGCCAGCTTTGGCGGGGATGCCAATCGCGTGACCATCTACGGCGATTCTGCGGGAGCCGCAATGGACGGTGGAATCGTCGGATCGCCGCAGGGAAAGGGACTGTTCCAGCGCGCAAGTTCTGAAAGCGGTGCGTGGATGGGGCTGTCGATGAATGCCATGGCTCCCCTGTCTCAGGCCGAAGACAACGGAAAACGTCTCGCCACCGCGCTCGGCGTGACCTCGCTTGCGGGGATGCGAGCGAGGCCGGCCGACGAGATTCAACAGAAGGGGCGCGGCTCGGGTATGGTCATCGACGGATGGTTCATCCCCGAAGATCTGTCGCTGACGTTCGCTCAGGGCCGTCAGAACAAGGTGGATGTACTCATTGGTTCCAACAAAGATGAAGGCACGTTCTTCAATAACGGCACGAAGGCGGACTCGTTCACGAATCAAATGAAGCAGCGCTGGGGCGATCTGGCGGATTCGTTCTTCAAGCTTTATCCGGCCGGTTCGGATGAGGAAGCCAACACCTCGTCGCTGGCCCGGTTTCGAGATGAACTCGGATGGCATATGAGGACCTGGGCCAGGGTCCAGGAAAAAGCCGGGAACAAGGCGTTCGTCTATTACTTCACGCACGAACCGCCGGCCGCGCCGGGCCAGCCTTCGCGCGGGGCCACGCATGGAGCCGAAGCGGCCTATGTCTTCAACACGCCTGGCCGCTTATGGGCCGAAGCGGATAAAATACTCGCGGATCAGATCTCTTCGTATTGGGTCAACTTCGCGGCCACCGGCGATCCCAATGGCAAAGGGCTTCCCAACTGGCCGCAGTATCACGCGAACGGCAGTAATCAGCCGATGATTCTCGGTGAGAAAGTCGACATCCAACCGGACGCCGCGCGGATAGCGCTTTTCGACGCACTCTACGCCAAACAGAAACCCAGATAGAAAATGAATAATGACGCTAAGAGGGAAGTAACCACAAGAAGCACAAAAAGCACAGGATTGGATTGATCCAATCCTGTGCCTTTTGTGCTTCTTTTGGTTACTTCCCTCTTAGCGTCACTATTCATTTGTTATCGCAAAAGGAGAAGCACACTCATGCACCAACTCGTACGACCGTTTGTTTCATTATTGATCCTGGCAGCTGCCGCATCTGCAATGCACGCACAGACTGCTCCCGCGCCGGCTTATGGGATGTCCCTCGGCGCGGACGGCGCCAAAAAAGTTGCTGCTGCGGCGATTGCCGAAGCACGGAAGCACAACTTCACGATGGCGATTGCCGTTGTCGACACCGCGGGCAATCTTGTCTACTTCGAGAAAATGGATGGCACGCAAACCGGCAGCGTGAATGTGTCGGTTGAGAAGGCCCGCTCGGCGGTGCTCTTCAAGCGTCCGACCAAGTCCTTCCAGGACACGGTCGCTCAAGGCGGAGTCGGTCTTCGCATGCTTGGTTTGCCTGGCGCGGTTCCGGTCGAGGGCGGCATTCCCTTGATGGAAGGCGGAAAGATCGTTGGGGCTATCGGCGCTTCCGGCGGGACGAGCGAACAGGATGGCCAGTGCGCTCAGGCCGGCGCGAACTTGATGAAGTAGAGGCTAGGGAAGAATCTGGAAGTGTGACGTGTGATGCGGCCGGTAAATGGAGAAGTCGCGGCGGTCGAGGGTAAAGACCTTCTCGATTTTCTCCCGCTCACATGCGGCTACAAGTGCGGCATCGGCAAGATCCATGGGTAGATCCGAATATTGATCTATCAACGAACGCATTCGTGTTGCATCGGACGGATTTATGCGCAGGATACGGAGGTGACGCGCTTCTACCCAATGGAGGACTGCATCTGCCTGTCCACCGCGTTTCTCCAGGATGTACCATGCCTCGCAAAGCACGGGCCAAACCGTCACCATCGGCAGGATGATGGACTTAAGCAACTCAACGCAGGCGTCATGGTGTTTGTCCCGCCGATCCATGATGGCAATAATGGGTCCGGCATCACAGGCGGCCTGTTCGTTCCTTTTCATCCAGGATCTCACCCATGATTTTCTTGAATGTCTTACCTGTATTTTCGGATAGATTTCCAGGACCGTCCCATATGCCTATGTAGTCCTTCAACGCTTCGTATGCACTCTTCGGCTTTGCAGCGCGGCGCGGCCGGCTGGCGGCATAGTCTTTCAGCGCTTCCCGAATGACCTCAGTCTTCGATTTCTTTTCGGCTTTCGAGAGACGCTCCAATTCGCTCTCCAACTCCGGACCGCAGCGAAAAGTTATGGTAGACATAAGCACCTCGTACAGATCGTATTACGCAGTGTAATACGATGCCGTTGATCCTGTCTACCGTACTTTGTGGCTGGTCGTCAGCGGAACCTGCGCGGCGATCTTCAAGCCATAGGCCTCAAGAGCAACGAGCTTGCGGGGATGGTTGGTAAGAATGCGCATCGAGCGGATGTTCAGCGCGGCGAGGATCTGCGCGCCGATTCCGTACTCGCGTTGTTCGCCCTGCATTCCGATCGTTTCGTTCGAATCGGCATGATGCTTTCCGTGATATTCGAGAAGAGCGGGGCCGGATCGACCGCGTCCCATCTCGTGGAGATATAGAAGAACTCCGCGGCCCGTCTCAGCGATCATTTCCATCGCGCGATCCATCTGTTCCTGGCAATGGCAGGCTGGTGAGCCGAAGACGTGACCGGTGAGGCAATGGGTCTGGACGCGCACCAGAACATCTTCGCCGTTTTCGATGTTTCCGCGAACCAGCGCGATGTGGGTTTGCTGATCGAAAATGCTCTCAAAGATAAACATCCGGAAATCGCCATGCAGCGTGGGCAGCGTTGTCTCGCCGTGCTTCAGGATGAAGCGCTCGGTGCGGAGCCGGTAGCGAATGAGTTCGGCCACCGTGATGATCTTTACGTTGTGAAGTTTTGAGAACTCAATCAGGTCCGGAATACGCGCCATCGTGCCATCTTGCTTCATGATTTCGCAGATCACGCCGGCGGGGGTCAGGCCGGCCGCAGCCGCGAGATCGACCGACGCTTCCGTCTGGCCTGCCCGGATAAGCACACCGCCATCGCGCGCGCGAAGCGGAAAGATGTGGCCCGGCCGGGATAGATCGCTCGCTTTGGTCTTCGGATCGATCGCTGTCAGAATCGTTTGAGCACGATCGAAAGCGGAGATTCCAGTGGAAACATTGCGGCGCGCTTCGATGGTGACGCAGAATGCGGTGCCGTAGGGCGACGTGTTGCTGTGATCGGAAACCATCAGCGGAATGTGCAATTCATCCAGGCGCTGACCCGTCATTGGCAGACAGATCAGTCCGCGGCCGTATGTCGCCATGAAGTTGATCGACTCCGGCGTGACCTTTTCAGCCGCAAGCATGAGATCGCCTTCGTTTTCGCGGTCCTCATCGTCAACGATGATGACCATGCGGCCTTCCTGAATCTCGCTAATCGCTTCTTCGATCGTTGCGAATGGCATACGGCTTGATCAGATTCTCCACATACTTGGCCAGGACGTCGAATTCCAGATTCACCAGGTCGTTCGGCCTCGAGGCCTTCAAATTCGTATTCTCGAACGTGTGCGGGATTATTGCGACTGAAAAAACGTTGGAGCCGTTAAGGGACGCCACGGTCAGGCTGATGCCGTCCACCGCAATCGAGCCTTTCTCGACGATATAGCGCGAGCCGGACTCCGGATATTCGACAACGAGATTCCAGGCATCGCCGCCGCGATTGAAGCTGCGGATACGGCCGACGCCATCGACGTGGCCTTGCACGATATGGCCGCCAAATCGCGAATCGCCCCGCAGTGGACGTTCGAGGTTCACAATCGCGCCCAGCATGAGATTGCCAAGACTCGTGCAATCGAGCGTTTCGCGCGACATCTCTGCGGAAAATACACTCGCTTCAACCGATCGCGCCGTCAGGCACACGCCATTCACGGCGATGCTCGAGCCGGGACGCAGGTCGTCAAAGATGGACCGGCCGCGCACGCGTATCGTCCGGAAATCCCCTGCGCCGCTCAGGTCGGCGACTTCACCCATTTCTTCGATGATTCCTGTGAACATATGCAGTCAGGTGGAGATCGGGACCGGAATGCGTTACGGTCCAGTCTCGCAGCGCTATCGCCTCGGACAACTTCTCAACACCTTCACCGCCGATCGCGGGAATCTCGCGCCCACCGAGGATTCTGGGCGCTACAAAGACAACCATCTTATCAATGATTCCAGCCCGAAGGGCGTTGAAAGCCAGGCCGGGACCGCATTCAAGCAGGAAACTTTGGATTTCCCGGCCGTATAGTTCCCTGGAAAGTGCGTCCAGTTCGCCGCGAAAGACAAGAGCATCGGGAAACGTGGAGACTCGCCCGCGCCGGTCGAGAATGACTCGGAGCAGGGGCCGGCGCCGGGGCTGACCGCTGCGGTCGGTGAGTTTGGGATTGTCGGTGAGAATGGTCCCGCTTCCGGTAATCAGTGCGTCACATCTATGGCGTAACCGATGGACCATCGCGCGGGATTCTTCGGAAGTGATCCAGCGGGATTCGCCGCTGCGGGTCGCGATTTTGCCGTCGAGCGTCATCGCGATTTTGAGAATTCCAAAGGGTCTTCCCTCGGTTTTGTAGGTGATGAATGCCTCGCTAAGCTTTCGCGCTTCGTCTTCGAGGAGGCCACACTCGACCTCAATTCCCGCCGCCCGAAGCAGTTCAATGCCGGCGCCATCAACCTCCGGATTCGGATCCCTCATTGCAGTCACGACTCGCGCGACGCCGGCTGCGATCAGCGCCTTAGCGCAAGGCGGTGTCCGTCCGTGATGCGAGCACGGCTCGAGAGAGGTGTAGACCGTCGAGCCCTTCGCAGCTACGCCGGCTTCGGTGAGCGCGATAATCTCCGCATGACGCACTCCATCGTAGGTATAGAAGCCTTCACCGATGACCTGGCCGCCCTTGACAATGATCGCCCCCACCATCGCGCCCGGACTGGTTAACCCCGCGCCCTTTTCGGCGAGTTCAAGCGTTCGCTCAATGTAGCTGGAGTCGTTCATATGAGAAGTGGGAATTAGCCACAAGAGGCACAAAAAGCACAGAACATTTTGTGCCTCTTGTGCCTTTTGTGGCTACTCTCCCTCATGCCGCAAACAGGGACTCGACGAAGTCATCCGGCGAGAATTCGATGAGGTCATCCATTTTTTCGCCGACGCCGACGAACCGAATCGGAATCTTCAGATCCCTGGCGATCGCCGTCACCACGCCGCCTTTCGCGGTTCCGTCGAGCTTCGTCAAGACGAGCCCCGTGACTCCCGCGCTTTTCGTGAATTCGCGCGCCTGCGTGAGGCCGTTCTGGCCGGTGGTCGCATCGAGCACGAGGAGCACTTCGTGCGGCGCCCCGGGAATCTCCCGCTTCGCGACACGCGTCATTTTCTCGAGCTCCGCCATCAGATTGTGCTTTGTATGCAGGCGTCCGGCGGTATCGACGATGACGTAATCGATCTTCTTCGATTTCGCAGATTGCAGCGCATCGAACAGCACCGCCGACGGATCGGCGCCCGCCTTCTGCTTCACGATCGGCACATCCGCGCGTTTGGCCCAGATCTCCAGCTGTTCGACAGCGGCGGCGCGGAAGGTATCCGCAGCGCAGAGCATGACTTTCTTTCCATCGGCCTGGAACCGGTTCGCAAGTTTTCCGATCGTGGTCGTTTTGCCGACGCCGTTAACGCCGACCATCACAATGACAAACGGATCTCCTTCGGCGACCTGCTTCGGCGGCACGTAATTCACAGTGAGGATCTTGCGCAGCTCTTCCTTGAGAGCGCCACGCAACTCTTTGGGATCCTGGAGCATTTTCCGGGACATCCGGTCTTTGATCGATTTGAGGATGTCGTTGGTCGTGCTTACTCCGATGTCCGCGCCGATCATGATGGCTTCAAGGTGCTCAAGCATCGCGGGACTGATTTCCTTTTCGCCTTCAACCAGGATCTGGATCTGTTCGGTGAAATTTTCCTTCGTTTGCTTGACGGCTTCCTTGATCTTCTCGAAGACCGTCGGTTCCTTTTTCCTGGGCGTTCCAAACAGCGAGATGAATTCCATCGAGCTATTCCTCTTTCAGCTTTCGTTCCATCAGATCACCGATTGCATCCTGTGGCTTCAAACCTTCATATAAGACCGAATACATCTTTTCGGCGATCGGCATGTCGACATTCAGCTGGCGCGCGAGCGCGACGGTGGATTTTGCGGTCTTCACGCCTTCGGCGACCATATGCATGTTCGAGACCACGTCATCGATATTCTGTCCCTGGCCGAGAGCGATGCCCACTCGACGATTCCGGCTGAGACTTCCGTATGCCGTGAGGACCAGATCGCCAAGACCGGCGAGGCCGGAAAGTGTTTCTCGTTTTCCTCCGCATGCAGTGACGAGACGGGTGATCTCCGCAAGACCTCGTGTGATCAACGCCGCCGTGGCGTTGGATCCCAGGCCGAGGCCCTGGACAACGCCAGCGGCAATCGCGATGATGTTCTTCACTGCTGCGGAGATCTCGACGCCGATCAGATCGGAATTCGTGTAAAGGCGGAAGAGCGGCGCCGACAATTCGCCTTGCAACAACAGTCGCAATTGTTCATCCGGCGATGCGACAACGAGTGCCGTCGGTTCTCCGCGCGCCACTTCAGGAGCGAAGGTCGGGCCCGAGATTGCGGCAACCTGTGGCACAAACCGGGGCTTCGCCACGTCGGCCACCACTTCCGACATCCGCATCAAGGTGTCATTTTCGATGCCTTTTGCGGCGCTCACGAAAAGCATATCCGTTCTGAGGAAAGGTAACATCTGAGTGAGAACGTGGCGATACACGTGCGAAGGCATTGCCAGAACCACGATGCGCGCGCCTTCGAGAACATCCCGAATCGAAGTACTGATAAGTACCGATTCCGGCACACGAACCGAGGGGAGATAGATGGGATTCTCCCGCGTCGCAATCATCGTCTCGACCAGATATGGTTCGTAGGCCCAGAGCCGCACGCGGTGCGGTCTGCGGGCCATCGTGATCGCCAGCGCCGTTCCCCAGCCTCCCGCCCCGATGATTGCAATTGTCGAATTCACAAAGCTACAGCAGGTATTCCTTCAGTTTCTCATACACCACGCCGGGAGGTTTCGGTGTGCTTTTGAAGAGGAAGACGCGATCCACGGAGAACGATCCAAAATCCTGATCCTTATAGGGAGCGGCCGCGGTAACGAGTTCGGAATCGATGCGTGAGTCGCGCGCGCGAGCGAGCGTGATGTGAGGGCGGAAGGCGCGTTTTTCCTTTTCGAATCCGAGACGTTCCATTCTCGCGTCCATTTGTTCGGCGAGGCCCTGCATCGTCGGCGCTTCCATGCCGGCCCAGAACACGCGCGGGGAGCGGGTCCCGGGAAAAAAGCCAACGCCGCGGACCGTGACTATGAATGGCTTCCAGGTGAGGCCCGTGAAAGCCGCGTCGATGCTTTCTACACGTTTTTCCTGAATTTCGCCGATGAACTTGAGCGTGACGTGAATCGACTCCGACGCGACCCATCGCGCGGTGTTCGTCAACGCGCGCAGCTTCCGCTGCACATCGCCCAATGCCTGTTGGATTTCCGTTGGCAGTTCTACTGCGATAAAGACTCGCATTACATTTTCATCAGTTCGCGCCGAACCATATCGAGAGCGGCCTGCGACGCCTGCCAGCGGATCGTTTCACGGTTGCCGGGATAAAGAAACTGCCGATGTTCCGTTCCCGAAGGAGTCGCGACTGCGATGTGAACGGTGCCCACGGGTTTTGCTTCCGAGCCTCCGGTGGGGCCCGCGATACCGGTGACTCCGACACCGACCGTTGTGTCCATACGTGTGCGAATGCCGTCCGCCAGACCGCAGGCGACTTCTGCGCTCACAGCGCCCTGCATTTCCAGCAACAGCGGAGGAATTCCCGTCAGCTCCATCTTCCATACATTGCTGTAGCAGATCACGCCCGATATGAAGTAGCGCGAGCTGCCCGGAACGTTCGTCAGCCGCTCGGCGACAAGGCCGCCGGTGCACGATTCCGCGGTGGAGATCGTGGCATTCTTCATCACCAGAAACATGCCTACAACTTCTTCGAGGGATTGCTCGGAGCGCGCAAAGATGAAGTCGTCGAGTTCCAGGTCAATCTGATGGCCCAGCTCTTTCAGCAGGCGCTCCGCCTCCTCGCGATTCTTTCCGCGCGCCGTCAGCCGAATATCAACCTGGCCTGGCTTTGCCAGAACGGTTGTTTCCGGATTCTTGTACTTCGTATAGATCGGAGCGATTCGCGCGTCCAGTATGGATTCCGGTATGCATGCCGTTCGAAAGACGGAACGCGCAAGCGCAACGCCGCCCGCCATGGCGTTGAGCCGCGGCATGCACGACTTTTCGAACATCGGTTTCAGTTCGGAGGGCGGACCCGGAAGGAGAATGACCTGATTCTTTTCCGCGCTGACCCACAGCCCGGGCGCCGTGCCGTTATTGTTCTCGAGAATGTCCGATCCGGTCAGAACCAACGCCTGCCGCGCGTTGTTGGCGGGCATCTCGACGCCGCGCGCTTTGAAGCGGCGCTGAAGCCTCGCAAGGATTTCATCGTTGAGGACCAGCTGTCTCTGCAGCACGCGGGCAACAACTTTGCGGGTCAGGTCGTCTTCGGTCGGGCCCAGGCCGCCAATCGTTATGACAATCGGAGTGCGGGCGAGCGAGTCGCGCACCGCATGCTCGAGATAATCCTCGTCATCGCCGACGATGGTTTTCATCACGACCGCGATACCGGCCGCGTTGAGCTGTTCGGTGAGATAAAGCGAATTCGTGTCCTTGAATTGGGGCGTCAGCAATTCGGATCCGATTGCGATGATCTCTGCCGAGAGCATAGTTATGGCAACGGCTTTCCCGTGATGCCGAGGCGGACACGATAAAGCGATCCCGCATCCACGATCATGAGGTTTTCGTGCGAATCGAAGGCAAGGCCGACGAGGCTGACTCCGGCAACGACGAGCTCGGGCTGCTTCGGGTCACGAAAACGGAAAATGCCGCGGCGTCCGCGGTGCGACGCCACCGCATAAAGATGACCGTCGCTATCGAAAGCCAGCCCCTGGGGCCGGCCGAGGCCCGTGAAGAACCGCTCCACCTGGCCGCTTGGCGAAATCCGATAGATGGAATCGAAGCTCGATGTCGTCGGGCCGGCAACGTAAAGGTATTTGTCAAAACCAAACGCCAGATGATATGCAGCGATGCTCGGCTCGAGCGTCGCAAAAACGAAGGTCTCCTTGCTCGCACTGATCTTGAAAATGCTGCCGCTGCGGTCGCCGACATAAAGATTGCCGTCGCGGTCGAACGCGATGCCGCTGGCAATCCCCATGCCTTCGGTGAACAGTTCGGTCCGTCCCGCAGGATCGACTCGATAGACGTTCCCTTCGTACCGGCTCGACACGAACAAATCACCGGTCTGGCTGAACGCGAGACCGGTCGCATTCACGATGTCGGTGACGAATGGAGTCACCCCCCCCTTCGGCGTGACTTTATATATGGACACCGGCGTTTTCTGGCCGCGCCGCCCGCTGTAGGTGGCGTAGATATTGCCTTCCGCGTCGATTGCCGGATTGGCCACGGGATGCAGATTCGACGCGAGCCTCTTGCCGACTTCGTAGGTAAAGGGTCGGCTCGTATCGCCATTTGTCGCGACCACGAGTTCGGAAGTTCCCAGCTCCGCGGATGGTTCCGGCACTTTCGCGACGATGTGATCGCTCGACGCCATCGTGACCTGCGCGCTGAAGTCACCGAATCGGACCTGAGGCTGCGAAGTCGCGGCAAGCCCTCGTCCCGAATATTCGATGATGACTTCCCCGCCGGGAAGCGCGGCCTTCGGCAAAACGTTTTTGATGGAGATTTCGTTCATTTTGTTGATGGCTGCGCCCTTTCTTGAGGCTGCGCGCTGTCGCGCTTGCGCGTTGCGCCGGGCTTGCATTCGCAGCCGCTCATCTGTTTCAGCCAACCCATACATATCGAATCAAAGTCAGCACCGCGAGAGCATACAATCCTGCACCCACATCGTCAGCAACTACGCCGAGTCCTCCTTTTAACCGCTCCAGATACCGAATTGGAAAGGGTTTCACGATATCGAACAACCGAAAGAGTCCGAAGCCCACAAGAACGTAGAATGCCGAAAGCCGATACCTGCCTGCGGCGCTCCCGAACGTGATCATCTGTCCCACGACTTCATCAATGACAATCCGATGAGCATCATGTCCCCACAGATGTTCAGCGCGTGACGCAGCCCAGACGCCGACGATGAAGAGAAAAATTATAACATGCGGATAATAGGCTCCCGCGTGCAGAGCTTCAATCAGCAGGTAAATCAGCACGCCGACGACCGAGCCCGCCGTGCCCGGCGCCTTCGGCGCGAATCCGGCGCCGCCCGCTGTCGCAATGGCGATGGCGGCCCAGTCACTCTTCGTCTTCGCGGTTGCCATTCGATCCGTGGATTTCCTCAGACGGCCGCTCGTCCGTGGGAACCCTGAATTCTCCACCGGCCCATTTGCCCAGGTCGATCAGCTTGCATCGGTCGCTGCAAAACGGGCGGTAGGGATTGCCGGCGTATTCCGTTTGTTTGCTGCAAGTGGGGCACTTCATGAAAGCTCAGTTGTTGTCCTGCCGATCAGCCGCGCAGCGGCGTTGGAGGGGGTCATAGCCACGGATTGAACGGATGCCTGGGGAAAAATCCAAGTCAGACTAGTGATTTCATATTTTTGGAACTGCAAAAATATGAAATCACTAGTCTGACTTGGATTTTTCCCCAGGCATCCGTTCAATCCGTGGCTATGACCCCCAACGAATTCTGCCAATCAAGTCGTACTCCAGACTCTCGGTAATCTCCACGTTGTAGAACTCGCCGGTCGCGGGTTGCTTTTCACCCGCGTCATTGATCAACACATGACCATCGATGTCCGGCGCTTGTGTTTCCATCCGCCCCTGAAGCAGGAGATCCGTTTCACCGGATGTGCCCTCAAGCAGCACTTCGACCGTGCGTCCAATCATCCGTAGCAGCCTTGCGGCAGAGATCTTCGCCTGCTCTTTCATTAACCGATTCCGCCGCCGTGTGGCGGTCGCGCGGGTCACTTTCGCATCAAGGTCGAAAGCGCCGGTCCCTTCTTCGTCGGAATACAGAAACACGCCGACGTTGTCGAACTGTACATTCTTCGTGAAGGCCAGCACTTCGTTGAAGTCGGATTCCGATTCACCGGGAAACCCGGCGATGAACGAGGTGCGGAGCCCCACATCCGGCATGAGCCTGCGGATGCCCTCAATCTGCCGCTCGTAAACCTCGCGATGGCCTCCGCGTTTCATCCGGTCGAGTACGCCGCGGCTGGCGTGCTGATAAGGAATGTCGAAGTACTTGCACAGGCGTTCTTCTTCGGAGACCAATCGCACCAGCTCATCCGAAACCATGTTGGGATAGCAGTATAAAAACCGTACCCACTTCAAACCATCGATCTTCACGAGCTCGCGCAACAACGCCGTGATTCCATTCGGAAGTCCGACGTCTTTTCCGTACGCCATAGTGTCCTGTGAAACGATAACGAGTTCGCGGACTCCCTGCCCGGCGAGCCGCCGTGATTCGGCGACGAGATCGGGAATCGTGCGGCTGCGGAATCGTCCGCGGAAGGAAGGAATCGCGCAGAAGGTGCACACGTGATCGCAACCTTCGGAAATCTTCAGGTACGCCATATAGGAGGGCGTTGTGAGAATTCGCGGGATGGTTGGAACTTCTTTCGATGTGTAGAGCGCATCGATGGAAACGACGGGAACAACAGCCGACGAATCCAGTTGCACCGCTTCGAGAATTTTCCCGAGTTCATCGGGACCAAAAATGAAATCGATCTCGGGAATCTCCTTCAGGATTTCGCTGCGATAGCGCTCCGCGAGGCAGCCGGCGACGACGAGCTTCCTGCATTTGCCGTCCGTCTTCAATGCCGCCATTTCGAGAATCGTGTCGATGGATTCTCTCTTAGCGGTGTCGATGAATCCACACGTATTCACGACGATGACGTCGGCATCCTCTTTTTGCGCGGTAATGGAATAACCCTGCCGGGCCAGTGTTCCAAGCATGACTTCGCTGTCTACCAGGTTCTTCGGACAGCCAAGGCTGACGAACCCGACCTTCGGCACTCTCGGTTCTGACATTTTATTTTAGCGCCGGTCCCCCGGCCAGTGTGGCTAATGGCGCGGCGGCCGGTCACTGACGCGCTGCAAATCGCTTTCCAGCTTCTCGATTCCGCGATCGAGCAACGAGCGTACCGCAAGGAGTCCCTCCTTCTGGGCATTGACGATGTGCTCAGCCGTCCTGCGCGGAAAGAGCCCGAGGAACTTGTCGGTGACC
>Ga0207090_1021_pt1 | contig 41589 bp, 43 predicted proteins | sample Alteio_BWMinHeat_50_FD_153565 | JGI IMG/M metagenome (GOLD analysis project Ga0207090, IMG submission 153565) | Enriched cells from forest soil in Barre Woods Harvard Forest LTER site, Petersham, Massachusetts, United States -... | ecosystem: Environmental > Terrestrial > Soil > Temperate forest >...
AGTAAAATTGGGGCTATGACCGGCGGGACTGGTGACCGCACCATTGGATGTTCTACCCAACGTTCCGCATACGAACCACGTAGAGCCTGGGATTGAGGCTGAAAGTGCTGCTTTTGTGATCGTTTTCTTTCTGGTGCTATCCAACCGTTTCCATCCTCCAACCGAAAGCAAACCTATTCAACGCTTTGGAATAATGTGTTGATCACCCCGCGAGCAGCGCAGAGCGTTTCCCATGCGGTAAGGTTCGCTTGGCCCTCATCGAAACGACCGTGCAACCATCGATTCCCTTCCATCCGAACCTTGTTTGCCATTGCTTTAGCGGGCGGATCTATGAGGCGAAGCCAAAGTGCTTCTTTGACCAAAGTGCCATAACTCAATGACTCCGCGTCACAGCCGATAACGATATGGAAAGCAAAATATGTAATTGTTTACCGGGGTTGATAGAGCAGTAGGAACGTTGAGGCTGGCTCTATCCAAAATCCTTCGCCTCTACGCGCCACGTCCTCTCATGACTGCACTTACTTCACTGGCTGGTTATCTGTCCCGTTCTTTTCTTTCCGGTGAACTGGTACGCGCCCACATCCGGATTCGATCCACGCGAGTTGCCCAGAAGGTCCACGGTTGGCGCTCCTGTCGTTGTGCCGGCGCGAATCGCGGGCGAGTTGGCCGTCAGACGCAAGTCGCCGCCAGCTTGATTGAGGTATAAAGGATTTGCGTTGAAGTTGCCGTTCCCCGTGAAGCCGCCCTGGACATCGCTGAACTTAATGCTGAGCGATCCAAGCCCACTCGTGGCCGGATTGTTCAGCGTGGAATATTCGGCGGAGGTACTGTCGCCCCAAAGGATGGTATTGGTGATCGTCACCGCGTCCTGAAAGGAATCGACCGCTCCAGGTGCCTTACCGGAGACCGGAGCGGGCAACCCGCTGCCGCTCGCGACGAAGCCGTTCGCGTTATTCCCGTAAAAGCTGGAGTTGGTGATCGTGACGGTGGGGCTGGCCGTGCCAAGGCCCGAGATGTCAATGGCGCCACCGTCGTAACTGGCGGTGTTCCCAACGAAGGTGGAATTGACGATATTTACCGTCTCGACGCCATTTGAGCTGTTCACCAGGGCCTCGATGGCCCCCCCAAGACCGGAATTTGACGTCAGGTCTCCCGCCGTGTTGCTGATGAACTGGCTCTGCTGGACCGTTACCGCGACCGAAGCGTTGTTTTGAACAATCGTCAGCGCCCCTCCATACAAAACCGACGTGTTTCCGGTAAAGATGCACTGCGTGATCGTCAGAGTCGAATCCGCGACTGTAATGGCGCCGTTGGCGAAATAGCCATTCTTGATCGTGAAGCCGTTGATGGTGACAGTTTCCCCATTGTGGATGTTGAAGGCGTGCTTCTGATTAATTGGGCTCGCACCGGTCATGTCGATGATCGTCCCGGCGGCGCCGCCCGACGATTTGATGGTGATGTTCTTGCCGGCGCTGTCGATGTTGAAGTTGCCCGTCCCGGTGTACGTACCCGGCGCGACGAGCACGGTGTCGCCGCTCAAAGCTGCATTGACGCCGGCCTGAATGGTCGACTGGCTGGCGGGTACGTTGATGACGGCTGCCCGCAGGGATACTGGGATCATAAACGCGGCAATCGTGGCTATGACCGCCAAGCTTCGCACAGTGCAGAATCGCAAATCGCAAAAAGGTGCTGTCATGTTGCAACCGGGTTGCTTTTGTCAGCAACGCCATCATCGGCTCGCCACTTCGTTAACAGGTAGATACCCTCGGTCCGTACTTCGCGAAACCCCAGTCGATCGTAAAATCGTCGGGCGCGGTTGAACAGTTCGACGTACAGGCTGACGGATTGCGAGTTCGCCGCGGCTTCTTCCATAATCTGCCGGATGAGGCGTCCGCCGATTCCCCGGTTGCGGTGCTGCGGCAACAGCGCGATGTCGATAATGTGGACGTCGTCCGTCCGGCAGTCGACATACAGCCTGCCCACCGCTGCCCCATCCTCGAGAATGATGTCATAGGCGCCACCCGGCATCTGCTCATGGTAGTAAGTGTGCTGCGCTCGAAACTGCATGTCGAGGAATGCCGCCTTCTGCTCGTCGCTCCAGTCGAGCAGCGCCAACTCGTCCGCGCGGGTGCTGGCATAGACTTCGCGAAGGAAGGACTCGTCCTCGCCGGTCGATGCCCGGAGCGTGATCTGGCCGTGAATCGGCGGTGTGGTGTCGCGGGTCAAAGTCACTCCTCCCTCGCAACGTCGATCAGCAAATGTTCGAAATACGGCAGCTTGTCATATGTGTTTACCTGACGCACGACTCCCTTTTCCATTTTTGGAGCGAAGGCGGTGTGGGGCGAGCCGGACGCGATGACGTACATCCCGGTTCGCAGTTTTGCCGTTTGCGCAGCGCTATCCACCGCCAGGTAATACGATTCGACAGGAAATTGAGGGTCGTTGGTTAAGATGGAGAACAAGATTCCATTGGCTGGTGAAACCGGCATAAAGAAGCTGCAGCGCTTTATCGGGGTCGTCGGCGCCCACGCATAGAACGGAACGGACTCGGATGCCGAGCCGTTCTCGACGAGAAACACGGCCACAAACCCGCGAAACAGAGGCTTAACGCGGTCCGGCAGTCCATAGTTCTCGATGGTCACGCGCACACCCGAGCCAATGAGCGAGGAATCGCCGGAAGTAAGGGTGCCGGCGTCCACTAAGCCGCCGCCGGAGACGTACAATACCGTCGTGAGCCATCGCCGGGTAGCCGTGGACGCGGCAGCCCGGGGTAGCGGCCAGACGTCGAAGGCCGCAGCGCCGCCAAGCAAGCCCGCGGACTTCAGGAAGTCCCGCCGGTTGAACAAAATCGAGTTAGCGGCGGTCTTCATTGACTCCGACCTCTTAGCAGGAGATTGTGCCTCATGATCTCGCGGGGAATATCCCCTGAAGGGCGATGCAGAAATTGAGAACCAGATAGGGCTGCAGATTGTTGTGCGGGAGACCGCCCCCGTTAGACAGTACGTTTCCAGCCAGCATCGACACGTTGGGCGCCGCGGTCGTATACATCTGGTGAAGAAGACGCGGGTTCACCGCCGGTATCGCGGGCAGATTGTTGGCCGGGCTTTTGTTCGTGCCGGTTGTGATATCTGCATTCGACGCGTGGCTGTGCACGGGCATCTGCGTCGCCAGCAAAGTGACTGCCGGTTCGCCTCCGGTCTCGCCGATGTTATGCGGTGTCAACCCCGGACCGTTGCCCCAAAACATCGGCGCCCTGCCCTGGAGATTGGGCAGGGCAAAGTTCGTTTGCCCGTTGCCGCCATAAGTCGTGCCGAGTAAGGAGAACAGCGCCGTATTCTGTGAAATCGCCAAAATCTGGCCGTCGCACATCGCCCAACCTTTGGGGGCGAAGTTGAACGGGAATATGCGGATTTCTGCGAGAAACACATCTGACATGCCGATTTTCTCCGCTAATTCTGAGACGGAAACACGCCGAACAGCGATATCACGAAGGTGATGCACGTGTATGGCATGAAGTTATCGTGGGGTTGACTGCCCCCGGCCGATGTCGTCGGGTTGTTCATTGAACTAACTGATGTTGGCTGCACGTACGCGTTGACGCTCGAAGCGGCGAACGTCTGGCCGGTGGGGTCGGTCGACGCTGCGCCCCAAATCGATCCTTCGAGGGCATGGTTATGACTTGGGATCTCATTGGAAGTCAGTGTGACGATGTCTGTTCCGCTCGCCTGTCCGATAACAAAGGAGTTGCCTTGATGAACGGGCAACCGCCCACGCAAGTCCGGCAGGCTGAAGGTATTCTGACCGTCGCCGCCGTAGGTTGTCCCGATCAGGTCAAAGAGTATGGTGTTCTGGGCAATCGCCATGAGGCTGCCGTCGCAGAACGCCCAGCCCTGCGGCGCGAAGTTCCAGCCTCCCATTCTGATCTCTCCAACATATGGCTGTGACATCTATGGATCCTCTCCTGATTCCGGCTAATTTTGCGATGGGAATATTCCTGTCAGGGCGATACAGAAATTTATCACCAGGTACGGCTGCAGGTTGTTATGTGGCTGACTGCCGCCAGTGTTGGCGATTGCCTGCGGCGCCATCGTCGTGAGCGCGGTCGCCGGTCCGTAGACCGCGCCGACTGCGCCCGTGGGCTGGGCGGGTGCGGCATTGACCGGCGAGTTGCTGTTGGCCGCCGCACTCGACGCTCGCAGGGTGTGCACGTGCTGCGGCAGTTCCTGGATGGTCAGCGTGTGGGATGCCTCGCCGGCCGATTGTCCCAACGTATAGGAGTTTGCAAAAGTGTCCACGCCGTTTTGCATAGGCACGCGTCCCTGAAGGTTCGGCAAAGCGAACGTCACTCTGCCGTCGCCACCGTATGTGGTGCCGAGCAGTGAGAAGAGCGCCTGATTCTGATTGATCGGCAGAAGCTGGCCATTACAGATGGCCCAGCCCTTCGGCGGAAAATTGAAGCTCACCAGTCGGATTTCGCTCAAAAAGGGAGTTGCCATGCTGCTCGGTGCTCCTCGCTGTAGTAAGAGGGCGTCATGAAAATATAGCTTCGTATTGCGTGCCTCCGGCATCGGCGCCGATCGGTACGATAAAGAGCGGCAATCGCCCCATCGACGGATGGTCCAGGGGGTAGACACGTTGGGGAAGGACGACGCCCGGCACTCCCATAAACACCAGGCTGAATGGTTGACGTTTTCCGGCGCGGCCGGGCAGGTTGGAAACCGACGTCAGCTTCAACTGCCATTCCCGCTTGCCGTCGTGAAATGCAAAGGCAGTATTTAGATGCTTTGAAAAGTCGTCGGCAGTCAGCGTGCTTAACGAGACGGTTTCTTCCACCGCTCTAAAACCTCCGTCCATTGTAGGCTCGATCGACAGAACGCGCTCCCACTCATGTTACACGATTCGAGGAGTAGCTAGAGTGATCCTTCCCTCTTATGTTGGGCAAAGCCTCAATTTAGAATTGCCGTGATGCTCACCGTCACGCGCTTGGCTGTGCCTCCAGCGCTAACCATCACAAAATCGAGTTTGTCGTTCAAATTGATCACGCTTTCCGAGAGCGAAAAACTCGTGGTGGTAGTGCCGGAAGGGGAGCAGGAGAGATCGGAAGTCAGGATATTGGCGGGGCTTCCGTCATCCCTTTTGAGATTGATCGTTGGCGTGCCAGCATCGGAAAAGCATGTGACGGACATGACGGTCATCGGGCCCACCGTATTAAAGTAAATCGTGCGCTGGCTGTCCGTGTCCGCGAGAGGGCTACAGGTATCGCACCCTCCCAGATAGGTGATGGCGCGAGTGCGGTAAGGCAAATTCGTCAGAGCTGAGCCGTTTCCCACAAACGCCGTTGCCGACATCGTTCCATTGACGGCTTGATTGCCGGTAAAGGTGTTGGCGCCAAGCGTCGCCGCTGTCCCGGCAATCTTGGATGGCGCGATCGCGGCGGAGGCGTTGATATTCGCGTCGACAATGGTCCCGGCGGCGATTTTCGGAGAAGTGACCCCGGAGTCGGCTAATTGGACCGTTCCAATTCCGCCACCGGCGACGTTGAGCGTGACGGTCCCAGTCGTGCCGCCGCCACTCAAACCTGTACCGGCAGTGACTCCCGTAATGGTCCCGCTGCCGGACGGCCAACTCGTCTGGCAGTTGCCATTGATGCAGAGCCCGCCGGAAGCGTTGATCTGTCCGCCCTGCACGTCCAGTTTGTAGCTGGGTGCTGAAGTACCGATCCCCACGTTGACGGTGCTGCCGCCCAACACAAGTGAATTGTCGGCTGAAACCAGAGCGTTCGCTCCGATCGCCGTCGCGTTGGTTAATTGAGTTGGCGTTCCAGCGCCGGACCTGTAGCCGACGAACGTGTTGAAGGAGCCAGTCTTATTGGCGTTTGGACCACCACCAAGGTTCACGAGAGCATCTGCATCTAAACCCGCGCTGTATCCAAGAGCCGTGTTGCCGTTACCGGTAGTGTTCGCTGCAAGAGCGCCGAGGGCGGTCGCGGAGTTGGAACTCCCCGTTGTATTGGAGAATAGGGTCGCTGCACCATCAGCGGTATTCGTCCCGCCCGTCGTATTGCTCCACAATGCAACACTGCCGCTCGCGGTGTTTTGATTACCTGAGGTATTGGAGGAGAGAGCCTGACCGCCACTGGCCGTATTACCGATGCCTGTCGTTAGAGCGCCAAGCGAGCTTGCGCCAAGACCAGTGTTGAAGCCACCGCCGGTCGTGGCGAAATTGCCGGCATTATTACCAAGAAATGTATTATGTTCAAGAGCCCCTGATGGTGTGTAGCCATGCAGGAATCGGCTTCCGCCCATCGTGATGACTCCTGACAATGCGCTACTTGTTCCTGGCAGAATGAGGTTGCCCGTAGCAAGGGTCTGCGAGTTGGTGAAGGTGTTTGCTCCCAAAGTCGCGGCGGTTCCCGCAATCTTGGAGGGTGCGATCGCGGCCAACGGGTTGATGTTCCCGTCCACAATGGTTCCGGGCGCAATGAGCGCCGATGTCACGGCTCCGTTCACGATCTCACCGGTCGATATGCACGGAGTCGCGCAGTTGACATCGGTCGCTGGTGCCACCGGCAGGTTCGTCAATCCTGAGCCGTCTCCAACAAGCGCAGTCGCCTTTACCGTTCCGGTAACCTCCAGTTTCGCGGTGGGGCTCGATGTTCCAATACCAATGCTGCCTGAGTTGGTCAGTGTAAACCGGGGAGTAACGCCATGCGTTATGTCGTAGATGCGGTAGGAGCCGTCCGGGTTGATCTGGTATCGATATTCCTGGGCGGGGAATCCATCAGCCGCTCCAGTCTGCAGGAAGTCGATCTGTGGAAACTCGTTTGAAGACGCTACGATTTGTCCCGCTCCGATCCCTCCGGCGACATCGAGCATGAATCCGGGATTGGCTGTTCCAATCCCCACCGCTCCACCCGGAGTCAATACAAACCGAGGCGTGACACCATGCGTCATGTCGTAAATGCGGTAGGAGCCATCCGGATCGATCTGGTATCGATATTCCTGCGCGGCGAATCCACTTGCCGCTCCGGTCTGCCGGAAATTGATCTGCGGAAAGGCGTCTGAAAATGCTTCAATTCCTCCCTGCACACCCAGCGGGAATGCCGGTGTCGTCGTATTGATACCGACTTTAGCGCCGTTCTGATACATCACCGACTTGTCCTGTGTTCCAGTGTCATCCGTGAATACCGGGATGTAGTTGGTGACTGAGCCCGTTAAAGCAGAGACCACCGGTTTGGAGCCAGTCTTAGATGCAAAAACAGTATTCAGGGTGGTCTTTTCGGAGTCCGGCGTCCGCACAAACGACGACAGCGGTAAGCCGCCCAACGTGTCCGCATCCAATGCCTTCAATGCGTACGGCACGCTGCCGAGTTGAAGACGTGGTTGTTCGGGTTCTCCGGGCATCTGAACCGTAACGCCTAACCAACGTGGCTCTCCTGAGACAAACAACTCCCTGGGTAATCCCTCAGGCGCCGATCCTCCCAGCAATACCGTGTAGCGGCCCTGGTCATCCACGGCGACGTTCTGTGTTTCTATCCATAGTGACGAACCACCCTGCTGATCCCGGTACATGGCGAACGTCAGGCCGACTATGCCGGTCAATGCCTGACCATCGTGATTCCTTGCGACGCCGCTGAGCGTAACCACTCTTGGAACATTGGTGTCTTTTGCCGTACCGCCTTGAGATGCGGACTGCTGCTGGGTCGATGTCGCAGTCTGCGGTGCCTTTAAGAGCGCCAATGCCAAAATCACGAGAATGCGAAAGGGTATCCGCCTAATAGTCATGTCTGCTCCTCAAACGGTTTTGGAGTCGGGAGGCCTTTGTTAAAAGCTGTCAGCTGAAGCGCATACGATAATTGAGCGATGAACCTTCGTCAAATGATATCGGGTAAATCGGCGACATAAGAGAGTGGCTAGGCTGATTGCGTGTAAGGTTGAGCCGCCAATTGCGCCAATTCCGCAAATTAATTCGCGGCATTCGCGCAATTGGCGGCTAACTCTTCTGATTTCCGCTCTTCCGTCCTCTCCTGGGAGTCAGCGATTCGGGCTATCCGTGGTGTTACGCGCCACATTATTTCGCCTTCCCGGAACGTTCCGGCGTCACGTTTCGACCGGAGGAATCAGATTCCCCCAGGACCGGCCGGATCGGTTTCCGAGCTGAGGCTCTCGGAAACCAACGCTACGACTGCCCGTGTTCTTTGCTGGCGCTCCCAATTTGTTCCCATTCCGTCGTCTACCAGCCTTCCTTCCCCCGTTCTTAGGGGGAGAACGGGAACGGAAGCTTACCGCGCCGAGCCTTCACATCTTCCTGGAACAATGGAAACCCTGGAGCCTGGAATAAGGCGCTCCGTAACACGTGGAATCCGTGGCTGATTTCCTGTAAAATTCCGCGATCCCATGCGCTGCCCCGAATGCAAATCGGAGAACACGTCGCGATCCCACCGGCGCGGCCTGAAGGAAGCCATAGGCTATCGCCTGCTCCGCAGAGTGATCTACAAATGCAGCGACTGCGGGAAACGCTACGGTGGAGTCAAACGATCCGGCAATAAGCGGCGGAATCGGCAGGCGCGGCTCAACAGATACCTTTTGATTGCAGCGATTGTCCTCAGCGCGATTGTCGCTGTATCGATCGTCGAGTTCTCGAATCGATCGCGAGGCGGCGGCGCCGCACTGGATTCCGGTGAGCCTTGATTCTCACCTTTATTACAATAAATCGAAAGATCCTGGGGAAGATCCAAAGATTCCGGGGAAGTTCGCAAGATCCTTCGGAAGTTCACGTTTTCCGTGTCCGGGGGAATCGGCGTTTCCCGTTTGAAGAAAAGCCATATATGCCCGTGCCGCAATCTAGCCGCCCGAAAGCCAAGACTCTTAACCGCAGGTCTTGCCAGAAGCATGACTTAGGACGCAGACCGATTAGATGATCGACGATATCAGCCTCGGCCGCCGCATCCTTAATTAATACACCATTAATACAGGCCGATTCTGGAGGGCAAATCGACAGTGCGCGAGAGCAAGAAGAAAGCGCTGAGACCGCTTCGCCTGCTCAGCTGTTACGTTGAGATCATGTGCTTCCATTCATTAATGGACGCCACCGAGGGTCGAACCAGTGAACTCCGCCGTGTCAATTCCCGAACAGGATGTAGAGATTCAAATTAAATCGGGACTCGCTTCAGGGCTTCTTCTGATCGCTTCAAAACTGTTTGTGCCCAACGGCCCGGAGTAAACTGATATGAGGTGCGCAAGCTGTTGTCACTCATTACCTGATGCTCAGCAGAAGTCATGAAGTGAACTCGACGCAACGTCTGGGCCAACTCCTCAGGTGAGTCAGGCGAGACAATGAATCCGTTATAGCCGTCCATCACCAGGTGAACGGAAGCCCCGCAGACGCTGCTGCAGATGATGGGCAATCCGGCCGACGCTGCTTCATGAATCGCCACGCCCCATGGTTCGTACCGGCTGGCCAGCACAAAACATCCCATTCCCGCGAGGCGTGGAGGCAGATCACGAGGTTGGCAGAATCCTTCGATCTGTACTCCTGGCCCGGCACATGATGCCTTCAAAGGCCCCTCTCCAAACAGGATCAAAGCCCAGGGATCACTGACAGAGTTTCGATAGCTTTGGTAAGCGTTGATTAGCGTGTCTACGCCCTTTTCCTCACACAAGCGGCCCACAAATGCGAAGCTTCTGGATCTGCCCCCAGCTTGCTTGCGCGAGGCGATAAAGCTTTCATGATCACAGGTGTAGAGCCCCCTCCAGATGTTTGCTTCGGAGAAACCAAGCTTACGCGCGAAGATCGCCTGCCGTTCTCCCGGAAGAAATGCAATATCGTAGTAGGGTCGGATGTACCAGTGGGCCATCGCCACTCCAGCGAACTGCTTCAGCGTACCCATCCACTGGTTATCCATGCATAGCACCCTCAGGCAGGTTCCACTGTAATGGCGCAGCACATAGCGGTATCCGGCTATGTGCCACGAACTGACCAGCACGACTTCGGGCCGGATTCGGTTCAGGTGTGAAAGGACCTCGCTGCCTCCAGGCGTTGTCTCGTATCGGTACGGATTTCCGAGCCACGAGAACGCCGCGCTCTCGAACGGCGCGTCCGTCTTGTTGGTTTCATAGGCTACCCAAATATCACTTCCCGCACTGACCAGAGCCTTTAGGCACGCATTCAAATAACCAGACAAACGCGTCCAAAGTATCGCGACCTTCATGTGAATGCCAGTTGAGGCAGTCCGGCGACACGGTCTCGAATTTTCCAGTAAAGCAATGCGGGATCGACGAGAAGCTTTTCGAATTTGGCTGCTTCGCACCATAACCCGTCCATGCTCCGTTCGGTCCTGCCCATGACCTTTTCGAAAAGCCGCGCTCGGTCCTGGAGATAGAGTTGCTGATACTTGCCCGACCCGGAAATGGATTCCCTGTGCAGGCGGAACGCCGACCAGTATTGGTTACTGCGAAGCATGCGGCATCCTTTGAGTGCCATATCCAGGAATAGCTCCCCGTCCCAGCAAGTTCTGTTCGTGGGATTGAATCCACCGACTCGGTGAAAGGCTGTGCTCCTGAAAAACGTGGACTGTTGCATCAGAACGGAGGCACCGAACGCACACCGGCGCGGACTAAACGGATCCGACCTGAAGCGCCGAGTAATCTTACCTTCAACGTCGACGATATAACCATGCCCATAGATGACTTCCGCGTCCCTTCTGCCCATAAATAGAGTTGCAACCCGCTGGATTGCGTCTGGTAATAGAAAATCATCGGCGTTCAGGAACGCGAAGACATCACCAGAGGCTATCCGGAAACCTTTGTTCAGCCCGTCGGCAGGTCCGTTATCGGGTTCGAAGATCGTCTTCACTCTTCCTGAGTACTCCCCGATAATTCGTCTGCTTCCATCATCCGAGCCGGGGTCCACAATGATGTATTCGAGATCGACATATGTTTGGAGCAAAACGGATTCGATAGCCTGCCGAAGGTAGCGCCCCTGATTAAAGGAGAGTGTAACGACCGACACTCTAGGTGTAATCATTGCCTGCCAGTGCTGGCCGTCTCTGCTTCAATGCGGGGATAAGACGCTTAGGCTGCACGCCGGTTGATAACAGAAGAACTAGGTAGAAAGCCGTGGTGAGGTGTCGGTCCGCCCCGAAGGGAGATAAGAGGATATCCCAGGCGAACAAAAGGCCGATATATGTGATCAACGGGAATAGAGGATGAGTGATCACCTCATGTGATATTAATGTCCTGACGATGATGTTCATGACGAACAGCCAGAACACGGCCCCAACGATACCGGCCTCTACCCACGCACCCAGGAGATGAGAGTGGCTGGGAATAAGACCGCTGTCGTAATAGGGCTTCATGTAAAGTGTGTAACCATATCCATTGAGATTCTCACCTATGCTGAAAAAGTCGTCGCTTTTCGCCCACGATCCGTAGCCAATGAATGGTGAATCGTATATGGCTCCGGCGGCCATGATTGCGTCAGTTAGTCTTCCACCGACAAGATAGCCAAAATCGCCTGCGTTCTGCTGCTCGTATTTAATTCGCGCGTTCTCGCCCAGAAGGCCATCCCTCACTGCATATTCGTAGGTGTACAGCGCACCGTACCCGGCCCCTAGAACAATGATGACGCTGAACATGATAGATCTGGCAGACAACTTCAGAGCTCGCGACTGCCTGTCGGCCAGATACGGACGCGCGAACAGGTATATGCCTGCAACGAAACAGACACCCGACAGCGACCGTGCACCCATGTACAGATTCAACATAGATAAGGCCAAGAGCACGATAGGGGCTGAGAGCCGTCTGGGACTTCGAAGGAAAGTGAGGAACACAACGCAAGTCAGCGTCGTGGGATAGCCAATCCCGAACTTCCAGAAATCTGCTGCTGTGTATTCGGACGGATTGAAGAAATAGGCGAGAATGCCTCCAATGCCCAAACCCAAGGCAAATAGCCTCAACCGTCGCACGTTTCCCAACAGCAACATCGTGAGGCACAGCAGGTTGACAAGCAGCATGGAAATCTTCGCCCATCCGCGAGCGTAATCCACAAAAGGCGTTCCCCTGTAAATGTCTGTCAAGACCTGGACGGCCAGCCAGATGGATGCCAGCACGGCAAGCTTGACGATGACCGTCTTCAACAGCAGATGGGATTTTGTGAAGAACAGTATCGGAAATAGTGCTGCCAGTAGGATCTCTGACACGTACAGTCGGCCCACTAAGCTGATGTCAACGAATATAAGTGTCGCGGATAGGACGGCAACCGCATCCAAGACATATTCGCTTCCTGACGCCCTGAATTGCAGTTTCGAAGCAGGCATGGAGCCGGTCAGATGCATTTCGTCTCTCCGAAGCATGTTAAGTGGCTGGTCTCCATAGGGACGGTTCGAAATCGTGCCTCGACTTCGGGAGACAACTTCTGCAACAAGAACTGCACCTCGGGAATACCACCCACGATAAAGCCAAGCCACCGTTCAGTCAGTCCCCATGACAGGTTGAGGCAACGCTCCATCAGATCTTCTAAAATATTCCTGCTTTCGGAAAAATTGATCGACATGACGCAGGCACTGGAGACGGCTCTGAACATAGGGAGATACGGATTTTGGCCATGACAGAGGCCCACTGCTCCGTGAAGGCCATAGACGGTCTGGTGCTCCCAGCCCGTCGCTTGAAAGCCTGTTCGATGCGGTACACGAATGAACAAAAGTCCTCCAGGCCTTAAAGACTGATGAAAGGAGCACATCAGCCGATCGCGGTCTCTTGCGTAAAAATGTTCAACGCTATGTGCGGCGTACACAAGGTCAAACTCAGATTCCCTGAAGGGCCAGTGCTTGGTTACATCGGTAACCACATCCGGATGGTTCGCGGCCGACATGTCTACAGTCGTAACCCTGTCCTGAGATCGTAATCGGAGCGGAGCCGGGCCGCTTCCGACGTCAAGCGCAGTGATTCCGCTCTCCGGCAAGACAGACAGGAGATCCTGGCGAGTCCAGCCTTTTCGATAAGACCTCGGCGGATACTGAATATCCAACAAGCTCTCGGGAGGCTTGAGCGCGAGTTTGAACGGCGATTCCATTATGTTTCAGTACCCATCGCCGACACGTAAGTAAAGATCTCGCAAATGATCACCATAGTTGTGTGGGCGCCTGCGCACCAGTGAGGCATTGGCGTCGCCGATGTCGAATATGCGCTCACGGTCGGCAGCGGCTACCGGACCAGCTGTATCGTCGGCCGCCACGATCCAGCCATGGGCCATCTTCGACGATGCTTCCCCCGTTTTCTGTTGTTATCACAAAACAAGTTGCCTCAAGGGCTTCGAAGACGACCCGGGCCGAGCCTTCAGCCAGGGAGGGAACACGAAAATCTCTCTATTTGCCATCACTTTTGCCAGGCGCCCTCTGGGTAAGGGACTGAGCGCACTCACGCGTGGACTTTCCAGAGAGGCTGTACGATCGGTTCGCACTTGATCCGATGTCTCCGGCGATTTCACGGCGGCAGTTCACATCCCGGAGCCTTTCAAGCGCCGCGATCAGGGTTTGAACTCCCTTCCGGCGCCCGAACGATTCGGCGAATAACAACTTGAGCGGTCCACTCTCGGATTTCGGTCCCATTTGATTCAAGAGATATCATACACGCTCGAGTAGATTGCGTGAATGGGATCCGGGCTGTATTCGTGTTCGATGAAGGCGGATTTCATGAAAGCCGAATTGACAAGTATTGCATCTGCGCAATCGATGTCTTTAAGGATGTGAGAATCGAGTCAAGGGCTGGTGAGAGCCGCTGACTCCCCCTTTGGAACTAATCAGGCTACGCATCGCCGGCCGGATGAACCAAGGAATAGTCGCACATGGTGAACATTCGGCATGGCGAGCAACATTCAGCGATGCCTGGCCGAATCGGCTCGATAGTCATAGGTTTTAGCGCGGCCCGAAATGGATTTTAAATGCCGAGCCGCAAATATCCCACATAACGCGAGTGGACCGGAATAGAGATAATCCGTCACAGTTGAGTTCGGACGCCAAACAGAAAGTTTGCTGCGCAGCTTCACGCGCCGTTTCCTGCAACCACAAGCTTCGAACGAAGCGTTCAGATATCCTTTGCCCTCTGCCCGGGAGTGTCCAATCTTTGGGTGTTGTGCGATAGGCACCTGTGAGAAAGAGCGAAAACGAGTTGGCGTCCGTCGCGCAGACGCAAGAGTCAAATAAAATCGAGTGAATACAACAACCCTTTATTCCTTCATCATTGCCCCCTCGTCGCTGAGCGCGCAAGTCTCACACGCTCCCGCGCAAAGTGGACGACAAAAAAGGGAGGTCGCAGAAGTTCATTAAGAAATGAGGTGACGCGGTCGCCCGACAGCGCAAGAGCCGGCGGCACGGCTACAAGCAGCATAAGCCCTTCGGTTATCAATAGCGCACAAGCAACGCCGCCTGTGCCGAAGCGAGTTGCCAGCGGTTTTCCAAGCGGAAAGATCAGAACGCACGCCGCGAAATAGAGAAATGCCAGACGCTGATGACGGTTAGTGGCATATTGCACGAGAAGGCTGCTGTTCCATAGCCCGTTTACCGCGGTCACTGCTACCAACAGACCCAGTAACAGCCAATCCGCTTTGACCGCACCCCTTGTCCAGACCCTCAGTATTGTTCGCCCGGTCGCTAACATTATAACGGCGGCGGATGCAGAAATCCATAAGGCCAGCTGAGACGATCGTTGATGGAGACCCCTGAGTGTGCGAATGTCATTCCGGCCGAAGGCGGCTGAAATCTCCGGTTGAACGATTCCTGCCAAGGATCGCAGAACCACCAACGGCATTCGTGTGAGCGTGCGAACGGCGTTAAACGCCACGACACTCTCAGCACCGAGTGTGGTTCCGATTATAAGAATCGGACCCTGCATGTTGATGCCGTTGCTGAGCGGAAACATTGTGAATGCCAGGGATGCGCCGAACTCCCGTCTCAGAGTTTCGTAGCGGGCCTTCGAGAAACCGATTGCCAGCCAAGGGCTCGTGGCACGAAGGACGAGCGTCATGCCCAGTGATCCACAAACCCGCCCAACGGTAACAGCAATGGCTGCGCCGATCGGACCTGCACCAAGAAGTACCACCGTAGCCATCATGAGAAATTCCAGGAGACGTGTCGAGGCATTCATCATCAAACCTATACCGTAGTTGCCTTCACAGAAAAATCCGGCGTACATCAGACTGCCTTGCAGCCCGATCAGACTATATCCAGCCAGGATGAGAACGATTGTGCTCGATTCCGATCCGCTTATGGAGCTGAAGTTCAATAACGCTGCCGGAGACACAAATTTAAGGGCGAGGGCGACCAGGCAAAACACGAATATCGAGAGCATACAGATCGCGAGGTGGGTGCTCTGAAAAACTTCCAGGGCGGATTTCCTATCTCCCCCTGACACAAGCATCGCCATACGGTGAGCAGCGGAGGTTGCAAAACCGACGTCGCTCATCGAGAGGTACGTAGGAATCGAATACAACACAAGCCATTCTCCATAAGTGTGCGCGCCCCAATGTGAGAGCAACATTGGAATAGTGGCGACCGGAACCAGAAAGTTCACTGCCTGGCACAGTGCTTGCGCGAGAACTCCCTTGCTGAGTCTGGCTTTGAGCGCTTCAGAACTCATTTCTAAACGAAAATCGCGAATTCCGGTCCGAGGCCTTGAGAAGCCATCAAAGAAAACTCATTTTGGAAGACTATCTGGATGTTCCGGATCGTATCGCCTGTATAGTACCTCATAATCAGATAAGTTCCTTCTGCGGCAGCGGTTCCGTTGTGGAGGGCCGTGCATATCATGAGCCGAACGCACTCGATTCGCAGCAATTCTGTCAAACCATCAAGTAGCCAACCATCACGATACCATCCGGCAACTATAGCCACCTATCCGGATTCCAAATTGGAGGTTACGCGCAGTGAAGCGTTTTTTTCTTCTTGCCAGCATCCTGATGTCTGTCCCCGCGCCGGTCTCCGCCGGCACCATTCCAATTACCGGCACCATCCGTTTTGCAGACGGAACCCCAATGCAGGGTCGGGTACGGTTTACCCTTTCGCAACCGGCATTCGATATGGTGGATTCAACGTTGATTGTTTCCCAGCCGGTGGAATTTTCCGTCACTAACGGGCGGTTTCCCTCCGGTGCGCGGATTGTACCAAATGACACGCTGCGTCCCGAGAACACCCACTATGTCGTTGAGTACTTCAATGCGTCGGGCCGGAAACTGATGGAAAACACTTTCGTGATTCATGGCTCAACTTTCAACATTGGCAGTGCAATTCCGATTTCCACGACAACGAGCGACGTCTCCTTTAGCAGCTTCAACGGCCCGACGAGTCTGAGCTTGCAAAGAATCAACAATATCCGCATGTGCGACCAATTCCCGGGGGCAAATGCAGGGGCGAAAATCGCGGCATGCATTGCGGATTTGCCGGCTACGGGAGGCACGGCGGATGCGCGAGGCTTCGAGGGCGCGCAGACCATCGCGCGGGATATCTTCAATGGCGCGGTCAAACCCGTCACGCTGCTGCTCGGCGCCACCACGTTCATCTGGACCGCGCCGTTTTCGCCGTCCTCTGGCAGTGCCATTATCGGCTCAGGTATGAATTCGACGGATATCATCTACTCTGGACCAGGTGCATGGTTAGACACCAGCCCTTCGGCTAGCGTCAACAATGTGCGCGTGACCGATCTTCATATCCATGTGGATTCTCCGGCGCTTGGCGCAATCCGTGTTGGGAGAACCTCAGAAGCGTTCGGCACAGCCCGCGTCGGATGGAACTTTAAGAATCTCTACATCACAGGACCGGGCTACCCTGGTGTTACCACTCTCCCGGCTGGCTCGTTCGGATTAAGCATTTCGCAAATGCTAGACTCACTAGCCGAAAACCTCAATATCCTCGGATTCGAGCGGGCTTCCTTTATCGACCGCTGCGGCAACAACCAATGGAACCGCGTCCGCTGGCAGCAATATAAATTCGGACCCCTGATCAGCTCGAAGGCGGGAAGTGGTTCGGCATCTGGCGGGGGCAGTCAGGACACGTTCATTGAACCGGAGTTCCTTGGCCCGACCTCGGTAACGACCGGCGGCAGGGGTGTGGCCGGAACCGATTACGGGTACACGGTCGAAGTTCAGGCGCAGCAGGTCACGTTCATCAACGCGCTCTATGAGCCGGGCCCCTTCAAGTCTCAGGGCTTGCTCCATCTGGAGCCGGTAAATCCAGGTGATGGTTACTCGACCGGATTCGTGGACATCAACGGAGCATTCGGGGGCCCTTCCGACAACACTATCGTTTTCGAGAGCGGCTACAACCAGCCGACATTCATCGGGAGCCGGGTCGGTGCACCCGGATGGGGTGCGATCAGTTTCGGGACGCCCTACGCTTCACAAACGAGCAGCAAGGCCCGATTCATCGGCGTTAATGGTAATTTCTCCGCGCTCGTCGCCGCGGCCGATCCGACCGGCGCGAAGTCCCTCCTGGATCTGAAGGCGTCAACTCGGGCAACCACGCTCGATCTCACCTCGCTTACAATTACAGGCGATATACAGACAAACAAGCGTTTTATCATCGGAACAGAAACCGACATTACCGGTGGTACGACTCCGGATGTCTCTTCAACCAACAGGCTGCTCCTCTATAATCCGGTGACGCCTGTCAGCATCACGGACTTTATTAATGGCGTCGACGGCCAAGTCCTCTACCTCTGGTTTGGCGGTGCCAATACGACTCTGGTGAATAGCGGTTCCGTCCGCCTCAAAGGACTGGTTAATTTTGTAAGTAGTGCCGGCGATGACACGATGACCCTGATTCGAATGCAAGGCAGTTGGTTTGAACTCAGCCGGTCGGTGAATTAGTTTCATTGGTGAATAATTTCCACTTACCGTTGCTGCATTTCTCCTGAGCGGTCACTTCCGGGTAAATCCCATGAGTGGGTCTTTCTTGGGTGCGATCCGGCTTAGACTTAGATCCTTAATCGCCATCGCTTTCCCACAAGGCGGGAACCGTTTGCGTTAATCGCAGCGCCCGTGCGCTCACATCAACAACACCTTCGCGGAAGCTGGGAAAGGCACTAAGATTGTGCGGAAGATCCCGGGCAGGTGGACATGCATTGGATTTCACGTGAAGCGATCGGCATTTGACGAGGGACGAACCGATCCGAACCCGGATAGTCCGCATCGGCGTTTGGACACGCTTTATCTCGAGGCTTCGAAGATCTACGGAACCCCTTAGACAGTGGACCGGTGAACGGGATAATCAATTCTGCAAGCGGCTCCCAGCGTTGCCTCTGTGTTCTTGTTTCCACAGGGTTCATGTAGTAGCCTCATCAATATCAACTTCCAGAAGGGTGGTCCCACCTGAGTTCTATTCGTGATTACTTCATTTGGAGGTTTGTGAACCGCAATCCGCGCTTTCGCCGGCTGCTGGCGCGCCTGTTCGTACGCGGAGGCCAGCAGGACATTTCCCTGTTTGGAGCGACGCTGCGGATCGATCGGCGGGCGGAGTTGGGCTACCTGAGGGCATTCGAATACGCGCAGCGAACGATCGTCTTTCGCGATGAGGCCGCACCACTGCTCAACCTGGCACTATCGCTACAGTCCGGTGACACGTTTGTCGACCTTGGCGCAAACGTGGGGCTGTACTCCACGGTGTTGGCCCGTGCGTTTCGCTTCGTGCCCGACGTCCGGTTTTATGCGTTTGAACCCTGCCCGGAAACCGCCGCGCGGCTCCGTGCCTCCGTTTGCGGACTGCCTGTGGAGGTTTTTGAGCTTGGCCTCTCGGACCACAATGGCGCGATTAGTTTCTGTGCGGGCGGCAGTTCAGGTACATTCGGCCCGCTTCAAGATCATGGCATGTTCCAGATTCCAACGGAGACGAAACTCATTCCGGTGGTCCGCCTGGACTCACTGCCCATTGTGGGTGACTCGCTGGTGATAAAGATTGATGTCGAAAACCATGAGCAGCAGGTCCTCGGAGGTGCGGAGGGATTGTTTCGGGCTGATCGGGTGAAAGTGGTTTATATCGATGGATTCAAAAACAAAGAGATTCCAGATTGGCTGAGTGATCATGGGTTTACCCTCTTTGATGGGAGAACCGGAGAACCCGGCCGGCCCGATCATAGCTTGCTGGCGGTCCACAAGACGCGGATGACTGCAACTACGAATCTGCCCGACAGGAGATCCCCCGGGTCACCGGTCGACAGGACGGTTGGAACTGCTTCTTAGCTGCTTAAATGGTTTCGTCCCGATTATTCGCGGACGATCGGCGGGCGTTTCACTTCACAGACTCGCTTCATGACGTGGATTTCATCCCCGATCAGTTGGAGTTGTTCAGCGACCGCTTTCTGAGCCGTATGCGTTTGTAGTTTCAGTAGCGGCACGCACCAACGGGATGAACTCAGCGGTATCGACGAACATATCTTGACGCACGACGTCAGGCTGACCGGGCTGGACCGTTCTGCCATGGCAAATATAATAGAGGTATCTCAATTCACAAAGCCCCGCCAATTGGCCGTAAACAGCATTTACATATTCAGGTGCAAACATTTCAATGACCAGGGTCTGTGCCTGACAGAAGACCAGGTTGGACATTCCCGCGCCGTGTGGTCCGATGACCACCGCCGCTTCGTGGAATAGCCTAACCTGTTGTGCAACACTAAGTTTTTCAAGAACCGCGACTTCAAATCCCATTCGGGTCAACTCTACGGATAGCACCTCTTCATTCCTGACGCGACGCCCTGGTGCGGTTGCCCTGGAAATATAAAGTCGCCGTCGCCGTAGAGGCTGCGGCCCAATGACGGACTCTCGCAGGAATTCCTGTCGTAGAAACGCCACTGCGCATGCCGAGATGCCCGGCATCCGTGTCGGCACGATTACCTCGTTGCATCTGAGATGCGCGGATTCACTGGGTTCGATCGCATCCGACGTGGCGATGCCGACCAGTCTTAGCGTCTCAGTCTGAAAAGCCCTGTCGCCCGGAACATAGTATTTTTCGATCTTGAGTCCACTTTCCTTCAATAAATGAATTCGCGGAATGACCTCAAAGAGCCAATGGAAGTAGTTGTCCATTCCATCGCACGTGGGAACACCCACCGACAAGGATAATTGGGCGATTCTTGGCAATTTGACCTTCATAAAGATTGACTGCTGGTCGTGACGGCGGGCGATTTCAAAACTGAGAAAACCAACCAGACGATCCTCGGCGTCTATGAGAAAGCCCCTTCGGCCGACTATTCGGGCGTTCTTGAAACTGTATATACAAGCTTCCGGTAAATCGAGCGAGGATGCTCTTACGAATTTCCAATGCTGTGGCTGCTTTTCCCGTAATGGGCGCCAGGTTTGGAAAACATGATGTTCTGCACCTCGGCACACCGTACGGGACGACGTGCGCCCTCGCGTGGTTGCTACGGTCTCCTCATCGGAAATGCCACGCGGTGGTCCAAAGAGAGTCGAGTCGCCGGGAACTACACTCCACAGCTTCTGCAGCGTTCCGCTAATGAACGCGAGGAATCGCAAAGCGGCCCGATGGTATCGCTTCGGTACTATGCGGCGCGCAGTGATTTCAATCCTGGAAGCCACGACTATATCTTGCTCCTAGAAATGGAGAGGTTCCGCGACGCTCAAGAGTTAATATCCAGCCAGATTGCTGTCGATCGGTCATTATTAATTAAGGCCTACCATATAGTTATAAGCTTGGGGACTCGCGGTCAATGAGTTATGCATGGGCGCATTCACGCGCATTGCTGGGTGCCGGCCAGGGACGGATATGGCAAATCGGGTATGAATCGGTTGTCGGTGCGCGGCTAATAGTCCGCCGGAGAAAGTGGCATGACCGGCAAGTGCATTGTGGCCTGGACGAATTCGCTGACATAGCATATGTCCTGCATACATTAACGCAGGAGACCTGTTTATCGATGTCGGTGCGAATGTTGTGTCATGCACGCTCCTGAGCAGCAAAAGGTGCTCGCGGCTGCTGGCGCCTGAGTTTTATGTTGTCGCGCCTGAGTCTCTCGGATTGATATTATGCGACTTAACGTGGGAAGTGCGGGCGGCATTACTCCTGGGTGGACGAACGTGGATTCTTCCTTAAGCGTATGGTTCTCGTCACACCTTCAACTTGCGAAACTTTTTAGGTCTATTGGGCTGATTGAAGACCAACAATGGAAATTGGTACAGAGTGGGCGAAAACACCGAATCGTTTGGGCGAATGCGACACGAAGATTGCCATTCGATGACGCTTGTGCCGAATCCATTTATAGCTGCCATATGCTGGAGCATTTGGATCCAGTAGAAGTTCGTCAATGCCTGAAGGAATTCATGCGTTTGCTGAGACCTGGCGGTATTCTGCGGCTAGCGCTTCCCGATCTTCGCACACATATTGACAACTACATAAAGACCAGCGATGCCGACGCGTTCATTAACGCAACACTGCTGGGTCGAGTCAAGCCAAGAACATTGAAACAGCACATGTTGCGGTTGATTGTCGGGGACAGATCGTCTCACTGTTGGATGTATGATGGGCAATCCCTAATGCGCCTTCTGACAGATAACGGTTATGTTAACGCGCGTTGTTTGCCTCCCGGTGAGACCATGATCGACAACCCTGGAGAACTAAACCTGTTCGAGCGGGTTGAAGAAAGCGTGTATGTTGAAGCGTTGAAGTCAGGGTCGATGAAATGAAGATAGTGAGTTTCGTTGAAGGAGCGTATGAACGAGCAGGAGGTTTAGGACTGGTCGGGTTGCCGCCCCTGTGCAAATCGGTTGCTGATCGAGGCCATGACGTGACTCTTGTTATCGGAGGCAAACCAATTCAAGAGGATCCACGTCACGTGGAGGCACGGACTGGAACGGACTCCCTGGGCAAGCCCCCCACAGAATCAAAACTCAAAGTCTTATCTTTTCCGGCTTATGGTAAATGGGCTTTCTCACCATTGCTGCCATTTGAGGTGATGCGTCTTGCGGCGGATTCGGATTTCATAACGCTTCATTCTCTCTATTCATTTCCGGTTCTATGTGGATACTTTTTAGCGAAAATCCATAACAAACCTTATGGTGTGTGGCCGCATGGGGTGTTTGCTCCTTTTCAGCGAAGTGTGAGCGCAACCAAAAAAACCGTATACGGCTCCCTGCTTGCCGGAAGAATTCTAGATAACGCATCGGTCATGTTCTACACGGCCGAAGGCGAAAAGCAGGAGGCGGCAGATATGCAACTGAAAGGGCCCTCGGTTGTGGTGCCTCATGGGGTGAATGCGCGCGATTATGCAGATCTGCCGGAGCATGGTCAATTTCGAGACAGCCTAATGAATGGGCACCGGGGGCCCCTCGTCTTGTACCTGGGGCGGCTCAATGCGAAAAAAGGATTGGATATACTTGTCGAAGCCTTTGCGTCGGTTTCCGAGAGGCGTCCAGATGCAAAGCTTGCAATTGTCGGTTCGAGTGATCCTCCTCGCTTCGAGGCACAGATACGGTCGTGGATAGAAGCACACCAGATGGCAGACAAGATAGTCCTCACGGGCCGATTGAGCTTCGAGCAGAAACGCCAGGCTTTGGCAGATTCCGACATCTTTGTGCTGCCATCACATGCCGAGAACTTTTCGTTTGCAATGTTTGAAGCCTTAGCGAGCCGTGTTCCGGTCGTCGTGTCCGATTCGTTGAATCTGGCATTTCAAGTGAGGAGCTACTCGGCGGGTTTGGTACGGCCACGGTTGTCTGCGGCCTTCGCCGAAGCGATATTGGAATTGCTTTCGAACGATAGCCTGCGAAAAGAAATGGGAAACCGTGGCCGCAAATTAGCGGAGGCATACTCCTGGGAAAGCTGCGGACTCAAAATAGAACGAACGATTGAATGCGTGCTCGCTGGGGAACCTCTTCCGAAGGATCTTTGCCAGGATCTTGGCGCGTAATGTCCTTTCCGAAGACCTTCGTTTACGGTCGGTCGATCGACTATATTGGAATTTTGGAATACAGGAATGGCCAACTCTCGCCGGGTCAAAGAGACTGTCCGAAAATTTCTTCCAAAGACCGTTAAGGGACATCGCATCCTCAGCGGTCCGTTAAGGGGCTTTCCACTGGTTACGTCCTGGCATGATTACCCTGCCGGGATTATGGGCAGGACTGAGCACAAATTACTGCGCTGGTTTGAGCACAACGTCAGACCTGGCGAAACCTGGCTTGACGTTGGAGCACATTATGGGTACACCGCCATTGCTCTCAGCCGCCTCGTAGGGAACAGCGGCCGCGTTTTTGCCTTTGAGCCGATGACGGCGACAGCAGGTTTCCTGTCACAGACTCGGCGTCTTAACGGTCTTTCCCGGTTGACTGTTATCCCCGCCGCCTTAGGCAGTGTTGATACTTTCGAATTGAAGAGGCTGCCAACAACGCGAGGCATGGTCGACAGCACCACAGCCGCGGATGATGAGTTCGAAACATTTCTGGTGGCAAGTCTGGATTGGCTCTGGAGCCGGATCAATGAAGGATCTGCCGTTATCAACGGTATAAAAATCGACGTCCAGGGAATGGAATACCAGGTTTTGAGAGGAATGAAAAAGCTGCTGGACGGCAATCGTCCTAAACTTGCGATAGAGTTCCACAAGGGTGTTGACCGCGCAGAGATACTTGGTCTCCTTCGGGATTCCGGGTATCGAGACAGTGAGCCAATTGAACCGTTGGAAGGTGAGACAGTGTCGGCTTATTTTGACGATCGAAGTTATGCTTTTCTTCCTCACGTCTAAGAGTGCTGATGCAGAAACCGTAGCGGAAAAAACGGAAATTTTGAAATTGGACGAATCCTGCATCTCAAATCCGAAATCCGAAACCTCTGATTGGACTGTCGCAACGCTCAGTCCAATCGGAGGTTTCGGATTTCGGATTTGAGATGCAGGATTCGTCCAATTTCAAAATTTCCGTTTTTTCCGCTACAGTACTGCATTTCTACCAACTGTCAGAACAACAGGTCCGATGAGAATACTCATCCTTGGTCTGAACTATATTCCCGAGTCAACTTCCATTGGCCCGTATACCGCAGATCTCGCGGAATTTCTGGTCACTCAGGGCCACGATGTTCAGATCGTGACAGCCTTTCCTTCCGCTCCTCACTGGCGGATCTGGCCCGAATATCGCGGGCGATGGTACATGTCGGAAACGATCCGGCAGGTGAAAATCTTCAGGACCTACATCTACGTGCCCTCCGATCCGCGCTCAGCCTTTCGTCGAATACTGTTTGATCTATCGTTTTCCGTCTCCGCCTTCATCGGTTCACTGCGCTCCGGACCTTATGACCTCGTTGTCGCGATCTCACCGCCCCTGCAATTGGGTATCACCGGATGGCTGCTGAGCCGCTGGAAGAGAGTTCCATTCCTGCTGCACATCCAGGACATGGTGGCTGAGGCTGCCGTGGCGGCGGGGACATTATCTGCACGAAGTATGCCGGTCCGAATCGCTCGGGTATTGGAGAAATTTCTATTTAAGCATTCCGACGGAATCGGCGTTATCTGCGAAGGCTTCAAGAGAGCCATTTCGGAAGCCGGCGCCGATTTGCGGAAGATTCACCTTCTTCCGAACTCCATTGATTTGGATTTCATTCAACCATGCGAACGAACTAATGAATTTCGGAACCGGCACGGGCTGTGCCCTGCAGACTTCGTGCTGATGTACTCCGGAAGCATTTCCTCAAAGCAGGGCCTCGAAATCCTCGTGGAGGCGGCAGCATTCATCCAGGACCCGGCGATCAAAATCGTGATTGTCGGAGATGGCGCCAGGTTGCCGGAAATTCGCAAGAGGGCCTCTGATTTGACCCTGACAAATGTGCTGTTTTTGCCGCTTCAGCCGCGGGAAACTCTATCCGCTCAACTGGGCGCAGCGGATCTGCTGGTGATAACCCAGAAACCCGCAGTGAAGGACATCGTATTCCCGGGGAAATTGCTTTACTACATGGCTGCCCAGCGGCCGATTCTGGCAATTGTGAACCCTGACAGCGAGACCGGCCGTTTTGTCACAACCGAACGGGTTGGATCGGTGGTGCCGCCGGATAGTCCTGAAGCGGTCGCCGAAGCCATCGTCCATCTGAAAACGCTGAGGCTTACCGAACTTGGAAGAAACGCGCGATGCACGGCTGAACGATACTTCGACCGGAAGACCGTGCTCCCTGCATTCAATATTTTGCTGGAAGATCTTGGCCAGGGTTAGCAATACTATCTGATGGGACCGGGCGTGCAGAGAATACTTGAGCAACGATCGGATACCCTCCCCAGGAACAACACAATCGTGCACGGAAATATTATGATTCCGAGACGTGTTTTTTGGTTGTTTGACTTCTTGATACTTCTGGCAGCATTCCTCGCAGCTTACGTGTGCGTTCCGAACCTGGCGCCATTGTATAAAAGTGGACATTACCTCACTCACACGTGGATGACGCTTCTGTCCGTGCCTCATGATCCCGCCGGGCAGCAACTCCCTCCCCTTTCTGAACTCTCATGGATCTTTTTCGCGATGGTTCCGGCAGTAATCATATTCATGGAAGCGTGCGGATGTTATCGACCCGTCCTGCAGTTGTCGCAAACTCGACTGGTCCTGGGCGGATTAGCCGCTCCCACAGGCGCATTGTGCTTTACCGCACTTCTATTGTTTGCAACAAAAGACCAAGGATACAGCAGAGCATTCCTGTTTTTGTTTGCGCTCTTTAGCTCGATCGGTTTTGTTGCCTATCGCGAAATTCTATTCAGCTATTACGGATACCGCCACGCCAGGGGCTACTATGCCAGAAACGTGGTCCTGATTGGCTCACACACCGATGTGAGATGGCTGTCCGATTACTTTAAAACCCATATTTCAGAACAAGACTACCGCATCCACGGCTATTTGCGGGTATCGGGTGGAAATGACGCTTCCGTTTCAGGCGTTACCTGTCTGGGCTTCGTGCACCAGCTTGGAACCATGCTGGTCCATGTGCCGATACAAGACGTGATTATTGCGTATTCAGGGGAAACGGCAGAGTCGATGCCGTTGGTACTCAGACACTGTGACTATCTCGGAATTACCTTGAGGATTATTCCGAGCGCACTTTTTGGAAACGGGCCGGAGTACCTGCTGACGATGTTCCATCGCGAGTCTTTACGCCTGCCGGCCGTGGTTCTAACGCCTCCACATTTGAATTCCGAGGCCCTGTTTGTGAAGCGTCTTCTCGATGTTGTTGCTTCTTCCCTGGCGCTTGTCCTGCTTTCCCCGGTATTTCTGTTGATAGCGCTTGCGATAAAAATAACAACTCCAGGCCTTCCGATATTCTACCGGTGGAGGGTGGTTGGACGAAACGGGGTCGAGTTTACAGGCTATAAATTCACCACAATGATTTCCGACTCGGACCAGCTCAAACAGAATTTAAGCGATCGAAATGAAATGAAGGGCCCGGTTTTCAAGATGAAGGAGGATCCACGCATCACACCGCTGGGCCGATTTCTTCGTAAGTTCAGCCTTAATGAATTGCCCCAGTTGTGGAGCGTCCTCAAGGGCGATATGAGTCTGGTCGGTCCCCGGCCGGCGTTCCGGCATGAATTGGAACGCTATCAGTTCTGGCACAAACGAAAACTATGCATCAGCCCGGGCATCACCTGTCTGTGGCAAATTCGTGGAAGAAACGAGATCAGTGACTTTAACGACTGGGTGATGATGGATCTGGAATATATCGATAACTGGTCTCTATGGTTGGATTTCAAAATCCTGGTCCAGACGGCGTGGGTGGTGTTCAAAGGGAGCGGGTCCTGACACTCACATGAACTGTTTTGTTACGGGTGGGGCGGGCTTCATCGGAAGCAATCTGGTCGATCGGCTTCTGATCGATGGCCATAGGGTTACGGCATACGATAGCTTTTCAACCGGACAGGAACGATTTTTGAGTTCCGCCAAGCAGTCTCCACGCTTCACACTGCACACCGGTGACCTGCTCGATACCGATCGTTTATCTCAGGCGATGCGCGGCGCAGACATCGTGTTTCATCTTGCGGCAAATGCCGATGTGCGGTTCGGCCTGGAACATCCCCGCAAAGACCTCGAACAAAATACCATCGCCACGTTTAATGTGCTGGAAGCGATGCGGCAAAATGGCGTCCGCCGCATCGTTTTTTCTTCGACCGGATCCGTCTACGGCGAACCCGATACGTTTCCAACGCCGGAACATGCCGGCTTCCCCATTCAAACCTCCCTTTATGGCGCGTCCAAACTGGCCGGCGAGAGTCTGATTCAAGCCTACTGTGAGGGGTATGGGTTTCAGGGCTATATCTTCCGCTTCGTTTCGATATTAGGTGAGCGCTATAGTCACGGCCATGTATACGATTTCTACAAGAGCCTTCGCGGAAATCCGAGCGAGTTGACGGTGCTCGGCAACGGACATCAGCGGAAATCCTATCTGTATGTTCAGGACTGCATCGACGCGATCCTGCTAGCCCTTGAAAAAGGCACGGGCAAGGTCGCGGTTTTCAATCTGGGCACGGATGAATATTGCGAAGTCAATCAATCCATCGGCTGGATCACCAGTCAACTCCAGCTCCGGCCCGCCTTGAAATATACCGGAGGCGAGAGAGGCTGGGTCGGCGATAGTCCTTTCATATTTCTGGACTGCTCCAAAATTCGCGCCCTGGGATGGTCGCCAAAGGTATCGATCCGTGACGGAATCATCGCCACCCTGAAATATCTGCACGCCAACTCGTGGCTGATGGAGTCCCGATCTTGAAGATTTGCGTGCTGGGACTCTGGCATCTGGGGACGGTTACGGCCGCCTGTCTGGCCTCCGCAGGTCACTCGGTCACCGGCCTGGACTTCGATTCCGAGAACATCGCCCGGCTCAACGAGGGCATTCCGCCGGTCTCCGAACCCGGCCTCGAAAACCTCCTGCAAAATAGTTTGAAGGAAGGGAAGTTGTCATTCACCAGCGATATACAACAAGCCGTGAATGCAATCGATGTGCTATGGGTGGCTTATGACACGCCGGTCGGCCCCGGTGACCGTGCCGACGCCGGGTTCGTTTTTGAGCGAATCGAACGTGTCCTTCCTCATCTTCATTCGCACGTCCTGGTGTTGATCTCCTCGCAGTTGCCGGCGGGCAGCACTCGATTGCTGGAAGCGAAATACAAAGCACTGGGTGGATCGGCCGCCATCACCTTTGCCTGCTCGCCGGAAAATCTGCGGCTTGGGAAAGCGATCTCCGCTTTCACGCAACCCGAACGTGTAGTGGTTGGGATCCGGAACGAAAGCGATCGTGTTTTGCTCGAAAGACTCTTCAGCGCTTTTACGGCGCACATCGAATGGATGTCCGTGGAATCCGCGGAAATGACCAAGCACGCGTTGAACGCATTCCTCGCGGCTTCCGTGACCTTCATCAATGAGATCGCGGTTCTCTGCGAACAGAACGGCGCAGACGCAAAGGAAGTGGAGCGCGGTTTGAAAAGCGAAGCGCGCATTGGGCCGAAAGCGTATCTTTCGCCGGGCGCCGCATTCGCCGGAGGAACGCTCGCTCGCGATGTATCCTTTCTGGTTGCCATTGGAGAGCAGCGGGGCGTTTCAACGCATCTCCTCCGTGCCGTTCGCGCCAGCAACGACGAACACCGGCAGTGGGCGCGCCGCAAAATTGCCTCGGTTCTTGGCGGACTTTCCGGCCGGACGGTCGCGGTCTGGGGCCTGACCTATAAGCCCGGCACCGACACCTTGCGCCGTTCCAGTTCCGTTGAATTGTGCGAATGGCTATTCGATAGCGGAGCGCGTGTCCAGGCCCACGATCCCGCCATTAAAGCCTTGCCTGTGGAATCGGCGGCGAGGATCGCGCTCTCTCAATCACCTCTCGAAGCGCTCAAGGGGGCCAGCGCACTGGTCGTCGCCACGGAGTGGCCGGAATACGCCGCCATCGGGGCCGCAGCGATCGTTTCGGCGATGTCCGTCCCTGTTGTCCTCGACGCCGGCCGCTTTCTTGCCGGGCAGCTTGAGCGTAATCCGGCCATCCAGTATTTTACTGTGGGCAAATCATGACCGCGTCACTCGAAGGCCGGTCCGCCATCGTCACGGGCGCAAGCCAGGGTCTTGGCCTGGAGATCGCCCGGCATTACGTGAAGGCCGGCGCCAATGTCCTGATGTGCGCCCGGGACCAACAAGTCCTGCAGCAGGCGGCTGCGGAAGTGCAGTCGCTGGCCTCCCCGGAGCAGATCATCCTCGCCGAGCCGGGCGACGTGTCCAACCGCGGCGATGTGGGCCGCATCGTTGGAACGGCTCTCGATCGCTTCAACGACTTGCACATTCTCGTGAACAATGCGGGCGTCTACGGCCCGAAGGGAGCGCTCGACGAAGTGGACTGGGCGGAATGGGCCCGGGCGATCGAGATCAACCTCTACGGCTCGATCTTCATGTGTCAGGCCGTGCTTCCTCATTTCAAGCAACGCCGCTACGGAAAAATCGTGCAGCTTTCCGGCGGCGGCGCCACCAATCCGCTCCCTCGACTCAGCGCATACGCCGCATCGAAAGCCGCGATTGTGCGGTTGGCGGAGACACTGGCCGAAGAGGTCCGGGAATATCACATCGATATCAATGCGATCGCGCCGGGTTCATTGAATACGCGGCTGCTGGACGAAGTGCTCGAAGCCGGCCCGGAAAAAGTCGGAACGCGATTTTTCGAGAGATCCGTGAAGCAGAAACGCGAAGGTGGAACCTCCACAAGCATTGGCGCCGAGCTTGCGGTTTTCCTGGGTTCCGCGGCGAGCGACGGAATTACCGGCAAGCTCCTGGCCGCAGTGTGGGACCCGTGGCGCACCCTGCCCGAACGGCTCGATGAACTGCGCAACAGCGATATCTACACGCTGCGCCGAATCGTTCCCAAAGACCGGGGCGCCGCATGGGGCGGCTAGGCGTCGCCATTGTCGGCTGCGGCCTGATCGGACGCAAGCGCGCCGAATCCCTGGGCGAAGCGCGCCTGGCCGCCTGTGTGGATGTTTCGCTGGAGCGGGCCCGGTCATTGGCAGAACTGGCGCCGGGGGCGACGGCCGATTGCGAATGGCAAGCGGTTATTCAACGCCGGGACATCGACATCGTTATTGTTGCCACCACCAATGACGCTCTGGCGAAAGTGACGCTGGAGGCGGTTCGCAGCGGCAAACACGTTCTCGTCGAAAAACCGGCCGCACGAAACACCCGTGAACTCGAAGCCGTCATTTCCGCCGCGAAGAACTCGGATTCCCTGGTCAGGGCCGGCTTCAACCATCGTTACCATCCCGCCATGCGCAAGGCCCGGCAACTCCTCGAAAGCCAGGCGCTCGGCGAACTGATGTTCGTGCGGGCGCGTTACGGCCATGGCGGCCGGATCGGCTACGACCAGGAGTGGCGCGCCGATCCCGCCATTTCCGGCGGGGGCGAATTGATCGATCAGGGCGTTCATCTCATCGACCTCTCGCGCTGGTTCCTGGGGGATTTTGCTAAAGTGCAGGGAACGGCGCACACGTTTTACTGGCGGATGCCGGTGGACGACAATGCCTTCGCCTTGCTGCAAACCAGCGATGGGAAAGTTGCTTTCCTCCATTGCAGTTGTACGGAATGGAAAAATCTGTTTTCATTTGAAGTCTACGGCAAGACTGGAAAGGTTCATGCGGAAGGGCTGGGAGGAAGCTACGGAATCGAGCGGCTCTCGTATTACAAGATGCTTCCGCAAATGGGTCCGCCGGAAACGACAATCTGGGAATATCCAATGACGGATGATTCCTGGAGTATCGAGTTTGCTGAATTTCTCGAAGATATCCGTCTGAATAGAAAGCCTTCAGCAACTCTGGACGACGCCTGTGCGGCGTTGCGCGTCGTCGAGCATATCTACAAGGAGTGTGGCTATGATCATCGCGCGTAGTCCTTTAAGAGTGACTCTGGGTGGCGGCGGATGCGACTTGCCTTCCTACTATCGCGAACATGGAGGCATGGTCATCTCCGCGGCCATCGATAAGTACGTTTTCGTCACGGTCACGCGGCCTTTCGTCCCCGGAATCTTCCTGAAGTACTCCAGGCTGGAACAGGCGCAGCAGTGCGCCGACGTCCAACATCCCATTATTCGCGAAGCTCTCCAGATGCTCGATTTCAAAACCCCGCAAGTGGAGATCACCACTCTCGCCGACATTCCTGCCGGCACCGGCCTCGGATCTTCCGGCAGTTTTACCACCGCGCTCCTCAAGGCTCTCCATGCCCATCGCAAGAAGCATCTCCATGCGGACGAACTGGCAAAGATGGCCTGTGAGATCGAAATCGAGCGCTTGAAAGAGCCGGTAGGCAAGCAGGACCAATACATCGCCGCCTATGGCGGTGTCACCTGTTTCTGGTTTCATCCCGACGAACGCACTGAGGTTGTGCCCCTCCAGATCAAGGCCGAAACCCTGCACGACCTCGAGGATAATCTGCTGCTGTTTTTTACTGGTTTCTCGCGCAGCGCCAGTGCGGTGCTGCAGGACCAGGTCAAACGCCTGGAAGTCGCGGACGCGGCGATGATTCAAAACCTGCACCACGTCCGGGAATTGGGCATGATGTCGAAGAAGACCCTGGAGGCGGGGAAAACCGCGGAGTTTGGCGCCGTCATGCACGAACAATGGGAAAACAAGAAAAAGCGGTCGGACGGCATGTCCAATCTGCAGATTAACGAATGGTACGAGCTCGGCCGCGCCAACGGCGCCATTGGCGGCAAGCTCGTGGGCGCCGGCGGCGGAGGTTTCCTGATGTTCTATGCCGAAGACCGCAATCGCCTCAGGGGTGCGATGACCAGAGCCGGCCTCGACGAAGTGCGCTTTCAGTTCGATTTCGAAGGCACAAAGACGCTGCTGGCATGAACCTTCCGGTCGCGATTTTAGCCGGCGGACTGGCGACCCGTTTGAAGCCGCTGACGGAAACTGTTCCCAAATCGCTTTTGCCGGTGGCGGGGAAACCTTTCGCCGTCCATCAGCTCGAGCTCCTGGCCCGGCACGGGATCGATCGAGTGGTTCTTTGCGTGGGGCACCTTGGGGATCAAATCGCCGATGCTCTTGGCGATGGCCGATGCTGGAATATCCATATTGACTATGTGTTCGACGGTCCGGTTCAACTGGGGACGGCGGGCGCATTGAAAAAAGCGCTTCCGTATCTTGGCGATGCCTTCCTGATTTTGTACGGAGATTCGTATCTGGACTGCGATTATGCGGCCATCGCCCGCACATTTATGGTCAGCGGACGCCTGGGGTTGATGACGGTATTCCGAAATGCGGATCGCTGGGGTCCAAGTAATATTCTCTTCTCCAACGGCGCCATCCATCGTTACGACAAGACCAATCACACGGCCGATATGAATCACATCGATTATGGAGTCGGCGCTTTGCGGTCGCGCGTGCTGGATAACTATCCGGCGGACGCGCCTCTGGATCTCGTGACCGTGTACCAGGATTTGATTTCTGCCAGCGAACTGGCAGCCATCGAAGTTCCAATGCGGTTTTATGAGATCGGTTCGATCGATGGACTCCGCGAAACCGAGCAGCTTCTGTCTGGTGGTAAGGGGAAGGAATAGCCACAAAAAGCACAAGAAGCACAAAAGGCACAAGAAGCACAAAAGGCACAGGATTGGATCAATCCAATTCTGTGCCTTTTGTGCTTCTTGTGCTTTTTGTGGCTATTCCTTCCCCTTACCTATGCAGGTTCCTGGCGTGACCCTCTCGAGTGCGAATAGGAATATTTCGAATAATAATAGGAGTAGTAGCTGCCGGCCGCGCGAACGTCGAGATCATTGAGCACCACGCCCGCCAGACGTGCGTGAGCTTCATACAGATACTCCACCGCACTGTGGCCCTGGTGACGCGAGGTCGAAAGCGCCTTAACGACCAATATCGTCCCGTCGCACACGGATGCCAGGATCCGGGCATCCGAAACATTGGAAATCGGCGGCGAATCGACAATAACGTAGTCGAAATACTGAGGCAGGACTTGCATGAGCTCTCGGAACCGGTTCGCCACGATCAATTCCCCAGGATTGGGCGGCACGGGGCCGCAGGGAATGATAAATAGGTTCGGAATAGAACTCTCCTCAATTGCGTTCTTCAAGGCGGTTGTCCCGGTTAGCACAGACGAAAGTCCGATCGAATTTGTTAACTCAAATGCGGTGTGGACCCGGGGTTTCCGCATATCGGCATCCACCAGCACGACCCGGGCGCCCGTTTGCGTCAGCGAAATTGCCAGGTTAATCGCCGTGACGGTTTTTCCTTCGCTGGGCGTCGCGCTGGTCACCAGCACCGATCTGGGCGGATGGTCGGGCGAGGAGAGCAGGAGGGATGTCCGAATCGAGCGGTACGCTTCTGCCATCAACGAAGATGGCGCCTCATGCGCAATCAAATCGATTTTAGGCTGTGCCGGCGTGAGGGCTTTTTCTGCCTTCCCGCGCCCGTATCCATAACCGTATCCATTTCCTCGCCGCCCTTGCAGACTTCCCAGTTTCGGGACCAGGCCCAGCGTCGGAACATTGAGATAGCGGTTGATGTCTTCCGCGGTTTTGATGGTGTCATCCATGTATTCCTGGAAGAACGCCAGGCCCACACCGAATACCAGTCCGACGGCCAGGCTCAAGGCTAGATTCAGCGCTTTTCGCGGCCGGACCGGCTCGTGCGGCACTTCCGCGGTATCCACAATTCGGATATTCGAGGCGCGCAGGTCCGCTGAAACGCCGGCCTCATTCAGCCGCGTGAGCAGGCCTTCATACAGTTGCTTATCGGAATCGACTTCCCTTTTGATGATGTTGTATTGGATGATCTGTTCGTTAACCTGGTTCACCACGTCGCGCTGCTGTTTTGCAGCCTCTGCCAGCAATCGTTCCCGTTCTACCGATGCGGAATACTCGGCCTGCACCGTCTTTACGATCCGCTCCTTTTCGGCGGCAATCGGTTTCTCGAGTTCCTCGATCTGACTCCGCACCCGCTGGCGGCGGGGATAATCCGCCCCAAAGGTTACGGCCAGCTGCGACTCCTCTTTGTGCAATTCCGCCAGCTGTGTCGTCAGGCCGGCGATGAGCTGGTTATTCTGGAGTTGCGGCAAAGCGTCCGTGTTGCCCGCACGAACAAGACCGTTGTACGATTCCTTGACGAAGCGGTCGGACTGAGCCTTGGTATACTCCTCTTCGATCTGTTGCAGCTTCTCCGTGGCTGTATTGCGGCCTTGTTCCGTGAACAGGATTTGATTTTCACGGCCGTAGGCTTGCAGCTTGTCTTCCGCCTTTTCAAGATTCGACTGCAACGTCGTGATTTGCCCTTTCAAAAAGGCTGAAGCCTTTTGCGTCGCTTCCCATTTGTATTGAAAGTTCTGTTCAATGAAGTTGTTGGCGTGGGCGTTGAGGATTCGGGCTGCCAATTGCGGGTCTTTCGCTTCGAATGTCACTGTTGCCAGTCTCGATTGACGCACGGGAGTAACCAGGAGGCGATCCAGATATTCGTCGATGACGGGCCGAAGACGGTCCGGTTCGCCGCTTGCCGGTGCAGGGGGCAGAAGAACGCTGCGAATACCAGCCACGTAAGAGCCGATGAGACCCGGTTCGGACGGTTGGAATTCCTCGATTTGGTCCAGGTGCAGGTCTTCAATCACCCGTCTGGCCAGCGTACGGGCCTTGAGCACTTCAAACTGAGTCTTGAGAGTGTCGTCGGTTGAAGTTTCAACGTCATAGACGTCTTTAAAACTAAGGACATTGTTGCTTTCGCGATCGATCTGAATAGAGACCTTGGCTTGATAGACCGGGGTCTGTTTAAAAGTCCAGATTAACGTCGTTGCCACCACGGTAAACAACACCGCTATCACGGTCCACCGGCGCACCACAATCACGCGCCAGTAGTCCATTAAGTGAACGCCCTCTTCGTCCCGGGCGCCACCCGGCGCGGCGGTATAGACTTCCGGTGTTACGATCTGCGGATAGGTCAGCTCAGGATATCTTTCGCGCGGTATGTGAACCGGTTTCTCTTTCGACATATTCCGAAAAATTTTATAAGGAACCCGCCGCGGATTCAACGGATTTAACGGATTCAATCCAATAAGGAAGCCACTAAGATGTCGTGAAAAAGCCGGACAAAAAGCCGCGGATTCCATGGATTTAACGGATTTCAATCCGCTGAATCCGTTGAATCCGTGGCTATTCCCCTTGTTCCCGAAGTGCAAACAAGTGGGCGTATAATGGCGCTATGCGAACCCCCAGCACGCACCTCAGAGAGGCAGTGGATCATCTTCCGGAAGCCGCTGTTCTCACCATTGACGCGTTTTCCTGGGACGATTACGAACAACTTCTCGAGGAGATGGAAGATCACTCGGGCGTTCGGATCACTTACGACCGCGGAAAGCTCGAGATCGTGACCACTTCACGAGAGCACGAGGAGTGGAAGGAATTCATACTGCGCCTGGTCCATATCCTGTGCGAGGAGTTGAATCTGGACCTGCAGTCATACGGAGGCGCTACGCAGAAACGAAAGCGGGATGATAGAGGCACCGAGCCCGACACTTGCTTCTACGTGGCAAATGCGAAGCGAGTCATTGGGGAGAAGAATGCCGATATTCTGAGTCCGCCTCCGGACGTCGTTGTCGAAGTCGACAAATCGAATCAATCCCTGCATAAGTTTCCGATCTATGCAACATTCGGTGTGCCGGAAATCTGGCGTTGCGATGTCCGGCGGAGTCGCTTCGTGATGTATGAACTCAGCGCAGGGTCCTACGTCGAGATCCCTTCCAGCCGTTCTTTCCCGATCCTGACCGGCAGCCTGCTGATCAATTTCATCGAGCAAAGCCGGGTACATGGCCAGATGGCCGCGCTTACAGCTTTTCGCCGCTGGGTGAAGAAGAACGAGTAAGCCGCGGATTCAAGGGATTTAATGGATTCAATCCAATAAGGAGCGCTTCGCGGCCATCGATGAGGTGGCTTCGCAACGTTGCTTGATCGCATATGCAGACGCGTGGTACACGTATTTACGTGTGAGAGCGCAATTCATGAAACAAAACATCACGTTGAGTCTTGATAAAGTCCTCCTGCGCAAGGTTAAAATCATTGCCGTCGAAAACGGAACGTCCGTGAGCGGCCTTCTCACCGAGCATCTCGAACAGATTGTCGAACACGACCAGGAATACGAGAGCGCGCGAAAGAAAGCCGTAGCCCTTGTGAAACGGGGCTTGAAACTTGGGGGCAAGATTCGAGCAACCCGCGGCGAGTGGCATGAACGACAGGGTCTTCGTTGACACAAATGTACTGATCTACGCTCACGACATTTTGGCGGAATTGGCGGCTAACCGCGGCTATAATATCTTCCACTCGCTCGGAGGTTTCCCATGAACCTTATCTACGCCGTGCTCGCTTTGCTGTTTGTCCAGGCGCAGTTGCCAAGGCCGGCCGCGCCTCTCCCTCAGGAAGACTTCATTACCAACCGGCCGTCGAATTCGCCGACGTCCCTGGCAGGTCAGGAATACCAGATCGGCAGAGACGATTTGATCGAAGTCAGCGTATTCGAAGTTCCGGAACTCGGGGGCACCACTCGCGTCACCGCCGGCGGCACGATTTCTTTGCCTTTGTTAGGACCCCTGGATGCGGCGGGTCACACCCCTCTGCAGGTGGAGCGGTCCATTGAGGATGCGCTGAGAAAGCGTTATGTCAACGATCCTCATGTCACCGTTTTCGTCCGGGACTATGCTTCCCAGCCGGTGTCCATCATCGGCGCGGTGAAGGTGCCGGGAATTTACCCAATGAAGGGTCAGAGGTTCCTGCTGGATATGCTCGCCATGGCACAGGGAGTGGACCAGAACGCCGGCAACATGATCCAGGTGATTCGGGCAAAGCCCGGGGCGAATGAAACCGCGAGCCCGGACACCGGCGCCCGGGAAACGATCGGGGTCAATGTCGAAGATTTATTCGATAACGGCAAGACCGAATTGAATATTCCGATATCCGCCGGGGACGTGATCAATGTCTTGCGGGCCGGATCGGTCTTCGTGGAGGGGGAAGTCATCCGTCCAAATGAATTTGTCCTTCGCAATGGAAAGAACGTCACGGTGATTCAGGCCGTTGCTTTGGCTAACGGCTTTACAAAGGAAGCGAAGAAAAAAGACTGCCTCATTATCCGCTACCATCGGGACGGCACTAAAGAAGAGATCGCCGTGGATACCGACAAGATTTTGCATAACCAGGCGGCGGATGTGCCCATGTTGCCGAATGACATCCTGTTCGTGCCGGCGAACAAGGTCAAGCCCACCCTGCTGCGGGCATTGGACTCCACCCTTGCCGTTGCGATGGGGCGCATCATTTATTCCGGACTCTAGCGCCTGCTCGGTTGTTCCCACTGTAGCGGCGGTCTATGACCGCCGGTTTTTCCCCGCAACAGGCCATAAAACCGGCGGTCATAGACCGCCGCTACAACAGGAACGGCGCTCGAAAATGTATGCGAACTTCGGACTCAGGACTCTAAGTGTTCGTCTTCCTTGCCGCGTTACTAACGTATGCCCTGTTGTCTTTCGGCGGTGTCGTCAGGCAAAGCTGGTTCGCGCTCGAATTGCTGTGGATAGCTGGTGTGGCGGCGCTGCTCGTCATCCGGGTGGCACGTCATCGCTCCCTGGACCGTTCGCTCCTGGGCTTCCTGATATTCTGCGGAATCGTCCTGGCACTCGTGCCTGCGAAGCTCGGCGTGGGTTTCCTTGCTGCCGGATGGGCGTATCTTTCAGCCCGGGCCGCGGACTCCGGAGTTCTGCGCTTCTTTCATTTTCTTCTTCTGCTGGGAGTTCTCGAAGCGCTGCTGGGCCTCACGCAGTATTTCTTTGCTCCGGGTTGGATTCTCGGCTACATCAACCCGTTCTATCGCTCCAGCGGCACCCTGATCAATCGCAATCATTTCGCGGGACTGCTGGAGATGTTCATTCCGGTAGCCTTCGGCCTCGCATATCTGTCGGCCCGCCGCTTCGGCAATATGGCGCGTGTTTACGTGTACCTGCTGGCGGGCGCATTCATGGGCCTGGCGCTCCTGTTTTCCGTGTCCCGCATGGGGATCTTTTCCTTCCTAGCCACCGCCTGTTTTATGGGAATGGTGTTGCAGTTCCGCAAATCTCACAGGGGGCTCGCCGCAGGCCTTGAGCTGGGGCTGGTGGGTTTGATCGTTGCCGGCGCGCTGTGGATCGGAGTGGACGTGATTGTACAAAGGTTTTCCGAGATTGCCGGCGAGGAGGCCATCCTGCGTGAGGGCAGAGTCACCGTGTTTCGAGATGCGATTCGCATGATCGCCGCCAACCCCTCGGGCGTCGGTACCGGAAACTTCCAGGACCGCTATCGGCAGTTTCAAACTTTACATCCGGAGTTGCTCTTTGATCACACCCATAACGACTACCTGGAAACAGCTGCGGAGTGGGGTCTTCCGCTGGCACTGGCATTTTGGACGTTTCTTCTTTACGTGGTCGTGCGCGGCGTGCGGCTGTTCGTCTCCATTGACTCTTCCGAGCAGCGGGGTATTCTCCTCACTTGTACGGGAGCGGCATTTTCAATTCTTATCCACAGTCTCGCGGACTTCAACCTTCAGATCCCCTCAAACGCGATGTTGTTCTTCACCTTCATCGGCATCTCTCTGGCCATGCCTCTGCCGGGAAAGGAACAAGCCACGGATTTGGCGGATTGAAATCGGCGGCTGATCCTATGTCACACACTCAAACATATCTGGCCGAAGCCCGTGCGGTCATCGAGCGCATCGATGTCCATGAAGTGGAGAAGATGGTACGCTTGTTGCGCGCGGCACGCGATTCCGGAGCCAGAATATTTTTTCTCGGAGTTGGTGGCAGCGCTGCCAACGCTTCACATGCCGTCAATGATTTCAGAAAGATCGCCGGATTTGAGGCATACGCGCCGACGGACAATGTTTCTGAATTGACTGCACGCATTAACGATGAGGGTTGGGATTCTGTATTTGCCAGCTGGCTGAAGGGAAGCCGTCTCACTTCGAAGGACGTGGTTTTTGTATTTTCGGTAGGTGGCGGTGATTTGCAGCATAACGTGAGTCCCAATCTGGTTCACGGGCTAAAATATGCCAGGGAACTTGGCGCCACGATTCTGGGCATCGTCGGACGCGATGGCGGCTTCACCGCGCAGGTCGCTAATGCCTGCGTCATCGTGCCGAATGTGAATCCCAAAAACACAACGCCTCATACGGAAGCATTTCAAGCCGTCATCTGGCATCTACTCGTTTCCCATCCTGATTTGCAAATGAATCCCACAAAGTGGGAATCTATAAGGTGAAAGGGGCCTGCAATTGGAACAAGTGGTGGATCTGTCTCAGCTCAAGGTGAAGGTATTCGCGGACGGCGCCGACAAGGCGGCGATGCTGGAACTGCACAAGAACCCCATCGTGAAAGGGTTCACCACAAACCCAACCCTCATGCGCCAGGCGGGTGTTTCCGACTATCGAGCGTTTGCGCGCGATGTCCTTCAGGTGATCCGCGACCGGCCGATTTCCTTCGAAGTGTTCTCGGACGATTTTGATGAAATGGAAGAACAGGCTCTGGAGATCGCGAGCTGGGCCGGCAATGTTTACGTGAAGATTCCAATCACCAATACGGCAGGTGAGCCCTCGAACCGGTTGATCGCGAAACTGGCGGCAGCGAAGGTTCAACTCAATGTCACCGCGGTTATGACGCTGGAGCAGGTCCGGTCCGTCATTCCGTGCCTGGCGGGTGGGCCGGGCAGCTATGTTTCGCTGTTTGCCGGCCGCGTTGCGGATACCGGCCGTGATCCTGTTCCGGTAATGAAGAGTGCGGTGGAGATGTTGAAAGTTCATTCCAATATCGAACTGATATGGGCCAGCCCGCGGGAGTTGCTGAACATCTTTCACGCGGACAGTGTGGGCTGTCACATCATCACCGTCACTCACGATGTCCTCCGCAAGCTGGGACTCATCGGCAAGGACCTGGCAGAATACTCTCTCGACACGGTTAAAATGTTCCGCACCGATGCGTTGAAAGCCGGATACTCCCTGAAACCATCTGCATATCGCAAAAAAGCCGGATAAATAGCCGCGGATTCCACGGATTTAACGGATTTCAATCCGTTGAATCCGTTGAATCCGCTGAATCCGTGGCTATTCCCCTTGGCTCGGAAATTGCTATCACGCTGGAATGAAATCGGAGCGCTTGACTCACGCGATCATCGGGGCTGCCATGGGCGTCCATTCCTCCCTCGGGCCAGGCTTCGTGGAATCCATATACAAGAACGCTCTCCTTCACGAATTGCGGCTGCGAGGCATCGCGGCAAAGCCGGAATTAAGCCACGGATTTAACGGATTCAAGACTTATCGATTGCAATGAGTTCCATGGAGGTGTATATCTCCAGATATGGAGAACAAGGATGCGAGTGATCGAACCGCTTGAAATCGTGGACCTCTCGAGCAGAGATGTCCAGGAGCGGCTCAGCCGCTCCGCAATCCCAGCATTTTTCAGGCTTGTTCAAGCCTGGAGATTGCGGGATGAAGCGAGCCGGCAGCTGCTCGGCGGAGTTTCGAATGGCGTGTTTTACCAACTGAAGCAAGGACAGAAGAAAGCGCTCGACCAGGACAAGCTTACAAGAATCTCTCTCTTGCTGGGGATCCTCAAAGCGCTCCATTCCCTCTACAGCCGCAAGTTGGCTGAAACGTGGGTGAGCCTCCCGAACTCCAACCCGATGTTTCAGGGGGACGCGCCGCTCGCGTACATGCTCAAGGGTGGCATGCCGGCGCTTGTCCGCGTCCGGCAATTGTTGGATGCGCGGCGTGAAGGCCGGTGACACCCCGCGTTCGAACAATTCGTCAGGATGATACTCACCGGCTTGTTCCAATTCGCTATAGCGATGAGAGCGTGATACGCGGGCTCGCCGAAAATGATGAGGACATCCATGCTTTATTGGAACTGGAGAGCGCCACGGATGACCGCTCGCTCGGAGAATCCAACCTGCTTCCAGGCATCAGTGTTCACGAACTTCTGTTCGGTGTCCCCCATGCACGGATTGTAAATGCTGCATTCACTTATGCTCATCCCGCCGGCAGCCGGTTTAACCATCCCGAGAGAGGCGCCTGGTACGCAGCGTTTGAACTGGAAACCGCCACGGCCGAGGTCGCCTTCCACAAGTCTCAGGAACTGCGGGAAATCGGTTGGCGTGATCCGGAGACTTTCACGTTCGACGACTATCTCGCCGATTTCCGCACACAGTTCCACGACATTCGGGACGATACTGCCTACGCCGCGTGCCTGGATCCCAATAGCTACTCCAGGTCCCGGAAGCTGGCCAGACAATTGCTAACTCTGGGATCAGGCGGGATTGTGTATCCGAGTGTTCGGCACTCCAGCGGTACCTGCCTCGTGTGCTTCCGCCCAGCACTCGTCACGAATGTTCGAACCGCCCCGCCCGTCAAAGTTAAAATCAACTGAAGAGGATTTCAGCCGCCAATTGCGCCAATTATCTAAGCTAATTAATTGGCGTAATCCGCGTAATTGGCGGCTAAACCTTCCCATATAATCAAACAAATGCCGGATTTGCTCAAAAAAAGAGAAGAGCGCAGGCGGCAGCATCGTGAAGAACTGCGTCAGCGGACTCGCCAGATGCTCAAGGAA
>Ga0207090_1023_pt1 | contig 39398 bp, 36 predicted proteins | sample Alteio_BWMinHeat_50_FD_153565 | JGI IMG/M metagenome (GOLD analysis project Ga0207090, IMG submission 153565) | Enriched cells from forest soil in Barre Woods Harvard Forest LTER site, Petersham, Massachusetts, United States -... | ecosystem: Environmental > Terrestrial > Soil > Temperate forest >...
CCAATTTGACATTCCGTGATTTCGGATTTGAAGTGCAGGATTCGTCCGATTTCGAAATGTTTTCGTCTGCCTACGCGCTTGCTTCCTTCAAATTCCTGGAGGCTTGTCTCTGATCGGCCGGTTGAAGCGAGTCTTCGGAACCGGTCTTTAGAAACAAAAGGACGATGGCTGCCATGGTTGAGCCTAATCCCATGATTACGGCTACAGTGGAAAGGCCATAGCCTGCCTGGAAGAGGTAGCCGGCGATGATTGGGGCCAGGAAAGAACCGCCGCGGCCTAATCCGACGGCGCAACCGGTGCCGAAAGCGCGAACGTGAGTGGGGAAGGCCTGTGCGAACAGCGCGTACATGCCGACGATGGCGCCGTTAACGAAGAAGCCGGCGGCGGCGCAGATCACAGACAGCAGCGCCAGATCATGCGGAGTGATGCCGAATAGAGAAACTATGACCGTCGCGATGAACATGCTTCCGATCGTGAGCGCCTTCACCGGGAATTTTTGCGTGAGCGCTCCCAGCAGTGCTCCGCCGATCATGCCGCCGACATTGGCCCAAACCAGCACGCCCGCGGCCGAGGAGGCCTGGAAACCAAAATCCGTTACGATTTTGGGAACCCACTTCATGATGAAATAGAACGTGGTGATGTGAAAGAAGTAAGAGAGTGTGACGAGGACGGTGATATGAACGAGGCCCGGCCTGAACACATCTGCAATGGAAAGCTTGCGTCCATTTGGCGCCAGTGCCGGTAGACCTGCGACGACGCCATGTCCCATGCGGCGAAGCGTCCTGTTAATTCTATCGAGCGCCCCTGCCGGCCGCCTTAGCGTCAGCCACTGAACGGACTCGGGGACAAAAATGAAAACGACCGGGATCAGTACCGTCGTTGTCACGGCGCCAAGATAGAACACCGGGCGCCAGTCGTATATCGCAAGCAGGCGTTGCGCAAGAAGCCCGCCAACCACGGCTCCAATTGGATAACCGATCGACATCATCGACACGCTCAGGTCGCGGCGTTTTGCATTGGAGAACTCCGCGGCAACCGCGTTGACCGTGGCAATCATGCCGCCGATGCCAAGACCCGTTACCACCCGCCAGATCGACAACTCCACCAGGCCTCGCGTCGTCGGGACCATGAACATGCCCAGCGCCATCACGGCCGTGCAGCCAAGCACGGTGCGCCGCCGCCCCATCCTGTCTGCAACACCGCCAAGAAACATCGACCCGATCGCCATGCCGATGACTTCCATCGAAAGCACGATGCCGAGTGCTCCGCGGTCAATTCCCCATTGTTTCGCGATGCCCGGCGCGGCGAAGCTGATGGACGCCACATCGAAACCGTCCAACGCATTCAGCGCAACGGTGATTGCAATTACCAGAACCTGCAGGGCGCTCATCGGAGACTTTGCAATCACTTCGCGAGGATCGTTTAAATCCATGGGTCCGGCTGACACTGGCATGGCGCCTCCTTTCTTGGGGCTGCGCGCTATCGCGCTTGCGCTTCGCGAGGCGCGAGAATTCTACCTCAGTCGCGGCTTTGCACAACAAAGGGGAAGTACCACAAGAAGCACAGGAAAGGACACAAATGGCATAGCGCGGCTATGCCGCAACCAAATGGGGCGGCATCGAAGCTGGGGAAGGCGATATTCCCCGCCGTTTTTAAGGAGGGGAATATGCCCGAAAAACTTTGTCAAAAAAACAAAAACGTACACCCTTGTTACACAAAGGAGCTCGTTTTGTGCTTTTTGTGTTCCCGTTTGTGCCTCTTGTGTACCTTCCTCGTCCCGTTGTGCAAAGCCCTCAGTCCCGCAGCCCACGAAGCTTCAGCTTGTCGATCTTGCCAGGGCCGGTCTTTGGGAGGGCGTCCAGAAACTCGATCCTGCGAGGAATCTTGTAATCGACCAGCTTTTGACTGCAATAGACGAGAAGGTCCTCTGCGGAAGCCGTCCGGCCCGGCTTCAGTACAACGAAAGCGACCGGAATCTCGCCGCGAAACGTGTCCTTCATGCCGACGGTCGCCACTTCGAGCGTATCCGGATGACTGTGGAGCACTTCATCAACCTCGCGAGGATAGATGTTGTAGCCGCCCGAGATAATCAGTTCTTTCTTTCGGTCGACGACGAACAGATAGCCCTCATCGTCGAAGTAGCCGATATCGCCGGTGTAGACCCAGCCGCCACGTATCGTGCAGGCCGTCTCCTCCGGGCGATTGCGATAGCTCGAGACCATCTGGGGCCCGCGCACACGGATCTCGCCGCGCTCGTACGGCGGCATAACTCGCGTTCCGGTTTCGAGATCGACGATCTCGACATCCGTTTCCGGCGGCGGAACGCCGACGGACAGGACCTTACGCTTTCCAGTCACCGGATTGTTCGCATACGGCGCGCCTTCGGACATGCCGACACCTTCGTAAATCGGGCAGCCTGTGGTTTTCTCCCAATTCCTCAGCAGGTCTTCTGAGAAAGGCGACGAACCGGCGCAGCAGATCTTGAGACTCGAAAGATCTGCAGTCTTGATGCGTTCCGCGGCCAGAATCCCCACATATACGGTCGAAGGCCCGCCCGCAAAAAGCGTCACCTTGTATTTCGCCAGCTGCTCGAGAACGATGTCGGGTTTGTATTGGCGCACGAGCACGTGTGTCGAACCCAGGTATAGCGGATGGATCACGCCATGATGATGGCCGAAGATATGGAACATCGGCGCGACGGAGAGGGAAACCTCCTTGTCGTATTCCATCGTGGAGAAGAACGCCGCCTCCAGCCTGCAGAACGCCATGATGTGACGATGGCGATGTTCAGCGCCCTTCGGAAGGCCTGTTGTGCCGCCGGTAAAAAACATCATCGCGTCGTCGTCGGCGTTGGGCAGCGGCCGGGGCAGGCCTTCCGATCCTTCGCTGCTCCAGGAGGCGATAGTGTTCGAATCCTCGCGGGCCGCTCCGACGACGACAACATGCGGGATGCCCATCGCCTCAGCAACCCTGGATAATCGAGCGTAGAACTCCGGCAGCGTCACGATCACTTTCGGAGTTGTGTCCTTCAAAAGCGGCGTCAATTCGGAATCCGAGTAGTTCGGATTCATGGGCGCAACATAAGCGTGCGCCGCCATCGCGCCGAGAATACACACCGGCATTTCCAGGCAATTGGTCATGAGAATGGCGACGCGTTCACCCTCCACACCAATCTTCCGGAGCTGCTTCGCGAAGCCGGAAATCGCACTCTGGTACTGAGCGAACGTCAGGCTGCGGTCTTCGCAAATCAGCGCCTGACGATCGGGCGTTCTTCCGACGACATCCGCCAAAGCGTGAAGGATCGTGGGATAACCCGGAGCGTCTGCTGGAACTGTCAGCTTCATTTTCCGAGCCCGCCGCCAAACAAGCGCATGGCGTTTTCCTTGAGTATCAGTGGCCGGACATCCTCGCGGATTGGGATCTTCTCAAAGTCTGCGAGCCATCTTTCAGGAGTGATGAATGGGAAATCCGATCCGAAGAACAGCTTGTGCTTGAGCCTTGTATTCGCGTACTGAATCAACGACTGCGGGAAGTACTTCGGCGACCATCCCGAGAGGTCGATAAATACCTGGGGCTTGTGCAGACAGATCGAGAGCGCTTCGTCCTGCCACGGAAATGATGGATGGGCAAGAATGATCGGCATATCCGGAAAATCAACGGCGACATCATCGATGTCCATGGGGTTGCCGTATTTCAGGCGAACACCGCCGCCGCCCCGCATTCCCGTACCGATACCGCTGTGACCGGTGTGAAAGATCACCGGCAGACGAGCTTCGGCAATGACTTCGTAAAAAGGGTAAATCGCGCGATCGTTCGGGTGAAATTGCTGTAACGGCGGGTGCAGTTTGAAGCCCTTCGTTCCTGCCGCGATCAAGCGGCGGACTTCCACCAAAGCCTCGGGGCCGCGCGTGGGATCGACGCTGGAGAAAGGGATCATGATGTCCGCGTGCTCCCGAGCCAGAGCAATCACATCATCATTCGGAATCTGCGTGCGCCCGGTGAGCCGCTCATCGACGGAAAACACAACGCAGCCGATCTTCATCGACCGGTAGTAGGCTGCCAGTTGCTGCGGCGTCGACTCGGCGCCCGTATGACCGAAATACCGGCGTGCCGCTTCATCGGCAGGATTCCCAGGTTCATCGGCATGCAGATGAACGTGCGTGTCGATGGCGACGAGTTCATTGAAGTTCATAAGCAAGATTTTAGCCGCAGATTACGCGGATTACGCAGATTGAATCTGCGTAATCCGCGTAATCTGCGGCTAAAATCCCCTTATGAGTGAACTTGTCGAATTCACTGTGGAAAGCGGCGTCGGCCTGATTACCGTTGATAATCCTCCGGTCAACGCGCTGAGTGCGGGTGTTCCCGAAGGCATTGCCGCGGCTATCGAGCGGGCCGGGCACGACCCCTCGATTCGTGCCGTCGTCCTGATCGGCGCAGGCCGCACGTTTGTTGCAGGCGCCGACATCAAGGAACTGGAAGAGCAGGCGCACGGCCGTGGACGAGGCGCTCCCAACCTGCATCAACTGTTGAAGTCCATCGAAGACTGTCCCAAACCTGTCGTTGTGGCCATCCACGGCACGGCCCTGGGCGGAGGCCTGGAGTTGGCCATGGCCGGACACTATCGCGTCGCCAGTCCCGATGCGCAGGCAGGCCAGCCGGAAGTGAATCTCGGCATTATCCCTGGCGCGGAAGGTTCGCAGCGGCTTCCGCGATTGATCGGTGTTGCAGCGGCCGTGGAGATGTTCGTTTCCGGCAAAGCCATCAGAGCGCCGGAAGCCGTGCGTCTGGGACTCTTTGACAAAATCATTGAAGGTGACTTGCGGGCCGGCGCCATCGCCTTTGCACGGCATGCCGCCGATTCCTGCGGACCGCACCGCCGCACTCGTGACCGGAACGAAAAACTCGGCTCACCGGAATCCAATGCGGCGATTCTCGCCGCCGGCCGCGAGCAGGCCCGTAAAACGCGCCGCAACATGATTGCCCCGCTCCGCGTTATCGACGCGGTAGAGGCGGCCGTCACCCTGCCGTTTGAAGAGGGCTGCAGGCGTGAACGCGAAATTGTCGAACAATGCCTCGCAGGAGGAGAAGCGCGGGCCCTGATTCACGCGTTCTTTGCTGAACGAGCCGTTGCAAAAGTCCGCGGTATTTCCCAGGAGACGCGAACTTACTCCATTCGCAAAGCTGGAGTGATCGGGGCGGGAACCATGGGAGGCGGAATCGCGATCGTCCTGGCCAACGCGGGAATTCCGGTGCTGCTCAAGGAATCGGATCAGACGGCCCTGGATCGCGGCATGGCCGCGGTCCGCAGGAACTACGACTCGTCGGTCAGGAAGGGACGATTGACCGCGCAGGAGATGGACGAACGGATCGCTTTGATTCAACCTCAACTGACATACGACGGCTTCGCCGACGCCGACATCATCATCGAGGCCGTGTTCGAGAACATGTCCCTGAAGAAGCAGGTCTTCGGCGAAATCGACAGGATTGCTAAAGACGATTGCGTGCTCGCTACGAACACATCGACGCTGGATATCGACGAAATCGCCGCCGCCACGGCGCGGCCCAATATGGTCATCGGCATCCATTTCTTCAGTCCCGCGCAGGTGATGCGGCTGGTCGAAGTCGTCCGTGGAGCTCGCACCGATAAGGAAGTGATCGTGACGGCGATGGCGCTGGCAAAGCGGCTTCGCAAGGTTGGCGTGCTCGTCGGCAACTGCAGAGGCTTCGTAGGAAATCGGATGATGCTGCCCTACATGCGCGAAGCGCAGTTCCTCGTGGAAGAGGGAGCCACCCCTTCCCAGGTCGATCAGGCGCTCTACGATTTCGGCATCGCCATGGGAATATTTGCGGTTGATGACATGGGAGGCCTCGATCTGGGCTGGCGCGTTCTGCAGGACACCAAGCGTCTGTTAAAACCGGGCGATCGCAGTCCGCTCGTTCTGGAGAAGCTCTACGAAATGCATCGATTGGGCCAAAAGACCGGCGCGGGTTGGTACCGATATGAAGATGGCCGGACGCCAATACGGGATCCTGAGGTCGAAGCGCTTATCGAAACGACGGCGAAGCAGGCCGGCATTGCCCGCCGTGCGATAAACAATGAAGAAATCATCGAACGGTGTATCTACATCATGATCAATGAAGGCGCGCGCATTCTCGCCGGGGGATTCGCTCAACGCGCCGCAGACATCGACACCATCTACATTACCGGCTACGGCTTTCCGGCCTATCGCGGCGGCCCTATGTGGTACGCCGACACCATCGGGCTTCAGAGGATATACGAACGCATTCTCGGATTTCACCGTCAACATGGCGAGTACTGGACACCTGCTCCATTGCTTGAACAGCTCGTGCGCGATGGACAGACTTTCGCCGCCATCGATGTTCAGCACCATCCGTTTTGGACAACAACGATGGGATCTGTATAATCCAGCCGACCTCCTGAGATTACAATTGGCGATTTCCAACACCGGAGAACACATGAAGCGAATCGAATGTTTCCTTGCCGCCGCATTGTTTGTCACCTCCATCGCGAACGCCGCCGCGGAGATTCCGGAACAGGTACGGATCGAAACCGGCTTGATTGCAGGCACAGTAAGCACAGGTCAGCCGAACGTGCGCATCTTCAAGGGGATCCCGTTCGCGGCGCCTCCGCTCGGCGACAACCGGTGGCGGGCGCCACAGCCGGCCGCGAAGTGGGACGGCGTGCGCAAGGCTGACGCGTTCGGAGCCCCCTGTATCGCAGGTGCGCCCGCTCCGGGGCGCGGCGGCGGTCGAGGTGCAGCCCCCGGTGCGGCGCCTGGCCCCGCCGCAGCAGCTCCGCCGCGCGAACCCGCCCGCAGTGAAGACTGCCTCTACGCTAACGTCTGGACCAGCGCCAACAACGCCAGTGACCGCCGTCCCGTGATGGTCTGGATCTACGGCGGCGGTTTCACCGGCGGCTCCGGCGGCCAGGCCTGGTACGACGGTGAGAACCTGGCGGCTAAGGGGCCCGTGATCGTGACCTTCAACTATCGGCTCGGCACGTTTGGTTTCTTCGCGCATCCTGAGCTGGCAAGAGAATCCGGCCGGAACGCATCGGGCAACTACGGGATGATGGACGCCATTGCCATGCTGCAGTGGGTGAAGAAGAACATCAGCGCATTCGGCGGTGATCCGAACAACGTGACCGTCGCCGGCGAATCGGCTGGCGCGATCATGGTCGGCGCCCTCGTCGGTTCGCCGCAAGCGAAGGGCCTGTTCCATCGCGCGATTGCGGAGAGCGGCGGATGGATGGGCCTGACGATGCAGCGGATGAACTCCTCCGCTCAGGCGCAGGAGAACGGCGCCAAGGCGATGGCTGCGCTCGGCGTGAAGACCATCGCCGAGCTGCGTGCGAAACCGCTCGCCGAGCTCACCGGCTTTGGCGGGGCCGGACTCGTGGTCGATGGCTACATCATTCCGGAAGATCTATCGGTGACGTTCATGAACGGCAAACAGAATGCAGTGGACGTCTTAACCGGATCTAATAAGGACGAAGCGAATTTCGGAATCTGCGGTTCTGGTGGCGGCGGCCGCGGCGGCGCGGGCGGACTCACGCTTGACGCCTTCAGGGCCGGTGCGCAGCGGCGGTTCGGCGACGCCGCCGGCGACTATGTGAAATTGTACGGCGTGACTGCCGACGCGGAGACGCAGGCTGCAGCGCACGTCGCCTGCGCTGACGAGATCAACTGGAATATGCGGCAATGGGCGGCCGCGCAGGCCAGGATGGGGAAGAAGGCATATACGTACTTCTTCACCCGCATCCCGACACTGAACGGGCAACCGTCGCCGCAGGGCGCCACCCACACCGCCGAGATTTCCTATGCGTTCAACAACCCGAAGGGACAGGCGAACCAGACATGGGACGACGTGGATACGAAGCTCGCCGCCACAATGTCCTCGTACTGGGTCAACTTCATCACCAGGGGGGATCCGAACGGATCGGGCCTGCCGAATTGGCCGCAATACCGCGACATCAACAGCAAAGTGATGGTGCTCGGTAACACCGGCCAGGCCGAGGCTGCGCCACCGGTCGACAAACTGAAATTTTACGCTGCAGCCTATCAGCGGCTGCTCCGCCCCGTGGGGAACTGAAGTCAGAACTTCGGATCGGCGCTGCCCACCAGTTCGAGATTCAGCCCGTTGGGGTCTTTCACAAACACGTTGCGGACGGTGGCGCTCCACTCGACAAGCTCTTCGTTGCGCGAGAGGACGCGTCCGCCGTTTTCTTTGATCTTCGCGAGCAGTTCGCGGATGTGGCCGATTTGGAGGGCCATGCCGCAGGCGTTGGCATCCGTAACGCGAAGGTCGAAGGGCTTCCGCGCGACGCCTTTGATTTCGATCATCTCGATACGCGCTTTGCTTCCGGAGATCAGTCCACCAGCCATCCGATATGACGCGCCTTTCGGCAGGCCCATGAGATCGAGCATCGCCGGGTCGCTGGCAAATTTCGTCTCGGCTTCGAGTTCGTTGCCGAGGATGCCGTTCCAATACTTCATCGTTTCGTCCATGTCCCGGACGGTCAGCCCCATAATCGCTCCAATGACGGGACCCTGCGGCGAGTCCGCGGCCGGCATTCCCTGAATCGCTTCCACGAAGTAGCCGTCGGGATCGCGCATGATGATCGCTTTGGTTTTGCCGATCGACGTCGGCACGAGAACAGGCGCGCCGCCTTTGCTGATGATCGTCGCATTGACCTTCTTTGCGGCGGCCACAATCGAATCGATGTCGCGTACGATGATCTTCATCATCGGTGCGCCCGGATCGGCGATATCGGGCTGCTTGTTGAGCTGACGCTCGAGGTTGCCGAATTGAGTGAGTTCGAAGTTGAACGCGCCTTTGATTTGCGTCATCGCGACCTGCAACGTCGCGCCGGGCGAATTCGTCAGGATTTGCGGTCCCGTGCTCTGGAACGGCCGCACCTGACCGCTTAGATCGAAGACGGCCTTATAAAACGCGAGCGTCTTCTCGGCGTCGTTGGTCGAGTGGATAGCGTGCATCAGGCCGATCACTCCGGTCTTGTTCGTGGGGTTCGGTACCGGCGCCTGGGCGGTCATGACCGCGGAAGCAAGCACGATGGATACAACGACGGCAGCAAAAACGCGCATAGCGACTCTCCTTGTTGGTTCGTGTCCGGCTGAAGGATACGACGAGATCACTGCCATGTACAGTGCGTGTGTAGTCGCCGGCTTCAGCAGTTTGAAATTCGGGACGGAGGAAAAATCGGGGATAAACACAGAGAGGGGAGAAATCGGGGCCAGACCCAAATTTTCTTGGGTTGCAGAAAATAGGGTCTGGCCCCGATTTCTCCCCTCTCTGTGTTTATCCCCGATTTTTCCTCCGTCCCGAATTTCAAATGGTCTCTCTCGACGACGGAGTGTAATATTCGACCTTTTCGGCCTTTCGGCTTTTCATCAGGGGGGAGACGAAACGATGGCTGCGATCTGCCGGTTCGGCATGCGGATGGTCCCGAACATCTCCGATATCATCGCGCAGTGCCGCAACCAGAAACAGCTGGTCCAGGGACCGCACATCGCGGAGTTCGAGCAGGAATTCCTTCGCGTGCTTGGCGGGCGCGGTCACGTCCGTACCGTGTCCACCGAATACGGGCGCATGGCGCTCTACTTTATTCTGAAGGCGCTCAACATACCCGCCGGGTCCGAGATCATCGTCCCCGCGCTCACCTTCTGGGTGGTTCCTGAAATAACGCGCGTGGCCGGTCTCAAGCCGGTGTTCGCCGACATCGACCCGCACACCTTCACCATGGACCCGAAGGCGGCGGAGCGCGCCATCACGCCGAACACGCGCGCTATTCTGCCGACGCATCTTTACGGTTTGTCGTGCGACATGGCGCCGATTATGGCGCTGGCCCGGAAGCACAACCTGAAGGTGATCGAGGACTGTGCGCACGCGCTCGGCGCCACCTGCAACGGCCAGCCGGCAGGCACCTTCGGGGACGGCAGCTTCTTCAGCTTCCAGGGGTTCAAGCCGCTCAACACATACGGTGGGGGCCTCGCCTGGGTGCGCGACGCCGATGTCGCGAAGAAAGTGTGGGAGTTTGCGGACGCGGAAGAGTGGCCGAGCGAAAAGCGCGTCGAGAGCATCCTGCGCACGGGCTGGTGGCAGCATACCTTCATCCGCCCGCGCGTGTTCACCTTCTCGATCTTTCCCATCTGGTACGTCGCGTCGTTCACCGGCTCGAAGCCGGAGGAGAAGCTCTGGGAAAAAGTGGGGCGGCTGGATCCGCTGCCCGCGCACTACCGGGGGAAGTTCTCGAACGTGCAGGCCGCGATCGGCCTCGCGGGGCTCAAGCTGTTGCCCGAGTTCATCGAGCGAACGCGGCGCCACGCCAAGGTCTACAATGAGATGCTCGGCGACGTGCCCGGCGTCACGATCCCGCGCATTCCTGAAGGCCGCAACCACGTCTACTACCAGTACTGCCCGTATGTGCCCGACTACCTCGATCTGGTGAAACGCTGCATCCGCCGCGGCGTCGACGTCGCGCCCATGCACGTCGACCATTGCACGACGATGGAGCTGTTCGACTGGAAGGGACCGGCAGCGCCGGGCGCAGCCCAGGCGATGACGGCGGTGCAGATGCCGGTGTACGAGTCTCTGTCCGACGCGGAGATCGAACGCATCGGACGTCTCGTACGCAACCAGGCACAACAGGCCACACGACAGTAAGGCCGGCGGTCAAGCCGCTACCTGCCGGGCCCGGGGTCGCCAGGAAGGTGAAGGAGCGCGTCTTTCTCGCTGGGATCGATGGTCATGTGATACTCACCGGAGATCGACGGGTCCACAAATTCCAGCAGGACTTCGTTTCCAATCCCTTCAAGGTGAAGGTAACGCCAGATCTCGAACGGGAAGGTGCTGGTCCTGCCGCCACCTTCTTTGATCGGCCGCTCGTACGTTCCACCCGATGGGTGCGATTCGATGTCGTCCGGCTTCCCGTACATGATGTAGATTCGGCCCCGATCCGTTTTCCATCCGGGAATCGTGGCAGTTCCGAACTTCTGATTCGCGTATGCGATTCGCTCGTAGTGGTCGTCCTTAAATTCGTTTTCACTCGTGCCGGGAGTCGGATCGCGGCGAAGCCAGAATTGTTCGATGAAATGTTCGCGTTCGTCGTCACTCTGAAGACCTTTGAAAGCCGACCGTTCTTCAGTCGTGATGATGTATGCCACATCTTCGTCGAGCCATTTCTTGAGCGTTTCGGATGTTGGCGCCGCCGGTGAAGTCGCCGGAGTCTGTCGTACCGGTAGCGGTGGCGTCAGCCGTTGCGGAACAATGGGAGTAGTGGTAATCGGCGCAGAGGTAACGGGCGCCTGGACCGGCGCAGCCGCCGGTACGGGGCGTGCGGCGAGAACGATCGCGGTGACGGCGATCAGCAGTCCGGCGGAGACCAGCGGCAGCAGCGCAAATCCGGGCATTTCCGGTTGACGAAGCAGACGGCGAATTCGTTTCACGAGATTTCCTCCTGTGGCAGCGATCGCAAGCTCGGAGCGGGCGGAGCGGGTTTCCTCCAGTGCAGCCAGCGCAGCGGCGTAGGCGTGGGCATTTTGGCTAGCGGCGACGACCAGGTCGTCACAGCAGTTTTCGCGTTCCGTTCGGATGACCCTGGAAACCCACCAAACGGCGGGGTTGTAGAACATGACGCCCTCAATGAAGGTCTGCAGCATGTTCACGCCGTAGTCGTAACGCCGGATGTGTGCGAGTTCATGCATCAGGATCAGTTCAATCTGTTCGACGGGCAGTCCCGCGAGAAGGCCAACCGGCAGCAGGATCAGCGGACGTATCTGGCCGATCACGACCGGAACCTGAACCAGACAGGATTCGAGCAGCGCCACGGGTTTGGAAAGGCCGAGCCGGGCTCGCGTCCGATCCAGCCGATCCCGCCATACCTCCGGCGCCGAACATACTCCGCGCGTTCGCATCCGCCGTGTGGCGAACCAGTTTGCCAGATGGCGAAGGTTGAAGATTGCAACTCCGATCAGCCAAAGCGGTGTGATCCAGGGGAGCGCCTTCTGAAGAGCGATGGGGCCGGTGGCCGTCTGAGCCGGAGTTGCGAATTCTATGGGATCCCCCAGCGTGCGATAGGCGAAGCGAGCCGGCGCGCCTGTCCGATGCTGGGGAACGAAATGAACAAGAGTCGCGCCGAACGCCGCAACGACTGCCAGCAATGCCGCGCAGCCAAGTGCATAACGTGCGCTCGACGAACGTACGACGCCGAGCAGCGCCGCAAGAACGATTGCGGCAATGCCGGCCTGCCATAGCGAGTAAATCAATGTCCAACCGATCGCGATTCCGAGACCGTTCATGGCTTCCTCTTTTGATACTCGTCAAGCAGCTTGCGCAGCTCCGCGAGTTCTTTCTTCGACGCCTTGCGCGCCGAAAGGGCGCCGATCATGAGGTTTTTCATCGACCAGTCGAATCCCCGCTGTAGCAGGTCGCCCGCAAGTCGCTGCTGCGTCCATTCGCGGGACTGCGCGGCTTGGTAGACATGCGCCCGCTCCGTATCGTCGCGCCGGACGAGCCCCTTCTGCGACATGATCTGCAGAAACTTCAACACCGTGCTGTATTGCGCGGACTCCCGCCGCCGATGGAGCGTTTCATAAACCTCCCGCACCGTGCTCGCCCCGCGGCTCCACAACACTGTGAGGATTTCGAGCTCCGCATCCGTAGGTCTTTGCGGCTTGCCTGTCATAATGTAGGAAATGTTTACTACGAACAGATTACTAGGTCAATATATTTCCAGGAGAAACAGCCGGCCGGTTCGAAACCCGTTGCGAGGTCTTTTCTCTTAAATGTTGTCGAGCCGGCGGCCTCATAGTCGAGATCCATTTCACCGGCAATCAACTCGACCAACTGGGCAATGGTCCGGCTGAGACTTTCATGGCCGAAGGACACTACCATGATTTCCAACGCGCCCTGGTCATAGGTGAATCGGGTTCCTGGCTTTTCCGGATTCTCAGACAACAGGCGTTCGTAGGTTTCCCAACTGATGCCCTCAAGAATCACTTTCTGTTCCGCTGTGCTCGTAACGGCTGCCAGATGTGAGTTCCTCAGAATCGATGACATCATTCTAATTCAATATGGCCCAGCCGACTTTCAACGGCTGAGAAGAATGCAATCGGAATACCTCGCGGGACGACCGGGACCCGCAGAGTTCCCGGTGTCTTCGCGCGGATGATTTCTCCCGTCGGAGGCGGTCCTGTTCTAGAATCCTTCAGAGGAGGAGAGCCATGGCAAAAACCTTATCGGTTTCGGCAATTGTCATTCTTGCGCTGGTCGTCGCTGCCGTCCCGTTGTCCGCCCATCACTCGTGGCCGGTGAGCTATTCCCAGCTCGTGACGGTGAAGGGGACCGTGACCGAGTTTACGTGGGCAAACCCGCACCCGATGATCACCCTCGAGGTTCGGACCAATGAAGGCGGGATCGAAAAGTGGTTGGTCGGTGGGCCCGCCATCAACCGGATGGAGGCGAACGGCTGGACCAAGACGACGATCAAGCCCGGCGACGTGATCACCGGCGTCGGCTATCAGTTTGCCGACGGCCAGAAGATCGTTAGGCTCGAGAAGGCGGTGCTGCCCGACGGCAAGGAGATCCGCCTCTACGGCCGCTAGAGGGTGGTGTCTTTCAATTGCCTGGACATAACTATGCAAGCCAACTGTAGCGGCGGTCTATGACCGCCGGTTTTAAAGTGTGTCGTAGTCTACACGTTTCTTGCGAGTTACCATAAAACCGGCGGTCATAGACCGCCGCTACAGCGGGCGTCTCATCCAAATTTCAAATGTCACGCAATTGAGAGACACGGCCTGCGAGCATTCTATACCTCAAGTCGATCGCTGGCGTCGATTCTCCACTCCTGCCTTTTTGAAATCAGGACACTACCCAAAATGGGAGCCTCGCAACTCCTTATATATTGCCGGTGGAAACGGTGGACAAACGCCCGGCGGCACAGGATAATTGGCAGCGAAATCGTTGTAGGATCAACAAGTACGCTGCATGCGTGCCTGCAATGACGGGTTGCCGATCAGGAGAGCAAATTTGATGGTCAAGCGCAGCATAAATATAGCGTTACTGACTATTTGCGGGGCGCTGGGGAGTGTCACGGCCGCTGCGGCGCAAGCCGGTCCTGAGCAGGGATCGTGGGGCGTGATCCAGACCTATTGCTTCGGCTGCCACAACAGTAAAGCCCGCGTGGCCGGCTTAGCACTGGATTCGATGTCCCCGGACCGGATCGCTGAGGATGCCCAGACGTGGGAAGCCGCGATACGCAAGCTGCGTGGTGGTCTCATGCCGCCGCCCGGCGCGAAGCGCCCGGACGGGCAGTCTGTGGTGGAACTGATCTCGTGGCTTGAGAAAAAGATCGACACCGCCGCTTCGGATAGCCGGCCTGGCCGCGTGGCACTGCGCCGCTTGAACCGCAGAGAGTATGCCTACGTCATTCGCGATTTGCTTGGGATCCAGATTGAGGCCGAGAAGTTGTTGCCGGTTGACGACCGCAAGGGCAACTTCGATAACAATGCTGCGGGCTTGCAGGTATCGCCCGCTTTCGTTGACCAATATGTCTCTGCCGCGCGCGAGATCGCGCGTCAGGCCCTGGGCGACGCCGAGGCCCCGCCCGTCACGACCACTTACGGCGACATAGCAGAAATGGTGATTTCTCTACCTCCCAAGGGCGCTCCCGGCACCGGCAGGCAGCAGCATCACATTGAAGGGATGCCGATCGGTACCCGCGGCGGATTCAGCGTCAAACACACTTTCCCGGTAGACGGCCAATACGAACTCACGATCGGTGACATGGCGCTCGCGCGAGAAGTGCCGAGGATGGAGTTCGAAAACACGGTGCTTGCGCTGCTTGACGGCAAGGAGTTCTACCGCACCAATATCGGCGGCGAACCCGACCACAAGGCGATCGACCAGCGGCTGGATCCGGCGGTCGAAGAAATCAACGGGCGGCTGCGGAAGATCCCCTTTAAAGCCACGGCCGGGCAGCATGAGCTCACCGTCACTTTTCTGCAACGCAGCTATGCCGAAAGCGACGAACGTACTCGTACCGTTGCGCTTGAGGGTGGTCAGGAGCGCATCCAGGCCGCGCACGCCTTGCAGATCCGCGGACCTTTAACCGTCACAGGCATGAGCGACTCCGTCAGCCGCAAGAAAATATTTATCTGCCGGCCGCAGGGCAAGGCGGACGAGACGGCCTGCGCGCGCAAAATCGTCAGCGATTTCGCGAGGCGGGCATTCCGGCGCTCGGTTACCGATGAAGATCTGAATCCACTGATGACCTTCTATAAGACTGGATATGCGAGCGGCGGAGGCTTCGAACGAGGCGTACGCGATGCAGTCACCGCAATCCTGGCGAGCCCGAATTTTCTGTATCGTGCGGAATCGGGCAACGCAGTGGGTGGCTCGCGGACACTGAGCGATCTGGAGTTGGCTTCGCGTCTTTCCTTCTTCCTGTGGGGTAGCATTCCGGATGACGAGCTACTCAACCTCGCTACGCAGTCGCGCCTCAGCCAGCCAGCCGTGTTGGCCAAACAGGTGCGGCGCATGCTGGCGGACTCGCGGTCAAAAACACTGGTTGATGATTTTGCCTTTCAGTGGCTCAACGTGGCCAAGCTGGACGAGATTGCTCCGGACAGCCGCCTGTTCCCGCAGGCGAGCGGCCTCCTGGATTCTCGAGCGTTGTTCAGGGAAGAGCTGCGGCTGTTTATCGACAGCGTCCTGCACAGCGACCGCAGCGTCACTGAACTGCTGACAGCGGACTACACGTTTCTTAATGAACGCTTGGCAATGCACTACGGTATCGAAAACGTCAAGGGCAGCCAGTTCCGTCGAGTGACATTGGAGAACACGGCGCGATACGGCCTGTTGGGCAAAGCCGCCATCCTGAACTTGACCGCGTATCCCAATCGGACATCACCCGTCATTCGCGGTCAGTGGATACTGGACCGCCTTCTCGCGTCGCCGCCGTCGCCGCCGCCTCCGAATGTCCCAACACTGGCCGAGAACCGCGCCGGTCAGAAGGCGCAAACGGTACGGCAGAGAATAGAGCAGCACCGCGCCAATCCGACCTGCATGGGCTGTCACGGCGTCATGGATCCACTTGGGTTTGCGCTGGAAAATTTCGATACCGTGGGTCAGTACCATGCTACGGACGCGCAAACTCTGACCAGGATCGATACGGCCGGCGTGCTTCCCGATGGCACACCGATCAGCGGACCTGATGACTTGCGGCGGGCGCTGGTAGCGCGGCCCGATCGGTTCGTTCAGGCGCTCACCGAGAATTTGTTGACCTATGCTCTTGGCCGCAGCATTGATTATCTCGACATGCCGGCCGTGAGAAAAATCGTACGCGGTACGCAGGCGGACGATTACCGCTTCGAATCGATCGTCCTCGGTATCATTTCAAGCGATGCTTTCCGCAAGCGGGAGTCATCGAACATCAGTCAGGCATCTTTTGTGAAATAGACGTGATGATTAAACACAAAGACACAGAGACACAAAGGCACAAAGAAACCCGGCATCAAATAACCTTAGTTCGCCGGATTTCTTTGTGCCTTTGTGTCTCTGTGTCTTTGTGTTTAATCACACCAGTGGAGGAATAGAAGTGTTTCTCACCCGAAAACATTTGTCGCGACGCACTCTGCTCAAAGGCGCGGGCGCGTCGATCGCCTTGCCGTTGCTGGATGCCATGATCCCGGCAGGTACGGCGCTGGCCCAGACCGCCGCAGCTCCCCAGCCGAAGCTGGGTTTCGTTTACTTTCCCCATGGCGCCCTCCAGGATGAATGGCAGCCCAAACAGGTTGGCCGTGATTTCGAGTTTCCGTTTATCCTGAAGCCCCTCGAGCCGCTGCGTGAGTACTTGACCGTGGTCAGCGGGCTGCGCAACAAGGGCGGGGAAACCGGCAGCCCACACGGCGCTACCGAAGAAACCTGGTTGTCCTGCGTCCAGCCGCGCCAGCGCAGTGTCGCCACCGGTCGCGGCGTCACGGTTGATCAGATCGCCGCCCGGCGCCTGGGCAAGAACACGACCATGCCGTCGCTGGAACTTTGCGGTGAGGCGGGTGGCAACATCTCTTACCGAACGCCCAACCGGCCGCTGCCGATGGAAGCCAATCCGCGCAAGGTTTTCTACAGCATGTTCGGTGAGGGCGACAATCAGAGAGAACGCTCCGCCATCTTGAAATCGACGAACACACTGCTGGACTATGTGAGGGACTCTACAGCCAGCCTGAACCGCAAGCTCGATTCCGGAGATCGGGCCAGGGTGAGCGACTACCTGGATTCCGTGCGCGACATCGAGCTCCGCGTGCAGAAACTTGAAGTCAGTATGGAATCGCTGTCCGGTTTGCCGGATGCACCGCTTGGCGCCCCGGAGGACTTCGGCGAACTTCTCGATATTCAGTTCGAAATGATGGCGCTGTCCTGGCAGACGAATCGGACGAATGTGACATCGATGCGGATGGTCCAGGAAGCCAGCATGCGTGTCTACAAGAACCTCGGAATCAGCGAAGCCTTCCACCCGACGTCGCATTGGGGCGGATTTCCTGAACGAATTGCGAACCTGAGGCTGATCCAGAACTATCACACAGCGGTTTTCGCGAAGTTTGCCGAGCGCCTCAGGAACATGCCCGATGGCAACGGTTCGATGCTCGACCATTCGATCATTTTATTCGGGAGTAACATGGCCAACAGCGACGCCCACAACAACGATCCGCTGCCGCAGATGCTGGTTGGCCGCGGCGGCGGTGTCAAGGGAGGACAGCACCTGCACTATCCGCAGGACACGCCGCATGCGAATATGCTGGTCACGATCCTGGATCGCGCGGGCGTGCCTGCGGAGGACTTCAAGACTTTCGCCGACAGCACGGGGCCTTTGTCGGAGGTGTAGTCATGATGAAGAGTTTTCTCGTCCGAACCATTCTGTGTACAGCGTTGCTGGCGACACCGTTACTGGCCGCGCAAGTCAGTCCGAGAGCTGCCACGCAGAAAAGCGCAGCCGCCGGCGTCAACCGCCGCGGAGTGGACGGCACCACGCCGCTGCTGCGGGCGGTCTACGAGGTAGACGCCGCCGAGGTTCGCCGTCTCATCAAAGCCGGGGCCGATGTCTCCCTGGCGAATAACTACGGCGCATCCCCCATGGGTCTCGCCGCCGAAGTCGGAAACGCCGAGATCATCAAATTGCTGCTGGATGCAGGCGCGGACGCCGAGTCGGCCAACGCCGATGGACAAACGGCGCTGTTGGCCGTCGCCAGAACCGGCAATGTGGAAGCAGCAGATTTGTTGGTCAAGCACGGCGCCAAAATCGATGCGCGGGAACGGTGGGGCGGACAGACTGCGCTGATGTGGGCGTCTGCGCGCCGGCACCCGCAGATGATGCAGTTCCTGATCTCCAAAGGCGCCGACGTTAATGCTCGCTCGATTGATCGCGATTACCAGCGTCATGTGACCGCCGAGGGGCGTCCCAAAAACCTCGACTCCGGAGGATTCACGCCTCTGCTGTATGCCGCACGCGAGAACTGTCTGGGTTGCGTGGAGGTTTTGGTCCGTAACCATGCGGACCTCGACTTGCCGGATCCCGATGGCGTGTCGCCGCTGCTGGTGGCGATCATGAATGCGAACTGGGACCTGGCGAAACAATTGATCCTGGCCGGCGCCAGCGTGAATCAGTGGGATATGTTTGGAGAAGCGCCTCTGTTTACGGCGGTCGGCATCCGCAATCAGGCCAACGGAGCACATGGATCGATCGATCCTTTGAATGAGACCAACGGCCTGACCATCGTCCGCATGTTGATCGAGCGCGGCGCCAATCCCAACATGCAGCTTTTCTTTAAACCGGCGAATGTGCGGGGCTCGACGAATACGCGGGGCTCCACTCCGCTGATCCGCGCCGCGGCCAATGCGGATATGGAAGTGATGAAACTGCTGATGGAAAAGGGCGCCGACGTCAATCTCAAGATGGCCGACCGCCAGACCCCCATCATGGCGGTGCTTGCGGGCAAGGCATCGGAGCCACAGGCTCTCGAGATGATCCGTGTACTGCACGAAGCCGGTGCGGACGTCAATGTCATCGCCCTGGTCAACCTCAGGGAGGACGTTCGAGGCGGCACGGCGCTGCACTACGCCGTTCGCAAACGCTATAAAGAGGTCATCAAGAAACTCGCCGAGTACGGCATCGACATGAATGCCAGGGATCAGGACGGCCTCACGGCGCTCGACTACACACAGTCCCGTGGCTTCATGGCTTTCATGGCGCTGCAGACTCCGGTGTACAAGGATCTGGCGGATCTCCTGCGCGGGCTTGGCGCGACGGTGGAGTTCGCTCGAAACGTGGAGTGGCCGGTCCTGGGACCACCTCAAGGCATCGAGCTGGACATCTGGCCGGTGGGTGAATCGGCAGTACATGCTCCAACTTACACGCACTCCTCAAGTAACTGACAATTTGTTGTCGCGCCGGCGCTTCCTGTTGTTGTCGCGCCGACGCTTCCTCCATGCATCGCTTGGCGGCGCGCTGACGACGCTGACGCGAGGTTACGCCGGTGTCGCGCCGCAGGCCGCTCCACGAATTTCAGCTACGGATCTGGGCGGCCTGACGCTCTTCCAGGGCGCCGGCTGCAATGTGATCGCCATGCACGGTGAAAATGGCGCTCTGATGATCGATGGCGGGCTTGCCGCGAATGCGGATACCTTGCTGAGAGCCGTCAAAGAACGAACCGGCAACAATCGCATACAAACGCTGATCAATACGCACTGGCATCCGGAGCAGGTAGGCGCCAACGAGGCCGTGGGCCGCGACGGCGGCGTCATCATCGCTCATGAGAAAACGCGGATGTACCTGAGCAACGCGGTCACGTCCGTGACCTTCGAAGGCCGTTTTGGACCGCTGCCGGAAGCTGCACGCCCCAACAAGACAACGCTCACCGACGGCTCGCTGGAGTTCGCGGGCCAGCAGATCCGCTACGAGTATCTGCCTGCGGCCCACACCGACGGCGATCTCTATGTACACTTTCCGGGATTGAACGTACTGGTTGCCGGCGGAGTCGTGTCCGGGGAGCAATGGCCCATCCTCGACTACCGTAACGGCGCCTGGCTGGGCGGCCGCGTGCGCGCTTACGAACGACTCGCACAACTTGTTCGTCCCGATACCCGCGTGGTGCCGGCCAACGGCCGTCTGATCACAGGCAGCGACATCGTGCGGCAACGCGATATCTATCAGGAACTGTTCCGCACCATGATTGACTACATGAACAAGGGCATGGGCCCGGAAGACGCCGCGAAACTAAACCCGCTGAAGCAATACCAGGCGGAATTCGGCGACCCTTCCGTCTTCCTTTACGGCGCCTACCGCAGCATGCTCATTGCCTACGTTCCGGATTAAGGACCGGAGATACCGGTCCCACCGATCCAACCCCAAAATAAAAATCACAGTGGCACGCGTGTTGCACTAGTCATCCCCGTTCGGAGGTGACAAATGAGTTTCCCGTTGATTCCCGTGGTCATTTTTCTCGCCGTGTTGCTAATGGGAGGCGTCGGGCTGATTGCCGATGCCGGCATCCGCATGCTTCGCGGCCAAAGGAGGTAAGTCGTGTGGTATCTGCTGAAAGTTGATCTATTGGCCGCTGCCGTTGTCTTTGCCGGCGCCGGCCTGATCATCCTTGTTTTGTTTGCGTGGCAGGAAGCGAGAGCATTGGTTGCGGCGCGCCACAGGATTTACGAACGTCTGTCGACTTTCACGAAGCTGCCGGAACTTTTCGCGAATCCTCTCGCGATTTCGCGAAGCGTTTCGCGACCGGAGCGGCGGAACCGTGTCACTTCGGACAGGTTTGAGTGACTCACCTCACTCCCAAAGCCTTCCGAATTGGTACGGGGCGAACCCGGAGCGCAAACAGCTCAATGAAACGCATGACTCTATCACCGCGCGCGGCGGCGCCGTCCGCCATTGCGTCGGCGATGCCGTTCGGCAGAACGCGGCGCTCAGAACGTTCATAACCCATCGGATAGAGTGCTATCCGAACCGATATACGGCGTGTCAAGATGCTGCGGCGGCGTCTTCCCATCCACCGCGCTCTTGCCCAAGGGGACGGGAACGGAACACAAGAGGCGCAAGAAGGATCACAAGAAGCACAAAAGGCGTGTATGAATCGCTTTTTTATTCCTCTTGTGTTCTGTTTTGTGCCCTTTGTGCTCCTTCCCCCTTTCTACGCCGAAGCCGGGACCGCGTAGGCCGTACAAAAAGCTGTCAGTGTGTGCAAAACTGCACAGATGGCTCTTCTATGCTTCGCTAAGCTCCGCATAGCGAACGGCCGGTTGAAACTACGTCCCAATAACGTTCATTCGACGCAACGCTTGCCGCGGCAGCACCAATCCTGCGAGCGCTGCGCCGTGATGCGCTGCGCCGGTGGCAACCCTTTGAAGCACAGGAGTCCGCGCCAAATGTCCAAGTCCACGGAAACACCTAGACGAGTAGCCGGGGTGGTTGCTCTGTTCAGTGCCAGCGAGGATGCAGTTGATTTGGTCAAGAGCCTTCTCGCCGACTCAGGGGACGCGCAGAGCCTGGTCTGCTGCCCCTTCGCTGACCTGAAGATGCGTACCGTGAACTTCGAAAAATACATGGAGGAATACAACCCAGAGGTTGCCATCTTCGATATTTCGCAACCCTACGAGGAGAACTGGGGTTTCTTCGCGACGATGCGGGACTCCCAAACGATGCAGGGGCGCGGCCTGGTCATCATCACCTGCAACAAGTTTCAACTCGATGTCGCCTTGAACGCAGATTCCTACGCCTTGGAATTTGTGGGTCAATCCGTCGACCGAAATCTGATCCAGGCCGCGATCGAGCGAGAAACCACCAAGGCGCGCCGCAGTCGGGATGGCCATTGCTCAGAAGCCGAGTTCCTGCCGCAAAACCCAGAGGCTCCTCCGTCCCGGCAGGTGGTTGCTCTTTTCAATTCGAATCATGACACTGTCGAACTGGTAGCGCGGATGCTGAACACTGCGGGACACTTTTGTTTGGACACGTGCCACTTCTCCGACCTCAGGGCGGGAAATGTCGATTTTAACGCCTATCTCACTACACACAACCCAACAGTGGTGATTTTCGACATCTCACCGCCCTACGATGAGAACTGGGAGTTTTTCACGACGATGCGGGACTCCAAGGCTATGGAAGGGCGCGGTATCGTCCTGACGACCACCAACAAGATGCGGCTTGATGAATTCGTGAGGAAGGACTCCACTGCCATCGAGATCGTCGGCAAGCCATACGACTTTAAAAGTATCGTCAAGGCTATCGAGGCAGCGGCCCGCAGGCCTCCTGAAGTTGCGGCCTGAAAGGTCCGCTTTCATGCAACAAAACGCTTGAGGAATGGGGAACCGGTTACTTCTTTTGATTCTGCGCTGCGTTCTGCAGCAGGGTTCGGATTTCCGCCGCGCCTGGTCTTGCCGCGGGCGCGTTAGCTTGCTGGCCCTCGCGTGCCGGCGTCATTAGTTAGGCGATACCTAGTGAGTTCTTGATTGGCGCTGAGGTCTTACCAGACAATAGCGGATAGAGAGCACAGAAACGGAGTTCGAACGATGGCGGTCAAGATTCCTCAATCCTTAAGGCAGATCCTCGAGGATAAGGCTTATGGTCACGTTGTGACGTTCAACGCTCAGGGCAGACCAGAACTCACAATGGTTTGGATGGACGTCGAAGGTGACGAGTTGCTTTTCAACACGTCTGAGGGACGACGGAAACCGGACAACATACGCCGCGATCCGCGGGTGATTGTCTCGGTGCAGGACCGCAACAACCCACAGGCGTACGCGGTCTTTCACGGCAAAGGGCGAGTGACTGACGTCGGCGCCGACGAACACATCGACAAGCTTGCCAAACGCTTTCTTGGGGCCGATAAGTATCCGTTTCGTCAGCCCACCGAGAAGCGCCTGGTCGTGCATATCAGCGTGGATCGGATCAGCGGTATGGCTCCCAGTTATCAGAGGTGGTCGTAGCTTAATCTCCCACCTGACTGATCTGCCGTCGTGCCGCGCGGACGCCGAAGACCACTCGCATCATTTGCCAGCACTCTAACCGTCGTAGGCTTCCTGCAGGTCTTTGATGACGAGCTTGTTCATTTTCATCATGGCCTGCATAACGATACCGGCTTTCTTCCGGTCCTTGTCGGCCATAAGGCGGCCGAGTACGGTCGGCACGATCTGCCACGAGACGCCGAATTTATCCTGCAGCCAGCCGCACCGGTCCTTGCGTCCGCCTTCGGAGAGTTTTTCCCACAGGTGATCGACCTCCTGCTGCGTTTCGCAATTGACGAACATGGAAATGCCAGGCGTGAAGGTAGTACTCTGCGAAACTCCGCTGTCCATCGCGATGAAATCCTGGCCGTCCAGCGAGAATGCTGAGAATTTGATCTGCCCTGCGGGTCCGCGCTCGCCTGGTTCATAGCGGGCAATGTGCGCCACACTCGAATTCGGGAATTGGGCGATGTAAAAATTCAACGCCTCCTCGGCCCTCCCCTGCTGCGACCCGGCAAAAAGGAACGACGGCGTGATCGATGGCGGCCGCCTGGACAGATTCACCTGCCACGAGACGCCGTATTTATCTTCCACCCATCCGTATTTCTCACTCCATGGATATGGATTCAACTCCATGCGAATGCTCCCGCCATCCGCAAACTGCTTCCAGACCTCGTCCACTTCTTGCGGCGTCTCGCAGTTGGCGAAGAAGGAGATCGCCGGAGTGGGATGAAATTGTGGTCCGCCATTGAAAAGGATGAACTGGCGCCCTCCGGCTTCGATCGTCAGACCCATCGGCTTTCCGTTGGTTCCCGGCATCGTGCTGAGGAACTTTGAGTTCCGGAACGCCGAGGCGTAGAGTGTGGCCGCATCTTCTGCCCTGTCGTTCAACCATAAAAATGTTTGGATCTTCTGCATCTGCATTCCTTTCTGTTACGAAAATCGGCTTCATATGTAGATCGAACGGCGGGCACTCCAATCGACACCCGGCTGGCCAAATCGTTTGTGACGGAACGGGAAGTACCACAGGAAGCACAAGAAAGGACACAAAAGGCACAAGAATCAGTCAGGCAGGCGCCTGTTTTTGTGCTTTTTGAGTTCTGTTTTGTGCCTCTTGTGTACTTTCCCCGACCATCTACCGGTCTATGCGAACGAAGACAATTTCCAATGGCACTCTCCGCATCGTGTGCCGCTCCATCTCATGCCAGGGAAAAGGAATGTCGCTTAGAGAGACCTTGTCTTCAACATAGAGATCCACCTTGCGCTTCGCTTCGGGTGTCCAAGACATGTATATGTCCTTGGTACTGGAAAAGCCGAGCCTGACGCCCCAGCCTCCACCCAGGACGTAATTCGCCGGATACTTGTCGAGCCTGGCCGCAGCTTCAGCAAGTTCGTAACTCACGTGCCGTTCTCCGGCAATCCATTGGGGAACGTTCACCATCACCAGAAGCAGTGCAAGAGTCGAGGCAACGATCTGCGGCTCAATCCGGCGCAAAGCCGCAACGATGGAGTATGCCGCAACAGTGGCAACAATAAACACCGCCAATTGCAACGGGATGGAGACAGAGTGGTGGAGCTTTACAGTACCGAGATAGACCGCGATGCTGCCGAGGACAATGCCAAGTCCGAGCACGGTTGCCAAACCCGGCCAACCTCCAGTCTGGTCCTGAAATCCATTGGCAAGCCTGGCCCAAAAGCACGATGCAAGAATAACCACGGCCGGCCAAACGATCAGCCGGTACCTCAATGGATCCGGAGTGATGTTGGTCATGACGGCCACTCCCGCCAGCCACCAGGTGCAGGCGAAAAACATCGGCCAGTTCTTTCGACGGCTGGATAGAAAGGTAAAGAAACCGAGTGTTGCCAGGACGACCTCGACCGGCTGCCGATACATTAGATTGGATTGAAAGTAGCGAAATAGAGCGAAGGTCCCCTTGGGATTGTAGTCCTTGTCATCAGGGCGAGCGGTCAGCACAGAGAAAATTCGCAGGCGGTCCAGTTGGGACCTCAAGGCGCCCTCGGCACTTATCCGGTAAATCCAAAGCGCCCAACCAACCCATGCAGAGATGGCGATAACAGCGCCGGCGGCAAGCCAGGGAGTGGCAGCACGCCATTGTGACCGCCAGTCCTCATCAAGTGCGTAATAGCTGACAACCCAGGCCGCCACTGCGCTGATGGCAAATATTCCGTTGTGCAACTTAACGAATGGCGCCATACCGATGCCGAATCCACCCAGCACTGCCAGAGCGCGAAACTTCAAGCGCTTTGTGTTTGGATCTATGGACTGGAGTTGAGCGAGACACAGGGCCGCCAGCGACGATACCGCAAGCGCTTCCATGTCACCATTCGGCACGTGCTGATGCGCAAAAACAATGTACGACCCCAGCAGTAATACTGCCGCTGCGGCAGCCGCATAGCGAGGCGGCAAATCGCCATCGAGCCGGGACGCTGTCCCGGCAAACAGTGCTGTCGCCGCAATGACGGCAAATCCGGAGAGCATCGCCATGATTAATGTACTTCTGAAGTCCACGCCGAAAGTGGCCAGACAGAGTGATGCCAGAAGCGTATACCCCGGCGCGGCAAACATGGTGACGCCTTCAGACACGCGCCAATCGCCGAACAGTACGTGTGACCGCGCATTATAGAGGTATGAGGCGGGATCGCCCCAGGCGTCCTGCGAACTCTCTGTAACGACGTCGGGATCGCGTCCAATATCGACGAATCTCCACAGGGCCGCTACACAGGTGAGCGCAAGTACGATTTGGAATACGCGGCGATGCATCAGTAGTGGAGAGCGGAAAGTGGAACCAATTGAATTCGCCTCCGCAGACGGGATAGTCTAGCATCAAAGTTGTGCAGCCCTCAGACCCATCAACGGCCTCAATGTCCAAGCAACGAACGATTTCCGTAGTCGTTCCCGTCTACAACAGTGAGGCATCCCTTCCCCCGTTGATTCAGAGGCTGGAGCCTGTGCTCAAGAGCGCTTCGGAAGATTTCGAGGTAATCCTGGTGAACGACGGGAGCCGGGACCGCAGTTGGGCGGTGATTCAACAACTGGCGTCTCAATACGGATTCATCCACGGCATGACGCTGATGCGTAACTACGGGCAACATAACGCACTGCTGGCCGGGATTCGGCGGGCGCAATATGAGGTCATCGTTACCATCGATGACGATCTGCAGGATCCTCCGGAAGAAATCGTTAAGCTTCTCAACAAGTATGATGAAGGCCACGACGTGGTTTACGGTAAACCGGAGACCGAGCAGCATGGCCTGTTCCGGAACCTCGCCTCTCAAATAACCAAACTGGCCCTTCAGGGCGCAATCGGAGCGGAAACGGCACGAAAGGTCAGCGCGTTTCGGGTCTTTCGCGCCGACATCCGCCGAAGCTTTGCGAACTACATGGGACCGCACGTTTCCATCGATGTCCTGCTGACCTGGGGAGCAACGCGTTTCGCCGCCGTGCCGGTGCGCCACGAACCACGCACTCTGGGCCCGTCCAATTACACGTTCCGCAAGCTGGTGCGGCATGCGATGAACATGATGACCGGATTCAGTACTCTGCCCTTACAGTTCGCGAGCATCGTCGGATTCCTTTTTACGAGCTTCGGAGTAGCCATACTCCTGTATGTCGTGATCCGATACCTGCTTCAGGGGACGACCGCGCCAGGATTTCCGTTTCTCGCCTCCATCATTGCCATCTTCTCGGGCGCCCAGCTTTTTGCCCTCGGTATCATCGGTGAGTATCTGGCCCGCATGCACTTCCGAATGATGGATCGCCCCCCTTACGTCGTGGATGTGCAGACCGTGGCCGGAAAGGACTGACGCCGTTGAGCGGTTCCAACCCGTGCACCTTCTTAGAATGGGACAGCAGGTTTTTCGGACACCGGATCGCCCGGGTTGAGAGTCAGCGGCTGGATGCGGATCTGGTTTCACAAATCGCCGGCTGGAGCAGAGACAATAAGATCGATTGCCTGTACTTTCTCGCCGACGGCAGCGACTCGAACACCATCGTTTGCGCCGAACAGTGGAACGCCCATTTCACGGATATCCGCGTAACCATGCGAACGAAAGACCTTCGAACGCCGGCCGATGCTGCGCATGAGATCCGTCCCTGTACTCCGGAAGACCTGACTGCCCTGCGCCACATCGCAAGAACGAGCCACAACGATGGCCGCTTTTTCTTCGATCCGCGGTTCACCCAAGAACAATGCGAATCCTTCTATGAGAAATGGATCACCCGCAGTTATGAAGGGTTTGCGAGTGCAGTGCTCGTGGCCGGAATGCCCGGGAAACCGGTGGGCTATGTCACTTGCCAGCTGGATAGCGCTGCTCGATCGGGCCGAATCGGCTTATTTGCGATCGCTGAAGAAGCCCGCGGCCTTGGCGTTGGGCGAAGTCTGGCAATCGCGGCGCTGCGCTGGTTCGCCGAAGGGCAAGTCGATCACGTGGAAGTGGTAACCCAGGGCCGGAATGTTGCAGCGCAGCGGCTTTACGCGAAATGCGGATTCCGGATTCACTCTATATTCCTCTGGTATCACAAATGGTTCGACCATGAGTAGCAGCTATCGCATTCCTTTTAACAAGCCGTGCCTGACCGGCAACGAATTCAACTACGTTTCCGATGCGATCAAGCAGGGACATGCATCGGGCGACGGGCCGTTCACGCGCAAATGCCAGTCGCTGCTGGAGTCGATCCTCGTGACTTCGAAGGTCCTGCTGACGACTTCGTGCACTCACGCGCTCGAAATCGCGGCGCTGCTGCTCGATTTGCAACCACAAGACGAAGTGATCGTCCCATCATTCACCTTCGTCTCAACCGCAAATGCCTTTGCGCTCCGTGGCGCGAAGCTGGTTTTCGCAGACGTCCGCCGCGACACGCTCAACATCGACGAGAAACACCTCGAACAGTTGCTGACGCCGAGGACTCGCGCGATCGTGCCAGTACATTACGCCGGGGTGGGCTGCGAAATGGACGCGATCACCGCGCTTGCCGCCCGAACCGGCGCTGTCGTGATCGAGGACAACGCGCATGGCTTCCTCGGACGATACAAAGGCCGGATGCTCGGCACCATCGGGCAAATTGCAACCCTCAGTTTTCACGAAACCAAGAATATCGAATGCGGCGAGGGTGGAGCGATCCTCTTAAACGACCGCTCCTTTACTGAACGCGCCGAAATCATTCGCGAAAAAGGTACCGATCGCAGCAGATTCTTCCGGGGCCAGGTCGACAGATACACGTGGGTGGACATCGGTTCGAGCTACGTCCTGTCCGATCTGCTTGCGGCGTTCCTGTTTGCACAGCTTGAATCGCGGGATCATATCCAGTCTCAAAGAAAGCGCGTGTGGATGCGGTATGCCGAAGCTCTCACTCCGTGGGCGGCGGATCGGGGAATCCGTACGCCTGCCGTTCCAGCCGGCTGCGAACAACCCTTTCACATGTTTTATCTCATCGTGAACTCTCTGACGCAGCGGCAGGCGCTCATTGCGCACCTCGCCAACCTCGGCATTCTTGCGGTTTTCCATTACCAACCCCTGCATCTGTCTCCGATGGGACGTCGATTTGGGGGGATGCCGGGAGATTGTCCTGTAACCGAAAATGTGGCCGAGCGGTTGGTTCGGCTGCCGCTGTATTCCGATCTGGATGATCCCGGAATTTCCGAGGTCGTCAACGCCATCACTTCGTTCCCGGACTGAGACTTGGATAGGAATTCAAGATGGGCTCTGACGCAACACGGACGAGAACGGATCTAATGTCACTGGCGAATTAACAGACCCAAACGTTGCCTTCGAGAACCTTTGGTTCCCCGAATTTGGTTGGGCAAGGAGCATTGATGACAGAGCCAAAAAGAAGCGAATACGTCCTCGGATATCAGGACAACGAACTTCAGCGATTAATGTACCAGTCTCGGTTCCTGGGTGAGCTTACCGAGGATATATTCCGCAAAGCGGGAATTGGACCGGGCATGCGTGTACTCGATGTCGGCTGCGGAGTGGGCGATGTTTCGCTTCTTGCCGCGACTCTGGTGGGACCGTCAGGTTCGGTGCTTGGTGTGGACCGCTCAGCGGAAGCATTGGCGATAGCACGAAAAAGAGCGATAAGTGCCAGCCTGACAAATGTCAGCTTCGCACAGTCCGAACTGGACGTTCTATCGCTGGATCTTAAATTCGATGCCCTGGTTGGACGCCTGGTTCTTCTTTATATGAAAGATCCGGCGGCCTGCCTGCGACAGTGGGCTAATCACGTTCTTCCCGGCGGTATTGTTGTTTTTCACGAAATGGTTATGACAGCAGTCCGCAGTTTTCCGCCGTCTCCGACCAACGACGATGCGGTTAAGCGGGTTGTCGAAGTGTTTCGTCGCGCGGGGAACGAAGTCGATATGGGAATGAGACTGTATCAGACATTCGTCACCGGTGGGCTGCCGGCGCCGCAAATGATGCTGGGCGGACGCGTAGAAGGCGGGCCAGACGCTCTTACCTATGCTTACATCGCCGAGAGCGTTCGCAGCTTGATGCCGATGATGGAAGAATTCGGAGTCTGGACAGCCCGGGAGGCGGAAATCGACACGCTTGCGATCCGCATACGAGATGAAGTCGTTGCAGCTGGTGGAGTCGTAATTCCGCCACCAATGATCGGCGCCTGGGTCCGGTTGCCCCAATGACGGATCGATGAAAATCAGTCCAATATGAGCACGGCGAGAAAACATGATGGATGAGGACAAGTTCGGTATGGCGCGTTCCGTTTCAGATCATGAATTGGCTGGTCGGACGAACAAATCGTCGTCGATCCTGGACGATACGGCTCATATTACCACCTGCGCTTCGCGTTAAAAGCGGACGTCATCGAGTTTGCTCAGAGCGACAAGGTGGCGCGTTCAGGTGGTCAATTCGAACTGAGGCTGCGCCGAGAAAAGTTTTCCGTACCTGCGCCCAACTGTCGTGGCTCGATTATCCTGCGCATGCCCTGGACTTCGCCGCAGTCGGTTGAAGCGCAGAAAAAGATCGCTGCAAAGGAGGATCTGCTGAAGCATATATGGGCGCTTGAAATGCACCCGAATGAAGGCCTGCCCGTTGTGCTGGAACTCAATCCTTACGTGGAAGTCGTCAGTCGCACACCGTTGAAAGTTCGATTAACCCAATGCAACATCTTCTTTCGCGACGCTGATGGTGCATATGTCGACAAGACCGGGCCCATAAAAGTCCAGCCCTGAATCTGTTAACGGGCTTTGCACAAAAAGTCGCTTGTCGCCCGATCGGCATAGCTGATGATTTCAGATGGAAAACGGTTTCCGCAATAACGAGATCGGACATTTTTCACGGATCAGCCTGTCAGTTGGCTGCCCGATTTGACAATACCCTCTTCAATCCCTGCTCCGTCGCATTCCAGGCTCTTTCAGAACACCAGCTTAAGAGCGAACTGGATCACACGGTAATCACCAGATGTGACGCCGCCTATCTGGCCGGCGATACCGCTCTGATCGGTGTTAGCCACTCCAAACAGTGAAGAATTCAGGTTCAGATTTGCGGGCGGAATCAGCGGGTTCATATGGTTCGGAAGATTGAACGCTTCACCCCGCAATTGAACCGTGCGCTTCTCCCCAATCGGGAACGTGCGCGACAGGGCCATGTTTAACTGGATCAATCCAGGGCCTTGCACGGTACCGTAGGCCACGTTGCCATAAGTGCCCAGGCCTGGAATCGCAAACGCCGCTCCGTTCAGGTAGCTGACGCACGGGGGGGCTACTGAAGTACAAGCGGAACCCTTGTTCGCAGCGTACACGTCGGACAACAATTGATTTGCTGTTTGGCCGTTGGCGGTGGTTAATGCCCGGTCGGTGCCGCTGGTAATCGTCAGGAAATTTCCGGTCTTGAGCTGGAGGATCGGCGCCACCTGCCAGCTGCCTGCAATAGCCTGGAGCGTCTTGTTGGAAAACCTGGGTGTGTTCACGACCATATTGAGCGTGAAGAAATGCCGCACGTCCGCGTTGCCCACCGAGCAGTTGCCGCGGTAGGCGCGGCGGTTGCCCGGCGGCGTTTGACCGTTTCCGCTCGTCTGCTGATCGTATGGATCGGAGATACAGTGCGACCAGGTGTAGTTCGCCAGCATACTCACGCCATGCGTCAGCGCCTTATTGACCGACAGGTACATGCCCTCGTAGCTGGATGTACCGCCGTTCAATGCCTGCGCGATATTGGCAAAATACTGTCCTTTTAGTGGATCCTGACGATACAGGACGCGCCTGAAATTCTCATTGCCAGTAGTGGAGCAGACCGAATAGTTTTGCGGCGCAACCGTTCCGTTCGCCTGGACCACATTCAACGTGCACGGTCCCAGGCCGAGAAACTCTGCCGGGTTGGCTGTCGTCGACGTGTTCATGTGGATCGTGCTGTTGCCGACATAGTTGGCCGCCAGCAGCCAGGTTCCCACTTGCCTCTGGACGCTCAGGTTCCACAGGTTGACGTACATCTGTTTGAACTTTTTATTGAGACCCTCGACCGTATTGACATAGTACCCGGCGGTGGGGAATGGAGCAGTCTTGACCGTGCTACCGATTCCAACGACGCCCGCCAGTGCTGCCATTGGATTCTGTCCGGCCGGCGAGAAGCCCGGCACTCCAGGGAAGGTCAACCAGGGATCGGAAAAACTCACCCCGGACAAAGAGACCCTGTCGGCAAAGGGCGGTCCAAAGGACATCTGATTGGGATAGAACATGTGAGTCCGGTCGCCGGCAATGCCATAGGAGGCGCGGATCGTCATCTTGCCGTCACCGGCAGGATCGAAGGCGAGTCCGGCGCGTGGAAAGAAGTTCCACCACTTGTCGCAACTGTAGCTCTTCCCGCAAACGTAATTGGGATCGCCTGGGAAAATCACGCCCGGCGGCGAGTTTGTGAAGACGGGACTGCGGTAATCCTGAGCGAACAATTTAGGATCGAAGTAATGAATCTGGCCCCACTTGCTGGATGGCGCGATATAGGGCTCCCACCGCACCCCATAGTTCAATGTCAAACGCCGGTTTGCTTTCCAGCTGTCCTGCGCATATAGCGATTCATAGTACTGGCGGTTATAGAATCCGTATATGGTGCCCTGGGCGAACGTTCTGGCATTGCCGACCAGGAGATCCGCCAAACCCAGGCCAGTCGCGGTGCCATCAAACGTCAATGCAGCGGTTGCGTTCACTCCGGACCAGTAATTCATCTGCTGGTGATAAATCGTTCCGCCAAAACCCATCTGGTGGTTTCCCCTGTTCCAGCTCATGTCCTCCGAAATGGCCGCGTTCGGGCCGTTGTGAGACTCTCCCGGGTTTGCCGCCCCGCCGCCAATAGTAAACCCCAGGCCTCCGGTAACCGTCATGCTGATCACCTTTCCTGCCAGGGGAGTGATGTTGGCTCCGAAATCAGAGTACGACGCGTAGTTGTCCCTCACCTTCCGAACGTTCGTTCGGCTGGCGGAAAGGCGCAAGGAACTGACGACGTTGGGATTAATCACGTATGTGTCGCCGATTGCAATTTGGTAGTCGAGGTCGTTGACGCCGTAGGTGTTGATCGACAACGGATTTTTTCCGTCGAAGGTGGAGGCGACATTGAGGTATCCAGCAGTAAAACGTCCGAAAATCGAATTCTTCTGGCTCCTCTGCCAGTCAATCCTTCCGACATAAATGTCTTCATGCTGGTTGGCGACGTACCCATACTTCACCGTGCCGCAATCATCCAGGGGCGCCGGCAGCGTGGCAATGAACTTCACCGCCGCTCGATCGAATCTGCCTGGATCGATCTTGTTTCCGGCGAAGGGCGAGGAAAGCGTTCTCGCGGTTCCCTGCTGGCACCGAGCGGAAGCAAAAGTTGTGAAATCGCCTTGCTGCATGGCCGCCGTGGGAACGTAACCCGTATTAAACGCCGGGTCCGAACGCTGGATGGTTCCTTGATAACCGCCGAAGAAAAACAGTTTATCTTTCAGAATCGGTCCGCCCAAGACTCCGCCGAACTGATTGCGCTTCAGCGTGTCGCGCGTGAGCGCGAAGAAGTCGCGGGCATTCAGAGCGCCGTTGCGCAGGAACTCGAATACATCGCCGTGTATTTCGTTGGTACCGGACTTGGTGACAGCGTTTACGGTCGCGCCGGAATGAAAGCCGTACTGCGGCTGCAGCACACTGGTTTCGACCTTGAATTCCTGCAGCGCATCCGGAAAAGGTATCGGCAGCGCGAGATTGTTGTACGGATCCTGATAGATTGCTCCATCCAACTGATAGGAGACCGAGTTGCCCTGGCCGCCTGCAACAGATACAACAATGGTGGGGTAATTTCGCACGGTGTTGATCGCGCCATTGCCTGGTGAGCTCGACATTCCCGCAAGGAATATCAACTCGATCGGATTGCGCCCATTCAACGGCATTTCTGAAACTCGCAAGTTGTCCACAACCTGGCCGACGCTGGTCGAGCGCGTCTCCACCTGAGCGAGGTCAGCCTCGACAGTCACCTTGTCGCCAACAGCGCCGACTTTCAACGGAATATCGATCGTAAGGTTGCTATCCACCTGGAGCACGATGCCCGTCTGCATGTATGAGGTGAAACCGGGCTGCGTCGCTTCCAGCATATAAGGCCCGAGCGCGAGATTGGCAAATGCGTACCGGCCCTCTTCATTGGAGATGACCGTTCGCACCGCACCTGTGGCGGTCTGGGTCACTTTGATCTCCACATCCGGTATCACCGCGCCGGTCGCGTCACGGACGGAGCCAGCAATTTGGGCTGTCGCCTGACCCCAAACAACGCCCGAAAACAGAATCAAATAACTAAGCGATAGAACAGTTGATCGCATGAGGTTTTCCCCTTTCGCAGATCGAAGCACGTGTCCGTTGTCACATACCGTTGTCAAAAACGCTACCATCTGCCCAGTTCGAGCTTCCGAAACTCCCCTCCTTTCCAAGGAGGGGTGGCCGCGCCATCAGCTCGACAGGTGAGGTCTCGAAACCCTGTAATCGCCGAAATCTCGGACTGGACGCATATTTCAGCCCAGCTTGTCCCCCTATTTTGGACACGTCTGGTCTATGACTGCCGCTACAGCGGGCGTCTCATCCAAATTTCAAACGTCCAGGCAATTGAGAGACAGCACTCTAGAAACACGCTTGCCGATACACTCCCCAAAAAACGGTTTTGTCGAATTTTTCGGGAAGTCTAGCAAACTTGTAGGAGCCGCGCCACAAATGAACAACACAAGTGAACGGCCGGCCTGGCTTCCCCGGGACGACCGACGGGCCTGGACTTCCATTTCCAGAACAGCGGCCTGCTGTGCCAGCATGCCAAACTAATCCAGCGTGATTCGACCAGACCAGGTCTGTTCCAGTGAACCGGATAGCCGCCGGCGGCGTCTTGCCTTATGAAATAGAGTTCGACCGATGCACGATCATGCCGATCACATGTCCGACGTTCTCCTCACCATGGAGCGAGACCACAAGCGAGAATTCGAGACTCGACTGGCCGAAACATCAAAGCTGGCATTTCGGGTCGCGTTCGCTGTGTTGAGAAATTCTGAGGACGCCGAGGACGTTGCGCAGGAGGCCTTCGCGAAAGCCTATCGGAACTTCCTGCAGCTCCGCGAACGAGATCGTTTTCGCGCCTGGCTGGTCCGGATGACCTGGCGCATGGCAATCAGCCGACCTGAAGGAACTGTCAAATCGCGTCTGTTCCTGGCGAGACAACGTTTGAAGGAGCTATTGCAATGAAACCGGAAGGTCCCTACGATTCGAAACTGGATAAAGCGCTCGATCGGCATATCGAAGCGCTTTTGGCTGTCGAGCCGTCGCCGGAGTTTCTTGCCCGGGTCCGCCGCCGCATTGCACACGCACCGGAGGCTTCCGCGTGGAAGTTTCGTTGGATGTTCGCCGGCGCCGGTGCACTTGCAGCAGTGATTGTTGCTGTACGTATGATCATTCCGGCGCATGAACCGGCTCGTGTCGAAGCGCCAGACGAGCCACCAGTTGCCGCGGGACGCTCTGCTGAGCGAACGCCGAGTGTCGTGGAACCAGCAGTTCGGTCTCAGAACGTCTCGAAGACTGGAGTGAAGCAACCCGAGGTATTAATCGCAGCCGGCGAGGCCGCCGCGCTGCGCCGCCTCATGAATGGACCTTTGGTACAGTTGCCGGCTGGCTTCCTGGAGCCTGCGACAATGGAGTTGCAGTTACGCGAGATCGAGATCAAACCGCTCGCAATTCCGGCACCGGTTACGATCGAGCCAATTGAACCACCGGCGCCGCTGTTTGAAGGAAAAGGAGAGCTGTAATGAGAAAAAGTTTCCAAACCCTCACGTTCGCAATCACGTTGCTACTGAGTTTCGGCACCAGCGGGATAGCACAGAAAAACCCTGAAGCTGAAAAACCTCTGGTCAAAGTGGAGGTTGTGCTGTCGAGATATGACGGTAATCGCAAGATCAGCAGTCTGCCCTACACCTTATTGGCGACTGCCGGCGGTGACCCGGTCTCTCTCAGAACGGGGGCACAAGTTGCTGTGGCCTCTGGGCCGGGGAGTAATGTAACTGTGGACAACAAGCCGGTGCCAAGCTGGACCTATCTTGACGTCGGGACGAGCGTCGACTGCAACGTGGCTGCGCCCGAAAATGGGCGCTTCAAAGTACGTGTCAGCCTCAGCGACCGTTCAATCGTCGAAAGACAAGCTCCACAAGGTGCCGGAGGTCGGGGCAGCGTTCCCAATGTTAATGTTATCGATGCCCCAACCCTCCGTAACTTCACTTACGTCAATTCAATCCTTCTTAAGGATGGTGAGACGAAGCAGTTCGTTGCTGCAAGCGACAAGGTTAGCGCCGACGTCGTAAAGGTTGATGTGACTCTGACCGTAGAAAAGTAATTTCGTGGTTCCATGAGAGAGCATGTCCGCGGCGACCCACATGCGCCGAGAGGCTTATCCGGTCACAAATCAATGACACCTGAAGAGATTTGGAAAGCCAGAAGCGACGGTGAAATTGCCGATGCAGTTACTCGATTGTCATGTATTCATGTAATCGCGGGTTTTGTGTAAGAATACGGGACACCTATGAAGATATTTGGCAAAACCTTGTTGGAGTACTTCGCATTCCAGCGCGTGATCATGATTTTGATCCTTATCGTCGGGCTGGGCCGGCTGGCCTTGTCGCTCGCGGGAGTTTCGCAGGACCTCGTGAAGTGGGTCAGCTTGACGGGACTCGCTGTGATTGGAATTGTTTATTGCGCCGTGAATGTGCCGCGTACGGGCTTCGGAAGTTACAAACATCTCCTGCCGCTGTTCTTCATGCAATCGTTGACGGCCAACATCATCATCGCCGGGGGCATCGTCCTGTCGGCCGTGACGGGCAGGGAGAATATTTACAGCGTTCCTGAATACAGCGGTCCGCTCTCAACGTCGCCTTGGCTTCATGCCGGCGGACACATACTCGACGGTCTGATAATCGGGCCGCTCGTCGGCTGGCTGATCGGATCCGTCATTATGTTTGTCGTTCAAAAGGTATCGCCGGCAAAACCGGCTGGAGTTGCTGCAGCTCAGGGATAAGCCTCACCATCATGGCCCCGCGCTTCGTTTTACCTCCAGCGGGGACCGAACGGAGTTGGTCTGGAAACGGGATATCCGGCTGGGCTGCAAGGCTTTACGTCTAAAAGTGAAACACGCCGGCCGAGTTCCCTACGTGCATCCTGGGAAGGTGGCAGTCGTTGAGGCGTCCATCTAAAACAAAGGACTTGCGGACTCCGTGCCTCATCTTCGGTCTCACCTTATATTAAGGTCTCTATATCAAGGTCTTCGAGGCTCTCGCAACCGGGTTTGCCGTGCACAGGTGCTCAGCCCGTTTTTTCTTGCAAGCCTGATGCTCTCTTAGGAGAATTGGCTCCCTGACAAACAGCCACGGAAGGAGTACGGCATGACCAAGGAAGGTATACGCCTCGCGACTGATCAGTATTACTTTAACAACGAACCCGCAGCAGATAAATTCGACCTCAACGAAACCCTCCGAACCCTGGTCCATTCTCGACAGGGCGAGTGCAGGCGTCAAGACATCGCCATGATTTTGGACCTCGCTCCGGAGTTGCCCCAGGCCGCCACCGATGTGGCGCAACTCGAGAATGTGCTGTTCGCCCTTTTGGAAAATACGGAGAAGGCAATCGTCGGAAATGGGGACTCGCACGGAACGATCATCATTCGCACGCGGTCGAACGCGGACAAGATTCAGTTGTCGATTAGTTACGCAGGAACAGCTGATGCAATGCGCAGGGCATTCGAAAGCTTGCAGGCAGCATGCGCTATCTGTGCGCAGATTGTTCAAGACCAGGGTGGCGAGTTGTATGTCTGGCGTCCACGTCAATCAGGCTGGACGACAACCGTCGTCGATGTGAACAGGCTGACCTGAACTCGTGGCCCGATGACCACCTTCCACGCCGTCGGCGTTCGTGCCTTCTTCAGCAGTGCCGTTCGTGGAAATGCCGTGCCTGGCCAAATCATCGTTTCAGCGCCCAAGGGCAGCCGATGAGCCTGGCGCGCTGAAACGATTTGACCAAAGGCGCAGGCCCTCAAGACGTTATCCGGCGCTTACTTCACCGCTAGTGCGACATCGTTATCAAAAGCAATCCAGGCAGGCTGGTCCGCGGTTCGGACCGCCAGGAATCGATACGTCCCTTTTGGAGTGCTTTGCGAAACCTGAAAGTCGATGGCGCCATCTGTTCCCAGATAGGCGCCAAACTGTCCCATCGGTTTGCCGTCGAGTGAATAAGTAAGGTAAACCTGAGGACCACCGATTCCTGCAATCTTCAGTCTGTAGGTATCGCCGGCCGTGACCTCCGTCCGGTTGACCTCAATATGCGGCTTCGATCCTGCCGCAATGCGCGTTGGTCTCTCTCCAAAGGACCACGCCACAATCGCCACAATCAACACCAGGACAGCGGCGACGCGAAGCGCGACTGATCGTGAGGATACCGGGCGCATTCGCTCTGAATCGCGCGCGGCGGCCATTACGGAATAGAGGACAATCGCCGTCGGCCAGAGTTGGATCAACAATCGATCCAGCGACGACTGAACGTGCGCCTCCACGTCCTGTGGGCTTAGTAAATAAACCAGATAATAACCGCATAACATTCCGATGCCAACGAATGCCGGTGTAAACCATGGCCGGACCTTTGCGGAAGGCTGAGAAGGTTTCCAGGCGACCGCTGCATGCAGGGCCATCAGCGGGACCGGATTAAGGCGCCATTGCCCGAAGTTCAAGCTCTGTCGAATTCCTTTTATGATATCGAGATTGAGCGAGCCACTTGTAATTGTCGCGAGCATCGCCTGCGCTGTTGTTAACTGCAACGTGTCGTTCGGCGGCGAATACGTCAATTTGAACAGGGCGAGCGTGAGTACTCCCAGGGCTGCTCCGCTTCCGAAGACCAACAGCTCAGCAGTTCCGCGCGGTGACTTTCCACGCCAAACCGCAATAGCGCGCGATGCCACAAGAACGGCCAGGAACAAAATGCCTTCATTCTTTGTGCAGGCGGCTGCCGCGGCCGCAATGCCGGCAAGAAGCGGCAGCCGCGAATGCGTTGGCTCTAAATCGTAAATCGCATAGAGGACAATGGCCGTGGTCATAAAACAACAGATGACGATGTCTGCGTATTGCCACGCCCCAAGGCCAATCAGGAATGGAGTGCCAAGCAAAATGCAACCCGCTATCCATGATTGGGCGTTCGTGCTAATCAGTTTGAGGCCGGCGACCGTGGTGAGGATGGTGGCGATGGTGAACAGGGAGGCAATGGCCATCGGTATGACCGGCGAACTGCCACCGCTGTACTGCCACCCGCGCGATACCAGCGATGGAAGCAGCAGCGGATAGTCCGGATGCAATCCACGAAACACGGGATCGAGCAGCGCGGAAAACGGCAATGTTTGCGAAGTGCTAATGAACCGCGCCTTCAGATTCCACATGACGAAGGCATCCCAGCTTCCATGCGGCAATGAATCCATTGCAAAGAAGAATGCAGCCGCCCCAAAGACAGCACATATAACGAAGATCCAGGCGGGCGCGTTCATTGGTGACCGCCGCATCTTCGGATTTGCTTCTGTGTTGCGCAGGCGATTGATAAGCAGGATGACAATTGCGCCGGCCACGGCGCATTCGCTTATCGTGAGGGCCAACGAAGATGAATCAAGCAGCAGTCCCAGAAAATAGACAGTGCCGACAATTCCGCAACCGAGTGATGCGCTGAGACCGAGGCGCAAACCCCGAGGAATATCAGGCGATATTCGTTGCACCAGGAACCAGCCGGCGATACCTACAGACTGAAGATTGCAGGAATCGGTGGTCCTCAGGTTTACCTTACTTATTCACTCGACGGCAAACCGATGGGACA
>Ga0207090_1025_pt1 | contig 37600 bp, 34 predicted proteins | sample Alteio_BWMinHeat_50_FD_153565 | JGI IMG/M metagenome (GOLD analysis project Ga0207090, IMG submission 153565) | Enriched cells from forest soil in Barre Woods Harvard Forest LTER site, Petersham, Massachusetts, United States -... | ecosystem: Environmental > Terrestrial > Soil > Temperate forest >...
GAGATCAGGAAGGGGAACCCCGGCAAAGCCACCGAACTACTGCAGTCCGCGTTGAAACTGGCGCCTGACTTCTACGCCGCCCACAACTCGCTCGGCGCCATCTATCAGAGGATGAGCCGCTATCGCGATTCCGAAGCCGAGTATCTGAAAGCCCGTCAGCTGAATCCGCGAGCGGCCGATCCGCTGGTCAATCTCGGGAGACTGTTTATCGAAGAAGCCGAAGCGCGCGCGAACGAAGGCAAAGATGTCGTGGGAAAGATTCTCGACAACGCGCTCGACATTCTGGAAGAGTCACTCAAGTTGAAACGTTCCGCGCTGGCTTATTACTTAGTCGGAACTGCATACTACAAATCCTCGTTCTACGAGGAGGCCGAAACGAATCTGAAACACGCGCTGGACATGGACCCGCGCCCGCCTGCCGTCCGCCTGATGCTCGCCAACCTTTATATAAGGCAACAAAAATGGCCGGAGGCTCTCGAGCACCTCGATGCCTACCTGACCGAGAACCCGAAGGCCACAGACCTGGGACAAATCGAAGACACGCGCTCAAAGGTCGCAGAGCGCGTGAAATAGCCGCGAGGCGGCGCTAGTGTCCTGAGTCCCAAGTTCGCATACATTTTCGAGCCCGTTCCCATTGTAGCGGCGGTCTATGACCGCCGGTTTTATGGCCTGTTGGGGGAAAACCGGCGGTCATAGACCGCCGCTACAGTGGGAACGCCCGCGCAGCTCATCGGATTTTGCATGCGAGCTTCGAACTCACGACACTAGAATGTACTCGCGGACGTCGAGGTTTCAAGTCCTCGTTCGCAACAACTCCCATCCCTGGAAACGGAGGGGTATCGGACACGCGAAGTGAATCTTCACAAGGAGAGTGCGTATGGTGACCAGGCGCGAAATGCTCAAACAAATCGGCGTAATGATTGGTGTCGCGGCGGGGCTGCCGACCTCCGCTCAGGCGCAGGCGCGAGCGCAGGGGCTCTCGTCGGTTGGCGACGCCCTCATTTCCCTGACTCTGGTTGAAGCCGTAACCCTGCGCGCGATGATCGCTCGAATCATTCCGGCTGATGAAAACGGACCGGGAGCGATGGAAGCCCGGGCGGATCGATTCATCGACCGGGCGCTCGGCGGAGCGCTCAAGAATCAACGAGCGGCGTACGCGGCGGGACTCTCGGCGGTCGATGTGTATTCGCAATCGTCGAAAGGTTCGGTCTTCGCGAAACTCCCTGCGGCGGATCAGGACGCTGTCCTGGCGGAGATCGCGGCCAACCGCGCAACAGGGTTCAGCGGCGGAGCCGGACAATTCTTCAATCTCGTCCGCACCCATACGATCCAGGGCACGTTCTCCGATCCCTTCTACGGGGGCAACGAAAATTTCATCGGTTGGAATTTAATCGGCTATCCCGGGTCTCGCATCGCGGTCTCGTCCAATCTGCAGCGCATGGACGTGAAGCCGGAACCGAGCGGCAAGTCCGCCTACGACTACAACATGTTTGCCAAAGGAGAGCTCTAGCAATGGCCACAACTCTCAAGAAAACGAATGTCGTCATCATCGGTCTTGGAGCTGCCGGTGGCGTCGCCTGTCTTCCGCTCGCGCAGGCGGGTCTGGAAGTGATCGGTCTTGAAGCCGGGTCGTGGCTGAACAACAAAGACATGGCGCCGGACGAACTGAAGCTCAACCGCGGCCTCTGGCCTCCGGGTCCGCAAAAAACAAAACTCGAAGGCGTCACCTCGCGCGCGAATGCATCGCAGTCCGCCAATCGTGCAAACCATCCGATGATGAACGCCGTTGGCGGAACCTCCGTTCACTATATGGCGCAAAGCTGGCGTTTGAACGCGTGGGACTTTAAAGTTCGCAGCGAAACGATTCGCCGCTATGGCGCGGCGCGAATTCCGCAGGGTTCGACTGTCGAAGATTGGCCGCTGACCTACGCAGAACTCGAGCCGTACTACGACAGAGTCGAATACGAAATTGGCGTCTCCGGCAAAGCCGGAAACATCGGCGGTAAGCAGGACGACCGCGGCAATATCTTCGAAGGACCGCGCAAACGCGAATATCCCATGCCGGCGCTGCGCACGAGCGGCTACATGGAGAAGATGATTACTGCGGGCAAGTCGCTCGGATGGCATCCCTTCGTCGGGCCGGCCGCAATCACCAGCAAGGCCTACGACGGCCGTCCGGGTTGCGCCTATCACGGATACTGCATCGGCGCCGGCTGTCATATCAATGCGAAGAGCTCGACGGCAGTCACGACGATTCCAAAAGCCATGAAAGCCGGGAAATTCACCGTCGTTACGGAAGCCCGTGTGACGACGATTGAGGTCGGCAATAACGGCAAAATCACCGGCGTGAACTATCTGAAGGAAGGCCAGGAGTACTTCCAGCCGGCCGACGCCGTTCTTCTTGGAAGCTACATCTATGAGAACATTCGGTTGCTGCTGCTTTCAAAATCGAAGGCGTATCCCAACGGTCTCTCGAACAATCACGCCCAGGTGGGCAAACATTACTTCAGCCACAATCAGGGCGGCGCGGTAAGCGCGCTGTTCCCGTTCAATTTGAACAATTGGTACGGAACGCCGGGACAAGGCATTGCCATCGACAACTGGGCGGACGACAACTTCGATCACTCCGGACTCGACTTCATCGGTGGCGGAAACATGTACGTCTACACAGAGCGCCGCCCCATCGCTGCAGTGAACGGCGTACAGGCATGGATGCCGCAGGGCGGACAGAATTGGGGCTCAAAGTGGAAAGCGTTCGTCAAAGAAAACGCAGACCGCTCCAACGGCGCTTATCTTCAGAAAACCACGCTGCCCTACGAAGACAACTACCTCGACCTCGATCCAACAGTAAAGGACCCGCTTGGGTTTCCGGTGATTCGCATTACCGCCGAGTACAAAGAGAATGAGCGCAAGATCGGCGCGTTCATCGCGGAAAAGATGAAGCAATGGTACATGGCGGCGGGCGCGATCCAGGTCAGCGGGAATGGCAACGTGGGTGGGGCGATGGGCCCATCCACTCACGCATATGGCGGCACCCGCATGGGCGGCAATGCCGAAACAAATGTTGTCGACAAGTGGGGATTCTCCCACGAAGCGCCAAATCTTGGAATCATCGGCGGCTCTGTGATGGGCACGAGCGGCGCACGAAATCCCACCCAGACGATTCAAGCGCTCGCCTGGAGAACCGCCGAGCACCTGGCCGGGAACTGGAAAACCATTGTGTGAGAACACACCAATAGTGGCATCAATATATAAGCCACAAAAAGCACAAAAAGCCCAGGACTGCAGCACTCCTGGCTTTTTGTGGCTATATATTGATGCCCCAATCGTCCGGCCCAAAAATTCGCATGTTAAGGAGAGCATCATGGACCTCGTGGGCGCTGTGAAACGCACTTTCGTGATCGTGCTGACTGGACTAGTGAACATCAGTGTCGTCCACGCCCAGTGGTCGCTTCTGTCGCCGGGAAAGCGCGAGGCGCCTGCGGGTCAGAATCGCTATGCGATGCTCGTCCTGGCTAATCCCGTGCCCGGCCTCGAACAGGAGTTCAACGACTGGTACACCAACACGCACATGGGAGATCTGGTGCAACTGCCCGGTTGGATGGGCGCTCAACGCTTTCGGATTGTGTCGAGCCTGAATCCGCGGCCCACCCGAGAGGGCTATCGGCACGGATACTTGATTGTCTGGGACCAGGAAGCCGCCGACTACGCCGTTCCTCAGCGCTTGATGACGGAAGCAATCGCGGGCGGTAAGAGCCGGCGCGGCGCTGGGTTCGATTACATCGGCGGCATGGGGGGAGGAGGAACATTTCAAGTGATCGGGCCGCGGATCACGAGAGCCGATGGCAAGCGCCCGTTCATGCCGGAGGTCGCGGACGCTAAAACACCTCGTCCGGACCGTTATCTCGTCATGGATTTCGCCAACCCGGCGGCCGGCAAGGAAACGGAATTTGACGGGGCCATGAACCAGCGCATCAAGGACGTCCTGGCATTGCCCGGTTGGATGGCGGCGCAGCGTTATCGTCTGGCGCCATCCCCCGCCGGGCGCGGAGGTCGTCCCAACAAACCGCAATTCCTGACGATGTGGGAAACGGAAGCACGGGATGTGAACGAGCTCCAGGCAAGATTGAATGAAGCCAGCAAAGCCGGGAGAGTGAAAGAAGTCCAAATCGACGAATCCACCTGGGAGTTCACGTTTTGGAAGCCGATTACACCGTACATCACGAAAGAAGATTTCGCCCGGTAACAGCTGTTGCCGGCCTCCGGCTGGCACGGGCCGGCAGCCGCTCGCGTGAAATCTCCCTTCGGGTGAAAATGCTGATCCTTTCTATTGCTTCCGCTGGGCTGCTGGCGGCTTGTCTTAGGCACGAAGGACTCAACGGGACGTGTCAATGGCCTCAGGAAAAGGAAACCGTCCTTGATCTTCGGAATACAGTTGATCAGCGGCACCTGCGGGATGACGCACAGTTCGCTGAAGAACTTGCCATTGGTTACAGTGACCGGCTCCGCCGTGTGGAAGGCTTAACTGAAGCCCGGCGAAAGCGTGTGCAGTGTATGGAAGTGTTGTTCACTAAAATCGCTGCCCTGCATGGCGTAAGGACAGATGACGTCATCGATTCTGCCTCCAAGAGAGACGAAGGAGTGGATTTCGCGTTTGTCTTCCTGCCAATGGCAGTCTTCTTCGTTTTCTTTACCTACCGCCTGTGCGGCCGGATGTTTCAGGCCATCGACGCAAGATCATCTGCAATCATCGTGGCATTTATCGATTCCATATTGGTCAGCGCCTGCGGCGTACTGGTTGGTGAACTTTGGGCGCTTGCCGTCGAGACGATTCGCATCGGAAATAACCACCTGAGTTTTAGAACCGCACGAATTCCGTGGTCTAACCAGCGTGGATACGTGTTCGCTGTTGGTCTGGTACTCTTCTGGATCACTGCGGCCCTTCGCTATCATTGGACCGGCCGTTCGCTGAACAGTCCGCATTCGGATCTGCGGGGCCGCAGCCAACCGGGCCTGGAGTAAGTGGTTCACAAACCGACAACGCCTGGACTCTGGGAAATCCCAGTTCGTTGATCGCGTGTAACGCCACGGTAGCTTTCCTCACCATTGCCGATTTTCCCGCGCTCAATTCTCCGAAGGCTTCTCGGCGCGATCGATGATCAGGACATCAACGGGACCTCTGGACGATTCAAGTTTGAGACCGAGTTGCTCCTGAATGGCGCTAAAGAGAGAGGGACCCGCGAGGTCGGATAACGCAGGCTTCGGCGCATCCGGTGGAAATTGGAAAGCCTGGGTTTCGTCGGGAGTCCAGTCCATTCTGATGTCGAAATTCCCCGTCAGGCCCGTCTTGTCGATTACGGCGCGCCCGAGCGTGCTTGAGAGCATCTGGATCAATTTAGCGATGGGCACAGTGAAGGCTGCCAATCCACGGGGGTTCTGGGACATGGTGCCGCAGAAAAGCCTGGGGGCGGCGCCAGGCTCTGGTCGAAGTGTTTGCCTGGATGGGTCGAATGGAGTGCAACTCCCCTCTTTGGATTTCATGAGCCCGGGCCCGAGTTTTCCCTTCTTCGCCATTACCAGCGCATAGATCGGAAGCTCTTTTTCCCCGCGATGGATCGTGAGCTGGAACCGGTCCATCAGCAGTACCCGGAGCATCGGCGGGAATTCGTCCAATTTGGGGCTGGTCTCGGATTTCGCGGTGACATTTTAGTGAACGGAATCGAGCCACGGCGGTCCGTCGAAGATCAGGAAGGGCTGAGTGTCCCATGCAAATTCGATCATCCCTTTCAGAGTCTTGTTGATGACGTTGAACCGTCCGCCGGGAGGGAATTCGTACCACGAGCCGCTGGCGTCGGGTCCGGTTGGCTTGATAGACGCAACTTCAAATTTGGGATGCAGGTCCGTTTGCGCGATTGCGCCGCGCGTCAAAGTCAGGAGCAGGCAACTCACCATCCACATTGACTGTCTCATGTCACACCCTCCTTTGTTCTCCGCCGTGCTTCACTGCGGTTTGACTCCGCTCATTGAAGCGGAGGCGAGCATCGTGCCCAGGCCCAGCGTCTCGACTGCGGATGAGGGAACAATGATCATCGATCCTTTTTCCTTCATGGCTTCATACAACAGGTTCATCGCCCGCAGTTGCAGCGCCACAGGATTGTTCTCATAAGCCTTTGCGGCCTGCGCAAACATTTCGGAAATTTCGGTTTCCGCGCGGCCGAGAATCGTGCGGGCCTGGCGTTCACGTTCAGCCTGCGCCTGTCGCGACATGGCATCTTCCAATGCGGGCGGGATCTTCACGTCGCGGATTTCAACCGACTGCACGGTAATACCCCAGGGGTTGGTCTTTTCGTCCAAAATATGCTGCAATTCGCGTCCCATCGACTCGCGTTCGGAGAGCATTTGCGCCAGTTCGTGGCGGCCAATCGATTCGCGCAGCGCGGTCTGCGCGCTCATGGTGATCGCGTTGAGAAAGTCTGAAACTTCGAGCACGGATTTTTCCGCGTTCCACACCACCCAGAAGACAATCGCATCCACGTTGACCGGAACGGTGTCGCGGGTCAGTGTGGACTCCGCGCTGACACTGCTGACACGGATGCGCTGATCGACAAATCCGGTAATGGTGTCCACCACCGGAATGATGTGGAACAGCCCCGGCCCGCGAAGGCCCGCGTACTTACCCATGCGCAATACGATGGCCCGCTGCCATTGGTCCGCCACTTTGATGGCAAAGAGAAAGTACACTCCCACCGGTACAAAGATAATCAGGGGCCAGGGTTTACCGGCGAGAGCGCTGGTTCCCACTCCGGAAACCAGGGCGATTGCAAATATCGCCAATCCGATGCGGTTGAAATCCATGGGCATGGGTTATCTCCTGTTCTTCTTCGAATCGCTGTGGTGTTCGAGGTGATGTTCGGCGAGTTGCTCCAGCAACTCCTGTACGGTAAATCCGGCATGGCCGGCGCGGGCGACGAAGTCGGCGGCAAGCTGAGCCAGTTGGCGCTGGCGTTCGGCGTCCTGGCGCTTCACCTTGCGGTGACTGATAAACGTGCCCGTTCCCTGCTGCGTTTCCAGAACCCCCAGAATCTCCAGCTCGCGGTAGGCGCGGATGACAGTGTTGGGATTCACGGCGAGATCCACCGCGAGCTGCCGTACCGTTGGCAGCTGATCGCCGCCGGCGTGCGCACCGGAAGCGAGACCTCCCATCACCTGGTCGATGATCTGGCGATAGACGGGAACGCCGCTGGCCGGGTCGAGCCGGAACTTTACCGGATTCTTTTCGCTGTCCTTCTTCAGATTCATTGTGTCTTATATTGTACTAGTGTTATGGTACAGTCAATGAATATTTCTGAACAACCGTTGCCGCCGATTTTCTTTTCAGAATCTCTTTAGCGTTTCCTTTTGAAACTTGGCTGAGACGCCCGCTGTAGCGGCGGTCTATGACCGTCTATGACCGCCGGTTTTAAAGTGTCTCGCAATCTACATGTTTGTTGCGAGTTACTATAAAACCGGCGGTCATAGACCGCCGCTACAGTGATGGCTTGCATGGTTGTGTCCAGACAATTGAAAGACACCACACTGGACGCTCTGGACTTGCCGAGAGGTCGCTATTCCGAATTCATACCGAAGGCCACTAGACGGCCATCACAGTCCTTGACGACGAATTCCCGCGAGTGCCATGGGGTGCTGGCGAGGGCTCGCGTGAACTCGACACCGCGTGCCGCGAACTCATCGTATAGCGCGTCCACGTCGTCTGCGAACACATAGGCGTCGAGGAGTTCGTCGTCGTACTTTTCGGGATTCGGCGTGGGCGCGCCGGCACAACGGAAGTGTATTCTGTGTTCGTCGCGCGCGACGATGGCATAGACCGGAGGATCTTGCCAGGTGCTGACACAGTCGAACCCGAGTTTGTCGCTGTAGTAGAAGAGCGTCGTACGCATGTCGGTTGTGAAGAACTGGGGCGCGATCTGGCGAATCATTGGGCGCAACATACCACGGAGCAATTCGAGCCGTAAAGAGTACGGCGTTAACTGGAAATCGTTGGCATTAGGTAGGAGCTGCGCCTTTATCCAGTAAGCGCCCGGAACGACGTCCCGGATTTCGAAAGTTCCATTAGTGCTGATGTACGGACCCGGCGAGTAAACGCCGGGTGATCCGGGATTCCTAGACTCAATTTCCAATTGCACCGCTTGTGGTAAATTTCCCGTGCGCGTATCGAGAACTCGCCCTCGGATTCGAAAGAGCGGCTGAGGAATCAAGCGGAAATCGATCGGCCCGGTTTCTGAGCCCGGCTGGGCCTCAATCGACGAAGCCCCGGAGGGATCGCTGCTTCCCGGATAGTAGGTAACAATGAGGCCCGGTTGGTCGACGTGATTGACCGCCATCATTGACGGATCGGAAGATGACACTGGAGCTGCGCTGACGAAGAAGCGTCCCGGCGTGATCAGGTACATTCGATACTCGCCTCGTTCATTTGTCCGTGCATTACTGACGGGCTGAAACCTCCGGGGGCCTTTTGTATCGTAACTACTGCGCAGCAGCTGTACCAGAATGCCCGTCACAGGCCCGCCGCTCCTATCGGTGACATGACCGCTGACGGCCCCTACTACAACTAGGCGGAACACGACGTCTTTGAGCACCTGCTCGGCGGAGACACTGACCACGGTGCCGGGTCGTCCAGGTGCACGCTCGCCATAGACCTGTCGCGCAAACCATTTTTTGCCGCAGACAACTCGTAGGAACCGGGGGCCAGGCCATTGATAATAAAATGGCCCTGGCTGTCCGTCGTTATGGCGTGAGCTACAATCGATAAATCGCGCCTGTCGCCGTGCAGCTAAGATAAAATTGGCCGATCATTCCCCATAAACGTGTGGTGTTTCTGAAGTTGGTCTTCAGTTAGCGAGAAGTCGGTTATTACCGGCCAATTCTTTGAATCACACCCATTAAAGGCCGTAAGCAGGTAGCTGTATTCTCTTCCAGTTGGGATTTTCTTCAGGAGGAGGAGCTCTGCTTCCGGCTCAGATCTTGGCGGGTCAACGCCGGGGCAGAGCTCCAACTAAGGTACGATTCTGTTTATCCCACTTTCCGTCCCGCCGCACAAGGTGGAAACCGATTGGGCGGCCAGTTGTGCCGGCGCCATGCTGCGGCAATGCCCTATTTGTGAGCACGATTCGATCATCGGCCATGGGCGCCGCCGCAAGCAGGCACACGACGAGCATCACGACTGGATTGACATCCGCCGTGGCCGCTGCCCCGATTGCGGGACGACCTTCACCTTCCTGCCGTGGCTTTCGCTTCCGTACACCCATTACAGCTTGCTGACTCGTTGTCAGGCATTGCGTCGGCGCTTTGTGGAGCACAGCTCCTGGGAACAGGCCACGCCGACGCTCAAAGACCCAGACCGTGTGCCCGATTCTTCCACGCTCCGCCGTTGGTCGAGTGGCCTGGACCGTTCCCAACCGGGGCTTTCTTTTCTCCGCCAGACGCTCACCCGCGTCGCTCACTGGCTAGCGCGTCGGGATCCGGCCGATCACGAAGCTAAGCCTTTGTCTTGGGTGACTCCAGTTCTGCAAATTCTCTGGCCCCTACGTCGCTGAGAAATTTTCACGGCGCCCACCATCCTTGCCTGGGAATGCTGGGCCGGCTTCATCTAACGTTCGCCTCCGGAGGCAAACAACGCCGTGGGCGAAGATATCGAAAAACTCAAACAGCACTTGCCGCTGCTCGACTATCTGCGGCAACAGAATTGGATCGGCCGGTCATCCGGTCACAGCTCCGAGTTCGTCGGAGTCTGTCCGCTGCATACGGAAACCCGGCCTTCGTTCTATGTCAACGCCCGCAAAAATCTCTTCTACTGTCACGGCTGCGGCCAGGGCGGCGATCTCCTGCGCTTTGTCCAGTTGTCCCGTCATCTGTCCTTTCCCCAAAGCCTCGCTTACCTGCAACAGCAAAGCGCTGCTCCCGCCGACCCTGCCGCCGTTCTAGAGCAAGCCGCCACTTTCTATCAACAGCAACTCGATCGCTACCCCGAGGCACTGCATTATCTGAAGCAACGCGGACTACGCGATCCCGCCACGATCCAAGAGCTGCGGATTGGCTACGCCCCCGGCGGGAGCTTGCGCCGACATCTCACCGCTCAGGGCTATTCCTTCGATCTGCTGTGGCGTCTGGGCTTGCTCAATTCGCAGGGCCGCGATGCCTTCTACCGGCGCGTGGTCTTCCCCTGTTGCCAAGGCGGGCGCGTCATCAATCTCTACGGGCGCAGTATCACTGCCGCCTTCGCCCATCGATTCCTTCACGGCTCGAAGGGTGGTTTGTATGCCTGGGACCAAGTTCAACAATGCCCCGAGGTCATTCTCGTCGAGGGGCTGTTCGACTATGCGGTGTTGTGGCAGGCGGGTTTTCGCCACGTCACCTGCTCGTTGGGCACGCATCTGAATGCCTGCCAGTTGCAACAGTTGTGCGATCGTCCGCGCACCGTTTATCTCACCTTCGATGTCGACGCCAACGGCAGTGGCCAACAAGCCTCGGAGAGACTCGCACTTCGTCTCCGGGCGGAAGGCATCTCCGCTCGCCGCGTGATCCTGCCCGATGGCCAGGATCCGAACTCCTTCTTCGTCCAAGGCGGTGATCGAGCACAGTTCCAATCTTTCCTGGAGGCGGCACTGCCATGAAGTTCTGTGTGCTCTACCAGCAGACCCACAACGCACAGAGTCCGATTCGGATCGTCGAGCCAACTACCGGCCGCGCCGTCGGCTGGATCAATCGTTACCTGGACCGCGAATACGTCCGCCGCATGGCCAACACCACCCTACGGACTTACGCCCACAGCCTGCTGCACTTTGTTCGCTGGTGGGAACGTGTTCATCATACCGGCGACATTAGGAAAGGCGACCTTACCGAGTCCACGCTCCTGGATTATGTGCGCTTCCAATCCAGTCAAGAACCTCGGCCCTCCGCTTCCACCATCAATGACCGCGTCGCCACCGCCGATCGTGCCCTCCGCAACGAGTTTCCCGATGCTCCCTGCCAAATCGCCCACGGCTTTCATCAAGCGTTTTTGCGACGAATGCCGATGGGCCTTGGCCGGCCGCGGGTGGTGATGAGCCGGCTGCGCGTGAAGGTGCCCAAACGCAACATCGTGCCGCTCTCGGTCGATGAGGTGGCGCGTTTCTGGTCGAGTTTCCGCACCTCACGCGACTTAGCCATCGTGGGCTTGATGCTCCTCAATGGGCTCCGCTCCGCCGAAGTATTGGCTTTGAATCGGGATGATGTGTTGCTTTCTGAATCACAGCTTCGCGTTCATGGCAAAGGCAACAAATGGCGTCTCCTCCCCCTGGCGCCAGAAACTGTGCAACTGCTTGAACATTACCTGCGATTGGAACGACCCAATCCTTGCTCCGCCGCGCTGTTCGTGTTGCTGAAAGGCCCGGCACGCGGAACACGCATGACTCCGGCGGGACTACGCTCCTTATTTCGCTACCATCGCCAGACCACAAGCATCCCGCTGGCCAATCCTCATCGGTTTCGACACACGTTTGCTTCCGACATGATCCGCGCTGGTATGAGCCTGCCCGCTCTCATGCAGTTGATGGGTCACGCCGATATCCAGACCACCTTGCACTATGTGCAGGTCACCCCACAAGACGTCTACCTTCAGTATGCGCGCGCCGTGGCGCAGCATATTCGTCCCCTTCCCAGGACATCATGAAGCGCGTGCACCGCCCTCCACTCCAACATCCTCTGGCTCCTCTCTTCGCCCGTGCTATCGATTCTTTCAGTGCTGCACTTAATCCCGAAAGCATTCGTCACTACCAGGGAACGGCTCGCAACTTCCTAAGCTATCTCGGCGCCAATCACCCCGAGGTCCATCGCCTCGACCAATTGCGGCGTGAGCCCCACATACTCGGCTGGATGTCCTGTCTCCGCTCGCAAGTGCCGCCACTCGTGACCGCATCGTATATGGGCCGGCTTATCGCTCTGCGCCCCATCTTCAGTGAATTGGCGTGGAGCGAACAGCTTGCCGAACTCGCTCATCTCATCCGCCGCGAGGATATTCCGCGTCGCCCGCAACGATGTCCACGTCCACTCTCACCAGAGCAGGACGAACTCCTGCAGCAGGAATTCCTCCGCCGCAACGATCTCGGCGGCAATGTCTTTCTCTTGATTCGCCACACCGGCATGCGCATTGGTGAATGCGCCGATTTGTCCGACGACTGCCTTCGCTCTACCGGGCCTAATCAATGGGCGATTCACGTGCCGCTCGGCAAGCTCAAAACCGAACGTATGGTTCCTGTGGACTCCTTTGTATGTAAACTCGTCCAACGTCTCCGATTCTTTCGTTTCCTTGATCAGTTGCCTCCGGATGGACGGCTCCTGGCCCGTCCGAGAACCAAAGACACGCTCCTTCATTGCTTTCGTGACTACTTACATCAGGTCTGCCATTCGCTCGGCCTTTCTACTCGCATCGTCCCGCATCAAATGAGGCATACCTATGCCACCGAGATGCTTCGCGCCGGCGTCACTCTTCCCGCTCTGATGAAATTACTTGGCCACACCTCCGCTGACATGACGATGCAATACCTCGATGTCGCATTGCAGGATCTGCAGCGGGAATTTGAGCTGGCTCGTTCAAAACCACGGCATCTTGTTCCGCAGCCCAGAGTGCCGTCTGCCCCACTTCGCCCGGGTCTCGACGGGCTGCTCGATTCTTTGCTCGCTGCCCAACATGTGCTCGAAATGTTTCGCCGTGCACTACCAGACGGCACCTCGCGCCATCGCCTCGACCGGCTCTCCAATCGCCTCACCAAAATAATTATCGAAGCGCGCAAACTCCGCACACCATGAAAACGGGCAGAGATTGGCCGGTTATGTCGGTTAAACCGGACAAGTGCGCTGGAGCTGTGAATGGACCGATAGCTCGCGAAAAGTCGCCAAGGGGCTATCGATGCCGCCCCTTCCGTCTCTCAGGACGTTTCACCGGGTTCGATCCCGAGTTTGTCATTCACCGCAACCCGGAGCTTCTGTTTACAGCCAAGGTACCGCTCCGTCGTCTGTATCGATACATTGCCGAGCAGGAATTGAATTTGATCCAATTCGCCGCCGGCGAGATGGCACAGACGGGCACAGGTCCGTCTGAGGTTATGAGGTGCGAGCTTTTCAATCCCGGCACGAGCGGCAGCATCTTTGACGACTTCCCAAAGAACCTTTGGTGTCATTCCGTCTCCCCAGATTCTGCCCGCTTTGTTGATCGATCGGAACAACCGGCCATTTGTGATCTGCGCTGCTTCCGTCCAGGCATCCACGGCTTTCTTCACCCATTGCGGAATCGGAACGGTGCGAATGTGGCCGGCCTTGCTGACCAAATCCGCAATCACCGAATGTTCTTCACGCAATTGAATCGACTGCAAGTTCAGGCCAAGTAACTCGGCTCGTCGAAGGCCACACCCGATAAGCATGGAAAGCATGGCGCGGTTACGCTTGCCTCGCAGGCTGTCCGTCCTTGCGCTTTCCAGCAAGCGTTTGTCCTGCTCGGCTGTAAGCCAGTTTCCGACTCGTACGCCCAACCGGCGAACTCCTTTTACACGACGGATACGGGCGGCCAATTCCGGACTCAGGTTGATCGTCGATGGCGCGTACTGTTTCTGTTCGAGGTTGATTCTGTAACGAAGGACGACTGTCCGGCCAGACGCGGCTCCGAACAGTACCACTCGACGAATTCGGTGATCGCGTGATCGTATGTGCGCTGGCCGCTTTTCGACATAAGGGTGCTAAGAACGGCGGATTTCGCCTGTTCAAGGTCAGGGAGAGCGAGAACGCGTTTGGGTGGTTTTCTTTTCTTTCGTTTCGACATTGGTGACGGCCTCCTCAACCGTCACCTCCAACGATCGGCTGTTTGCGGTGAATGGTTTCAAGAAATCGGTACGAACAGAATCAGATTCCGATGGTTGCGCGAATGGTAGAATACCCCTATGAAAACGCAGGCGCCAACAATTGAGATCTTAGAAGACGGTTCGCGGGTCATCGAAAGCGTGATTTGGATTCATCCCGACCGAGTGTCCGGCGCGCCTTGCTTCGCAAAAACCCGTGTGCCAATTCAAAACCTATTCGACTATTTGGAAAGTGGTGCGCCGTTGGAGGAATTCGTAATCGGCTTTCCACCAATCACCCGCGATCAAGCCATTAAGGTATTAGAGCTGGCGCGAACGGGTTTGTTTGATTCCCTGCCGAGAAGTGAAAATCTTACTCGACCATAACCTGGATTGGCGGCTCTCTGATCGGCTTTCCGGCCACGAAGTCAGCACGGCTCTTGAGATGGGGTGGGACACGCTCAAGAATGGCGCGTTATTGACTGAAGCCGAAAAGTTTGGGTTCTCTGTCTTAATCACCTCCGACAAAGGAATCAAGGATCAGCAAACGATCAAGGGAGGGTCAATCGGTGTCCTCATCATTCGGGCACCGAACAACCGTCTCGAAACACACCTCACAATGATTCCCGAAGTCATTCAAGTTCTGGCTGTCATTCAACCTGGTCAAATCGTCGAAGTATTTCACGCAGAGATGAAGGCATAGTCCCAGGTGAGCGGAAAGACAAGCTGTGAACGCCTTAAATTCGATAATCCCGTCTCCGTGAGTTCCAAGCCGATTTCGGTAACCATAAAACCCCGATCGGCAGGGGAAATGGACGGCTATATTCGCAGCCTGGCAACGCAGCTCAAAACTACAGGTGACCGAGCCAACATTGTCGTGCGATTGTCATTCACAGGCAGCCCCAGAATTGTGCCTCTTATGCTCGACTCGAGGTATTCGGACTGGGCAGCATACATGCCATATGCCGAGTGGGCGCTACTGGGTTATGTGCCGCAGTCGGAAAACATCTGGGTGCAAATTCTCGCCGCGGCTAATCAGCGAGGCTTGAGGGGAAGCTTGCAGGAACTCCTTGAGAAATATGATCTTGAACTCCACGGTCCCGGCAAGAAGCGGATTACGGCCGCGTCCAGGTTTCCAATAATCAAGCGATCGCTGGCTGAGGATAATCCGCAATGTTGGGCCGAGGGGTCCGGAGCTGCGCGAAAGTATCCCAGTAGTGCCTTTATCCCCCGTCTCATTGCCATCGCCCTGACGTCCAGTCCAGTTCCCGGCCAGCCGCGCGATAACGCCATTTACGCCCTTGGCGAATACCGAACCGATGAGAGTGTCCGCGCACTTCATTTGCTGTTGACCGATCCTGATGCCGCCATTCGCAGACTGACGGAAGACCATATTCGAAACACTTATCAAAACCGCAACAGGGCGATTGATCCTTCCCACTACTTGCGCGACGACGACTTTGATGCCAGTTTTCGATAGCCCACCCCTCAAAGGCGTTCATAACTTAACCCGCAGAGCGAGTCCACCGTTAGATCCATCCAAGTCCCGAAACAGTCAAAATTAGCAACGAGTAGTCGCAAGCGTTTATCCATCCGAGAACAGGCGATCGCGATATGTTTACGTATCGTCACACCGACGAATGCGTAAACCCCTCGGGGCGCCTTTTTTACCCGCCAAGAAGCTTGAGAGCTTCGGTGTTAACCCAACCTTTATCGGGGAATCCGAGGCCCCACTCGGCGGCTGTTACATCGCGAGCTTCGTGCCAATGCGGTTTTTCCGTCCAATCGAGGAACTTTCGCAGGCTCGCTCGCGCCTCTTTCGCGGCGCCACGCTCCAATAGCGTTCGAGTCATCCCGCTATCGGGCCAGGGTCCACAAACGACAGCGTTGAACAACGGCGTGTGTCCGCCGAAGCCGTCGCGATCGGTTGCGGCGCGGGCGTTGACGTCGGCGCCATGCGCCAGCAGCCAATCGAAGATCTCACGTTCACGGAAATCGATAGCGAGGTGCAACAGCGTGGCGCCATCGACCGGCGTCCAGTGGCTGCCGGACCGACCGTCGTCTGCACAGCCGCACTCCGGTGGATAGATTTCGCGCAGCGTAAACCTGCGCTCGATCAGCCTCGGTTCGCGACGAAGGTGCTTTTCTAATTCCGAAATGTTTCCGCGATGAAAAGCCATGATCGGAGTGTCGGGCAGGTTGTAACCGCGTTGCGCAAAGACTTCGAGGATCTCGTGCTTCCCCGTGGGATTTCTGCTGTAAGTCTCCAGCACCATTACGAGCGGAGCGAGACGATCGCCGCGCTCGTCCGTGAACGGTGCGTTCAGCTCCGACAGCAGATGAACGCCGGAGGGTTTCAGTGCTTCGCAAGCACCCATGATGATGCCCGGCGCCGCCGTTGCACCGTGCGCAAGCAACCAGCGTGCGCAATCGATCCTTCCCTGGAGCACGGCACGATCGAAAGCGTGCTGGAAATCCTTCGCACCCAGTGCCGCCATAGCTATGATGATTTCCAGCCGGCCGAGATTGGCCGCGTGGCTCATAGGCGGTCCCCAGTTGCCGTTGTGTACCGGGATGTGCAGAAGCTGAGGGTTCGTTTGGATCAGCTGGATTGCAGCGTCACGATCATCGGCGCGGATTGCAGCCTCCAGTGCCTTCGCGGCCGAATCTGCCGCGATCCGTTGCTTCAATACGTTCCAGTTGTGGAGGCCGTACTCGCGTGCGATGACCAGTTGAGCATCGTTCAGTCGAAAGGGTCCTGCGGCGAGTGTCGAATCGTCGGCCTCGGCAAATCTCGGATGGCGGTTGCGAATTCGCTCGAATGCCTCGCGATCGCCCTTGCGCCATAGATTGAGAAGTTCGCGCGCCTCGCGCTTTGGAACGTCAAGATGGGGCCGCTCCGGCAACCCCCGGGATACTGTGGCCATAACCTTTCCTCCTCGAATGCGCCCGTGGTCCGCTCACGTCGGGCAGGAAGTCAGGTTAAGTAAGTTGTAACGGACGGCCGGTGGGCTGAGCCCATTTCCGCGGACCGGATGCTTCCGGTAAGCATACGGATATAGTGAATGAATCCGGGCGTGTAATCAAGAGCCGCGGTGTTAGGATCTCTTTACCGTTCCCTTGGCCTGAAGACCTTCGTAGCAGAAGTAGAACTCGTTGCCGTCGGGGTCCGTGATGACCATGACCCGGTAGCCCCAGATTCCTTCCTTTACCTCAACGCCACGACCTTCCAACTCGGCGTGGAGAGCGGCTACGGCATCGTCGCCGTCGAGCGAGATGAACATCAGGCCTTTACCCATCTTCTCGGGTGATTCCGCCGCTAGAATGAGTTCGATTCCCGGACGTGCGACCTGCGCGACCGACGCATTTCCTCCTTCGGCCTCGAAGCGCCAGTTTTCGGTGAATCCGAAGTTCTTTACGTAGAAATCGATGGATCTCTTCATGTCCGATACGAAAAGGACGGGCCGTGAATACCATTCCTTGCTCATTTCTCCGACCTCCGGTAGTGGACGCTCATAAGTTAATCGACAGACGGGACAGTACGCGGACAAGCATGACGATCTTACTTTCCTTACACTCTCAACAAGATCACAACAATTAGGGCCTGCGCAAAAATAACTTGGCAGAATTAACTCGTCCGAAGCGCGGACGTCTGCTGTAGCGGCGGTCTGTGACTCTGTGACCGCCGGCTTTATTGCAGATTGAAGAAAAAACCGGCGGTCATAGACCGCCGCTACAGCCGATCAAACTGCCAAATTATTCTTGCGCAGTCCCTTGGTTGGGAATGGGAATTCCTTGGGCAAAGCCTCTTACAGGGGTTCGATCGTGTCCGAGTCCACTTCGGCACTGACGGATTGCTGGAGCAAATGCACGCTGATGACGAGCCGGGTGAGACCTTTCTTGCGGGTCAGGATTCCTTCACAACCCTGAAGCGGCCCTGAGCGGACGCGCACTTTCCGGCCGACCTTTAAGTAAGGATGCGGATCGTAAGGCAGTTCGGATTCGACCAGACGGCGGATCGCATCGATTTCATTCTGGGGAATCTGTGCGGGATTGTTATCGAAGGTAATAAAACCAACAGCGCCGTAGGGGCGCAAAGTGTCGTAGTAGCCGGAGTTGAAGTCGACGTTGACGAATAAGTAATTCTTGAACAACGGCTCTTCAACAATCTTGTAGCGGTCGCTCCAGCGGCGCCGAACCTTGTAGGTCGGAAGAAACGCTTCGATCCCCTTGTTCGAAAGTTCCTGAAAGACCTGCTTCTCGTGTCGAGGCCGGGTGTAAAGCGCATACCAGGGCATGTTAATGTTCAGTAAGCGCGAATGCATCGAGCCAGACCTTGCCTTTGAGCAGATTGTCGAATTTCTTCGATGGGACACGGCGGAGACGCGCCGACACAAGATCCGAAGTCGCCGTGAATGGAATCGTGAACTGCTGCCAGTAAGTCGTGCCGAGTTGTTTTTCCGAAAACTGGCCATCCACATCGACGAACATACCTTCGTTCGTGGAGATCGCTTCGGTCTTCATCCAGAAGGTGAGGTCGTAATGGCGGCCCTTGTCCACAGGCAGCCAGTGCCAGACCTGCGCGTAGTTCGGGTTTTCTTTTCCATCGAAGGTCACGAGAAATGAGGCGAGGCCTTCCTTCGCGGCCGTCGTGTCACGGCGCGCCTCGGCGTGTTCGCTCGAGGAGAATCGCCAATCAAAGGCGCCGTTCATGGGTTCCGTCTCGAATGAGGGATTGAAGATCAAAGCCGCGGATTCACCGGATTTAACGGCTTGAGGAAAGGAAAAAACCTGCCAGGCATCGTGGGGTCTGTTCAAAGAAACAAGGTATTCGATATAGGCGAAGCGTTCCTGCGGCCTGGTTTCGAAGTTCTTCAGCTTGGCCCATGCGATGGCAGCGCCATGCTCGCTCTTCTGGGAAATAAAATACCCGAGCGCTGTGAGGTTCGCGTCCTTCGTATCAGGTACGTGCGTGGCCATGATGGGATCGGGATCTTCGTAAAATCGCCAGACCAGATCCAAAACCTGCGTGAGGTAAGAAACGTCCAGATCGGCCGTCCGGCGCAGTTCGAAATCCGCCGCCTTCAAGTCATTTAACCTTATATACAGGTTCGCTGCAGCCCAGTGTGTTTGGGCATAATTCGGATCGCGTTCGAGGGCCTGCTGCATCGCATAGCGGCAGAGCTCCATGTTTCCCTCTTGCTCGTAATATTTCGAAAGCTCCTGCCAGTGCTGCGTGCGATAGGGATTCAGCCGGACCGCTGCTTCGTACTCTTCCCCGGCGCGCCGGATATTCATATTCTGCGTCGAATAGTTGTAGATCTGGGCGAGTTTGAAGTGATAGTCGGCGTTCTCCGGATCGTACTTCACCGCCTTCTCATAGAGCGCCACATCGGGACTGCCGGTACGCGTGATCCAGGCCGCAAGGAACAACCACCAGGTTCGATAGATGAGGGCGCCGCAGGCGGCCAGCACGACCGTGATCGCAACGATCTTACGCGGCCACGTATTGACCTGAATCTCCCAATCCCGGGTCAGCGGGTTGCTATGGGCACCCATTTTAGGTCTGGCGCGGGTCCGATGTATTCGGCTCGCGGCCGAATCAAACGATTGTTGGAGTACTGCTCCAGGATGTGTGCGGTCCAGCCCGACATGCGGCTAACGGCGAAGAACGGAGTGAACAGATCGATCGGCATTCCGCTGACGAAGTACGTGCTGGCGGAATAGAAATCGACGTTCGGGTTGAGCTTCTTCTCGGACTTCACGAGTTCTTCGATGCGAGCCGACATGTCGTACCACTTCGCCTGGCCGGCGCGTTCACACGTTTCCTTCGACATTTTCCGCAAATGCGTGGCGCGCGGGTCTTCGGTGTGATAGACGCGGTGGCCGAAGCCGGGGATCTTCTTCTTCTGGGCAAAGATGTCGCGCACGAAGGCATCGACCTTCGAGACCTCGCCGATCTGCTGGAGCATGCGCATGACGGCTTCGTTCGCTCCGCCGTGCAGCGGGCCTTTCAAGGCGCCGATCGCGGCGGTTACGGCGGAATAAATATCGGACAGCGTTCCGGCAGTCACTCGGCCGGCAAACGTGGAGGCGTTCCACTCGTGGTCGGCATGGAGGATGAGCGCGATGTCCAGAGCTTTCACCATGGTGTCGTTTGCCGGCGCGCCGTTTAGCATGTAGGCGAAGTTCGCGGCGCAACTGAGATCGGCGCGCGGCGCGACGGGTTCGTTGCCGCCGCGAATGCGGTGGAAAGCGGTGACGATCGTTGCCGTCTGCGCCGTGAGGCGAATCGCTTTGCGAAGATTCGCTTCGGGCGACATGTCTTCAGCTTCGCTGTCGTACATCGAAAGCAGCGAGACGGCCGTGCGCAGCACTTCCATGGGAAGAGCTTTTTTGGGCATAACCCTTATCGCATCAACGACCGCTTGCGGGATTGCACGGCTGGACGAAAGTTTCCTGGATATGTCGTCGAGTTCGGCCTGTTTGGGCAGGCGCCCAAACCAGAGCAGGTAGCAGGTTTCTTCGAATGTGGAATTGGTTGCGAGCTCGTGGATGTTGTATCCACGATAGGCGAGAATTCCCTTCGCACCGTCGATGTAACAGATCCCGGACTCCCCCGCTATGACATCTTCTAACCCAGCCTTCATGCATATCCCCGTAAGTTATTTTTGAGCAGCAGACTACGCAGATTACACGGATTAAATCCGAGTTTCTACTTCGATTTCCGCGCCACGCTCGACGTTGAGCCGATCGGCCGCCGATCCCTGGTTCAGGGCAAGCTCGATGAATCCAGTACTGCCCTCGATGGCGAAAAATTCGCCGGGCTCGGCTTCGGAGAAATTCGAGCAAAGACGCGTGATCGCCAGGCCGGCGACCTGGATCGTAAAGTCCGGGCCGAGATGATCAAGTCGGAGGTTCGTGAGGATATTGCCGAACTTGTCGATTCGCAGGACGATGCCAACCAGCTTGTCGCCTTGTGTTCGAGGCTTGGGCAGTGGTTTCTTGATGAAGTCGAGGATCCGCGGGCCGACGGATTCGATCGGCGTGCCATGGGCAAGGTGAGCGGCAACCGGAGCGAAGATGTCGCGTCCGTGAAAAGTCTGGGATACGAAATTCAGAAACAGACTTTCATTCGTGATGCGATAGGCCTCGGATTGCAGGACCGGCGACAACACGCCATTGTCTGGTGCGACGAAGAAATGCCCCTGTGCCGCTGCAGCCATGGGGCGCCGGGTAGAGCCGACGCCGGGATCCACAATAACAATGTGAACGGTTCCTTCCGGAAAATACCGATAGGTACTGTCGATCAGAAACGCAGCCTCGAGGATGTCGTAAGAGCGTATGTCGTGAGTGATATCGACGAGATGAACGTCCGGCGTGATGCCAAGAATCACGCCTTTCATGATCCCGACAAAGGGATCCGCAAGGCCAAAGTCCGTCGTGAGCGTTATAATCATTTGGTTAGCGCCGGGCCACTGGTTGGGAAATCGGGGTCAGGGGGAAAATCCAGGTATGTAGCCGCGGTCGGGGAAATCCGGGTCAGACCCTATTTTCTGCAACCCAAGAAAATTTGGGTCTGACCCGGATTTCCCCGACCGCGGCTACATACCTGGATTTTCCCCCTGACCCCGATTTCCCAGCCGGTCCCCCCACGGCCATCAACTATGCGACGCGTCTATTTAGATAGTAACGCAACGACTCCGATGCGGCCAGAGGTAGTGGCTGCAATGATACCCGTGTTTACGGAGAATTTCGGCAATGCATCGTCAATCCACTGGTTCGGCCAACATGCAAAGTCGCTGATCGATGAAGCCAGGAACCAGGTGGCGCGATTGATTGGTGCGGAGACTTCGGAGATCGTCTTTTTGAGCGGCGGTACCGAGGCCGATAACTTCGCGATTCGAGGGATTGCATCCAGGGGCGGGCACGTCATCACCTCCAGGATTGAACATCATGCCGTGATGCACACGCTCAAGGATCTCGAGAAACAAGGTGTCGAGGTGACATGGCTTCCGGTGTCGCGAGATGGCGTCGTCGATCCGGATGACGTGAGAAGGGCGCTCCGGCCGGCGACGGTATTGATCACGATCATGCATGCGAACAATGAGATCGGGACGATCCAGCCGATCGAGGAAATCGGGAAGATTGCGGCCGAAGCGGATGTTTATTTTCATTCCGACGGCGTACAGTCGACGGGAAAGATTCCGGTCGATGTCAGGAAACTCGGCGTGGATCTGTATTCAATGTCGGCGCACAAGATTCATGGGCCGAAGGGCGTTGGCGCTTTGTATATCAAGAAAGGCACAACACTCAAGCCGATGCTGACAGGTGGCGGACATGAACGCAATCGCCGGTCCGGGACGGAGAATGTGGCGGGAATTGTCGGATTTGGCGAGGCCGCGAAGCTTGGCTGCAGCGAGATGGGAAGAGTCGGCGGGTTGAGGGATCGCCTCGAAAGCGAGTTGAAAGCGAAGATCGAGTTCATTCATGTCAATGGCGACAAGGCTCCCAGGCTGCCGAATACATCGAACATCATGGTGGATTACGCGGAGGGCGAGGGGCTGGTCATTTCGCTGGACCTCAAGGGCGTGGCGGTCTCGACCGGATCTGCCTGTTCGTCCGGTTCGCTTGAGCCTTCGCATGTCCTGACCGCAATCGGGAAGACTCCGGATGAAGCGCACGGCAGTTTGAGATTCAGCTTGAGCTCCATGACGACGGACGAGGATATCGATTACGTCGTCGGCGTCTTGCCGGGTATCGTGGATCGATTGAGAGAACTGTCACCGTATTACAAAAAGCTCTGAGGTTACCTGTAGCGGCGGTCTATGACCGCCGGCGATGTCGCACACTGCGGGACTGTCGGCGGTCATAGACCGCCGCTACAGCGGCAACATATGGCATATTCAGAAAAACTGCTCGACTACTTCCAAAACCCGCGATGCGTGGGGGAAATCACCGACGCGCACGCCGTAGCGCAGGTGTCGAATCCCGTGTGCGGCGATGTGATGAAGCTCTGGGTCAAAGTGGAGGGCGGGCACATTCAGGACGCGAAGTTCAAGGCACAGGGCTGCAGCGCGGCGATCGCGACAAGCTCATATGCGACAGAGCTGCTGATCGGGTTGAGCGTGGCCGATGCGCGGCTCATCACAAAGGAGCAGATCGCGGAGGCGCTGGGCGGGCTGCCAACCTCGAAGATTCATTGCAGCGTGCTGGCGTCGGATGCGATCAAGGAAGTATTGAAGGGATTCTAAGAGGAAAATGATTGCTGTTGCCATGAGCGGCGGCGTGGATTCATCGGCCACAGCCGTTTTATTAAAGGAGCGGGGCGAGGAGATCGTCGGGCTGTCGATGCAGCTATGGCGCGACAACGGGCGCTGCTGCTCACTGGACGATCTGTGGGACGCCCGGCGTGTGGCCACACAATTGGGGATTCCCTACTACGTCCTGAATCTCGAGAAGGACTTCGAGAAGACCGTAGTGGCGCCGTTCGTCGAGACGTATCTGCGGGGCGAGACGCCCAGCCCGTGTATTAATTGCAATAACTATGTAAAGTTTCATCATCTGGTTGAGAAGGCCGCTGGCATTGGAGCGGATCGTGTCGCAACCGGACACTACGCGCGGGTCAGGTTCGACGAGACGATGGGACGATGGCTCTTGCTGCGTGGCAAGGATCGGAAGAAAGACCAGTCGTATTTTCTCTTTGGCCTTACGCAGGAGCAATTGTCAAAGACCGTCTTCCCTCTTGGCGAGCTGACGAAGCCGGAAGTAAGGGAGATCGCCCGCCGCGCCGGATTGCCGACGGCGGAGAAGGCAGAATCGCAGGAAATCTGTTTCGTGGAAGGGCGGTCGTATGCCGACTTCGTCGAGGAATACGCGAAGGGGCAGAGGAATCAGTCCCCTATGTCCCGTGGGCAAATCGTGATGGAGAATGGTGAAGTTGTCGGCCAGCATGCCGGGATTCACCGGTTCACGGTAGGTCAAAGGAAGGGACTAGTCGCGACAGGAAAGCCGCAGTATGTAGTGAAGATCGAACCGGAGTTCAATCGAATCGTGATTGGAGAAGATCCGCAAAAAAGACGATTCGCGATCAGGGATCACAACTGGATCGCGATCGAAAAACTGACAGACCCGATTCGCTGCGAGGTGCAGATCCGAAATCGATTTGAGCCCAAGCCGGCCAGTGTCGCGCTGGTTGATGGCAATGTCACGGTCGAGTTCGACGAGCCCCAGCGTGCGATCACGCCGGGCCAGGGCGCAGTGTTCTACCGGGATGATGTGGTTGTTGGTGGCGGTTGGATCAAGAATTAGACTACTTCAACTACTTTACGGAGATTGAGCGCTTCTACCAGTCGAAGCGCGAGACCTTTACATTGCTGTCCACTCTGGACTGGGTTCTCATCGAAAACTGGAAGGAGCAGCGGGTGCCGCTCGAAATGGTGCTGAAGGGCATCGAGCGGGCGTTCTCTCGCGCGAAGGCGAAGCGGAAGATCAATTCGCTGGCGTATTGCGTGAAGGCGGTCAATGAGGTCTGCGAAGAACAGAAGGAACTGGCCGTCGAAGCGCCGGAACTGCCGGACTTCCGGGAGGATGAGGTAGGCGCGTATGTGGCGAAGCTCGCGGACGAAGTGGCGAAGTCGGACGAGGGAATCGCAGCGACAGTGCGCGCGGTGGATGTAAGCGATCTCCGGCTGGCCGAACAAACCCTGAGCGCCCTGGAAGAGAAATTGATCGCGAAGCTGAAGTTCACGGCGGACGACAAGACGATGATCGAACTGAAGCGTGAAGTGGACAGCGAGTTGAATCCCTTCCGCTCCACCATGACAACGGCGCAGCTCGCGATGTTCGAACAACAAATGTGGCGGCGGAAGTTGCTGGAGCGCTTCAACGTTCCACGCCTTAGCCTGTTTTATCTGATCTGATGACGTGAGAATTCGGGAACGGACTCCCATTTTGCCCGGCATCTTCTTATGCGGCTGAATATTGAAAAGGTAGTCTACGGCGGGGATGGGCTGGCGCGTACTGAACAGGGCGTCGTCTTTGTGCCGAGGACCGCTCCGGGAGATGTTGTAGAGGCGGAGATCGTCGGCCGGAAGAAGGACTACGCCACAGCAAGATTGACACAGATTCTGGAAGCGTCGCCGGATCGTCAGGAACCGTATTGTCCAAACTACGAGACGATGGGATGTTGTCACTGGCAGCACATCCGGTATGAAAAACAAATCGACTACAAAGAGGCGATTGTAAGAGAGAGCCTGAAACGGCTGGGACACCTCGAATGGCAAGGCGAGATCAAGCGCGTCACCGGGCCCGATCGCAACTATCGGCTCCGCGCAACGTTTCACGTGACGAACGGGCGGCTGGGATTCGTCGACGGGCCTATACGCTCGTGCGCGTCACTGGTGCCGGAATTGAATCACTTCATCCCAACTGTGGATGCGGGCAAAGCCGTCGAAGTTCACGCTCTGAGCGCGCCGGAAGTGGTGGCCAGTTTTGTTCTGCCGGATGGAACGATGCAGCGCTCAAGGCATGCGACCATTGCCCTCGATCAACTGCACTATCGCGTGACGGCGGATACATTCTTTCAGGCTAATCGATTCCTGCTCTCATCCTTTATTAATGAAGTGATCGAGCAGGCCGGGCCGCAACCCGGGCACGTCCTGGAACTCTATGCCGGTACCGGATTCTTCTCGATACCGCTGGGGCGGGTCGCGATGGAAGTTATCGCCATCGAATCCAATCGGTCCGCCGTCCGGCAGGCGCGCGAAAACGCCGCCGCCAACAAAACGAGGAAACTCAGGTTTGTCGAAGGTCAGGCCGATGCTACTCTCCACAGCCCGGACCTGAAGCCGGACGTTGTCGTCCTCGACCCACCCCGCGCGGGTTGCGGCGTTAAAACGACCGAACATATCGCCGCGCTCAAGCCGCGCCGTATTGTATATGTGTCCTGCAACCCGAGCACGTTTGCACGCGAAGCCGCAACTCTGGTGAAGCAGGACTACTCTCTGACACGCCTCACCCTCGTCGATCAATTCCCCAATACGTATCACATTGAAACTGTCGGACTATTCGAGAGACAATAAGAGCGCCCTTGCCACTGACGAAAGGCAGAGCCAGTGGCGTTCCCCCTCTTTTCTCTGATTGTTGGAATCCTGATCTCGCCGTGTCTGGATCCGGCGGCGGTTTGGATTTGTCTTCCACTCGCAATTCTCATTTCGTTTGCGAAGCGCTGGTGCGCGCTGATCGCAATCGCGCTATTGGGCGCTGGCGTGACCTCAATCCAACCCACGGTTCCGCCGGAACCGGATAACACCGCCACTCGTGTCACAGGGAAGCTCACAAAGGCGCCCGAGTGGCGCGGACTGGGCTCTTATCTGGACTTGGAATTGCAGTCTATCGACACGCGGCCCTGTAGAGGACGGGCACGGCTTACGGAGTTCCTGGATGACGTTGAGCAGCGCACGCTGTTCGACGCGTTGAATCTCGGCTCCGGCGATCGCGTGGAGATCGTGGTGAAGCTGCACCGGCCGGGCGTTTATCGAGACCCCGGGGTTTTTGACTACCGGCGCCACCTGGAGCGGCAAGGCATCTATTGGACCGGAACGATCCGGAACCCTCGCCTCATCACAGTTCTGGAACGAGGGTGGCATGGCCCCGACCGAACCAGGGATTGGATCGAGGCCAGGTTGGAAGCGCCATTCAAGGAGAGGCCGGAAATTGCCGGCCTGGTTCTTGGAATGGTCCTGGGGAGAAAGTTTCGGCTGACAGAGGAGATCGAACGGAAGTTTCAGGCTGGGGGATTGTACTACCTGGTTGTGGTAGCGGGCTTCCATCTGGCAATTGTCGCAGGCGCGGCGTTGTGGCTCGCGCGGTTAGTTCCATGGAAACGAAACACACGGCTTTTGTTCGTTCTGGGATGCGCACTGGCCTATGCGTCGATCGTCGATGGCCAGACCCCGGTGTACCGCGCGACGCTGGCAGTCTTGTTTATGGCAATCGGAAAGCTGCTCGATCGCGGCTACGCGGTTTTGAATGCCACGGCCGGCGCCGCATTCATCCTCTTGCTGATGGATCCGGCCTCGCTGGAAGATTCGAGCTTCCAGATGACGTTTGCGGCGGTGCTGGCCGTGACCGCGGTCGGAGTGCCCGCGTGCGAGTGGACGCTGGGCTGGCTGCGGGAGGGATTGAAAGACTTCGACGATGCGTCGAAAGATGGCAACCTCTCGATACCCGCCTCGGACTGGCGGGTATCACGACGCGTGTGGTGCGAACGGCATCTGCTGCCAAGTTGGGTGTTGACGATTCCCTGGAGACTTGCGCTCGTCACAGGCGAGGCGCTCGTCATGTCGTTATGTGTCGAAATGATTTTCGCAGTGTTCATGGTGGAGTCGTTTCACCGGTTATCGCCAGTCTCGCCGCTGGTGAACGTCCCAGCCGGCATCATCACGGCGATGGTGACTCCACTGGCGCTGCTGCTGATCTTTCTCCCTGGACCGGCAGCCGGGCTCACGGGCTGGGTGATCACGCAGCTTCTCGATCTGCTTCTGAAGGTCCTCGATCTGGCGCTGCGCCTGCCATACGCAACATTGCGGGCGCCGTCGCCGCCGATTTGGCTTTGGGTACTGTACGCAATCGCAGCAGCGATTTTGATCGCGGCCATCCGCAGCCGGCGGACGAGTGTTTGTGTTGGGACCATGACAACGGTGCTGACGATTCAGGGCCTGATCGCATTCAAGGATTTTTCAGCGAAACCACCGCAGGTCGTGACGATGACCTTCCTCGATGTTGGGCAGGGCGATGCGGCGCTGATCGAGTTCCCTTCCGGCTATCGAATGCTGGTCGATGGTGGAGGGGTTTCGTCGGGCCGGTTTCTGGATTTGCGCGACGAGAGCGGCTTTTCGATCGGGGAGAGTGTGCTGTCGCCTTATTTCTTTTCCCGGGGGCTCCGGCGGCTGGATGCTGTCGTTCTGACGCACGCGCATCACGACCACATGGACGGACTATTCAACGTAATCGAGAACTTCAAAGTTGGCGAGTTCTGGTTGGGACGCAATCCAATGACTCCGCGATATCGGGAATTGGTCGAGAGAATTCAGGAGAAACAGATACCAATACGTTGGCTGACCGCAGGGCAGACGATTGGTCCGTTCACGGTACTGCACCCGCCGGCGGCATGGATTCCGAGAAAGAACGACCAGAACAATGACTCGGTTGTTCTTCTGTTGAAGGCCGGGGCCGCGACGGCGCTTTTGACAGGCGATATTGAGAGAGGCATTCCGGTACCGGAAAAGGTCGATGTCCTGAAGGTTCCGCATCACGGGAGCAAGGGCGTAAAAGTCCGTCCAAAGGCTGCAGTGCGCGTGATTTCAGTGGGAGAGAACAATCCTTTTGGACATCCGCATGAGTCTGCCCTGCCGGCGCTTCGAACAGACCGGCTTGGGGCGATAACAGTGACGCTGGAAAGCCAGCCGAAAGTCACATTGACCGAACGGTGTCGCTCGTGTACGATGTGGTTGCGTTAGAAGCCACTAAATCACAAAGACCTTAAAAATCTGCGGTTTAGTGGCTTTTTGTCTTATGGGGGTATTTAGTGCATAGCAAGCTCAGGCAGGAATGGTCGGGCGCATTTTTCGCCGCGGTAATGCTATTGCTAACCTCCTGCGGGGCGCCGCCGGCGAAAGCCGTCAAGGTGGTGCCTCCGCCGATGCCGAAAATTGAACAACACGTGGAGCCGTTGACCGCAGCGGTTCCAACCGAGCTGCCGCAGGTCAATTTCAACGACCCGGTGGATCTCGCAATCCTCGAGGCGCAACTCCGCTTTGAAAAAGGCGAAGGCTTCTACAGGAACGGTTTCCTGAGGCGCGCCAAGGACGAATTCAATGGGGCGATCGACCTGATTCTCGAAACCTCGAACGCTTATCAAAAGGAGCCGAGGCTCCAACATGAGCTGCACGACCTGGTCGGCCGAGTCAATGCCATGGAGTTGGCGGCGCTCCGGGAAGGCGATGGATTCACGGACCAAAGCGAAGAGCACGCCGCGATTGACGACCTCGAGCGCGTCGAAACCTTTCCCGCCCTGATCGATCCCAGACTCAGGAAGGAGATCGAAGACGAAGTCAAGGAAGTTGCCCACGATCTCCCGATCGAGATCAATGACCGCGTCCTCGGTTTCCTGGAGTACTACCAGAACGGCCGGGGACGCGGAGTGATCGAGCTTGGCCTCGAGCGCGTCGGCAAGTATCAGCCGATGATCGATAGGATCCTCAAAGAAGAGGGCGTGCCGCTGGATTTGATCTATCTCTGCCAGGCGGAAAGCGCTTTCGAGCCACGAGCGTTATCCAGAGCGGCTGCAAAAGGCATGTGGCAATTCATCTCATCGCGAGGGAAGGAATACGGCCTGCGGCAAACCTGGTGGATCGACGAACGGTCGGATCCGGAGAAAGCCACTCGGGCGGCAGCCCGCCATTTGAAGGACTTGTACACGGCGTTTGGCGACTGGTATCTCGCAATGGCGGCCTACAACAGCGGCCCGCTCCGCGTGCAGCGCGCCCTGGAGAAAACAGGGGCCGATAATTTCTGGACCCTTGCCGAGAAGAAAGCCCTTCCCAAGGAAACCATCAATTACATTCCGAACATCCTGGCCCTCACGATTATCGGGAAGAATCCCGAAAAGTATGGCTTCAACGTGGTGTCGGCTCCGCCGGTCGAAACCGAGCGGGTGAGCGTGGAGAAAGCGACCGACCTGCGCGTCATTGCAGAAGCGATCGATGTGCCGGTCGAGCAACTGCGGGCGTTGAACGCCCATGTCCTGCGATGGACGACTCCACCGGACGATCCGGACTTCCAGTTGATTCTTCCCAAAGGCTACGCGGACAAGTTCAACCAGCAGATTTCGTCGTTGCCCGAGAGCAAGCGCGTCCTGTTCAGAGAGCACGTCGTCCGGAAAGGCGACACCCTGGGCGCAGTCGCCAGGAAATACGGTACGACGGCGGCTCAACTCACTGACGCAAATAAACTTGGTAAACCTCCGGTTTTGAAGATCGGTCAGACTTTGATCGTTCCAATGAGTGGCGTCACGCCCCCGGTCCAGATGGCGGCCGCCACCTCGTCAAGATCCACAACCAAACGGCCGGGTTCGACCTCCTACACGGTTCGCGCAGGCGACACGCTTGGGAAGATCGCTGCCCATTTCAATATTTCAGTGGATAAGCTGAAGTCCTGGAACCACTTAACTTCCACACAGCTCACCGTTGGCAGGAAGCTCGTCGTCTCCGGCCAACCCGTCCAAAGCGCAGCCGCGAAGAAGGTCGTTCACCAGGTGAAGCAGGGAGAGACGCTCGACCGGATCGCCACAACTTACAAGACTTCTGTAAATGCTATAATTTCCTGGAACGAATCCGAAGATCTCAGCGTCATTCATCCAGGAGATCGCATCACGATTTTCCTGGGTGACGAAAACTAGCCTACCTCTTATTAGATACCTTTTGGGTTTACGGGCGTCCAAATCACCCGTGGCCATGGAAGCAATATTGAAACGGACTGCACAACGAGTTCACGAGTCGGAAGACGAGAAACTCCTCATTGAGCAGGCCCAAAGTGGTGATCGCGAAGCATTTGAGCAATTGGTCCGAAGGCATGACCGGGACGTTCTCAGACTGGCGTTCCACATGCTGGGAAATCGCGAAGAGGCGCGGGAAGTTTTCCAGGAGACCTTTCTTAAAGCCTACCGGTCCTTAGCCCGATTCCGATTCGAATCGAGCTTTTACACCTGGATCTATCGGATCGCTACCAACGTCAGCCTTGATCACCTTCGGAAGCGTCAAACCCTCAAAGAGGAGATTTCCTTCGAGTCCGATTCGGAATCCCATCCGGACCGGCCCGCACTAAAGGACACACTTGCGGCGACGACCTACGAAAGCAATCCCGAACGCCGGCTCTATGGCAAGGAAGTCGGGGAGAAAATTAAAGACGCGTTAAAAACTCTTTCCGAAAAGGAGCGTCTTGTATTTGAATTAAGACACTATCAAGGGCTCCGGCTTAAAATGATCGGCGAGATTATGGGCAGTACCGAAGAGACGGCAAAGAACTATCTCTTCCGGGCAACTCAAAAACTGAGAGCATATTTGTCGAACGTATGAACCTTAATTGTAAAGAGCATCAACACCAAATCACTCTGTTCCTTTACGAAGAACTGCCGGAAGGAGCGCGGGCCGAGCTTGAGGCGCACCTTCTCGAATGCGGTGATTGTAAGAGCGTATTCGAATCCGAAGCGGCGCTGCATTCTGCATTCGCCGACGATAGTACAGGTTGGGACGTTCCGTCCGACTTGCTGGTCGAATCGCGAAAGGCGCTTGCAGACGAACTGGATCGCATCGAGAAGAAGCGGTCATGGTGGCGCATGCCGGCCTTTTCCGTGGTCTTCACTCCGATGCGGCTGCTGGAATCGGCGGCGCTGGTTGCGATGGGATTAGCGCTTGGCGTTTACGTCAGCAATCAGCAGGTTCGGGTCGCTCCTCCAGTTGCCTCGAATCCGGCAAGCGAAAATCAGATCTCGGTAATGCCGAGCAATGGAACCCTCACCAATCTTCAAATCGTGAGTGCGGATGCGGCGACAGGCCAGGTTGAACTGGCTGGCCAGGTTTCGCAGCCGATGCGCTTCCACGGAAAAATGGAAGACGATACGATCCAGAAACTACTCTTCAGCGCACTCCGCGATACTAACAATCCGGGATCGAGATTGAAGGCGGTTGAGGCTCTCTCGCAAAAGCCCACCGAGGAACCCATCGAAGAAGCACTGATCAACGCGATGGTCTACGACGATGATCCAGGCGTTCGCATGCGCGCAGCGGAAGGCCTGAAGACATTTGCCAGCGAACAGCATGTGCGCGCTGCGTTCATGCATACGCTCCAGAATGACGACAATCCGGGTATCCGTATCCAGGCCATCGACGCACTCATCAAGCACAACCCGAAAGATGCGGACCTGGCGAAGAGTCTCCAGGAAGCCACAAAGAAAGACGACAACCCGTACATCCGCAGGCAAGTGCTGCAACTCGTGGGGGGGACGAGATGATTCGTTCGCTTTGCCTGATTGCTATCGTTAGTGGTTTGCTTCTCGTGCCCGCCTTTGCAAAGTGCCCGGTGACGAATGGCGTCACGGTCGTTGTCAGAGCGCCCATCGGAGATCTGCAGGTCGATACGACGAACCGTGAGCCCGCAGTGGACGTGCAGGTCGAAAACAACGCCGTTCAAGTTCAACAGAACTGCGGAAAGGACCGTGTCGAGTTCACCAGCGCCGGGCCCGATGAGGTTAGCGGTGTGATGATCTGGAAGATCCTCACACCGAGAAACATTGATCTGGATCTGGTTACCCAGGGTGGCAGCATCAATATTGGTGATGTGAATGGCAACGTCGTTCTGCGCACGAGTGGCGGATCGGTGACGACAGGCCAGATTAAAGGCAAGGCCACGCTCATCACGCAAGGCGGGTCGATCAAATCCGGAAACATTGGCGGCGATGCCGAACTGCGCAGCAAGGGCGGAACGATCGAAGCGGGCGATATCGGAGGAAACGCGGAAGTTCATACCAACGCGGGACGAGTTGCGCTAGGCAGGATTGGCGGCAAGTTAACTGCAGAAGGCGGAAGCACAATCAAAATTACCGGGGCTGGTGAGGTGACGGTCATCACGAATAACGGCGACATATCGATCGGTGACGCGACTCGCATCAGCGCCAAGAGCGGCGGCGGAAATATCACGAGCCGGCGCGTCAGCGGGCCATTCCAGGGTCACACTGAACATGGCGACATCCGATTGGACAGCGCGGGCGCCTGGGTTGAAGCTTCAACCGGCCAGGGGAATATTCTGGTCCGCCTGGTGCCGGAAAACATAGACAGCGACCTCCATATGGATCTTCAGGCAGGTCTCGGCGATGTTACGGTCTATCTGCCGCAGGGGCTCCGCGCCAGGGTGGACGCCACCGTCCAGCGCCCTGCATTTCAGGCCCAGCAGATCATTTCGGAGTTTCCAGTAACGCCCACACGCCCGGCGAATGCGTTGGTTCCGAATAACAGGTACTACACACCGACACATTCCGAGTCATTGCTCAATGGTGGGGGGAACCTCATCACGCTGCACACGTCGCTAGGAAAAATCACGATAAAGAAGAATTAAACACAGACACTAGCCGTCTTCAAAGATCAGCAATCAGCAATCGCCGATCGCCGATTTGGAACATCCTTTTGCACTAGCGATATAAAGAGTCCGTAAGCCGGCGGGTATTTATATCGCTGTTGCAAAAGGATAATCCAAATCGGCGATCGGCGATTGCTAATCGCTTTTGCGTCTAATTCTTCTTCCCACGCACGATCGCCGTCCTCAGTAAGGCTGGATCGAGGTACGTTTGTGCGGCTTTCTTCACCTGGTCTGCGGTTACACTCCGGATGGCCCGGCTGTAGTTCATCACGCCCTGGATTCCATCGCCGCCGTAGATTGCGCGCGCGTACTCGAGCACGTTGCCGAGGCGAGTCTGCATGCCAAGCTCGTGCCCGCCGATGGAGTATGCAATCGACTTCTTCACTTCATCTGCGGTTACGCCGTCTTTCCTCAAGCGTTCCATTTCCTTTTCGAGCGACTCCTTCACCTTCGCTTCATTGTCCGGCGAGAATGCGATGTAGGTGTAAATCGCTCCGCTCTTCGACAGGAACGAGTTTTCGGTGCGCACGGTGTAGGCGAGGCCCTGCTTATCGCGGATCGCATCGAAGAATCGCCCGCCGAGACCGGAAACAATGTTTTCCAGAACGACCAGCGCATAGCGATCGTTGCCTGAGCGCGCAGCTCCGGGAAATCCGTAAACGAGCGCGGTCTGCTGACGGGGCACGGTTTCGACCGTCTCCTTCCTGTCGTTCTTGAAATTTGGCGCGGGCAACGACTTGATTTCCCGATCATGCAGATCTTCGTTCGTGAGGACATCGGCTAACGGCGCCACGAGGCCTGTGCCATTGGTGTCGCCGACGATGACGATCGTCGGAACCAGGGGCCGCTGATTTGCCTTGAACCAGGCCTGGAGATCTTCCCTGGTGATGCTTTCCAGGCCCGCCTCCGTTCCAATGGCAGGGCGGGCATAGGCGTGATCACCGAACAGCGTCTGCATGAAGAGGCTGACGGGATAAGCAAAATTGTTTTCGCGAAGCTTCTTGATGCGCGCGATCTGGAGAACTTTTTCCTTCTCGATGTCGTCTTCCAGAAATGCGGGCTGCTGGAGAACGTCCATCAGGATTTCCAGCGCCCGGTCCATCCGCCCGCTCAAACCATCGACGACGTAGCCGAAGAAATCCGCTTCATTGACGACCTGAATCCTGGTCCCGGCATTCTCGAGGCGCCGTGCGATGTCTTCGGAGTTGAATCGCTTGGTGCCGCGAATTGCAGAACGCAGCATGAGTTCTGTGATGCCTGCATTCCTGGCGGATTCGTACAGCCGGCCACCAGGATAGAACAATCCAAAGGAAACGAGCGGCAGCCGGTGGTCTTCGATGATGTACACGTCCGGGCCGCGGAGGAGCGACCGTTTCGCAATCGGCTTCACGAGATCGGCGGTAAGGCCGTCGCCGGCTTCTGGAATTTCGGCGGCGATAGGCAGTTCCTGAACAGTCCGCGGCTCCAACGCCGCGGGCACTTTATCGAGCACGGCTGCGCGGTACTGTGCTTCGCTGTAATTTCGCGTTACGGCTTCCGGAAGGTATTCGAATGCCGAGAAGTTCTCGAAGACGAGATATTTCTTCGCGACACGAGCGACGTCGTCAATCGAGACATTCTGGATCGACGTCAAGTAAGACAGCGATTTCTTCCAGTCGCCAAGCGATTCGTAATGTGCGGCGTCCTCCGCCAGGCCGTCGACGGTCTCGAGCTGGTGATAGCGGTTCTGCGCGATGAGCGCCTTCGCGCGGGCGAGTTGCTCTTTCGTAACGCCATTTTTCTTGAGGTTTTCGATCTCGGCGAGAACAGCGATTTGCGCGTCGATTGGATTTTCCGTTTCGAAATCGATTTCGAAATACCCGAGATCCCGAAACGCCGTCAGGCCGGCGGAACCACTGGTGATCAGGCCTTTTTCATCGCGGACGTATTGATTGAGAATCGAAGCCCGGCCTTCACTTAATATCGCGGCAAGAACTTCGAGAGCGCGCGCATCGTCGCTGAGAACGCCGGGGCCATGGAACCCGATCGCAACGTGGTTTTGCTCGATGGGGCCTCGCTGCCATGAGTAGCGAATAGCGGTCTGCTGGGGCTCGCTGGAACCGGCATCGCGCTCGATAGCCTGATCATCCAGCGATGGAGCGCCGCCGTAAAGTTTCACGACTTCCGCGATAGTCTCTTCGCTATCCATGCTGCCGGCGATCGAGAGAATAATATTGGACGGCTGATAGTACTTCTTCACATAGCCCACGATGTCATCGCGAGTGAGCGCACGCAGGCCCTCAGGCGTGCCGATGCGCCAGCGCTTCATGCGGTGTTCCTGAAATGCCGTCGCGTAAAGCTTCTCTGAAGCGACAGCAGCCGGGTTGTCGAGCTTGCGATTGTTTTCCTGCAGGACGACTTCGATCTCCTGCTTCAGCTCGTTCGCATCGTAGGCCGAGTTCCAGAGCGCATCGGCCTGGATCTCGAGGGCTTTCTTCATGTTTTCCGCTGGAACTTCCGTGTGATAGACCGTGCGGTCGTAGTAGGTGTACGCGTTGAGGTAACCCCCAAGCGCCTGGGTCTCACGCGCGATTCCGCCGACCGGGCGCTTCGACGTGCCCTTGAAGAACATGTGTTCGATGACGTGGGAGATTCCGGAAATGCGATCGTCCTCGTCAAAGTAGCCCGCCTTCACGTAAGTCGTAATGCTGATGAGAGGAACGGCCTGCTGCTCCCGCAGGATCACCGTCAATCCATTTTTCAGGACGACCTTCGTGGTCTGTCCCTGATCTTCTCGAAAAGTGTACGGTTCCACGATCTGGCTCACCTGCAAGAGGAGAATTAGCGCCGTCAACATACGTCTATTTTACGAGAATGCTCGTCGGCGTAAGAGAGAAATACCCGCACGGCGCCTGGGGTTTCAAACCGACCGAGACGGTCGGCCCACTCGATGATGACAGCGGCGTCGGGGTCGTCGAAGATTTCATCCAGGCCGAGCCCCTCAAGTGCCCCAGTCTCAATACGATAGAGATCGATGTGGTAGACCTTCACGCGGCCGGCGTATTGGTTGATGAGCGTAAACGTCGGGCTGGTGACCTCGTCGATATCGGCGACGCCGAAACCATCTGCGAGGCCTTTGCTGAACAGAGTTTTTCCAGCGCCGAGGTCGCCATAGAGAAGAACATGAGCGGGGCTTTTGAGCCCGGCCGCAAGTTCTCTGGCGAAAGTGTACGTTTGTTCTTCCGAGGTTGAAATCATTCGTGCGCCCAAGCCGTGGAGCGGCCACTGTAGCGGCGGTCTATGACCGCCGACGATTCGTCAACTTGCAAGACTGTCGGCGGTCATAGACCGCCGCTACAGTGTACAAAGCCGCGGTTCTCGCCGTGCGCTGATCTGAATCCACGGCCTTCAGCCGTGGCTACACGCTGTCGCCGCTCCGCGGCTCTCCTTTGAGATTCTCCCATGCTTTGGGCAGGAAGCGCAGGAGATCGGTCGCGACCAGGGATTCTTCGCCAACCTCTTCCGCAGCGAGATCGCCGGCGAGGCCGTGAAGGTAGACCGCCAGACAGAGGCGCTGGGTGAAGGATCCAAGGTGCTCTTGCGCAAGAATCCCGGAGATCATTCCGGTAAGAATGTCCCCGGTTCCGCCGGTCGCCATGCCGGGATTCCCGGTGGGATTAATGTAGACGGAACCGTCGGGAGCGGCAACGACGGTGCGATGCCCCTTCAAGACGACGTAAGCATTCCGGCGTTTTGCGAAGTCCGAGGCGACCTCGACGCGATTCGCCGTCACGTGCTCAACTTTCTTTTGAATCAGCCGCGCCATCTCTCCAGGATGCGGTGTGAGCACAGCGCCACCAAGGTCGCCTTCAAATCCAGCCAGAGCATTCAGGCCATCCGCGTCGATGACCATTTGCGAAGGGCAATCGGCTCCGACGCGGCGGATGAACGCGCTGGTCTCGATTGCAGTTGTCATGCCCGGACCGATTGCCACGACATTCTTGTCTTTCATGAGATTCGAAACGGATTGATTCGCAATCGTGCCTTCACTCGTCTCCGCCAATCGCTCCGTCATCAATTCCGGCATCGACACGGCGATGATCGGCAATACGCTTTCAGCGGTTGCAACAGTCACCAGACCCGCACCGGCTCGCAACGCCGCTTGCCCGGCCATCGCCGCTGCTCCGCTCTTGCCGCGCGAGCCGGCAATAATCAGCACTCTGCCATACATTCCCTTGTTACTGTCCATCACGCGAGCAGGAATCTCGTGCGGCTGGATAAGATGCAGCTTGTGGTTTTCATTCTCCAGCAGTTCGGGCGGGTTGCCAATGTCGGCCAGGATCACGTCGCCCGCATCGGCGCAGCCGGGAACGCCGGGCGAAGGAACGTCCACCGCAACGATGTCGGCTCGAGGGAAGTCCGCGGCCAGGCTTTCGATCACCGTGCGATACAAACCCTCCACAGGTTGCCGCGCGCCGGTTCCCAGCAGCGCGTCAACGATGATATCGGCATCCAGCAGTTCGAACTTCTCTTCGTCCCAATCGTGTTCGGTGAGAACAACG
>Ga0207090_1026_pt1 | contig 37453 bp, 31 predicted proteins | sample Alteio_BWMinHeat_50_FD_153565 | JGI IMG/M metagenome (GOLD analysis project Ga0207090, IMG submission 153565) | Enriched cells from forest soil in Barre Woods Harvard Forest LTER site, Petersham, Massachusetts, United States -... | ecosystem: Environmental > Terrestrial > Soil > Temperate forest >...
GTTCGCACCGAAAATGGTCTGGGCATCGGCAGGCTTGACCGCCACCATCACAAGATGGGCGGTATCCAAGGCACCACCATTGACTGTCGCAATGGGGTCATTCCCGAACGCACTGTTGGCGTTAGTCGTGGCCTGCCGCGCGCCAAAATTATCGTAGTCGACGTAAGTGCTGCGTGCTTGCAGCGACGGGTCGGTCGACCCGAATTGGAAGGATGCCGTGTCCAACTTGTTGGCCGCCGCGGGGCCTGACTGGCGGGAGAGGTTGAAATTGGCCTGCATGCGGCTTGTCGTGGAATCAAGCTGAACAGTGACGTCGCCGGGCGAGTTGTTGGCGTTGCTGATAATGAAGGGGTTCCCAATGTTGATGCCGTTGGTCTCGTCCCTGGTGCGCATCATTCCGCCGACGTAACCGTTCAATGTGACATCCGGCCGATTGCTGCCCAGCCCCGCGGGGACCGCGGTTGATTGCTCCGTCTGCGTGAAGTGGTAGGTCTGACTGCCGCCACCTATATTGTACTGGGCCACGTTTGGGTTAATGGGATTGCCACCAGGTTGATACTGACGGGTTGCCGTATCGTAGAAGACGTCATTGATCGTAGCGGACGTCGGGAGCCTGCTGCTGTCCGTAATCACGCTACCGGCAGGCGATGAAAACGGCCCATTTGCTGTAAACACTCTTGCGTTGGCTGCGGCGCGCCGAGTCCCGGTAAAAGAACCTTTCTCCACCAAACCGCCATTGCCGTCATCGAAAAAAGCGCCGCTCGCCACATAGAACCATGAGCTCTGGGAGGCACCCGTTCCGGTGATGTTGATGCCATATTGCAGAATTGCTCCGCGGGCGGGAACCGTTGCGTCCGTGGAGCCGGCGCTTCGATATCCGAGCACATTGGAAAGAAAGACGTTGCCGGCGGTTGCGAACTGTGGCGGAAGAAATGGGGTCGGCGACGTCTGGCTGTTGGGATCGCAGCAGCGCGTGATGGTGAGCGAAAAGGCGGCCGGGCCAAAGCCTTGATTGAAGGTCGCCACTGCGGCATTGGACTGGTTGCCTTGCTGCGCCGACATGGTGGCGGTGGCCAAGGTTTGATCGCTGCTCGTGCCGGTCGATCCCGCTGTCGCGGAGCTTGAACTCGACTTCGAACCCGAAGCGCTCGGACTGGTGGAGACGCTGGACGTGGTGATGGTGGTCGTGGGATCGGGGGCGGTGTTGCTCAAAGTGATCGCCCGAGCCGCGGTCGCCGGGGGAGCGCCGCCGCTCTGGCCCCCGCTGTCGGAACTCGTGAGTTGCGAATTTTGCGCCGCGAACGTGCTTGCCGGCACAGGCGCTTGTTGCAATGCCTCGTTGCCGGCGTTCGGCGTTCCCGCGTTCGATACAGTGGTGCCGTATCCGGGCGTGGTGATGGTGATTGACTTGCCGGCCGCGCCGGAAGCTCCACCGCCCGAACTCGCAGTGGACGTTACCGTTATGCCGGCTCCGGCGCTGTTGCCACCGAGAAAAACAGCCCGCGTTCCCTGCGGACCCACGGAAAACTGAGCTGTGCCACCGCGAATGCCGATCAAAGCAGACGGCGTCTTGATGGTGGTCTCGCCGCTGTGGGTAACCTGCCCGCCGATGAAGCGCAGCAGGCCTTTGCCAAGCGAGACAGTCATCTTTCCGGTGTTGGTCTTGGTGTCGAATACATAGTCGTCGATGATCACGTCACTGTTGGGGCCGATGCTCATGCTCGTGCGGTCGATGAACAAGAGCTGCAACGAGGCCTTGGCGTCGGTCCGAATTCGATCGTCGTGGATAATTTGCGCTCCCAGCGTCAGTGTGCGCCCCGCGCCCGTTGAGGTCGGATTGACGGCGGATGCCGTGCCAACCACTTGAGCATTCGCAGGGATAGCCGCAAGCGCCAACCCCGCAAGAATGATCGCTGCGCTCATTCGAGAGGTCGTAACGAAGAGTAAAGACATAGCTGTCTCCCCTCAGAAGCGGGCAGTCGGTCCAACTGTGATCGACAAGTTGCGTGTGTCGTAATTGGGCAGGCTGGAGTCCGTTCGGGAATACTGCAGTTGGGTTCGCACGCCGGCGTTGGCGTCATAGAGAAAATCTAGAACGGTGCCGACATGCCACTCGCGATCCAGGCGCGCAACGGTCGGGCTCACGATCGGGTTAGGCATCGCGTAGACCGCACGGCTGGCCCCGGCGGTGGGCGCAACGACGAAATGAAATGTGGACTTATTCCAGTCGACGGACCATGGAATCGGAAAGGCGACATCGGCCGACCAACGGTCGTAACCGTTGAAGTCGAAGATTGCGTCGCTGGTCCGATTGTTATCGAAGGCCAACCGGCCCGCCCACGGCAAGTAATTTAGGAAGGCGCCTACGGCTGTAACGGCCGCCGTGAGCAGCCTGCCCGACTGTTGACCGGCTATGGGATAGACCGGCGAATCCATGAAATTCCGCTTTCGAACTTCGACTGAGGGCTCCACCAGCGCAGCGCTGAAGGGGAAGCGCGCCGATACGCCGGCTCCGGGACCGCTGAAATAGGGCGATGCGGCAAGGTTTGTGGCGGTACCGATCCCATAGATTTTGAAAGATGCGCCGGGGAAAAGTTGCGGCACGCCAAATCTCGGGCCCGCCTGCAGTTCGATCAAACCGAGATCGAACTGGGACAGACGGTACTGTTGCGCGAAATAGCCGATCAGGCTGGCCTCAAGTGCATCGCCCCTGCCGTTCTGCAGGTCGTATGCGTAAATGGCGCCAGCCAGACCGAACACATTCCAATCCGCGGACTTAGCGAATTGACTGTTCAGGACTGCGTCCTGCCCTAGCGCTTTGATCAAGAGGCCATCGGGGCCCGCATTGGCGTTGGTCTGGTAACGCAGGCCGAATTGAAGGAAACCGCTCCACTTGTGCGGCGAAAGACGCCGATCGATCTCGGCGAGGAACTGATCGACCTTTGCTTTTACTTCAGGCGGAACCCCGGGTGTCGCGATCGCGGACTCGAAATAGCTCCGAGCCATCGCATAGGATCCGAGCTTGAAATAGAGGACGCCAAGCTCGAGCCTCACGCGCGGCAGGTGGGGATTGTAAAAGAGCATCCGCTCAAGGGCGCCAATTGCCGCCTCGTAGTCACCCTGCTGGGTGGCGACTTCGGCAAAGCGGAATGCAAGATCGAGATTGAGGGGCTCGTTGAACGTCCGCCGGAACAACGTATTGAAATCGGCATCGGCCGGCGGCGGAGCGGCAGGAAAAGCAACCTCGCACCAAAATGCGATAACACCGGACAGCAGCAGCGAAATACCCGCCGCCCACTTGCGAGTCCTTAAGCTCATTATACTCCCCCAACACACCCCATCGCAGACTATCTAGAGTCTTTCGTATCTACCAGGGGTTTAATGATGCTATCATAAATGGTATTATCCTAATGTTAAATCTTTGGCGTGTAGCCAGCAGGCTTCGCAAGAAACTTGATGCAGAAGCAATAACTTGATGCAGAAAGCAATAAGATGACAAGCGACGCCGCCGTGGGGCAAGATGGAAGCTGCGTGTGGCGGAATCGCCGGCCTCTGGGATGTGCGTGTCACGGGCGGTCAAGATCGCTGACCGGTCTGCGGCCGTGAACCTTGGTGCGGGCCGGAGCGACCAATATGTGGGATCGGAGGCTCCGAGGAGCGCGTCCTTATTGGGAGGCTTGCAAATGGGAATATTTACAGCGGGGACGCAGCTCAGAACCCCGATGGCCGTGACGTCGATCGCTTTATTGTGCGGGGTCCTCTTTGCCGGGATTGTGCTGGCCCAACCGCGCGGGCCGGCCGTCACCCCACCGACGCTCCGTCCGGCTCAGGCGGCTCCGCAGCAAGCCGAACCGGGCCCGGCCGTTGCATCGGCTTCGACATTGCCGGATCCGACTTTCGACGAGGGGACGGCTCAACGCATCGCGGCCGCTATGCTGACCTATTCGGCGATCGAGGTGCGCGGCGGGTGGCGCCCATTGCCGCAGAGCACGAACCTGGTGCCGGGTGCCAGTGGGGCGGAAGTGATAATGCTTCGCCAGCGCCTCGCAGTCACCGAGGACCTTCCTCCCAATAGCGCTGCGGGCGAAACTTATGACGCCGCGCTTGTCGCGGCTGTGCGGCATTTTCAAGCGCGACATGGTCTCGCCGAGACCGGCACGGTTACACCAAAAACGCTCGCCGCCCTCAATGTACCGGTGGCCCAGCGCTTGCGCCAGCTCGCGGCCTCGCTGGAGCGGCTTGCGGCCATGGATTTCCGGTTTGGGCAACGTTACGTCGTGGTCAATCTTCCGGCGGCGTTCGCCGAAGCCGTCGACGGCGACACGGTCGTCCGCCGTTATTCGGTTGCAGTCGGTAGTGCGGACCGGCCTTCGCCGACCCTGACGACGCAGATTGCGGCCGTCAACCTGAACCCGAGCTGGACTTTGCCGCTCTCGATTGTCAAGAACGACGTCATCCCTCACGTACGGAAGGATCCCGGATACATCGCACGTATGCACTTGCGCGTTCTCGATGCCAATGGAGCAGAACAGGATCCCAAGACCGTCGATTGGAATTCCGACCGTGCGCCGAATTTCACCATTCGGCAGGATTCCGGCCCCTGGAACGCGCTCGGTAACCTCCGCATCACAATGCCCAATCTGTATTCCGTCTTCATGCACGAGGTAAATCGGGAGCTCAAGTCGGACTATGGCTTCATATCCTCCGGCTGTACGGCAGTCGCTCAGATGCCCGATCTCGTTTCATGGTTGCTGCAGGACACGCAGGGCTGGAGCCGCGTCGAAATCGATGCTGCGATCGCCAAAGGGGGCCCATTGGAGATCCGCTTGAAGCTTAAGGTGCCGGTGGCATGGGTTTATCTCACTGGTTGGGTGACGCGCAGCGGTCTCGTTGAGTTCCGGGAAGACGTCTACGATCGCGACAGCGCACCTGAGCGGCTGCTGGTGGCCGACATACAACGACCGGCTACCCTGACTGCAGCACGCGCATCGGGCTTCGTTCTGCAATCTGTCGAGTCGGCCCCGGAGATCAAGCCGGCGTCTTACCTCGACAGTCAATGATCGGCGGTCGGATAAACTCGCCAAGGGTACGAGGGAAGATCAGGGGGTAAGCGTCGCCCCCAGCCGGAAGCCCCGGCCGTCGCTGCGGACGTCGGACAAGTCTCCCACGCGGCTGGCCGAGCGAAGACCTCCCGGATCGTAGCTCCAGGACCCGCCGCGCATTACGCGACGGTCTGCATTGCCCCCCTCCAGCCAGACGGAACCGTCCGCTGGCGCCCCGTTGTAGTTGTCGTGCCACGCGTCCTCGCACCACTCCCATACATTCCCATGGACGCAGTAAAGTCCCCAGGGATTGGCCGCGAAGCTGCTGACAGGCACGGTGCGCTTGCGGTACTCGCCCTTGCTGCCACCGCCTTTGTAGATGTAATTGCCGTTGTAGTTGGCCTCCGACGTCGTGATCGACACACCCCACCAGAATGGGGTTGTCGTGCCTGCGCGAGCGGCATACTCCCACTCGGCCTCCGACAACAGCCGATAGGGCCTGCCGGTGATCTTGGCGCACCAAGCGGCATAGGCCTTGGCGTCATGCCAGCTCACGCACACCACCGGATGATTGTCGTCCTGGGCGAATCCAGGATTGCGCCAGGATGCCTTCTGGTCGTTTTCCCAATTGCTGCCGGTCCAGTCGTTGGCGTCGTCGGCCTTATAACCCGTGGTCTTGACAAAAGCACCGAATTGCGCGCGCGTGACGAGGTGGCGGCCGACCGCAAAGGGCTTGGCGATTGTCACCGGATGCTGGGGGCTCTCGTTGCCCTTCTGCCAGCTCTCGCGCTCCGGCTCGGTCTCCGGCGAACCCAACATGAAGGTGCCGGCGGGAACCACGACCATTTCAGGACCGGCGTCGTGATCCTTGAACCACTCAATTCGGCCGTTGCCGGGCGCGAAATAGAGCATATCTTTCCGACCGGGCGCTCCCACCTCGACTGCAATCGTACCTGAAGCAGCTTCTGATGCAGACGAACGAACCGTCGTTGGCGCACTCGGGTCCGACCGCTCTTTGAGCCCCCGGATCAGCTTGTCCATGTCGCTATGAAACGAAGCGTGACGTACGTCGAGCCCGTTGCGCAGCGCAAGCGCTTCCAAATCCCCGGGCAACTGATCGGCCTTTGGAACCCTAGTGCCCTCGAGCAAAATGGGGATTACGGGGATGTCGCGTTGAAGCGCTGACGCGATCTCGATCCGCACGAAATCGTTCGGACTATCCAGGCGACGATTTCCGTGCTCATCCCGCGCATCCACCCATTTGGGTCCGATCACGGCAAGCAACACGTCGCATTTGGCAACTTCCTCACGCAAGACTTTCACGAAGTTCGCCCCGAGCGGGATGCTGTCAACATCCATAAACAAGAGATCGCGCCCGAGCTCGCTTGCCAGCCGATCGTGAATGCGCCCAGCATGCCCCATGCTGTCGTCTCTTCGATAGCTAATGAAAACCTTTGCCTTCATCGTGTGCCCTTGGTCTCGACTTGTACGGCACACTAACCGACCGGCCCGTCGATTGCCACCAGATCGACCGACCCCGATGGGCCTGTCAATTCCCTCAGCATGCAGAGAACACCGACAGTGAAATCCATTAAGTCGCGGCGCCGCTCAACATCGCAATGCGCGTTTGGTCGTGCCAACGAAAGTAAAGTCCTTTCATTCGGGCAATACGCAGGACGAATGATTTCTCAGCCTTGCATTGATCGTCGCTATTCGGCGACGGACGGCACTGGCTCGACTATTTGGCGGCAATCAATCTGATGGGCTCCGAAAACTCATGGATCCTCTCCTCAAACCGATCATAAAAGCTCGAAAGCAACGGCCCGGCGAGGAGTCGGCATTGGACCAACGCGTCAGCAGCCTCGGCAGATTGCCGCGCCTCGATCGTAGCGAGCAATTGCATGTGATGCCGTCGCAACTCCTTGAATTCGGCGCTCATCGCGGCTTGCTCATCTCCCACGAGCGCGAAGAGCTTCACAGGCCGCGATTTTCCTTTCAGGTTCATTCCTCCGCCTTCCAGCATGGCTAAGCTCGACGCGGCACCGGCTACATCGTCGGAAATGACGATATCAACGCGGAACTGCTTGCAACCGGTTTGGACCCGTGCGGTCGTGTCCACGACATCGCCTGTCGCTGAATAGTTGAAGCGCTGTTGCGAACCCATGTTTCCGACGCATGCCACGCCTGTGTTGATACCAATGCCGATCCTGACCTCGCCCAACCCGCGCCGGCGGAATCCAAAGGCGTCCTCAGCGTTCAAATCCGCCAAGGCGGTTCTCATTTTGAGGGCCGCACGGCACGCGCGAGCTTGGTGATCGGCGATATCGAGCGGCGCATTCCAGAACGCCATGATGCAATTTTGGATATACTTGTCGATGGTGCCAAGTTCAGCCTGGATTGCACTGGTGAGCCGCGACAAAAGGCGGTTGATGAATTCCACCAATTCATTCGCCGTGAGCGACTCCGATATTGCGGCGAAATCTCGGACGTCCACGAACATGAGCGTGATCGGCCGGTTCTCGCCGCCGAGCCGCAACATTTGAGGCGTTTGTTCAAGCTTGGCCAACAGTTCGGGGGCGAGATACTGACCAAAAGCTTGCCGAACGAATTTCCTGTCCCTATCAGAGGCGACATAGAGGACGCCGATGACGGTAAGATAAGCCAACAATGCGCCGAGCGACGGATAGATCGGATCGAACAATAGGCCGAAATTGGCGAAGGCGAGCCACGACGCCCCGTTCCATGCAGCGATGATGAGGGCTCCGATCAGCGCTGCATATTCGGCCCTGAGCAAGAGGAGCAAGCAGGTGAGCATCGTCCCGAGCATGATCGTCCCCAGTATCTCTGCTCCATTCGCCCAGTCGGGACGGAAAAGAAAAGTCTGACCCAGGATCTGCTCGGCGACTTGTGCCTCTATCGACACGCCAGGGACAAGCTGTCCGAGCGAGGTGGATCGCACATCGAGCAAACCTGCCGCTGAAGTGCCAACAAACAGAATGTGCCCCTCTATCTGGGGTCGGATCTTATCGTCCATTGCGGGTTGGAAAATATCCTGCACCGAGACATATCGTTCCGGCCGGTCGTGATCATAATAGAGCCACACCTCTCCCTGACTCGTGAGCGGAACATGAAATGAGCCTATTCGCAAATCGAGCAGAGCCGAACGGCCCAAGGCAAACTCGCCGCTTGCGCCGGTGCCGCGAACAGTAATGGTCTTTTGTTGTTGGGCCACGCGCAATGCTTCCGCGGCGAGGCTCGGATAGACTTTGTTGCCATCGGTGAACAGCATCGGCAAGCGGCGGACGACGTCGGGGGTGTCGCTTGCGCTGAGATTTACCCCGCCGATGCCGCTTGCGGCCTTCTCGAACAGATCGAGACTTGCCGCTGCACCTTCGAAGCGCGATAAGACGTCTTGCGGCTTTGCCCCCACAAACGCAAATCCGGCCTTGACGACAGGCCGGCGGTCATTCGGTCGCGCCGCCAGGGCAAATCCGATCACAACGGGCGCTTGTTCTATGGCGGCTGCAAATACCTGATCATGATCCGGGAATTGGGCCATGAATGTCGCGATCCGCTGCGATTCTGCTTGATCGCCGTAGTCGTGATCGGTCGCGAGGTGCTGCGGCGAGGTTCGATCGGGTTCGGCAAAGATGACGTCGAACACAATGGCCGCGGCGCCGAGCTCCTCCAGGCGTTTGACAAGGAAAGCGAGGCGCGTTCGCGGCCATGGCCACTGGCCCAGCGCGGCGAGCGAAGCTTCGTCAATGTCAGCGATGCGAACGGGATAGTCGCCGTAGGGCCGCGGTTTGAGCCTCTGGTAGGCGTCAAACGTGCGTTCGCGAAGTTGGGCGATGGGTCCCGGATCCGTCGCTCGAAGAAATGCGGCAGCCGACAGGGCGATCGCTGCGGCAATCGCCACTTTGCCTGACTTCGTGCGCCTTCCTGCACCCGCCTGAAATACCTTGGGCGTTTTCATGCCCGCGTCGATTTCCCTGGCTCCAATTTGAACTATTTTGAAATTATTGCATGATCCCGGCCTCAAAGGCGAGGTTTTTTGGCCAAAAATGGCAGTATTTGACGCCCATCCCTCGTGAAAAGCACCCCCGCGCCCTTTGGCAGTCAATCGGCTTCCAATTCTAAATTTGACCCCCAATGCGTCGCAAGCCTGCTATACTTTGGTGCGGCTCTTGCCTGGACGGCGCCAAAGGTCCCGTCTCACGTCGTGGCCTTCGAAAAGTGCGGCGGGGCTTTACTCGTGATTGGCTTCACCCTGCTTGGTGGCTCGATGCTGCTCTTCCGTTGAGGAATGTCACCCGCATGCAGACTCGCAACCGCCTGCGAGCCGGCGCGCGTCGTGCCAATCAGGCCATTATATATCCGTCATTTGGTAGGATCGCTTTGGGTCAATCTGAGAGCTTCGCAATACACGGGCAGATCGCGTCGCGGGCGTGCTGGGCATCGCGATAGCTTCGTCCGTCCACCTCCTCATGCTTGAGTGTTTTCATAAAGCTCTCCGCCTTGGCATTGTCGTAAGGATTGCCGACGCGGCTCATGCTCGGTTGGATGTCATAGGTCTCCAGCATGGCCGCGTACTCGCCGCAGGCGTACTGCACGCCCCGATCGGAATGATGGATCAGGCTGCCTGGTATCGGCCGGCGCGCTGTGATGGCCATGTCGAGAGCCGCGGTTGCGAGGCTTGACGTGCTCCCCCGACTTGCCGCAAGGCTTGCCGAAAAAAATCGAGTTCCACCTGTTGCTGGCCGATCTTGCGCTCTAACGCGATGATGCGGTTGCGCGCGGTCGCAACATCTTGCACCCGCTTGGCCTTCACTTCAGGCGCAAGCTCGACAGCCCCTGGGATCTTCCGCGGGCGACACGCCGGCCGCAACGCCTCAACTCCGCCACGGCGGAAATGCCCGTACCACTGGTACAAATGACCGCTCGGAACCCCTAGCTCACGGGAGAGATCAGCTATCAGCTCCCCCGCAATCACCCGCTGGACAGCCAATAGCTTGAACTCTCGGCTGAAAACACGGCGCTTTCGTTTGGACATCGTTCCCCCTCGAGAACTGTCCCTTGTTTCTGTGTCTCATTCTAGGGGTGCACTCCAGTGGGGGACCCTTGCTTATAGCTACGCGGCTTTTTCGACTGCCGGAGGCGCACGTCAGGGCTTCCGCCGTTCTCGCCAATGAACTCGACGCCGGCGATTTCTAGAGCACGTCTGATCACGTCGACGGTCACACGGCGCGGACGGCTGAGCGAATAATGTTTCCGCTCCCAGGCCTCGACCAACGTGACCAGAACATCAAGTCGATCGCCTTCGGCGGTGTTGCGCTTCGCCATCATCAGGCCTTCGATTTCCTTGAGGACGCGGCGGTAATCGCGTTGGGTTTGATCGGAGCGATGTTCATGACTTTACCTTCAAACGGTCTGCGCATCTCGGCTGACGGAGGCGCACACCAGGGCCTCCCCACCAGATCCACGGCACGCGCGCGCATAGCGGCAGTCATTTCCGCCGGCGCGGTTTCCGAAAACGGACACCCAACCCTCCACCGTTTTCGTTAACAAACTCGATTCCGGCTGACTCAATTGCGCGCTGCAGCTTCTCGCGTGCTTCGTCTGAGACTCGCGGGCCGAATCCGGCTTCGAGTCGCTTGACCGTCGGAAGAGATAGCCCGGCCCGCGCGGCGAGTTCTGACTGAGACCAGCCCAGAAGGCCACGCGCGGCGCGGAGCTGTTCAATCGTGACCACAGAAGAGATTCCTCTTGATCCCAATTGGATCATTGATTATGATCCCTTTTGGATCACACGAAGGATCAGTCGAACACATCGCCCATAGCCCAAAACCAGGGAAAGTTCCACCGCGCGGGAGCATGCAAATGACAGCGAACACATTACTTTCTCGCAAATATCTCGATAGACGTGGTTTCATCGGCGGCTCCGACGCCCGGATCATCATGGGCACCGAGGAACCGGCCCTCCTCCGCCTCTGGCGGGAGAAGCGGGGCGAGGCTGAGCCGGAGGACCTCTCGGGCAGCCTCATCGTCCAGCTTGGGCTGGTGACCGAGAACCTCAACCGGCATTGGTACGAGCGCAACACCGGGCAAGCCGTTGAATGCGTTCAACATCGGCTCCGGCATCCGGTGCTGCGGTGGATGGGGGCCACGCTTGACGGCATTGTCGCCGGCAGCGGGGCGGTTTTTGAGGCCAAGTTCATGCTGCCGTGGTCGTTTTCCGAGGAGGCGGCAGCCGAGAAGCACATGGCCCAGCTCCAGCACAATATGTGGGTGACTAACGCCAAGGCAGCGGCGCTTTCGATCATCACCGGGGGCGGCAAATGGGTCGAGATCTCGATTACGGCTGATCCCCTTTATCAACACCTGCTCTTGACCGCCGAGAAGAAGTTCTGGCGCTGCGTTGAGAGCGGCGAGCCCCCTCGCCTCTTTGGTGCTGAGCCGCCGCGGCCCCGCATCGCGGCCGTTCGTATTGTCGATATGAGCTCGTCCAATGCCTGGGCCGAGTTTGCCGGGGTGTTTTGCCGGAGCCGCTCGGCCTTCCTCGAACACGAGAACGCCAAAGCCGAGCTGAAGGGCCTTATGCCGGAAGACGCCAAGGAGGCAATCGGGCATGGCCTACGGGCCAAACGGTCGAAATCCGGAGCCGTGAGCTTCGATGTCCTGAGCGTGGAGGCAGCCGATGCACCGGTCCAGTGAATCGATAGGCACCATCGCGGGCGCCCTTGCCAAGGCGCAATCCGAACTCACCAACCCGGAGAAGTCGCTGACAGCGACCATCCGGTCTCCGTTTCCGAGGGAGAGCGACCGAACTTTCCGCTATGCCTCGCTCTCGAGCGGGCTCGATATCGTGCGCAAGGCGCTGGGCAAGCACGAGATCGCAACCGTGCAGACTACGGCGATCGACGAGGCGGGGCTCATTCGGCTCACCACGGTGCTCGCCCATTCCTCCGGAGAATGGGTGTCATCGGACTGGCCGGTGTGCCCGGTCAGCGAGACGGCGGCACCGCATCGGATGGGGGCGGCGCTGACCTATGCGCGGCGCTATGCCCTCTTCACCTTGGTGGGGATTGCCGGCGAGGACGACCTCGACGCGCCGGATCTCGGTGGCACCGATCGGCCGTCGGGATCGGATGGGCAAAAGCCGAACGGGCATGCTCTCGCCGACGGAGGTCCCGCTCCGGCAGGCGCCCGGCGCAGAACACCGCTCGCCCGCCCGGCGAAGCCCGTTCTGGCCCCCGATCAGTCGGCAGCGTTGCGGGATCGCCTGGTCGCCGAAGTTGACCGCCTTCAATCCGCCGAGGAAGCGACCGGCTGGGCACATCGGAGCCTGCCTACCAAGAACACGCTTACAAGCGCCGACGCCAACCTTGTCGAAGCAGGCTTCCGGGCAAGGCTCGCGGCATTCGGCGATGGGCGGCCCGCTGACGGGCTGCGGGAGTCCGTTCAAGGCCGGCCGGGAGCGCGAGCGGGCCTTCCAAACCCCCACGCTGAAAAGCCCCAGATGGCTGCCACCGATGTGCCGGCCAATGTCGTCCCAGCGGGTTCCGGGTTGGACACTAACCATCCTCGAAGAGACTCCGGCGAGCCCGGCAACGCGGGGAGCAGCATTGGAGGCGGCATCGACAAAAGCGTGCTTGCGATCAGCGAGCCTCGGCGTTACCGCGACAAAGCACATCGTAAGTTCGTTTCCGCGCAAGCCTGCCTTGTCTGTGGGCGTCAGCCCTCGGATCCGCATCATCTTCGGTGTTCGCAACCTCGTGCGCTCAGTCGCAAAGTGAGTGATGAGTTCACGGTGCCGCTGTGTCGGATTCACCATCGCGAGGTCCACCGCGTCGGGGATGAAGCCGCATGGTGGAACCAATTTGGTGTCGACCCTCACCTCGTCGCCGCGGCACTATGGGCGCAAACGCGCCCGGTTCGGTCGGTTGCCGATCTCTCGAATCAAATCCAGTCCGCGGCGCCGCCTGCAGCGACGTCGGACCCAACGTCTGTTTCGGGGTCGCCCAATGCACGAAACCGCAAAACGAAGCCAATTATCGCGGCTGGTGCTCAATGACTACTTTTAGGCAGATCGAGGCCAACCGTCGCAATGCCCGCAAAAGCACCGGTCCGGTAACCGAGGAAGGCAAGCAGCATTCTCGCTGCAATGCCGTCCGCCACGGCCTCACGGCCGAGACCGTCATCGGTGCCCTGGAGGATGCAGAAGACTACAAGGCGTTCGAAGCGGCCATTGTCGCCGATTATGATGCCCAATCGGCGGTGGAGCGGGAACTGGTGCTGCGGTTAGCCAGCCTGCTTTGGCGGCTTCGCCGCGCCACGACCATGGAAACCGGCCTGTTCGAAATGCAGGCCGACCAACTTCGTGAGTTCAGGCAGACCCGCCAAATTCACCCAGAGTCACGAAAAATAGTCTATGCGATGTTCGCTCGCGCGGACCAGATGGATGCCGACCCCGATCGAGCATCGCACGGCATCACAACTGGAACGGAAACCCTGCCCAGCTCCGAGCCGCAACCCGTCGATCCCGCCGCCGACCTCGCACGTTGCTTTTTGCGCCTCGCCAATTTGCCCAGCTTCGTCCTCGACCGCCTCAGCCGGTATGAAGCAATCCTTTGGCGCCAAGTCTGCCAAATCCTGTTTGCCCTCGACGCATTGGATCGTCGCAAACCACAAGATAGAGGGCGCCGTTACCGTATCGGTAGCCGGCAAACACTGCCGCCCGATGGACGCGACGACTATTGAGCTGCGCGGCCCCACGCATCTGCGCGATCGACGCAGAACTCGGCCGGGACGGGCGAGCGATCGGAATATCGTGGTTGACGAAAATTGGGTTTGTTTTGTAAAACCGCGTGGTCATCAGTCTACTTTCTGCCATGCACGTACAGTCCCCAATGAGCTGGTATTTTCGGTGGGAAAGCCTTGATCGACCGCCCGCATTTTTGCGCCTCGCCAATTTGCCCAGCTTCGTCCTCGACCGCCTCAGCCGGTATGAAGCAATCCTTTGGCGCCAAGTCTGCCAAATCCTGTTTGCCCTCGACGCATTGGATCGTCGCAAACCACAAGATAGAGGGCGCCGTTCCCGCATCAGGAGCCGGCACGAACTGCTGGCTGGTGCACGCGACGACTATTGAGCTGCGCGGCCCCACCCATCTGCGCGATCGACGCAGAACTCGGCCGGGACGAGCGAGCGATCGGAATAAATCGTGGTTGACGAAAATTGGGTTTGTTTTGTCAAACCGGCGCACCTGCGATTGTCCAATCGGTGCTCGCGTGCCCAAAGCTCCCGCCGATATTCGTGCCAATGTAGATCCCGGTCCAATTGTATATGGGCACAATGGCCGGTGCCTTAGCCGCCAATACTGGACTTGCCGCAAATGCCACGAGCGCAGCACTTGTGAGCAATAATTTGCTCATGTGACCCCTCCCCGCTTGTCAGTCTCGGGTGTACCCGGTTTCACGGTAGCATCCGGGGATTGCCGCCGCTGTGACATTCCAGCCACAATCCATAATAATCGGGAGGCCGTTTCCGTTCGAGCAAGCCTACTTTTCCCGATGCACACGCATTGGAGGGACGGGAAACAGGGTGCCATTGACTCCTCGCTGGAGACGGCCACACGGCCGTCCACATTGTCGATATGAGGCCGTCCGATTCTCGCCGCCTCGTCATTCCCCATGACGATCCGCGCGCCGTGGAGCCGGAGCGGATCGGCAGCATCGAGGATCGAGGCCAGCCGTTTGGAACCAGTCCGAGGCCGGAACCGCGTCCGAGATTGAGCAGCGCGAGCCAAGTACCCCGGACGACGGTTGCCGCAATGAGGTTGTTACCGGCGGCGGCACCGACCGTCTGGCCTCTCGGTCCGGTTGCTCGAGGCCGCAAAGGACCCTAGGTTGCGCAACCCCTTCCATAGTGCAACGTCCGGGGCGGGCGAATGAGGGTTCGGATGTCACAATCAACGCCGCTGCAAGCCGCTCGCATAGCGCTCGGCGACAGCCGCACGACGCATCACTGGGTCGCGGGGGAGCGCGAGACGCTCGGCCACGATCTCTATGAGGGCCTGATGGCCTGGCCCATGTGGTCGACGCTCGGCTGGCAAGACATTCGGCAGCGCTACCGCCGCTCCGTCCTCGGCCCGGTCTGGATCACCCTGAGCATGGCCATCCTGGTCGGTACCCTGGGGGTGATCTACGGTCGCGTGTTCCATACGGAACTCAAGGAGTATCTGCCGTTCCTTTGCGTCGGCTTCATCGTTTGGGGTTTCATCTCCTCGAGCGCAAATGAATGCTGCACGGCTTTCACGGCCAGTGCCGGAATCATCAAGCAGTCGAAGGGGGCGTTCTCGATCCATGTCCTGCGCGTGGTCTGGCGCAATTTCATCGTGTCCGCGCACACGTTCGTCATCTTCGTGCCGGTCGCCGTCATCTTCGGAGTGAAGCCGCATCCGGCGATGCTGCTGGTGTTGCCCGGGCTGGTGCTGCTCTTTCTCAACAGCATCTGGCTCGGGCTCGTAATCGCGATCTTGAGCACGCGCTTCTACGATGTCCCGCAAATCGTCGCCAATCTGCTTCAGGTCGCGTTTTTCAGCACCCCGATCATATGGCAGGCGCAAGCGCTAGGCGACGCGTCGCTGATTGCTGAGATCAACCCGATCTACCACTTGGTCGAGGTCGTGCGGGCGCCGCTTTTGGGCCGGCAGCCCGAACCGCTGTCCTGGATCATAACCGTGGCCGTCATCGCGGTCGGCTCGATCGCCGCGACGGCGCTATTCCGCCGGGTGTCGCTGCGGATCGTCTATTGGATATAGTAACATCTTAGGAAAAGTGGAATCCGGTTTTCCGTCCGAAAATGCGATAATGCAAAAATGCTAGAGCGGTTTCTGTTTCCGATTAATGTGAAACCGGTCTAGCTAGCCGGCAGAGGGCGTAAGCGGCATGACGAGCATAAGCGTCTCCAATTTGTCTATCGACATACCGGTCTACGACGTGGCCGGCTCCTCGATTCGCAAGCTGCTGCTCGCCAGCACCGTCGGCGGCCAGTTTGCCCGGAGCGGCCATAACCTCGTGGTCCACGCGCTCAACGATGTGAGCTTCGAGGCGCGGAAGGGTGACCGTATCGGCCTCGTCGGTGTCAACGGGTCCGGCAAGACGACGCTGCTGCGCGTGCTGTCGGGCGCCTATCCGCCCTCGGCCGGGTCGGTCCGCGTGGAGGGCCACATCTCGCCGCTGTTCGACGTAACGCTCGGCATGAAACCGGACGCGACCGGCTACGAGAACATCAGGATCTGCGGCCTGTTCTGGGGCTTGGCCCGCGACGAGCTCCAAAGTCGCGGGGACGAGATTGCAGCGTTCACCGAGCTCGGCAGCTACTTGGACATGCCGATTCGCACCTATTCGTCCGGCATGCTGCTGCGGCTCGCCTTCGCGATCGCCACGGCACGCGACCCCGATATCCTTCTGCTCGACGAAGCGATCGGTGCCGGCGACGCCATCTTTTTTCGCAAGGCCTTTGCCCGGCTGGAAAATCTTGCGCAGCAGTCCAGCATCCTGATCGTCGCCACCCATGCGGAGGCGATCATTCGCAGATTGTGCAATAAGGCAATCTGGCTTCATCAAGGAAGCTTGGTCGAGTATGGCGAGGTCGGCGCGGTGCTGGAGGCTTACCAGAAGATGCGCGGAGCGCCGTTGCCGGACGGTGCGGCGCCCACCGCCTTGGCCACGGTTCCTCAATAAAATCCTGAGCGTAGGAATGTCTGGCGCAATTTAGCGCAATCCAAGAATCGTAAACCGAGCCTTTGCTTCGATACCGATCGGGCATTTTCAATGCGACGAACAGCCTTCTTTGGTATTCTAATGGGATGCGTGTTGCTCGGCAGCTTTTTCTTGACGCTTTGGCTCACCGAACCGGAGGACCTCCGTTCCGACATGGAGCGATTGGCTGCGCGCGAGGTGCTGAACTATCCCGGGCTTGCCGAGGCAGCGGATGCTGCGGGACTGCGGCTGTCGCAGCGGATGAAAGGGAACATCGACTTGGTGAGCCGGACAAATAACCTCGACGTAACAATGGCAGGATGGCTTGCTGATTTGGAAGGAGACGGGACGCCACTCGATGTCGTCGTTTTTGTGGCCGGCGTCATGGTGGCGAGGACGGCGACAAAAGGGGAACGGCCGGATGTAACCCAGGCGTTCGGACTGGGTTTGGGTGCCGAAAAGAATGTCTATTTTCAGGTCAGCTTCCGTTGCGGCCCCGGCGAGCCGCCGGTTGTCGCGGGTCTTGGAAGGGCAAGGCAATATTTGCCCTTGGTCTCGCGTCCGTGCCCGTGAAGCCCCACCGAGTCCCGGCTGGGATCTTGGATCGATGTCTTATCCGGGTTCGCGGCACGGTCGCGGCGGGAAGGCAAGCTCGTAAGGACGCGTGAGCGACAAGTTTCGGTTGTAGAACGGATCGTCGTCGAGAACAGCACCCCACCGCCTGCGCATCCAGGCGACATCCTGTGAAAACCGCGCGGCCCCCTCCGGCGCATTGTGCGGCCCGAGCGACGCAAATTCATGATGGGTGAGTTCGACCGCCGGCGTCCAGATGATACGCCAGCCCGCCGCGCGCAGGCGCAGGCAGAGGTCCACGTCGTTGAAGGCAATCGCCAATTCTTCGTTGAAACCGCCGAGGTCGCGGAACACGTTCGCACGGATCGCCATGCAGCCCGCGGTGACACAGGAAACGTCCCGTTCCAAAGCGGCGCCGCCGAAATATCCGATATGCCCCCGCGGCATCGTCCGGAAATCGTGGGTTGCAACTCCGCCGATGCCGAGGATGACACCGGCATGCTGGATGGTATCGTCCGGATAGTACAGCATCGGCCCGGCCGCTCCCACGCCATCGAGCGTCACGCGGGCGGCCAGCCGTTCGAGCCAGTCGGTGGTTACGACCTCGGTGTCGTCATTGAGCAGGCACAGGATGTCGCCGGACGCCTGATCGGCACCGCGGTTGTTGACCCGGGAAAAGTTGAACGGCTGATCCGGATGGCCGAGCACGCGCACGCGGTCGTCCGCTGCAGCTCGATCGAGCAGCTGAGCCCGTTCGGGAATCGTTCGGTGCGCTTCGTTGACCAGCAGGAGCACCTCGAAATTCCCATAGGTCGTGCGCGCAAGGAGCCAATTTAGGCAGGGCCCGAGTAAATGCGGCTGACCTGTCGTCGGCACGAGCACGCTCACGCGTGGCAGCGGCGATGACAGCGGGTACTCCACCCGGTAGCCAACCGATGAAGCGCGCCTCACCGTGGCGTGAATCCCCCGGCTGACAAGATGCGCATTGACGGCACGCCGGCCGGCCTCGTTCGCCTCGGGTGGCGTCCGTCGCACTTCAGCCTGCAGCTGGTTGGTGCGGCGGTGGTACAGCACCCGCGCCACGTGGCGGATGCGCGCCGGCGCGGTCGCCTGCGAGCAGCGCAGCACCAGATCGTAGTCCTCGGCGCCCTCGAAGCCCGGCCGGAAGCCGCCGGCCTGCTCGACCAGGCTGCGCCGATAAGCCCCGAGCCGGCCGAACGCGTCGCACGACAGCATCAGCGCCGAATTCCAGTCCGGCTTGAACCAGGGATCGAACCGTCGGCCGCTCCCATCGACCTTGTCCTCGTCGCTGAAGATGAGATCGACATCGGGATGGGCGATGACGATCTTGGCCACCCAATACAGCGCTTGCTCCGCCAACTCACCATCGGCATCCAGCAAGACGATGAAATCGCCGGTGGCGAGCTTCAGCGCCCGGTTCAAGGCCGTCGAACGACTCTCGCCGTCCTCGCCGGGCGCGATCCGGATTTGCAAGCTGCCGTCCGCCGCGCTCGACGACTGCCTTTGCATCGCCCCTTTGATCGACGGCTCGCAGGCGATGCAAAGCTCCCAAGCGGGATGACGCTGTCGCCCGACCGTGCGCGTGGCCGCTGCAAGCTGCGGCAAATCCGCCGGACCAACGGCCATGAGCACCGAGATCGACGGTCTCGCCCCCCAGCGGGCGATCTCGGCTTCGAGCAAGCGGCGTGCTTCGACGTCCAACGTATCGAAACACCGTATCCAACGCTGATAGGTCTTGGGAACCATGCGATCGCGCAAAACCGCGATGGCCTTCTCAAGCAGGATCCCGGGACCTTCGTTGCGCAAAATGAGGAGTGCTTGCGTGGCAAGGTATCGACGACGCTGGATGAAGGAGACCATGAACGCGCGTGAGCGGAAGTGGGAGTAACGAGTACGGATCATATAACGGGCCCCGGGCTTTGGACGGATATCCGAGCGCAAAAACATTGGTCTTGACCGCGGCGCCCGCCTCCCGGCCCCCGGCTTCGTCCGGGACCCTCTATTTGATCATTTGATCGACGCCACATAATCACGGCCGAAGAATAACAATTCCTTCCAGCAGCATCTTCGACTTGAGTTCCGACGATATTCCCTCGTCAAATGATTTGATCAATCGCTCGACCTTTTCCGGAAGAACGAGGCCCGCGTTACCAGTAGCACCCAGAAGGCTGCCGACGTAACCGCGAAAGTAGCTCGAAAACTCATCCGTCAACGCAAACGTTTGAACGCTGCTCAATCCAAGACTACTGCTCAATTCGCGAAGGTGAGAAAGATGGAAGAACCATTTGTCGTCCAGCGATGACGTCCACGGTTTGACTTCCGGAACTCCAAGCCTCGCCTCGAAGTCCTTTTTCATATCCCTGAAAAACCGCGCTAAACGAAGATCGTTATCGCTCGCCGCGGCGCCGATTTCGTCGATCGCCAGTTGAAACAATGCCGCGAAGATATGCGCGCCATATTCGAAAGGCTCGTAAAGGATGATCGCTCCCTCCGGCTGGAGCCACGAGACGACGTTTTGCAACGCAGCTTTGGGATCAACCATGTGGTGCAGGACTGAACCACCTATGATCAGATCAAAAGCCCGACTCTTGAACACGTTTTTATGCAAATCGAAGCAGTACAGCTCAACGTCCCGATCTTTGTAAGGGCTCTCCTCGAGTTGTCGCGCTAAAATAGCGAGCAATTGCGGAGAAATATCGGAGGCGACGACGCTGGCATCTGATAACAACGACAGTTCAGCAAACACGGCGTTGCCGCTCCCAGACCCGATATCCAGGACCCGCACTGGCTCACTTCGATCGATGTCACTCAAACGCAAGCCGCGATCGACCAGATACGTCCAATAGGGCGTTTGAAATTGTCGCTGATGATAAGTCGCCGCCTCCTCAAGGAATTGGTCCGTGACTCCCTCTCTCGACCAATGTGGGTCTACAAAAATGCGTCCCACTCTCCGGAACTCTGCGCCCAATCGAACGGGGTCTTTCCGCGTCAAGCTCGCCGCCATCATCACACAGACACCGACAAACGCGACGGCTCGCAATACATCGAGCACATCCCATTTACTCTGAGGACTGGACCTGCACAACCGATAACCGCGAGAATGCTGGCGGCGATAAAAATGAGCAACCTTGGCAAGTGACAGTTCCCTAACGGTAAACGATGTAGTGGATCACCGCCATTCTGACAATGGCACTTAAGACAAACAACGGCTTCGTTCTCAACGTTTCATAAGCCATTCGCGCTCGTGATTGAGGATACCTTCCAACATCGCCTCCGCAGTTGGTTGGCTGACAACGGTGCCGGCTTCATATTTAGATACGCGCTCAGCCGGTGCGCCCAAATTGAAGCAAATCAATGGCATCCCCAGCTGCATTAATTCCTGGGCTACGTAGGAAAACGTTTCGGGCCATATGGATGGCAATACGCATATCTTGACTCGGTAGCGCACAAGTAGCTGCGGAAGCGCGGCCCGTTGATACCGCCCATGTACGATCAAATTCATCGCTCTCTTCCGATAAGGCAGGTCAATCTGACCCAATACTACAATTCGCGCGTCTGGCCGCGTCTTCGCAAGGAGGTGACTAAGCTCCGAAACCACCATAGCACCTTTGGCAAGATTGATGTTTCCAACAACTCCAACAATCAACTCTCGATGATCTCCGATTTCAATCTTGTCGTCCAAGGATTGCATGAGCGATAGGTGCGGCTCCACCGCTATTCTCTCGACGTTTAAAGCAAATGCCCGTTTGACAATTTCCGCGCTAGATTGAGAGAAAAACACTATTTTATCAGCGAGCGCGAGCACCTCTCCCCAATGTTCGCGCCAGAGACGAATGCTGATCTGCGACGTAGCATGAGCGTTAAGTGGTAAGCATCGATCGCAGACGGCGTGATCGTCCGGTACTCCACAATATTGTGCATCGCTGTTTAACAAATTATACGAGGGGCACACGGCATAGAAATCGTGGAATAAAACAACAAGTCGATTTGTCGAGCCGGGCAAGCTGCGTTTCAACGCCGTCAAAGTGTCAACAGGTCGACTCCAGCTGACAAGATCGTTGATCACGATTTCCGCATTTTCGAGTCGCTCGATGATATTACGAAGTTCGTCAGTTGAATCGGTAGAATAGCACGTACGATATTGCCCAATTTGAGCGCTGATTTTGAGGCCCTTTCTTGCGACGTCGTAGGTGATCAGAATTATCGGCCGCCCATCTGGCCGTCGTCTTTCTATATACGAATTCCTGTATTCGTTGGCACCGCCCCCAAGGTCGTGATCCAAAATCAACAACGGCTGGTTTACGCAACAAAGATGGAAAAAAGCCCCCTCTCGGATACGTTTCCAAGGATCGGAGGAGATGTGTTCTCCTACATCACGTAGATAGTTTGGCCACCGTCGGGCGACCTCCCGCAAATGGCTATCGATGAGAGCTCGCTTCTCGTCGGCGCCGAAGCTGCCGCCATGAGCATGGAATACAAACAGATTTGGTGCCAAAACATTCTTGTACCCTTTCGATGCTGCTCGCTGGCACCAATCATTCTCCTCGCCATACCCTCTGTCGAAGGCAATCGCGTCAAAGCCACCGATCTCCCTCCAAACCTCTCCCTTAACACCCATGCAAAAGCCGACACCTGAGGGCGCTTCAAGCGCAAAATTCTCGGGGACCATAATGTGCGAGAAGGTATGATCGACTCGATCGGGGCTGAGCCCATCGATCAATGTGTTGTCAACGCCCGCCTGAGGAAAGCTGAAAATTGTTGCCGCGTTGCTAAAAGGAGTTGCTGAGCTAACATTTGCGCTGTCGAATATAGGTCTCATGAGGCGCTCAAGCCAATACGGCGGTAAGACGATGTCCGTATTCAGGATTACAAAATTCCCCCCCGCAAGATCCGCGCCGCGATTTACTGATCTGACGAAGCCCAAATTGGCCTCATTACGAAGCAACGTCACATTTGCCTGTGATTTGCAGATCTCTTCGAGATAGGTACGTGTTCCGATATCGGAACTGGCATCGTCGACAATGACGATGTTATGCCGCTCTTCTGTATTCCGAAACAAGGATGGCAGAAATTTCTCCAGGTGGTGCCGTCCGTTGTGAACGGGAGCAATAATTGTTACCGGCTCGGACAGCCTCCTTTCGAGCTGCGGGCCACGACCGAGGAAGGAGAGGATGGAGCTCAGTTTCTCGGTGCTCGGATCAAGTTCCCCCGGGTAGGGAGCGTCGGGGGGTACGGCCTCACGACCTTCAGCGGCGCCATACCTGAGATAATGCACCAGCGGATTGGCTCCGCTGACTGCGACGTCACGATTTTCTGCGAGATAGGAGTTTGTATCGAATCTCGCGCTCGGATTTCGTCCTTCGGCCGCCCCGTAACTGAGGTAATGCATCGCCGGATCGAAGCGCGCTTCTTTTACATCCGCATTACGGGTCAAATAATATTCGGCATCGAAAAAAGGCGATTTCCTCAACAGGGCGCAGGCCCTCCAGTGACGAACGGCATTTCTGAGATTAGCCAGAGCCTGTACGAGGCCAGGCGCTTTGCGCCGTGAATTAGACAATAGCCGTTTCGCGATCAGGCGTGAGAACAACGAGGACTTTCGCATGGTCGTTGTGACACGCCACGACCAGCCACTATAAATCTGATACAATTGACTTCGAACGCTGTGCAGTTCTCGATGTGCAGTCTCTAGAGCCTGCTCTAGATTCGACTTTTCTTCAGTCAAACGCATGATCTTAGCATTGCGATTGGCGAGCTGCACTTGCGCTTCATCCAAACTAGCGCGCTGCCCATTACGTTCGCTCTCTTTGAGAGCAAGTTTGGCCCTGAGTTGACTAATCTCAGCACCGACTTCCTTGGCGTTCATGGCATTGCGTAGAAGGTCAATTTTTGTATTCTGTGACACCACAATATTTCTGAGCTGATCTGTTTCGACCCGTGTACGAACCATTTCTACCTTCAACCGGTCCATCGCCGAAGCTGATACAGCTTCACGAGCTGCCATCTCTATGCTTATTGCCTCTCCGCCTATTGTGAACTCGTCGAGCTTATCGCGAATCTGATCGAACACGTGCAAGGCTTCGATGGTATCGGGATCCGTCTCCAATCGGACGGCGGTAGCGTACAGTTCCTTGACCCAGGTCGAGATGACAGGAGTCTCGGCGAGATCACTCCACGACGGATTGTAGTGCTGCAATTGTGGAACGATAAATTCAGAGATCTGAGGTGCGACGTCTGAAGGCTCGAGCGGCCACGTTATATTCAATCGGGAACTGATGCTGCTAATTACAGATTGCCAGTCGGACACCAACCGCTCGTACGATATGATCACGCGTGCCGAGCCTCGCGTCGCTCGCTCAGCGGCGAGAACGTGGGTCATCCATAAGAGACTCGCGAAGCCAATTGTGATGCCGTTTCGTTTTTGTAAGGACGCAGCCACTGCTAGCGGGTTTCGAATAGGAATGACGATAAGAGGCTCGATGGATTTTTCGATTAGCAGGTCAAGATAAAACGGGACGAATCGGCAGATTCGAGGGTCTTTCAACGTGATTAACGGCAGAGATCCATATTCATCATCGAAGGCTAAAGAAATCTCAGCCTTGAACCTCTCCGCCGTCGTCGCGACGATCAACAATGGACGCCAATCATCCCATCGGCTGCTTAACTCAGCCAACATGCGATCGTGAATTGCGACCAATCGTTCGGGCTCCCAATAGCCTCGCTCATTGCCCGAGTCTGCAACCAAAACCCTCTTGGGTAACCCTGCGCCCAACAGACTAAAAACGCGCGAGAACGCGGAGGTCCCCGACCGGTGCATTCCCAGGACCAAAATACATTTGCGATGAGGGATAATCATCAAGCCGCCACGTCTTGTACGATCGTTCGCTTGCTATAGCTCTAATATGACGACGACGCGCCTGCGCAACATCAGTGCCTGCCGACGAATAACTTTCCTGCTACGACGACGAATCTCTTCCTCCACTCGCGATCTCACCGCGCGACGAGCGCTTCGATGGTTTGTTTCTGGTCAGAAGAAATTGTTGAACACTGAAATTGCCTCACAACGTCGGCATAGGTGTTGCTTCGTATATGCCTTTGCTCGTTGCAAAGCCGGCCAGACGCGATACTTCCGATTTCTTGTGGCATCAGCAGATGATCGATCTTCAGGAAGAACTCGTCAGGGGCTGCATCCAAAACCTTCAGAACCCAGTCGGGGGCTATTCTAAGGATGCCCCGCAACTTTTGGCCAAATTGATAAGTTTGCGCATCCGGCATCGGACATCGGTCACACGCTGTGCCCGACATTAACCCGGTAGAGAAGAGGTCTCGCGCCTTATTGAATTTGTCGGAATTCCAGCACGCCTTGAAGTCCGCGTGATCGTCCATATGACTGAAATCATCCTTCTCGTCATTCAGTACGCAACAGGCACCAACCGAGCCGCCAGGATACAGCATGGTTCCGAAATACAACCAATCGCATTTCTTCTCATCAGACGATGCTACAGGCAAGCCAAATGCTCGCGGCTCCTTACAGAGGAAAGCGTCCAATGTTCCGCGAACTTTGCCGTTGTGCAGCGCAGGTCCTTGCACAGCCGGTCCCGTCAGCGAGGAATCGGCACTTTGAACTTGGTCTTCCGTCGCTCGAGGTGGGGCGTATCCGGGAAAGAACTCCAGCAAATCCACACCGAACTCCGCGGCCATCTTACGGGCCGCTTCGACTTCATGTTGATTGTGTCGGAAGCGCAGGAAACGCCATTCGATCAACGGAAATTCAACTCCCAGCTCGCGCTTCCGGCAAATCAGCGTTTGAAGATTGTCAAGGACGAGCGCGAAATCGCCGCCAACCCGGTATCGACCGTAAGTCTCTGCGGACGCGCCGTCGAGCGACACGCTAATCATGCCGAGTCCGGACAAGATAAGTTGATCGATTTTTTCTAGGGGGAGTGGAATGCTCAAATTCGTGGATATCGCTGAGAAAATCCGTTGGTGCTTCGATGTCGAAACCAAAGAGCCAAATTGTTTATGCAGCAATGGCTCCCCCGTGCTGAAGTACCATATGATGAAAACTTCATCGCCGATATTAGATAAAAGGTGATGATATCGGTTCGGTTTCATGAGCGTGACGGCGCGCGCCATTGTGCCGTTGCCTACCGCGCAATAGGGGCACCGCAACTGACAAGTCGTCGTTAAATCAATGGTGGCGTCGATAGGACGGTGATTGACGCGCGTACTTCTTTGCTTACGCGCCCTCAGGGCCGAAAGCAGATTTGCAAATTTGATCGTTTCCAGCCTAGAATCATCGACCCTCGGCAGAATATAAGGCAATGCTGCGTCACCCATCTTATGCACCGAGTCGTTGCATCGCCGCCTATACGACGATGATGTGGTTTCCCCAAAGTGGCTGCTCGACGAAGCCGCGCGATTTCTCTCTGCGCTGACGGAAAAGTTCGCTGATCGCATTCGAGGTGTCTTTAACGATGAAATCCTCGAACGCCGATTTATACATCATGCTGGACACTCGATGAGCAAGAAACAATTTGTTCGTCATGTAGGCGATCGGTACTATTGCCCTAGGTGAGGCAAAGAAAGCATGCGCAGCCTCGTTGACCCCGATTGTCAGCGGATTTAGGAAATCGTCCAACGCAATCAGCGTGTTCTCATTGGAGAGTGTTTCCGTGAGTTTAAGATCGAGATACACGATGTCCTTTTCATGAGATCCGTCGATGCTGATAAAGCGAGGTGACCCATCAAGACATCGCCTTATCTCCTCGCCACTGCAAGCGTCGGAGCGCCGCTGCCATAAAGAAATATCCGCGGGGCCGATCGACGGGTAAGTTGCGCACATCTGCCGAACGATGTTGATGTCATTGTATTGAAATGTATCAATCCCGAGAACCAACGCACCCGTGCGTGCAGCGGAACGAGCAAGAAGAGAAAAGTACCTGCCGTGAAAGACGCCAATTTCAAGGAGCCCTCCTGGCATTTTCCGGGCTTCCTGAAAGGTCAATATATCCATGGTGCGAATGGCAGCAAATGGTTCCAGCCAGCCGTCGATTTTGGCGACCACCGTCTCGTAGAACTCCGCGTCCGACTGTTCAATCGTCATGGGCTTCCCGCGGGGAAGTGCTCCTGATTGACTTCGTTTACACGTCTTGAGAAGAATTCTCCAATTTATCAAGCTGTGCCCCCGATCCCCTCAGCCTAGGCGGGGATGGAGAGGGGAATGGCAACTTGTACGACGGGAACGAAACAGTCAATTCGCCCTGAATGGTGGTATCGCGTGTGGCTTGGCAGGCAGCCGCAGCGCGGTCGATAGCCCGGAGAGGCCCTTGAGAGGGCGAATTTTCATAGGCATCGAGAGTGGAGACCGTCGATCCCCTCGTCACTCGACAATGTCAGCACCGCCTTCGGTCGTGGCGGGCGGCGATGCGCCGAGAGATCCGAGCTTCGGACGCCATGCATGTTGCCAGGGAAACTTCATTTACTGTCTTGCGTCAGGATCGTGGTTAATATACCCTTAATAATCTATACATCCATAGGCTGAGGGAGACTTGTCATGAGAAAATTTGCGTTAGCCTTCGCGTGGGCTGGAGCGGCTCTCATTCCGCTGTTGAACGCCGCACCCGCGGCCGCGCAACTCGACCACACGTACGTAACACAAACCGGGAGCGGGTCCGTTTGCAGCTTCGCTGCTCCGTGCGGTTCCGTCCAAACCGCAATTGGCCAAACCAATGCTAACGGCGATGTCTACATTCTCAATGGCGATTATACAGAGAATATCGTCATCAACAAAGCTATTGCGATATCAGGAGAAGACCCCGTCGGCGTTATTATACGCGCCACCACCACCAACAATACTAGCACAACCGTCACTATCAATGCGCCGAACAATGCAAACGTGAATCTCTTCAATTTAAGCATCTTTCCCGACGCCAACGGAATCCAGTTCAACACCGGCAGGCAACTTAACGTCCACGGGGGAACATCGGCTACTGGTGCTGGAAACATCGGAATCATCTTCGCCCCCACTACCCCGGCGAGCGGGGGCGGAGTGACAAGACTCTTCATGTCAAGCGTTTCAGCCAGCGGCTCTAACGGTGCTATCCTGATCAAGCCAAGCGGCGGGGTTGCTGTTGATGCAATTCTCGATAACGTCAGAACCAATAATTCTTTGTTTGGCGTGAGAGTGGACAATACGGGCGGTTCCGGCAACATGAAAATCAATATCGACGGCAGCAGAGCTTTTCACAGCACAAATAACGGATACCTTGTTGTCGGCAGCGGGGCGAATCCTGTACAAGTGGTGATCGATCACTCCACCGCCGACGCGAGTGGTGCCTTCGGTGCCGTCGCTACTGGTGCTAATGCCTCCCTGCTCGTCACTAGCTCGACTTTGACCAACAACACTACGGGACTGGGCCAACTGACTGGCGCCAGCGTGAACACCTATCAGGACAACGCAATTAGCTTCAATGGAACTGATACCAGCGGCACCATAACGAACCTTACAAAGAAGTGATCTTCCAAGGCGGCAGGAGAGGCGGGACTCTTGCCAAGATTGGACTCCTGCCTAGGGCGGCCTCTGCGTCGCCCTGGGCCTCGCCTCCCCAGAATTGGCAGCGCTGGTAAATCGTGCTGTGATCTTCGAGGCAAAATCCTGGTTCTCGGTCTTTACCGGAATCAGGTTGCTGTGAGGGATTTGGAGAGGGGATTTGTTGCGCGTGAAGATTGAGACTTTGGATGGGCTGGCAAGCGAAATGATCCGCTACGGCGCGATCGTGGGTCTTGCGGCCGGTTTCATTGCTTTCGGAGGTGCCCGGATGTCGGCGCTGGGCGCGACGGGTCCGGTCGCCGTGAGCCCGTCGGAAAGCACGATCAGCCAGGGGAATGCCGAGCCCGATACCGTCGGGCCGGCAAGCTCAGTCGCGCGCGAGCGTCCGCCAATACGTGGCAACCCGCTGTGGGCGGTACCTCTCGGCTCTTTGTCCGTCACCCGGGAGCGTCCGATCTTCTCGCCATCTCGGCGTCCGCCGCCGCCAGCGGTGGTAGCTGCGCCTTACGTTCCACCTGCGGCACCGCCCCCGCCCAAGCCGGCAGAGCCAGATCACCCGCTGCTCACGCTCGTCGGAACGGTCGTCGGCGAAACCGAGGGTATCGGCGTTTTTTTCGATCAGACCACGAAGACCGTCATCCGCCTCAGGACCGGCCAGGACTTCACCGGATGGATTCTGCGTTCGATCCAAGGGCGCGAGGCAAGGTTCGAGAAAGCTCACCGAACCGCAACCCTCGACCTTCCGCCGCCCGGCGCGGAACAAGCAGGTCAACCTCCCATTTCGAGGCCTGCCGTTGCGCAAGCGGGTGATACCTGGATGGACGGAGACGGGCAGATGACCAGGCCTCCGCCCACAAGAACGTCGCAGCCAGTTGCCGCTCCACCTCTCACGGCAGCGCAGATCGAGGCCGATGTTCGGACGGGCCCGCCAGAAACTCCGGGCAGGGATCGATAGGATCGCGGCCCGAATCGTAGATTTCCTTATCGTTCTTTTCGTGAACGACTGTCGGCCAATCCAACAACAGCGTTTAGAGACATGGACAATATTCGACCTTGGTGTCGATTTTCGAGATCAGATATCGACCCCCCCCGTATCGGCGCGTACCCATTGGGCTACCTCGGTATTTGGCGCAGATCGATTCCTCAATGGCAAGTTCGCGAGCTTGATCGATGGCGTCCCTCACTCCTGACCAGATAGCCGAGCTGCTCTCGATCGGTGGCGCCGTCAACGCAGAGGAGATGCTCCACCTGCACCGGCTTGCAACGCAGATTCAAGACGGCTGTATCGTCGAAGTAGGATCGTTCCAGGGTCGCGCCACCGCGGCGCTCGCAATGGGTTCGCTCGCAGGGTTCAAGGTGCCGGTCTATGCCGTCGACCCTCAGGAAGAGTTCATCGGCGTTTACGGCGGGGTATTCGGGCCGGAAGACCGGGGCAGGTTCTTCGAGGGAATGCTGAGGCTTCGGCTTTATCCGATCATTCGATTGATCAACTTGAGCAGCGAGTGGCTGTCACGGAGCTGGCCGCTTCCCGTCCGTCTGCTATGGATCGATGGCGACCATCGTTACGAGGCGGTTAGACGAGATCTCGAATGTTGGCTACCAAAGCTTCACGACGATGCGTCAATCGTGTTCGACGATGCCTTGGATCCGACGGTCGGCCCTTATCATGTTATCGAACAGCTGATTGCCGACCCGCTGTGGAAGAAGGGACCCCCGATCGGAAAAACGGTTACGGTCGTCAGAGGCCGCGGATGCAACTGAGAGGACGGTACCAATCTTCACAACGTAATTTTGTGCTGCCCCGCGGTTGCGTTGCGATGAGCGACCAGCATCCCTTGCAATTGGTCGAGCATCTCGTTCAGCCCTTCAACCGCGACCAGATTGTGTTGTTCAAATGGATCGGCGGCGCGATCGAACAAGATGACAGGCTCGCCATGGGGGTCGAATTCGCATTTCCAGTTGCTGGTGGCAAGCATCGTATGCCCGCCGAATTCAGAAACGACAAACGCACGGTGCGCTTCGCTGCGGCCTTCTAGTATAGGCCGCAAGGATCGGCCGTTCGACCATTTTGGCCAGCCGACCCCGGCGTAATCGAGGATCGTGGTGCCAACATCGATAAGCTCGACAAGAGTGTCGGCGGTCCCGAGTTGGTTCGCCACACCTCCCTTCGGCGGGCGGACGATGAAGGGAATGTCAACAGCGGAGGCCAGGAAGTTCCCCTTGTAGATCAAACCATGATCGCCGTTCATCTCGCCATGGTCGGAAGTGAACAGGACCAATGTGTTGTCGTACACGGAGCTTTTCTTCAGCAAGTCGATGATCGTCCCGATTTGATCGTCAATGAGCGTAACGTTTCCGGCGTAATTGGAGCGTAGCGCGGCGATTTCGCTTTCGCCCGTCGGCGCCGCATGTGCAGGCTCTCGGAAGAGGTCACTCAACAATCCCCTCGCCGAGTCTGATCCGCCCATTCGGGGGATGGGCCGTGGCATATCGCTGGCGGAGTGCAGCCGGTCATAGGGCGATGGGGCATCCCAAGGCTCGTGCGGCCCAGCAAAGCTCACCCAACAGAACCAGGGCTCCGGTCGGTCATAGGCTGACAGGTATTCCAGCGCGCGGCGCCCGACATAGGTGTCGTAATAATGCTCCAAGCCCAAGGGCGATGGCTTTGCTATCCAGGCTTTCCCGGCAAAGCGCTCCTCGAAGTCCCGGCGGTATGCCTCCCATAGCCCGAGCTGCTGCCAGGATTCCGTCATTGTGCACCGCATAAGCATGCTGGCGCGCGGCCCGGCAATCTCATCGACGTCAAGCAGGCCGTAGCCCCGCATGAGATCGATCCCGTCGCGAAGGTCGCCACTCGCTTGCGCGGCCTCGTGGAAATGCGTCTTGCCGAAAACGCTCGTTCGATAGCCGGCGGCGACGAGCGCTCGTGTCCAGGTCCAGGCCGACGGCGACAGCGTAACCGGCCCGTTCCGCCAAACTCCGGTCTGGTGTGGGTAAAGGCCGGAGGCGAGCGCAAAGCGCGCGGGTATGCATTCCGGTGAGGTTGTTACCGCGCCGTGGAAGCTCACTCCTTCGGCTGCAAGCGAGTCGAGCGCGTCGGTCCGTCCGTAGCCTCCAACATGATGTAGTGCATCATGTCTGAACTGGTCGGCCATGATGAAGAGGATGTTGCAACGTTCGTCCAAAGGTAGGCTCCCGACAATTATTTCTGGAGAAGAAGCTAGCGTGTCTTCTGCCACCAAACGCCCGTCCAGTCGACCTGTTGAATGTAATCATCGATGCCAATCTTAGCTCGGTAGTCGGTCACTGCGCTACGGCACTGCTCAATAGCTCCGTAATCGTCGATGATGGCGAATCCCCCAATCGAGAGCTTTGGGTACAGGCATTCCAGCGCGACGTAGGTGGATTCGTACATGTCGCCATCAAGCCGAATGAGCGCAAACGGTTCTGCATCGAGCGATGGCAACGTGTCGCCGAAGAACCCCTTTATGAAGACGACCTGATCGTCCAACAAGCCGTAGCGGTCAAAGTTCTCTTTGACTTGGTCGAGCGAAACAGCCAATTCCGGAATCATGTAATGGCGGTCTTCGGCATCCTGCGGGAACAGCTGGGATTTCGGCGGCGGCAAACCCGCGAACGAGTCCGCGACATAAACCTTGCGATCATGGACCATGTTGGCGGCCAAGACGCCGCGCATCAAGATACAGCAGCCACCACGCCAGACACCTGTTTCAATGAAATCACCCGGAATTTCCAGGTCTATCGCCCGCTGAGCTAGCTGGCGGACGTTCTCAAGGCGCAATACACCGACCATCGTGTGAGCTGGGGATCGCCGATCTCTCCCCGGCCTGGCATCGTTCCTGAACAGCCCGTCGTTCCAGGGGTCCACAGGAGGCGCCCCATAGATCAAGTTCGACAAACTCTTAGAGAGCAGGTCGAGATAGAGATCACGCGTAACTCGGTTCATCGTATGAGTTTCCTTGGGGTTCCTAACCGCGTCGTGGCTGACCGGTAACAACCCGATCGACATCGACGGACTGCTACGCGAGAACTCGGGTTGCTGCCCGAGATTGCGCGAAATCGTCGACCGGCTCAATGAGCGAGCCCATCATTCTGCACCCCCGCTGCGCAATTTGCGAAGCCAGCGCGTTGCCAGCACGTGGCCCTCGTTTTGAAACCGCGCGTCAGCCCGCCGGCGAAGATCATCGTCAGGCACAAGGGCGCGAACCAGGTGGGCGTGGTCTATGACAGACCGGCCGCCCGCCGATCAGATTGCACCAAGACGGAACAGCAAGGGCACCTCAAAAACCTTGTGATGGCTCACGCCATGCTCCCACACGCCGTCCTCTCCCCAACAATCCCCATGGTCGGCGCATATGACGATGGTGCCCTCTGCGAACAGTTCCAGCAGGGCGGCGATTTGTGTGTCCACGTATTCGATGCAGGCAATCTGGCGACGCTGGCACTCCACCCGGTCGTTGTTTAATCCAAAGGGGACGCAAGGATTGTACCCTGGATTCCAGTCGGCGCCCTTGAAGAAATAGGGGACGTGCGTTTCACCGACGTTCAGGAACAGAAAGATGGGTCGCTGTCCATGCTCGCGGATGCGATCCCAGATCCAGGCGATCTGCGCATCCAACGAGAAAACATTTCCCGGATAAAAAAACGCTTCGAATCCTTCCGTGAGAACCGCTCCGGTCTCGGTGCCCGGGTTGAACCAGCCGACCGCGCCACTTCCGATTGCCGCAAATCCTTTTCTTCTGAATCCATCGATGATGTTTCGGCCCTCCAACGAGATAAACGGTGCGCTATGCCCGGGGAACCCCGAACCCGCCAATTTGAAGATCCGCGCAAATTTCGGGTTGACGAATGGCGTCGCCACACCGGGCACTCCGGGGGTAAATCCGACGAAAATGGATGCATGCGATCCGTACGTAAAGTTGGCTGGCGCCATGGCCTGATGCAGCGGCCCGATCGACTTCATTTTTGGCGCCTTCGCGGCGGCGAACGAGTCGTAGCGACACGAATCAAGGGTGATTAGCAGGACCGACCTGGGGTTCAATTCATTCGTCATGTTCGTGCCAAGCTTGCTTCAATCTCATTCCTGTGCCGCATGCAATTAAGACTCGCGGTCGTTCGCTCAGGCCAAGGTCGCGTCGGAATGCGAAGGCCGGTAGATTGATCGGATTCTTGGTTCCATCGATGGGCAACGCGTGGCATCAAGTCATGAACGCGTGCCGGAACCGGGTCGCTCCGCCCCGCAGTTAGACAGCCCCATACCTGCCAATGCTTTCATCCCGACCGACCAGTTCACGTTTCGATCCGCACCGATCGAGTGGGTTGGCGCTGAATGCCGAGAAAAATTGCGCCGACCGGCCGTTCGCACGTGAACTGGGACGCCCCAGCAGCATGACTGGAAACGCCCAGAAGATGTCGAAAACCCCCTTAAATCCCGGGGTGTTCCCAGACTAAGTGCAACTCGGCAGTAACTTTATGACGAGGCTATCCTGGAGGGATCGTGCTCGTAAACGTCCCGTTGCTGACCGTATTGCCGTTCACGAGGTTGTTCCCATAAGTGAGTATCGAGCCGCTCACGACCGTTGCCGCATTCTGGTTCCCTTCGATGGTCGAGTTGCCCACCAAGATGGTGGCGCTCGCCCCGCTCGTTGCGACACCGTTGATCCCGTTATTGGACAAAGCTGAGCGGTTGATCACGACTACGGCAGATCCCCCGCCACTGATGGCCAGAACCCCATTTGTGGTATTACCGGCCGACTGGCTATCCGAGAAGGATACGTTGACCGATCCGCCTCCGGTTCCATCCGCCCTCAGCCCATAGGTGGTGTTGCCGTTTATCCCTGTTCCAATGATCGAAACCTTGGCTGTGCCGCCGGTCGGCTGGACGAGAATTCCACCGGTACTGTTGGTGACGATCGTATCGAGCACATTCATCTCGGCCGCGGCGTTTGGGACGAAATCGATGCCGTTTTGGGAGAAATTCATGATATTGCAGTGCTCAACGTGAAGAGCGCCGCCCGACTGAAACCGGATGCCGTTCAGGCCCGCGCCAATTCCATTTATTGAAAGGTTGCGAATCCTCACGACATCGCTCGCGCCCGCCGCAATGACAATGCCGTTCGTGCCGGAAACCAGCACCGAGGCAACCTGGCCGCCACCGCCGTCAATGGTGATCGCTTTGGTGATGGTGACGCCGCCAAATCCGCCCGGATCGAGCGCATCGATCTCGCCGCCGGGCGCCGTCTTTGAAATTGCTCCCGCCCAGGTCTTGCAAGGCGCGGTGCGGCTGCACGGATTGGCATCGTCGCCGACGCCCGAGACCCAGGTGCGGGTGGCCTGCGCGTTCGCCGTGCTGGTCCCGAAGCCTAACAAACCGGCCAACATCAAGCCGACAATAAAGGCCGTGGTTCTCAAGGTCGCCTCCCATGTTCCGCGCGATTGCCGCGGCAACCGAGTCTGCGTATTCTAGTCAAGACAGATCGTTAATGCCACCCCAAAGCATCACGTTCTGCAATTGTACCCCGCTCGGACCGAGTAGTCGCTGGCGTTTGCCCGCAAACTGCGGCCGTGCATAGTGACATCCACCGAGAAACAGACCATGACCCAGGATTACAAAATAAAGCAAATATCCCAATCATGCGCACTGTTCAGTCGCGGACGCATCGGCCTCGTCATCCTCGAGGGGTTCGACCGGCGGCTCGTCTTCCGCCTTCTCGAGGGATGCCGCGTACCCGTAGGGGGCCCGTCCAGGAGACGGAGCGACGACCACGACCCTTCAGCACGAGCCGGTGCACGCCAAATGACGAATGAGCACTCTTGCCGCGGCCCGGTCAGGCCCTCCGCAGGCGGTCGGTCACTCCAATTCGGTCGCACGTCAGCGCCCCAGCCATGGCGCGGGCAGTTCCACGATGTTTTTGACGGCGGATGACGTTCGACCGGGATCGAGGACGGGAATGGAAAGCCGGAAGCTCACGCCTGGCATCAGCGTCCTGATCGTGAATTACAATGCCGGCCGCAATCTGGGCAAGGCCTTGCAGGGACTTGCCGTCCAGACATTCCGCAACTTCGAGGCCCTGGTGCTCGACAATGCTTCGAGCGACCATTCCGCCGCCCTAGCAAAGTCGCTGGTTGCCGGCGATATGAGGTTCACATTCAGGCTCTCGAGCGAGAATGTCGGTTTTGCCGCCGGCAACAACCTCATGGCGGCAACCGCCCGGGGCACTTGGCTCGCACTGCTCAATCCTGACGCGATGCCGGCCCCCGACTGGCTCGAGCGACTGGTCGAAGCGACGGCACGGCATCCAGCCGCCGTAATGTTCGGCTCGACCCAGCTCGATGCGACCGATCCGCTGCGGCTCGACGGCGCCGGCGATCACTATCTTGCCATCGGGCTTCCCTGGCGTGGGGGGCACGGCTGGCCGCTGGCGGCACTTCCCCCGGAAGGCGAGGTATTCGCCCCCTGCGCCGCGGCCTGCTTGATCCGTGCCGACGTATTTCGGGACGCCAACGGGTTCGACGAACGGTTCTTCTGCTACGTGGAGGATGTCGACCTGGCGTTTCGCTTGCGCCTGCAAGGCCACCATTGCATCCAGGTCCCGGCCGCAGTTGTAAGCCATGTGGGCGGTGCATCGAGCCCCGTGCAAGGCTTCGGCTTTGCCCGCCGGCATGGGACCCGCAACCTCATGTGGTGTTTCGTCAAATGCATGCCGGCCGCACTGTTTTGGCCACTGCTGCCCCTGCATATCCTGGCGCTGGCATTCCTCATGGTCAGGGCGACCGCGACCGGGATGGCGTATCCGGTCGGCACTGGGATTATCGAGGGGTTTGCCGGCATGCCCGTGATGTGGTCCTGTCGAGGCGCCCTGCAGCGCGGTCGTCGCGTCGGGTGGCGACGGATCGCGGCCGCGTTGACGTGGAATCCCATAATCTACCTGCGGCGTGCCTCACAAATCTTATGATTCTCCGGCGGGGGCGCGCTTTTCTCGCCCCGCACGGGGTGGTGGGGAAAACAGCCATTCGGCAACAATGCGGCCACGGGATTCGATTGCCTTCAAAAGCGCGAATTGGTAACATCCTAGGGTTGGCGTAAGGGGGGGTGAGCGTGGATTTCGTAAAGCGGGCATGCTGGCCGGATGGCCTTGTCGAGACCCAGGAGGGCCGACTCGCCGCTTGTCCGATGGTTTCCGCCATCACGGTCACCTATTATACGGGACCTGTCCTGTGGGCCTGCATTGATGGTCTGCTGGCGCAGCCCGAGCTCGGCGAATTGATCATCGTCATCAATGGCGCGGATCCGCAGACCCGTTCCTCACTCGCGGACCGCGCCAGCGCTGATCATCGAATCCGGCTGATCGACCCGGGTCGCAATTTGGGCTTTGCCCCCGGATGCAATCTCGGGGCCGCCGCCGCGGCGTACAACTATGTGGCTTTCGTCAATCCCGACTGCACACTGGCGCGCGGCACGTTCGCTCCGATCCTGGACGTGTTCGCGCAGCAATCGAATGCTTGGCTCGTCGGCGGGAGATTGCAACACCCGGACGGTCGCGAGCAAAGGGAGGGCCGGCGCGAGTTCCTGACGCCGTGGCGCGCATTCGTCGAAATGACAAGACTTGACCTTTTTTTTCCCGGCCATCCGCATTTCAGGCGGTTCGATATGCTCGCCAAGTCGCTCATGCTCAAGGCCACGATCGTGCCCGTCGTCAGCGGCGCGTTCATGATGATGCGAAGGGACTACTACGAGCGGATCGGCGGAATGGACGACAATTTTTTCCTGCATTGCGACGACCTGGATCTGTGCCTGCGCGTACATCTGCACCGGGGCGAGGTCTGGTACGCCGGAAACGTGCCGATCACACACCATCGCAGCACCAGCGATGTGCCGCGCCTTTTTGTCGAATGGCATAAGACGCGCAGCAGTTCTTATTATTTCAAAAAGCATTTCCGATCGACCTATCCGTGGTGGACGCTATCTGCCCTGTCCGGGGTGTTGTGGGCTCGGTTTTTCTTGATTGCTGCCCGATTGCTGCCCAGCGATATGGAAAAGCTTTCCGATATGAGGGCGAGGGAAAGCCATGAAGGCTTGAACGGTCCTGTAGAGGCAAGATTAGGCTCTCCCCGAGCCTGACGAGACCTCCGATGCCAGTACATCAGCGCCTCGGTGACGGCTCCCTATGAACCGGTCTCATTTCGATCGGCGCGTCGTTGACTGAGGAGCTGCCGGGAGCTTCCTGCCGTTGCTTTCCTTCAACATGTCGGCGAGGAAGCCGTCTATACGATCCTGGCTTAGGAAATTTGGGCCAACAAGGAGCTCGCCGTCACGACGCTCTATGGTGTGCCTTCTGGGCGGGCCCGTATGCGTGGCTCATTGTGACGCTGACCGGTCTCATCGGCGCGGACAATATCCTTATCAATTGATCACCATGGCCTCGACGGTCCTCACGGGGCTGACCTTGGCCTGACTGGTTCACAGACTGTTCAGGAACCG
>Ga0207090_1027_pt1 | contig 37426 bp, 36 predicted proteins | sample Alteio_BWMinHeat_50_FD_153565 | JGI IMG/M metagenome (GOLD analysis project Ga0207090, IMG submission 153565) | Enriched cells from forest soil in Barre Woods Harvard Forest LTER site, Petersham, Massachusetts, United States -... | ecosystem: Environmental > Terrestrial > Soil > Temperate forest >...
CAGCGCGATCGCGAACGTCACCAGCGTGACCCACAGCGCAATCCAGCGGACGTTGCGTTGCTCCGCGTCGCCTTGGCTGGGCAGGACGGCAATGAGCAGCGCGCCGACGAGCGGCAAGAAGGCGATGACGGAGAGGATCGGCCAATTGAGCATCAATGCATGCCTCCGGCGAACATGAACCAGGTGATCAGCGCGGCAACGCCGATCAGCATGGCGAAGGCATAGTGGTAGAGGTAGCCGGTCTGCAGCCGCACGACGTTACGCGTCACGTCAAGCACGCGCGCCGATACGCCGTCAGGCCCGAAGCCGTCGATCAGCCAGCCGTCGCCGCCCTTCCACAACAGGCGACCGAGCCGGATCAGCGGTTGAACCAGGATGATGTCGTAGATCTCGTCGAAGTACCACTTGTTGAGCAGGAATTTGTAAAGCGTCTCGTGCTGGCGCGCGAGCTCGACCGGCAGCGCGGGCCTGCGGATGTAGAACTGCCAGGCCACGGCGAACCCGATCACCATCATCAGGGTCGGCAGGATGCCGATCAGGTAGGGAATCCGCTCCATGTCTTCCAGTACGTGGTTGCCGTCCGCGAACTTGAGCGACTGGCGGAAGAACTCCGCGACGCCATGGCCGGCGAACAGCTCTTTGAACGGATAGCCGGCGAGGAGCGAGCCGGCGGCGAGGACGGCGAGCGGCACCAGCATGGTCATCGGGCTTTCGCGTGCCTGCTCGTAGTGGTGGTGATCGTGGGGTGCGCCGTGGAAGGTCTTGAAGATCAGCCGCCAGGAATAGAACGAGGTCAGGGCGGCGGCCGCGACCGTGCATAGGAAAGCATAGATCGCCATCGGGTTGGCGCCCGCATAGGCGGCTTCGATGATGGCGTCCTTGGAAAAATAGCCGGCAGTGAGCGGAAATCCGGTAAGCGCCAGCGTGCCGATCACCATCGCCCAATAAGTCAGCGGGATGCGGTCCTTCAACCCGCCCATGTGGCGGATGTCCTGCTCGTGGTGCATGGCGGTGATGACGGAGCCGGAGCCGAGGAACAGGAGTGCTTTGAAAAATGCGTGGGTAAAGAGGTGAAACATGCCGACCGAATACGCGCCCACGCCCATGGCGACGAACATGTAGCCAAGCTGTGAGCAAGTCGAATAGGCGACGATCCGTTTGATGTCGTTCTGCACCAGCCCGACGGTGGCCGCGAACAAGGCGGTGGTGGCCCCGATGGTGGTCACGAAAGTCTGCGCGTTGGGGGCGAGTTCGAACAGTGGCGAAAGCCGCGCGACCATGAACACGCCGGCGGTGACCATGGTGGCGGCGTGGATCAAGGCGGAGACCGGGGTCGGGCCCTCCATCGCATCGGGCAACCACGTGTGGAGCAGGAACTGGGCGGATTTGCCCATGGCGCCGGTGAACAGCAGCAGGCAGATCAGGGTCAGCGCATCGGCATGAATGCCGAGGATGTTGATAGTCTTGCCGGCGAGCCCGGGCGCCTGCGCGAACACGGTGTCGAAATCGACCGCTCCGGTCATCATGAACACCGCGAAGATGCCGAGCGAAAACCCGAAATCGCCTACCCGGTTGACGATGAAGGCCTTGATGGCGGCTGCGTTCGCTTCCGGTTTGTGGTACCAGAAGCCGATGAGCAGATAGCTCATCAAGCCGACGCCCTCCCAGCCGAAGAACAGCTGCACCAGGTTGTCCGCCGTCACCAGCATCAGCATGGCGAAGGTGAACAGCGACAGGTAGGAAAAGAAGCGCGGCTGGTACGGGTCTTCCGCCATGTAGCCGATCGAATAGAGGTGAACCAGGGCCGAGATCGTGGTGACCACCACCAGCATCACGGCCGTCAAGGTGTCGATGCGCAGCGCCCAGGCGAATTTGAGATCGCCGGACAGCACCCAGGTCGTCAGCGAGACATGCGCGTCGCGGCCAAAGCCGACCTGGACCAGGACGATCCAGGACAGGATCATGGAGAAGAACAGGAGCCCGGTCGTGATCAACTCGGCGAAGCGCGAGCCGAGCGCCGCTTGCGCGTGTGGCGGCTCGCCGTGCGAGTCGGTCGGCTGATCATGGGCTGCGGAAGGCGTGGCGTGGGGATGAGCCGCGGGCCCGCCGCCCGGGTGCCGCGCCCGCGCGCCGGTCAGCGAGATCAGGGCCGCCAGGAGCGCGCCGAGCAGCGGCAGAAAGACGATCGTCTGATACATGCGCCCGGCTCAGCCTTTCATCAGATTGATGTCTTCGACCGCGATCGAGCCGCGATTGCGGAAATAGACCACCAGGATGGCGAGCCCGATGGCGGCCTCGGCAGCCGCCACGGTCAGCACGACGAGGGCGAAAACCTGGCCCACGAGGTCGCCAAGAAAGGCCGAGAAGGCAACCAGATTGAGGTTGACGGCGAGCAGGATCAGCTCGATCGACATCATGATGATGATGACGTTCTTGCGATTGAGAAAAATGCCGAAGACGCCGAGCGTGAACAGGATCGCGGCAACGGTGAGATAATGGCCGAGCCCGATGGTCATGACAGCCCCTGCCCGCTCTGAACCTTGACGATCTCGATGGCGGTCGCCTTGGTGCGGGCGATCTGCTCGGCGATGTTCTGCCGCTTGACGTTGGGCTTGTGGCGCAACGTCAGCACGATGGCGCCGACCATGGCGACCAGCAGAACCAGGCCGGAGGCCTGGAAGAAATAGACATAGCGGGTGTAGAGCACCTGCCCGAGCGCCGCGGTATTGCTGGCATTGGCGAGCGGCGGGATCGGCGAAGCGAATGATCGGGAAATGTCCGGCGCGAACGCCCAGGTGAACACCACGCCCCCCAGTTCCAGCACGAAGATGAGAAACAGCAGCGCGCCGAGCGGCAGATATTGCAGAAATCCCCGTCGCAGCTCGGTGAAGTCGACATCGAGCATCATGATCACGAACAGAAACAGGACCGCGACCGCGCCCACATAGACCACGATCAGGATCATGGCCAGGAACTCGGCCCCCAGCATCATGAACAACCCGGACGCATTCACGAACGCAAGAATGAGGTAGAGCACCGAATGCACCGGATTGCGCGCCGCGATGACCATGAAGGCGCAGCCGATGCAAACGCCGGCAAACAGGTAGAAGAAGAGGGCGGGCAGGATCATCGATTTCACCGATAAGGCGCGTCGAGCGACATGTTCTTGGCGATCTCGCGCTCCCAGCGGTCGCCGTTCGCGAGCAGCCGTTCCTTGTCGTAATAAAGCTCCTCGCGGGTCTCGGCGGCGAACTCGAAATTGGGACCCTCGACGATGGCGTCGACCGGGCACGCCTCCTGGCACAGCCCGCAATAGATGCATTTGACCATGTCAATGTCGTAGCGGGTGGTCCGCCTGGTGCCGTCGTTGCGGCGCGGCCCCGCCTCGATCGTGATCGCCTGCGCCGGGCAGATCGCCTCGCACAGCTTGCATGCGATGCAGCGTTCCTCGCCGTTGGGATAGCGCCGCAGCACGTGTTCGCCGCGGAAACGCGGCGAGAGTGGGCCCTTCTCGAACGGATAGTTGAGCGTGGACTTGGGTCTGAAGAAGTAGCGCATCGCCAGCACGGTGGCGGCGGCAAACTCGCGCAGGAAAACCGAACGGGCGGCGCGGTCGAGTCTCATGCGGCCATTCCTTCCACGGAAATCCTGAGGGGTTTCATCCGCCGAGCGCCAGCCCGATCCAATAACCCAGTCCGGCGCAAAGCAGTATGTTGGCTGCGAGTATGCCACGGCGCAACAAGGCGATCTCCTGCGCGAACGTCGCCCGATCGTCGGTTGCGGCGCGGCGTTTCCGCAAGCCCCCCTCGACCGCGTCGATGAGCGGCCCGTACACCGCCGCGGACACCATCGTGCCCAGCACGGCACCGATCAAGCCGGCAAGCGACAGTTCCATCGTGTCGGCTCCTCTTCATTTCGGCGCCAACCCGGAAAATTGCAGCACCCCGGCCACGATGGCGACCATGGCAAGCGAAACCGGCAGGAACACCTTCCAGCCCAGGCGCATGAGCTGATCGTAGCGGTAGCGCGGAACGATCGCCTTCACCATGGCGAACATGAAGAACATGAAGAACGCCTTGAGGGTGAACCAGATCACGCCCGGCACCAAGGTGAGCGGCCAGATCGGGAACGGCGGCAGCCAGCCGCCCAGGAACAGGATCGTGGCCATGGCGCACATGGTCGCAATGGCTACGTACTCGCCCAGCATGAACATCATGTAGGGGGAGGATCCGTATTCCACCATGAAGCCTGCGACCAGCTCGGATTCCGCCTCCACGAGATCAAAGGGCGGCCGGTTGGTCTCGGCCAGGGCCGAGACGAAGAAGATCACGAACATCGGAAACAGGGGCAGCCAGAACCAGCCGAAAAGACCAAAGCGCCCGTCCTGCGCCTTGACGATATCGGTCAGATTGAGTGAGCCGACGCACAACAGGACGGTGATGATCACGAAGCCGATCGAAACTTCGTAGGACACCATCTGGGCGGCCGAGCGCAACGCCGCCAGGAAGGGGTATTTCGAATTGGAGGCCCAGCCCGCCATGATGACGCCGTAGACCATGAGCGAGGAGATCGCGAAAATGTACAGCACGCCGACATTGATGTCGGCGATCGCCCAGTTGAGATTGACCGGGATCACCGCCCAGGCGGCCAGCGCCAACACGCAAGTAACCAGCGGAGCGAGCAGGAAGACGCCCTTGTTGGCGCCCGCCGGTATGGTCGGTTCCTTGAGAATGAACTTCAGCAGATCCGCGAAGGACTGCAGCAGGCCGAACGGGCCGACCACGTTGGGTCCGCGCCGCATCTGCACCGCCGCCCAGATCTTGCGGTCGGCGAGCAGCACGTAGGCGATCACGACCAGCAGGATCACGAGCAGCAGCAGGCTCTGCGCGACCATCACGATCAACGGCCAGATAGTGTTTGCCCAGAGTTCGTCCATGCTTTCACTCCGCCGCGGTGCGTGCGGCGTATCCTTCGGCGATTACCGAGCATTCGGCCATGACGGCGGAGGCGCGCGCGATCGGATTGGTGAGATAGAAATCATCGACCGGCGAGGCGAACGGCGCCTTGTCGGGTGTGCCGCCACGCGCCGCCAGCCGCGCGATGTCGCCGCTGTCGGCGGGTGCGATCTGGTCGATGCGCGCGAGATGCGGATAGGCCTTGAACAGCGCCTGGCGCAAGCCGGCAAGCGAGTCATAGGGCAATTTGTGGCCGAGCGGGTCGGAGAGCGCGCGCAGGATCGCCCAGTCCTCGCGCGCGTCGCCGGGCGGGAAGGCGGCGCGCGCCGCCATCTGCACCCGCCCCTCGGTATTGACGTAGATGCCGGATTTCTCCGGATAGGCGGCGCCCGGCAGGACGACGTCGGCGCGGTGCGCGCTGCGGTCGCCATGAGTTCCGAGATAGACCACGAAGGTGCCGGACGGGATCTCGATCTCATCGGCGCCCAGCAGGAAGATGAGATCGAGCGCGCCCGCGCGCGCCATGTCGGTCGCCCGCAAACCGCCGGCGCCCGGTACGAAGCCGATATCGAGCGCGCCCGCGCGCGCTGCCGCGCAGTGCAAGAAGCCGAAACCGTTCCAGCCCTCTTTCACTGCACCGAGCTCGACCGCGGCCTTGGCGGCAAGCGCCGCGACGGCGGCGCCGTCAGGACGCGCGAGCGCCCCACTCCCGACCAGGATCAGCGGGTGCTGGGCCTTCTTGAGCGTGTCCGCGAAGGCATGCCGCCCGGCCGCAACCTCCGCCAGCGTGTCGGGGCCGGCGCCCAGATAGTCGTACCCATAGCTGAGATCGGCCTGCTCGCCGATCAGGCCGACCGGAAAATTGCCGATCCGCCAACGCTTGCGGATGCGGGCATTGAGCACGGCCGCCTCCCGGCGCGGATTGGCGCCCACGATGAGCAGCGCGTCGGCATTCTCAATGCCGGCGATGGTGGGATTGAAAAGGTAGGTCGCCCTGCCCCAGGCCGGATCGAGCGCTGCGCCATCCTGACGGCAGTCGATATTTTTGACCTTGAGCCGCGTCATCAGGTCCTTGAGGGCGAAAATCTCCTCGACCGCGGCAAGATCGCCGGCGATCGCGCCGATGCGCTGGGCGGGCGTGCCCGCCACCTTGGCGGCGATGGCCGCGAAGGCCGCCGGCCAGGACGCGGCGCGTAGCCGTCCGTGCTCGCGGGTTTCGCGGATATAGGGTTGATCGAGGCGTTGCGTGCGCAGCCCATCGATCACGTGGCGGGTCTTGTCGGAGATCCACTCTTCGTTCACGTCGTCATTGATGCGGGGCAGAATGCGCATCACCTCGCGCCCGCGGGTGTCGACCCGGATGGCGCAGCCGAGCGCATCCATGACATCGATCGATTCGGTCTTGTTGAGCTCCCAGGGCCGCGCCGCGAACGCATAGGGTTTGGAGGTGAGCGCGCCGACCGGACAGAGATCGACAACGTTGCCCTGCAGCTCGGACGTCATGGCGGTTTCGAGATAGGTGGTGATCTCCATGTCCTCGCCGCGGCCGATGGCACCGAGTTCGGGCACGCCGGCGACTTCGGTCGCGAAGCGGATGCAGCGCGTGCAATGGATGCAGCGTGTCATCACGGTCTTCACCAGGGCGCCGATGTATTTCTCTTCGACCGCGCGTTTGTTCTCGCGGTAGCGGCTGGCGTCGACCCCGTAGGCCATGGACTGGTCCTGCAGATCGCACTCCCCGCCCTGATCGCAGATCGGGCAATCGAGCGGGTGGTTGATCAGCAGGAACTCCATCACGCCTTCGCGCGCCTTGCGCACCATCGGCGAGCGTGTGCTGAGGACCTTGGGGGTGCCGTCGCGGTTGGGCGGTAGGTCCTTGACCGCCATCGCGCAGGAGGCCTGCGGCTTTGGCATGCCGGCCACCTCGATCAGGCACATGCGGCAATTGCCGGCGATCGACAGCCGCGCGTGGAAGCAGAAGCGCGGGATTTCGGCGCCGGCGGCCTCGCACGCTTGCAGCAGCGTGTAGTCCGGCGGGACATCGATCTCGTTACCATCGACGATGAGCTTGGCCATCTTCAGACCTGCGCCTTGCTGGTTACGCACATGCTTGCATCCATGCTCAGTGCCCCGCCAGCCAGATCAGCAGCGCCGCCGTGATCGCGATGCCGACCGTCATATCGATTCGTACCAAGGTCGCGAGCATAGGCCAGAAGCGCCCCGACATCGCCATCACTCCGCTGCCGCCGGCATCGGTTCGGGATGTGGGTTCGCCGTATATTCATCGATGCGCCGTTCGATTTCCGGGCGGAAATGGCGCAGCAGCCCCTGCACCGGCCAGGCCGCGCCGTCCCCGAACGCACAGATGGTGTGGCCCTCGATCTGGGTGGTGACCTGGTACAGCATGTCGATCTCGGACTTGTGGGCGCGGCCCTCCGCCATGCGGTTGAGCAGTCGCCACATCCAGCCCATGCCCTCGCGGCAGGGTGTGCACTGGCCACAGCTCTCGTGCTTGTAGAAATAAGAGATGCGGGCCATGGCGCGCACGATATCGGTCGACTTGTCCATCACGATGACGGCGGCCGTGCCGAGCGCCGATTTCTTGTCGCGGCAGCCGTCGAAATCCATCAGCAAAGTGTCGGCCTGGTCGGGCCCCGCCGGAACGATCGGCATCGACGACCCGCCCGGAATCACGGCCATCAGATTGTCCCAGCCGCCGCGCACTCCACCGGCATGGCGCTCGATCAGCTCGCGCAGTGGGATCCCCATCGTCTCCTCGACATTGCACGGCCGTTCCACATGGCCGGAGATGCAATAGAGCTTGGTGCCGGTATTATTCGGCCGGCCGATGCCGGCAAACCAGGCGGCGCCGCGCCGCAGAATGTCCGGCACCTGGGCGATGGTCTCGACATTGTTGACGGTGGTCGGGCAGCCATAGAGGCCCATGTTGGCGGGGAACGGCGGTTTGAGCCGCGGCATGCCCTTCTTGCCCTCGAGGCTTTCGAGCAACGCTGTTTCCTCGCCGCAGATGTAGGCGCCGGCGCCGTGGTTGAGCACCAGGTCGAAATCGAAGCCGTGGATGTTGTTCTTGCCTATCAGCTTGGCCTCATACGCCTGATCGATCGCAGCCTGCAGGTTCTCGCGCTCGCGCACGAATTCGCCGCGGATATAGATGTAGCCGGTATTGGCCGCCATGGCGGCGCCGGCGATCAGGCAGCCCTCGACCAGGAGATGCGGATCGTGCCGCATGATCTCGCGGTCCTTGCAGGTGCCGGGCTCGGATTCGTCCGCGTTGACTACGAGATAATGCGGCCGGTCGCCGACTTGCTTCGGCATGAACGACCATTTCAAGCCGGTCGCAAAGCCCGCGCCGCCGCGCCCACGTTGGCCTGATGCCTTCACCTCGTTGACGAGCCCATCGCGCCCCTTCTCCAGGATCGCCTTGGTGCCGTCCCAGGCGCCGCGCGCGCGTGCGCCGGCGAGGCCCCAGTCGCTCTGGCCATAGAGGTTGCGGAAGATACGGTCCTTGTCGTCGAGCATTGCCTATCAGCCCTTTGAAAGGGTGGTCAGCGTGGTCGGCCCGCCGATCGGCGCCGAGAGCTGGCGGTCATTCTGCGGGCCGGTTTTTGGGGTGCGGCCGGCCGCGAGCTCGTCGAGAACCTTCTCGAAGCTCGCGGGCGTCAAGTCCTCATAGTAGTCGTAGTTGATCTGCGCCATCGGCGCGTTCACGCACGCGCCGAGGCACTCGACCTCGATCCAGGAGAATTTTCCATCGGCCGTGACATGAAGCTGCTCGCCGATGCGGTCGTGACAGATTTTTTTGAGCGCATCGGAGCCACGCAGCATGCACGGCGTCGTACCGCAGAGCTGTACGTGGAATTTCCCGACCGGCGCGAGATTGAACATGGTGTAGAAGGTCGCGACTTCGAGCACGCGAATTCGCGCCATGCCGAGCAGCTCGGCCACATGCTCCATCGCCTTCTGCGGCAGCCAGCCGCCCGACTGCTCCTGGGCACGCCACAAGAGCGAGATCACCGCCGAGGCCTGGCGGCCTTCGGGATATTTCGCGATTCGCTCCTTGGCCCAAGCCAGATTGTCCGCCGTGAAGGCGAAGCTTGCGGGTTGATCCTCGGCAAGGCGACGGGGGGCCATGGCTATTTCTGCCCTTGCTCACAAAGTTCCAAGCGAGAGTGGTCCAATACCGTCATTGGGCCGACAGTCGTCCTCATCGGTCCACTTCCCCGAATACGATGTCGAGCGAGCCGAGCACGGCCGAAATGTCGGCCAGCATGTGGCCGCGACAGATGAAATCCATGGCCTGCAGATGCGCGAAGCCGGGCGCCCGGATCTTGCATTTGTATGGCTTGTTGGTGCCATCGGCGACCAGATAAACGCCGAATTCGCCCTTCGGGGCCTCGACCGCGGCGTAGACCTCGCCGGCCGGCACATGAAAGCCTTCGGTATACAGCTTGAAGTGATGGATGAGGGCTTCCATCGAGCGCTTCATCTCGGGACGCCGCGGCGGCACGATCTTGTTGTCGGTCACCGTCACGGGGCCCTGCCCTTCGGGCGAGCGCAGGCGATCGATGCATTGCCGCATGATGCGGATGGACTGGCGCATCTCCTCCATGCGGATGCAGTAGCGGTCGTAGCAATCGCCGTTCTTGCCGATCGGAATGTCGAAATCGAGCTCGGCATAGCATTCGTAGGGCTGCGCCTTGCGCAGGTCCCAGGCCGCGCCCGAGCCGCGCACCATCACGCCGGAAAAGCCCCAGGCCCAGGCATCCTTGAGGTTCACCACGCCGATATCGACGTTCCGCTGCTTGAAGATGCGGTTGTCGGTGAGCAGCTCCTCGAGGTCGTCGCAGACCGTGAGGAACGGATCGCAGAACGCCCAGATGTCGTCGATCAGCTTTCCCGGCAGGTCCTGATGCACGCCGCCGACGCGGAAATAGGCCGCATGCATGCGGCTGCCGGAGGCGCGCTCGTAGAACACCATCAGCTTCTCGCGCTCCTCGAAGCCCCACAGCGGCGGCGTGAGCGCGCCGACGTCCATGGCCTGGGTGGTGACGTTGAGGAGATGCGAGAGCAGCCGGCCGATCTCGCAATAGAGCACCCGGATGAGCTGGGCGCGCCGGGGTACCGTTAGGCCGAGGAGCTTCTCGGCCGCCAGGCAGAAGGCGTGCTCCTGGTTCATCGGCGCGACATAGTCGAGCCGGTCGAAATAGGGGATCGCCTGCAGATAGGTCTTCTGCTCGATCAGCTTCTCGGTGCCGCGATGGAGGAGCCCGATATGGGGATCGACGCGCTCCACCACCTCGCCGTCGAGTTCGAGTACGAGCCGAAGAACGCCATGCGCCGCGGGATGCTGCGGCCCGAAATTGATGGTGAACGTGCGCGGCGCGGCTTCGGTCATGGATCGACTCGAAGCGCGAATAGCGAATGGCGAATAGCGAATAGCGAAGAAACCTCGGCCAATGGCACAGGATCCGTCGCTATTCGCAAATCGTTATCCGCCGTTCGTTTTCTTCGCATTAGCGTTTCGTGGCCTTTTGTTGCAGCGAGCGAATGAGCGCCCGGAGCATCTTTCCCATGGCTTCGCATTGGTCCAATGGCGCTTCGGTAAGCGCTCTGTCTGCGATACCGACCCTCTCCGCAAGCGACAAATGTGTCTCCAACTCCTTCAGCGATCCTTGCGCTATGCGGAGATATTGAACGAAGGTCCGCGTATTCTCCCGGCCGTGCCCCTCCGCGATATTGGCCGGGACGGACGCTGCAGCTCGCCTTATCTGCGAAGTCAATCCAAACGTTTCCTCTCGCGGGAAGCCCCGGGTTAGCCGGTAGCACGCCTCGGCCAATGCCATTGAGTCCTGCCACACCCGCAAATCGCGGTAGGAATTGATCGCCGTGTCGCTCAACGCACATCCCTATTCGCCATTCCCTATTCGCTATTCGCCTACTTCGCCTTCTCGTCGCCCGGCAGCACGTAATTCGGCCCTTCCCAAGGCGACAGGAAATCGAAAGTGCGGAATTCCTGCGCCAGGCGGACTGGCTCGTAGACAACCCGCTTCTGCTCGTCGTCGTAGCGCACCTCGACAAAGCCGGTGAGCGGAAAATCCTTGCGCAGCGGATGGCCCTCGAATCCGTAATCGGTCAGCAGCCGTCGCATGTCGGGATGGCCGGTGAACGGCACGCCGTAGAGATCATAGACCTCGCGCTCGAACCAGTCGGCGCCCGGAAACACGTCGATGATCGAGGGCACGGCCGCGGTCTCGCCGACCTCGATCTTCACGCGGATGCGCCGATTGTGGGTGGGCGAAAGGAAATGATAGACCACGTCGAAACGCTGCTCGCGGCTCGGCCAATCCACGGCCGTGATATCGATGATGCTGAAGTAGTGGCAGCGCTCGTCGTCGCGTAGCGCCCTGACCGCCGCCACGATGTCGCCCGGCGGGACCGTGATGGTCAGCTCGCCGTGCGCGACGGAATGAGCCTTGAGCGCGCCCTTGAGCGCGTCGGCGACCGTTTCGGCGTGTTGATGAAGAGCTTCGTCCATGGCCGGTGCGGCGCGCCTAGCGTTCGATCGTTCCGATGCGGCGAATCTTCTTCTGCAGCAGCAGCACGCCGTAGAGCAATGCTTCGGCGGTCGGCGGACAGCCGGGGACGTAGATGTCCACCGGTACGATGCGGTCGCAGCCGCGTACGACCGAATAGGAATAGTGGTAGTAGCCCCCCCCATTGGCGCAGGAGCCCATGGAGATGACGTAGCGCGGCTCCGGCATCTGGTCGTAGACCTTGCGTAGTGCCGGCGCCATCTTGTTGGTGAGCGTGCCGGCGACGATCATCACGTCGGATTGCCGCGGCGAGGCGCGCGGCGCGAAACCGAAGCGCTCGGCGTCATAGCGCGGCATCGACATCTGCATCATCTCGACCGCGCAGCAGGCCAACCCGAAGGTCATCCACATCAGCGAGCCGGTGCGCGCCCATACGATGAGGTCTTCGGTCGAGGTAACCAGGAAACCCTTGTCGCTGAGCTCGTCATTGAGGCCAGTAAAGAAGGCGTCGTCCGCCCCGGCCCGCTTGCCGGTTTGCGGGTCGATGAGGCCGGCGCTCGCCGGTGTCGGTGTGGCCGCGCGCCCGCCTAGTCCCATTCGAGCGCTCCCTTCCGCCATTCATAGATGAATCCGACCGTCAGGACGCCCAGAAACACCATCATCGACCAAAAGCCGTAAAGGCCCAGGTGGCCGAAGACGACCGCCCACGGGAACAGAAAGCTCACCTCGAGATCGAAGATGATGAACAGGATGGCGACCAGGTAGAAGCGTACGTCGAATTTCATGCGGGCGTCGTCGAAAGCATTGAAGCCGCACTCATAGGCCGACAGCTTTTCGGGATCGGGGTGCTTATATGCAACCAGGAAGGGCGCCAGAAGTAGGACCATCGCCAGGCCGAGCGCGACCGCGATGAAAACCACGAGGGGAAGGTAACCCAGCAGAAGCTCGTTCACTGCGATCCTCGGCTTCCTGGAATTTCCGTCCGCGCGTCGGATTCCCGGTGCTGGAACTCTCCCGACCGAGACCGGTTGCCGGACAGGGCGCGCGTGCCCGGCGAATGTCCTCGTCACAATGGACTCGTACAAGCACGGGATGTCCGAGGCTTAGCGCAGTGCACAACGGGTGGCAAGACAGCGCCTACTTATATCTAGGGACACGAAATCGCTCCTTGCCGCAGTCCACAACCCACGCGGCAGCACGCCGCAAGCCGTAGACATCACGGACGCTTGTGGCGAAACAAAATCTGGGCTCTAAATGGGCTGAAGGCCGTCCCTCCGGGGGCGGCATCTGGGTGGCTAAAGACAATTACGGATGGTGCGGAGCGGCAACACGGCGCGCTCCGTTAGTGGGCGCATGTGGTCCGCATTGCCGCTCGCTTGCGCCAACGAGCTTGTGCAAGCGCGTTAGTGCAGGCGGGTCGATACGGACAAGCGAGACCAAGCGGAAAATGAGTTCCGAGGTGAGTTCTTGCGCCCACTTCCCACGAAAGACTCCAGTGAGGGACGGTCATGGAAGTGGATATGCTTCATGCGGCAGGTAGCGCCCTGCTGATTATTCTCGATTGGCATCGGCTGATCTTCCTGTTTGCCGGCGTCTGCATGGGCCTTTCTCTGGGCCTGCTGCCGGGTATCGGCGGCGTCGCCGGGACGGCGCTGCTGCTGCCCTTCACCTACAACATGGATGCCCATGCGGCCTTCGGCATGTTGCTGGGCTTGGGCTCGACCACCACGACCGCCGATCCGATCTCGGCGATTCTGTTCGGCGCGCCCGGCCATGCGGCCTCGGCGGCGACGACGCTGGACGGTTACCCGATGACGCGGCGCGGCGAGGCCGGCCGGGCCCTCGGCGCGTCCTACATGTCGGCCCTGATCGGCGGACTGTTCGGCGCCGCCCTGATGGCGGTTGCACTCCCGATCCTGCGACCGATCATTCTCTATATCGGGTCGCCCGAACTGCTCTCGGTCGCGGTATTCGGCATTTCCATGGTTTCGGTGCTGTCCGGCAGCGCACCACTGCGTGGGCTGACCGCGGCCTGTTTCGGCATGATGCTGGCCATGATCGGCACCGACCCGCAGTCGGGCACGCTGCGTTGGACCCTGGATACACTTTATTTATGGGACGGCATGCCGCTGGTGCCTTTCACGCTCGGCATCTTCGCGCTGCCCGAGCTGTGCGATCTCGCCATCTCGCGAATGGCGGTGGTGGGTGAAGGGCAGTTGGTCGACACCAAGACCGGCATGCTGCTCGGGGTCAAGGACTGCATGCGGCACTGGTTCCTGATCCTGCGCTGTTCGTGGATCGGTTCGGCCATGGGCGCCATTCCGGGCATCGGGGCCTCAGTCATCGATTGGATTTCCTATGGTCATGCGCTCAAGACCGAGGCGGGAGCCGCACAGACCTTCGGCAAGGGCGACGTGCGGGGCGTGATCGCCGCCGAAAGCGCCACCAATTCCCGCGAAGGCGGAGCGCTGGTGCCCACCGTCGCCTTCGGGGTTCCCAGCAGTGCCGGCATGGCGATCCTGCTCGGCGCATTCCTGATTCATGGCCTGGTCCCCGGACCGGACATGCTCACCAAGCATCTCGACATCACCTACTCGATGGTGTGGAGCATCGCGATCGCAAACATTCTGGGCTCCGGGCTTTGCTTCCTGTTCAGCGGCCAGCTCGCGAAGCTGGCGACGCTGCGCTACACGCTGATCATGCCGTGCGTCTTGAGCCTGATTTACATCGGCGCATTCGAGGCCTCGCGAAACTGGGGCGACCTCTACGCCCTCTTGTTCTTCGGCATGCTCGGCTGGGCCATGAAGCATTTCAAATGGCCACGGCCGCCGCTTGTGCTGGGGTTCATTCTGGGCGGCATCCTCGAGCGCTATATGTTCATCTCGATCGAGCGCTACGGCATTTCCTGGATGCTGCATCCGGTCGTCATGGTCATGTTCACAATGGCGGGCTTGAGCTTGATAGGGCCGCTGCTGCAGGACATTCGCGCCCATCACGGCGTCAAGGCGATGCTCACGGATTTCGGTCGTCCGCGCATCACCATGGACAATCTTTTCCCGGCCGCCTTGCTGAGCCTGTTTGCGGTCATGCTCTACCAGTCCATCAGTTGGAGCTTCGAGGCGCGGATCATCCCCAGCATCGTCGGCACCGGCGCGGTCCTGTTCGGTGGCTTGAGCCTGGCGAACGACATGTTCAGGCGCGCGCCCGGCGAGGGCGGTCTTGCCGACAAGGCCAAGGCGGTCATATCGGAAAAAATCCACATGGACATCGCGTCCAAGACCGCCCATCTGCCCGGCGACGTCATCCTGTTCCGCGGCTTCATCTTCTTCGGCTGGATGGTGGGATTTCTCGGCAGCATGTCCGTGATCGGGCTGATCCCGACGGTGCCGGTCTTCATCATCGCCTATATGCGGCTGGAAGGCGGCGAGAAGTATCGCCACGCCTTGATCATGGCGGTGATCATGCTGACGCTGATCTACATCGTGTTCGACCAGCTTCTTGCCATCCCGTGGCCGCCGACGCTGCTCGGCGACTGGTTCCCGGTCCTCAAGGCGATACCGAGCGTTTGATCTCCTTCCCGCCGACGGCGACCGCGTTGCCGGCGGCGGCGTCGTGATTACGCTCGATTGCAATGCGTCGACGGTTGAGTGCCGCCGTATCTTTTGGCCCGCGGCCGATCTTGCCGAGCGGCTTTCAAGCTGGCATGATCTGTTGGAGTGCTCGCGAACCAGTCGACTCGCGTACCCGTAGACTCGAACAGTCGAATTGAGCGCAGAGATCGGATGCTTCGAATTCTGGCCAGCCGTGCAGGACGCCGCGTCGCGGGCATTGTCGCGCTGGTCTACTTTGCGGGCATTGTGGCGCCTTCGATTGCGCTGGCCTGCGCGAATGGTGCCGTTTCGGCCTATTGCTTTGATGAGATCGTCGCGCAGGTTTCGGCTCTGCAGGCACCGGTTCACGTCCATGTGCACAGCGATGGAACCGTTCATCGCCACCTCGATAAGACGCCGGGCGCAGCCGACCAGGACAAGAGCCGACCGGCCGAAGGCGGGACCAGCGGTCTGCCTCACTCCCAAGGCCACTCTCACGACGGGAATTGCTGCGGCTTGTTCGGGTTCACCGCTGTGCTGCCAGCACTGCTCGGCGCCATCGACGAACCGGCCGCCTACCATATCCAGCAACCGATCCTGACCAATTGCTTGGTTGGTTGCGGCCCAGAACGCATCAATCGCCCCCCCATCCTCTCGCTGTCGATGTAACGCCATCGCGGCTCTCGCCGCTGGCTGACGTCGTCAACGAGGAACGGATTCATGCTCGTACATATGCGTGCGGCCACTGCTGCCATGGCGCGGCAGCCGGCCACTTTGGGGCGCGTGCTCGCGCTGGCGATGCTGGCGAGCCTGGCGAGCGCCTGCACCACCGCACCCTCCGGGCTCGCAGGGGCTGATCCATCCGACGCCTCCGCGCGCGTTGCGGCGCTCAAGTACCGCTCGACCCTTGGTCCCTTTGCCAGCCAGCGGCCGGTCGAGCCCGCTCCGCCGGCGCAACAGAATCAACCCAAACCGTGATGTGAACGCATGCGGCGTAAGCGCAACCTGAAGGTCCACTCGGCTGGCTCCGGCGGCGCGCGCCCGCTCGGCATGGTGGTCGCATTGATCGCCGGCTTTGTGGTCTCCGCCTGCAAGACGCTTTCGCCCGACGCCGGCATGGATGCGGTCGCCGACATCGCGGGTGAGGCGGGTGACGTGCTGGCGATCCGCACGCCCGAGCAGGCGGCCGCGGCGCGCGCCAGGATCGAGCAGTTGCTGCGCCGCCCGCTGACGGCGCGCGCGGCCGTGCAAATCGCGCTTCTGAACAATCGCGGCTTGCAGGCCGCATATAACGAGCTCGGCATTGCCGAGGCCGCCATGGTGGAAGCGAGCCTTCCGCCTAGCCCGACGATCTCGCTGCAGCGGATATCCGGTGGGGTCGAGATCGAGATCGAGCGCCGAATCGTCGGCGACATCCTGGCGCTTGCAACGCTGCCGGCGCGCACGGAAATCGCCGGCGAACGCTTTCGCCAGGCGCAACTTCGTGCCGCGGCCGCGACCTTGCGGGTCGCGGCCGAGACCCGCCGCGCCTATTACCGATCGATTGCTGCGGTCGAGATGGCCGGATTCCTGGATCAGGCCGTCGCCACCGCCGAGACCGCGAGCGAGCTTGCCAAGCGGCTCGGTGAAAGCGGCGCCATGAACAAGCTCGATCAGGCGCGCGCGCAAGTGTTCCACGCGGAGATCACCGCGCAACTGGCGAAGGCCCGGCAGCAGGTTGTGGGCGAGCGCGAGCGCCTGGTCCGCGCGATGGGACTTTGGGGCAGCGACCTCGCCTTCAAGATTCCGGGCGTCCTGCCGCCGCTTCCGAGCCGGCCGCGCAGCGCGCCGTCGGTCGAAACGCAGGCGGTGGCGCGCCGCATCGACTTGCAGATCGGTCGCATCGAGCTCGACGCGCTCGCCAAGTCCTTCGGACTGACCCAGGCGACGCGCTTTCTCAATCTTCTGGAGCTTTCGGCGGTCGGCAAAACCACGATCAACCGGCCGACCGGAGAGCGTATCACGGACCGCGGCTTCGAGGCGCAGCTGCAGATTCCCCTGTTCGACTTCGGCGAAACGCGGGTGCGCGAGGCCGAGCAGACTTACATGCATGCGGTCAATCGGCTCGCCGAGATGGCGGTCAATGCGCGTTCGCAGGCGCGCGAAGCCTACCAAACCTATCGTTCCAGCTACGACATCGCGGCGCACTATCGCAACGAGGTGCTGCCGCTGCGCAAGATCATCTCCGAGGAAATGCTGCTGCGCTACAACGCAATGATGATCGACGTATTCGGGCTGCTCACCGAAGCGCGTCAGCGCGTCCTATCAACCACGAGCGGCGTCGAGGCCGAACGGGATTTCTGGCTTGCCACCGTCGATCTCGACGCCGCGATTCTCGGTGGCGGAATGAGCGCGGCGCGCGGCGAAGCATCGACCATGTCGAGCGCGCCGGACGGCGCCGACGGCAATTGAGGAGGTGCACGCATGTATTCGCGCAGAGGCTTCCTGGGTTCAGCGGCCGTGTTGGCGGGCGCCGGCGCCCTCGTCGGCCCCAGCCGGGCAGCCGGCATTCCGGAGGCGGCGGTCGCGATATCGCCGGCCACTCAACCGCCGCTTCCGGCCCAAAACGGTCAGAATTACCAGCCGGTCGTGACACTTAACGGCTGGACCCTGCCGTGGCGCATGAACGGCGAGTGGAAAGAATTTCACCTCGTCGCCGAGCCGGTTCTGCGCGAATTGGCGCCCGGCATGCAGGCGCGGCTGTGGGGTTACAACGGCCAGTCGCCGGGTCCGACCATCGAAGCGGTCGAGGGCGACAAGGTTCGCATCTTCGTCACCAACAAGCTTGCCGAGCACACCACCGTGCATTGGCACGGCATGCCGGTGCCCAACGGCATGGATGGCGTCGGCGGACTGACGCAGCCCCACATCGAGCCTGGCAAGACCTTCGTCTACGAGTTCCTGCTCAAGCGCAGCGGCACCTTCATGTACCACCCGCACGCCGACGAGATGGTGCAGATGGCGATGGGCATGATGGGGATCTTCATCGTTCATCCGCGCGATCCGCAACTTCACCGCGTCGATCGCGACTTCGTCTTCATCATGAGCTCCTTTGATATCGATCCGGGCAGCTCGCTGCCCAAAGTGATGACCATGACGGACTTCGATCTGTGGGCGTGGAACACCCGGGTCTTTCCCGGGATCGATCCGCTGGCGGTGCGGCGCGGCGACCGCGTCCGCGTGCGCGTCGGAAATCTCACGATGACCAATCATCCGATCCACCTGCACGGTCACGAGTTCGAGGTGACGTGTACCGACGGCGGTTGGGTGCCGCCGAGCGCGCGTCTGCCCGAAGTGACCACGGATGTTCCGGTCGGCGCCATGCGGGCCTTCGAATTCGTGGCGGACGAGCCCGGCGATTGGGCCATCCACTGCCACAAGTCGCACCACACCATGAACGCCATGGGGCACGAGGTGAAAACCTTGATCGGCGCCCGCGCCAACGATCTGCGCAAGTCGATCACCAAGTCGGTGCCTGATTACATGGGCATGGGCAGCAACGGCATGGCCGAGATGGGGCGCATGCAGATGCCGCTCCCCGACAACACCCTGCCGATGATGACGGGCTTCGGCCAATACGGGCCGCTCGAGATGGGCGGAATGTTCTCGGTCGTGAAGGTGCGCGAGGACTTGGCGGCGGGCGACTACCGCGACCCGGGCCCCTACCGGCACCCGCCCGGCACCGTCGCACATGAGTACAAGGGGCCAGTCGAAGAACCCGCACGACGTTCCGAGACATCTCCGGCGAGCCCAACGGCTATCGAGGTCACGGTCGTGAAACCCGGCGGCAAGGCTGCAGGCAAGACCACATCCATGTCGAACCACTGAAGAAAGGAGAAGCCATGAACAGACTAGTGATTTTGATTTCGACATTCGCGCTTTGCGCCTGGGTGCAAGCCGCGGCCGCGCAATCGACATTGATCGACGGGCAGGTCACCAAGGTCGACACATCGGCCGGCAGCATCACGATCAAACACGGACCGATCAAGAAACTGGAGATGGACCAGGGCATGACCATGGTTTTTCACGCCCAAGATCCGGAGATGCTCAAGGCCGTGAAAGCCGGCGACAAGATCAAGTTCGACGCCGAAAGCGTCAATGGTCAGCTCACGCTGACGAGAATCGAAAAGGGGAAGTGACCCTTCGCTTGAGCACGGGCGTGCTCGGACGCCAAGTCATCCACACACACGCGACTTCAAACCAACGGGAGAAGACCTCATGTCAAGCTATCGTCCAGCCTTCGTGCTCGCCGTCTCTGTCGCCCTCGCGCTTTCTGGCGCAAGTGCGGCGTTCGCCCATGCCCAGCTCAAGACCGCGACGCCGGCGGCCGGCGGCGCCGTGCCGATGCCGCCAAGCGAAGTGACGCTCAATTTCAGCGAGAAGCTCGAACCCTCGTTCAGCACCGTGATCGTCCGCGACGCCGGCGGAAAGAGGATGAACAAGGCTGACTCGCAGTTGGACAAGACGGATCGGACGATCATGCGGGTCGGGCTCGAGCCGCTGACGCCCGGCATCTACATCGTCGAGTGGAAGGCACTGACGGCCGACACCCACAAGACCGAAGGCGCGTTCGTGTTTCGCGTGGGCGAATAACCGGCACAAAAAGAGCGCGCGTCGGTCGGGGGAGGACGGCTTGGACGATCCGTTGATTTGGGTGCGCGCCATTCATTTTGGCGCCACCATGATGGTGACCGGAAGCGTGTTCTTTCTCGCCTTCATCGCCGAGCCGGCGTTTCGGGGCGCCGGCGACGTGCCCGTCGCCGCGCGCATTCGTGCGCGGTTGGCCGCGATGGCCTGGATCAGCCTGGCCGTCACCGTCCTCTCGGGCGCGGCTTGGCTGGTCGAACTGTCGGTCCACATGAGCGAGCTGTCGCGGACGCAGGTGCTCGCGCAGGGCGTCGTGTGGACCGTGCTGTCGGAAACAGACTTCGGCTATGACTGGATGCTGCGTTTCGCCCTCGCCGTCCTCCTCGCCGTCCTTCTGGCGCGGCCTCGCATGCGCGCGGCCGCGGTCGGGGTTTCCGTCGGCCTGGTCGGGACATTGGCTTGGGCGGGCCACGCCGGCGCGGGCTCGGGCATCGAAGGCGCCGTCCATCTCACGGCCGATGTCCTGCATCTGGTCGCCGCCGCTGCGTGGTTTGGAGCATTGCTACCGCTGGCATTGCTCCTGCACGCGACGCGTCGCGACCCTGCGGAGAGCTCGGTCGCGATCGCGCGCGCTGCGGTATTGCGATTTTCACCGCTCGGCGTTGCCGGCGTCGGCACCCTGGTGGCGACTGGCGCGGTCAACACGTGGGTCCTGGCGGGCAGCGTGCCGGCGCTGGTCGGGACCGACTACGGACATCTGCTGGTGATGAAGGTCGCGCTCTTTCTCGTCATGCTGCTGTTGGGTGCGTGCAATCGGCTTTGGTTTACGCCGCGCGCCGCGCATGCGCAAAACGCAGCCGCCGCGGCGGCCGCGTTGCGGCAGATCGGACGCAACAGCCTGATCGAGGCCGGACTGGGAACCATCATCATCGTCATCGTCGGCCTGCTCGGCACGATGCCGCCAAGCCTGCAGGACCTGGCGATCGATTGAGATGGCGCACCACCGCGTGCAAGCGCTGCCCCGCTGGGCCCGGGACCAATATGGTCTCGTCACACCTTCGCGGACTCGCGCAGCGTTTCCGGCTGCGGTGCGACAAATCCGCTACACCGACGCGTGCAAGCCGGGGGCATCGACGTTATCGACTTGAATGTCGACCGTGTTTGATATTACGCTTGCCGCCATGGACAACCCGCGAAGTCAATTCGGCTGCGGATGGGCACGCGTCTGGCGACGGCTGGTCAGCGTTGTCGTAATTTATGCTGTCGTGCTTCAAAGCGCTTTTCTTGGTTTTGCGGGTATTGCGGCAAGCGCATCGACCGATGAGGGTTTGCCCGCTTTTGAACTGTGCCTGAACGGTCACCAAGACGGCCCGTTCTCGCCGGCGGACCTGCCCGGGCATCACGGCAATACCCATTGCATACTCTGTTTTGCCGGGACGCATTGCGCCCCGGGACCGCCGGCGCAATTTTCTTTCCAGCGATTCAACCTTGAAATTGCGCATGCGTGGTGGCCGCCCGACAGCTGGCGCCTGTCAGATCTCTATGAATATTCAAGCGCCCAACCCCGAGCTCCCCCGCTCGGCGCGTGATGCAAGGCGGCCGCATGGCCGCACACTGCATTTCATGCCTCGATAAAATGGGGGACTTGCCATGTCCAGATTCATGCTGCGCTCGCTTGCGCTCGCGCTCCTCATCGCGTCTGCGCCCGTTTCTGCTGCCTTCGCCCACTGCTTCGTCGGCGGTCGGTTCTTCCCTGCAATGCTCGCGACCGACGATCCCTGTGTCGCCGACGAAATGTCGCTCCCGACCGTGCAATACAACAGCGCCAACCCCTCGGGGAGAGAGCACGACGCCGGGATAGATTTTGCCAAACGCATCACCGACAACTTCGGGATCGTTGTTTCCTCAACCTGGACCAGAGTTGGCCCGCCAGCCGACGATGGAACCAACGGCCCGCTTGCCTACGGCTTTCAGAATCTGGTCACCACGGCCCAGTTCCAGCTCCTGAAGGACGCGCAGCACGAGTTGGCCCTGCTGGCGGGCGTCATCTTCAATTGGGGCGGCAGCGGCGCCGCCGGAGTGGGCGCTGCTCCGTGGAGCACGATCACCCCCACCGTCTATTTCGGCAAAGGTTTCGGAGACCTGCCCGACGGCGCCGGCTTCCTGCGGGCGTTCGCGGTGACCGGACAGGTCGGCTACGAGATACCGACAACCTCGCTCGACCTGGTCTCGGGCAGCCCGGTGCCGCAAAATCTGCTGTGGGGCACCTCGTTGCAATTCAGCATGCCCTATCTGAAATCGAGCGTCGTCGATCTCGGACTGCCCGACTTCATCAATCATCTCATCCCGATCGTGGAAGCGCAATTCACGGCGCCCGTTGCAAATAATTTCGGCAACGACTTCGTCATCACCGGAACGGTCAATCCGGGAGTGATCTGGGTCGGGTCCTACTTCCAGGTCGGGGTCGAGGCCGTTATTCCGATCAATCGCTCAAGTGGCACCAGCATCGGTGCCGTGGCGCAGCTGCATCTCTATCTCGACGACATTTTTCCGACCAGCATCGGGCAGCCACTGTTCGGGTCAAGCACGCCCACGAAATCCATGGTCATGAGGTGAAAACCATGCGCAACATCATCGTTACGAGCATGCTCGCATTGCTGCCGTTTGGTGCGACCGATGCCCGCGCCCACGCGTTCCTCGATCACGCCGAACCGCGCGTTGGAAGCACGGTGCAAACCGCGCCCCGAGAACTATCGCTTTCCTTCACGCAAGACCTGGAGCCGGCGTTCAGCGGCGCGGAGGTCCGGGATGCCAACGGCACGAGGGTCGATCAGGGCAAAGCCAAGATCAGCGGGAGCAGCATACACCTGGGCCTAAAGCCCTTATCGCCGGGAACCTACAGGGTCCAATGGCATGCGCTGTCGGTGGATACGCACACGACCGAGGGGAGCTTCAGCTTTCAGGTCGGGCATTGAGGAACAAGCAAGGCGACGATCAACCGCGAAGGAGAAGCCAATGAAGTGCATATCTTTTGTTTTCGCCGCCCTAGTGGTGCTCTCCCCCATCCAGGCGTTCGCGCAGAATTTCAAGGTAGGTACCATCGAGGTAGACCGACCATGGATGCGGGCTGCGCCAAAGGGGGCTGACTCAACATCGGGGTATTTCCGAATTACCAATTCAGGAGCGACGGCCGATCGGCTCACCGGAGTCTCGACGGCTTTGGCATCGGGTGTCCAAATCCATGAGATGAGCATGACCGGCGGCGTTATGAGGATGCGGCCTCTGCCGAACGGTTTGGAGATCAAGCCCGGAGAAACTGTCGAGCTCAAGCCCAGCTCATTCCATGCAATGTTTGTCGGCTTGAAGCAGCCGCTCAAGCAAGGCGATCACGTCAAGGGAACGCTTACGTTCGAGAAAGCGGGCGCTCTCGAAGTCGAGTTCAGCGTAGAAGGCATCGGTGCACAGCAGCCCGCGAATACCGGGACGGGCCGCATGCAGATGAGTCCTGGGATGCAGATGCATTGATGGCTTCAACTGGTTGCGCCAAAAGCCTAGATCTTGGCTGGGCACTCAACGCAAAGTGGAGCATGGCTTGATCGATCCGTTGATAACGATGCGGGTCGTTCACTTTGCTTCAACCGTGATGGTCGCGGGCGCGACGCTATTTGTTTGTTTCATCGCAGAACCCGCGTTCCAGGCGGTCGGGGAGCCTCCATGGCGAGTGGTTCGGCCGTTTCGTGGGCGCCTATTCGGATTATTATCGGCCAGTCTTGTTTTGGCGGTGGTTTCGGGCGCCGGATGGCTGCTGCTGTTGGCCGCCAAAATTGGTAACCAGTCGCTAAGCGAGGCAATCACCGAGGGTACTGCATGGGTTCTCCTGACCCAAACGCGATTTGGACTTGATTGGCAGTTACGCTTGCTGCTGGCGGTTTTGCTCGCGGGATCCTTGCTGCTCGAGCGTCGGACGCCCTCGCGTTGGCTCGACCTTTTTGCCGCATTGGCAGGGAGCATCTTTATCGCGGCACTCGCCTGGGCGGGGCATGGTGCGGCAACCTCCGGAATCGCCGGCGACGTCCACCTCGGTGCAGATATTTTTCACCTCATTGCAGCGGGCGCGTGGCTTGGCGGTCTCATTCCGTTCGTGCTGCTGGTCAGGTTGCTGCGACATTCCGATGAGCCCGGGTGGGCGACGATCGCTTGCGCTGTCGTCAGTCGCTTTTCCAATCTCGGTATCATTGCTGTTGGAACCCTCCTCGTAAGCGGGACGATCAATGCCTGGTTTTTGGTGGGTGGACCGGTGAATTGGACCGGTACCGGCTATGGGCGGTTGCTGCAGTTGAAGATCGCACTGTTCGTCGGGATGATTTGCCTCGCCGCCGTGAACAGGCAATATCTCATGCCGCATCTTTCGGCCGACATCTCAGGATATGACCCGGAACGCCGCACGCGAACTGCGCGAAAAATGGAACGCAACGCGATGTTGGAAGTTACTCTCGGGCTTGCAGTCGTCGTCGTCGTGGCGATGCTCGGAATCACTCAGCCCGCCACGGAGGCGCATGTGCACGTCCATTGACGAGGCGACGATCAACGCGGCGGGGGCGTCGCGAAGCCGGCTCTAAGTAAAGCGTGCCGTAGGCGTTGCTGGCTCCGGTGTTGCAGTGTCCGGCGCAAATCGTCAGTCTTCGTCCTGGGCGTATGGCGTTGGACCGCGCGGCGCGGTTGACGCGTCCACGCAAATCAGATTATTCGTGAAATTGAAACTGAGGAGTTGTGCCGGCCGGGAAACCGCGCCGGGTTTTTGATTCTCCGCTTGTCGTCGCCGCGAAAGTAGAGCCCTGCACGCCACGTCCTCTCGATCGGCCGAGGCGTGTGGGTCCCGGCTCCATAAGCGCGTTTCCGCGCGTCTTCGACGCGTTATGGGCCGGGACGACAGAACGTATGTGCTGCGCCGGCTGCATGGCTCCCGCCGTCGCCCATAACCACGGTTCTCTGTAACGCGCCCTGTATTATCAGAGGGCGCGCGTTCTTACGGTCCACAGGTAGGCCAGAGCGACGGAAATCTCATGCATTTCTGAATGGGTCATGCCGCGGCCGGATTGGGCCCCTTTCGATCTATTACTCGATCACGATACCGCTAAATGCAGCATTTATGGATCAGGTGCGTCTCATCGGACTGCGCCGGCGGCATGGCTCGGCGGCGTCACGGTGGGCTGATACCTTCATTTTGGCCAGAACGAATTCGGTTTTCATGAATAGAAACAATGATGGCGCTTCGGAGGTGGGATGGATCGGGGCGCGGCGGGCAAAATTGCCCTGCGCTGCGGTCATGATGCTCTTCGCGAGTTATGCGGAACGGTACACCGCCGGTCCGGGACCGTTCAAGATTCGGAAATGGATTTCGTCGAAGTCAGGGACCTACTGCCCGGCGAAGGGTCAGGGCGCGGCCGGATACTCGCCGCAGGAGCGCACTCGGGGCCCGAGTTTCTCCTCGCATTCCTCGCGCGTGATCGATCCGCGCCCGATGACCTTCGCGAGCAGATAGTCGGCCACGATCTCCACTTCGCGCCGCGGCAAGGCCGTGCTCGGCGGAAATGGCGGAACCTTGTCGCCGAACTCGGCCGCGGTCATGCCGTAGCAGCGCTTGTCCGTATAGGCTTGGTCATCGAAGTGGGGCATCGCGCGGCCCGGAATGCCGCACGAGATGACCATGATCAACGATTCCCGGTTCAATCGGCTCTGCCGCAGGTTGGCGGCTCCGCCGGGCGATTGCCCCTGGCCGGCGCCGTCACCGGCCCAGCCATGACAGTAGGCACAGTCGGCCTTCTCGAGGAAGATGCGCCGACCGCCGGCGAAGTCATCGTCCGCCGCGGCGCTGCCCGGGGCGGCCGCGAGGCCGGCCAGAACTGTGAGCAGGACCGCGTGGTGAAGCGGCCATCGCGCGCGTTGCAGGGCCATCGTGGTCTCGGGCATGCGCCGCCTTCTCGCAGAAGTTTCGGATCAGCCGGCACCACTAGCTGATCCCGCCGTCTACGGCTATCGCATCTTTGCGGGGCAGGATTGCCGCCCGCGATCAATCGATTGCACGATCCGCCTCGGCGGTGATTGCGCGAGTGCGCGATAGCGAAATCCGTACTTCGATACCCCTTCCCTTGCCGAACTGTGTACCACCGCCGCGGGTTTGGGCACGTCCGGCGATGAACCTTTTGGCTCCCAACTTCGACTAATCGGCGGAACCATGCAGTGTTGCCAGTCTCCACCCGTGCGGAGAAGGCTGGCGTCGGAGGAGTATGACCCGATGCCCAGTTCTCGCTCGGACTGGCCTGCTGCGCCGGGCTTTCATCCCGAATTCGGCCTCTTTTGCCCCTCTCCCCGCAGACGTCGTGTATTGCGCCTCGTCGCGCTCTCCGCCGTGACCGCGGTGGCGATCGGCGCCACCATCGGGCTCGCGGGCGCGCATCGGCCCGATCTCGAGGGGCTGGCCGCTACGGCCCAGCCGATCGCACCGCCGGCGGTGGTGGTGTCCGCAACCGGCCTCGAGGCGCGCCGCCTGCGCGGATCCTGCAAGCCCGATGGCGCCCTCGATCTGGCGGCGCTCTTTTTCAATTCGGCCTGCGGGTGGAGCAAGCTTCATGCCCGGCACGGCGGCCGGGCAGCCAATCGAGTCGCAACCGTCATCATCGGCCGCACGGACGTGGCGTCGACCGCGGCCACAACGCCAGCGCCGCTCGCCGCGACCGCGCCCTCGCATGGCGATGGTGCGAGCGCGGAGAAATCCGCGGCTTTGACGATGGCCGCCGTCGAGCGGACAGCGCCGCCAAAGACGCCGAAGCTCAAGGCAAGCGCTTCAATTACCGCACAAGCGCGCGAGCTCACCCGGCAGAATTCCGCGGGTGATGCCGCCATGGCCTATGCGGCCACGCCGAAATTTCGGCGCGACTCGTTCATCCCCTACGGCGACACCTTTCGCTTCAACGCGCCGCAATCGGGCTTTGACGCCCGATTTGGCGGAATTCGGTGAGGTGCCGCTCCGAATGTCCGCCGCGGCCGGTTTGTTTTCAGCTGTTGAGCTCTAAATAAGGGAGAAACGCGATGAGATTTGGGTGGAGCTTGCTGGCGTTAGGTGCGGCGCTCTTCGCCACGGAGGCATCGGCGCAAGGAATAAATCTCACGGGTCCTTATCGATGTGTGGCCTTGTGCCGGGACGGGCTCGTGGGCCAGCCGGCCTTCGTGACGCAGAACGGCTGGAACCTCAACCTGTTGAACGAAGCCGGCGAGCCGTCGCGGGCCTGGATCGACTGGTCGGGTCACATTTGGGCCGAGGGTTGGAACCAGGGCGCGATCTTCTCGCCTGACGGCATGGTCATCCAGTTCGATCGCGGGACCATCTGGCAGCGCGACGTCGCAACACCGATTTCGATCGTGCCGCCGCTCAGGCCGCGCCGATAGACTCCCGCACCAATGAAAAAAAGCGCGGCCCCGGTCCGGGGCCGCGCCGGCGTTTTAGCGGCGCCTGATCGCGGCGGATATCAGTCGAGCGGTTCGACCTTCACGATCGACGCCCCGTGATTGTTGCCGACCCAGAGCGTGCCGGGACTCTTGGAGTCGTCGATGTGGACGCGCCGGATATTGGTCGAGTGCGGCAGCGGATATTCCGTGTACTGCCCGCTCTTGATGTCGAGCCGCGCCACGCGATCGGTCAGCATGGAACCGGTCCAGGCCTCGCCGTTGCGGCCGGCCTCCGCGTCATAAGGCGCGCTCCACGCCGTCGGCACCTTCCATTCCGAGATCTTCTCGGTCTTGGGATCGAACATGCCGATGGCATTGCCGTTGTATTCGGCGAACCACAACCGGCCTTCGGCATCCACGCGCCCGCGCCGCGGACGCGAGTTCGGGGTCGGCGTCAAATAGACGGTCGGCAGCTTGGTCTTGGCATCGACCTTGACGATGTTGCCGGCCGCGAAGTCGAGCAGATAGATGTTGTTGGCCTGATCGGAGTGGAGGCCGTAAGTGCCGATCCGTTTGCCTGAGCGCGGATCCTTGAAGGAGCCGAGATCCTCGAACTTGTTATCTGTGAGATCGAGCCGATAGATGTTGCCGCCATCCGAATTCTTGATCCACACCTTGTTGTCGACCGGGGTGCCCGTGAGCGCGAGGTGGCCGAGCTGGTCCATGTTGGTGTCCCACTCCTTCGGAGTCGACCAGGTCTGGAACTTCTCGGTCTTCTTGTCGAACTTGGCGATGGAGCCCTGATACATCACGCCGACCCAGGGATTGTCGTCCCTGTCGAACTCGAGATTGAGCGTACCGACCGGGAAGCCCTTCTTGGTTTCCGGGATTGGATACTGCGTGACCTTGCCGGTCTTCGCATCCATCTTGCCGAGGAACATCTGGCCGAAGTCGGAGTACCAGACCGTACCTTCGCGATCGAGCGCCACGTCATGGGGTTCGATCAGCGGGTTCGGCAAGTCGTATTCGGTGATGATGACATGAGTGGACTTGCCGGTGAGACGCGGCAAAGTCTTGAGCGGATAGTTCCAGGTGTCATGTTGGCTCAGATTGATGCTGGCGAGATATTCGGCGGCGGACTTGTCGGCGTTGCCAACCGCGCGCAACTGGTCGCCCACCAGCCGCTGCGGCTTCCTCGGCGTGCTGCCGGGATAATAGCCGCCCATGCGCTGGAAGATCTGTGAGAACTCGTCGGCATCATGGGTCGATCTCACGATGCGCTCGATGGTGTGGCAGCTGTTGCAGCCGAGCAGGAACGATTTCTGGGCGTCGGTGCCCGGCATGCTCATCATCCACTCGGCATTGGTGAGCTGCCTGGACAGGTTGTGGGTAGGGTTGAGCTTGAGGTCGGCGGTGGCCGCCTGCCCGGCCGTCACGTCGGCCGCCTTGGGGCCGTCGAGGTCATAGCCGACCGCGCGGGCGCTGAGCGTGTAGTGCCCGGGCTCGAGACGCGTCGCCGGGAAGGTGTACTGGCCCTTGTCATCGGTGACGACGGAGATCGTGATGGTCGAGCCGTCCTTCTTGGCGCTGACCACGACCCCTTCCATAACCGGCTCGGCGGCGGAGCTGACCTTGCCGGCGAGCGCGGCCGCGGACTGGGCAAGTGCCGGAGCCTCGAGGCCGAACTGGAGCAGAATCGCGGCAGTTGCCGCGCTTGAAGCAAGCAATGCGTTTCGCAGTCGCATGGCGTTTCCCTCTGATTGAAGCTTGTTGAATTCGCACGCTTCGCCGGCCAAGCCCGGCAAGTCCGATACTTTCTTGGCGCCAGCGTAGACCTGCCGGCCCGCTGCTTCAAGACGGGTGGAAGGTTAATGGTACTTCGCCACTTTTCCCGGACGCGGTGCGGCGCGCAGCACGCGGCACACGGGCGCTCACGCCCGTCTTCGCGGGCCACGCGGTGCGGTGCACCGCAGATCCGGGATCAGCCGCCTGAGCCCGGAACGGTCCCGGCTCGAGGCCGGGACAAGAGCGATGCGCTTCAGTCCAGCGGCTCCACCTTGACGATCTCGGCCGAATGATTGCCGCCGGCCCAAAATGTCACCGGCGTGGTCGAGTTGTCGACGAAAACGCGACGGACATTGGTGTTGCGGGGCAGCTGATATTCGGTCGTCTGCCCGGTCTTGGGATCGAGCCGTACCACGCGGTCGGTGGACATTCCGGCCGTCCACAGTTCACCGTTCCGGTCCGGGATCACGTCGTACGGATAGGTGAACGGCGTCGGCAGCGCCCATTCGGTGAACTTCTCGGTCCTGGTGTCGAGCATCGCGAGCTTGTTGGCGCGATATTCGGTGAACCACAGCCGGTCCTGCTGGTCCATGTAGCCACGGCGCGGATTCGAGTTGGGGGTCGGCGTCTTGAACAGGTTGATCTGGCCGCTCTTGGCGTCGATCTTGCCGACCAGATCGGCACTGAAATCGAAGAAGAACAGATTGTTCTGCGAATCGGCCTTGATGCCGTAAACGCTGTGATCCTGCCCGCGCGCCAAGTCCTTGTAAGGGACGAAGGTTTCGAACTTCATGGAGGCGAGATCGAGCCGGTGGACGCCGGGAATGCCGACCGAGTTCATCCACACCTTGCCGTCCACCTCCGACGACGACGGCATCACCATGGCCTGCTGCGAGGCGTTGTTGTTGATGTCCTTGGGTAGCGGGATCATGGTGAACTGCTCGGTCTTGGGATCGAATTTCGCGATGCCGGCTTGCAGCATCAGGCCAATCCAGAGATTTCCGGTTTTGTCGAATTCGATGTCGAGATTTCCAGGCGGCTGCTCGGCCTTGAGAACCGGCACTGGATATTCGGTGACCTTGCCGGTCTTGGGCTCGAGCTTGCCCACGAACTGGTGGCCGAAATCCGAGTACCAGGCGTTGCCGCTCCGATCCAGGATCACATCGTGGGGCATCGCGGTCGGACGCGGCAGGTCGTATTCGGTAATGATCACATGGGTTGAGCGGCCCTTGAGGCGCGGCAGCGTCTTGAGCGGATAGGCCCAGGTTTCCTGCTGGCTCAGATTGATGCTGGCGATGAATTCGGCGCGCGGCCGCAGCCGGTCGGTGGGAACATCCATGCTGCGTCCGTCGAGCCGCTTGTGCGGCTCGAGCGGGGTTGTGCCGGGCGAATAGCTCGCCATGCGCTGCAGCACGCCGGTCATCGCGTCTGCGTCATAGGTCGACTTGATCGGCCGCTCGAGCGTGTGGCAGCTGGTGCAGCGGTCGAGCATGTTCTTCTGCTCGACGGTGCCCGGAATGCTCATCAGCCATTCGGTGCTGGTGAGCTGCGCCGCGACATTCTTGGCCTTGCGTAGCTTGATGGCGAGCGGCGCGCCCTGCGGGCCGACATCGACCGTCTTGGGCCCGTCGAGCTCATAGCCGGCGGCGCGGATGCGCAACGTGTAGGATCCGGGCTCGAGCCGGCCGGACGGGAAGCTGAAGTTGCCTTGCGCATCGCTGATTACCGAAACCGTGATGGTCGAGCCGGCCTTCTTGGCGCTCACCACCACGCCTTCCATTAGGTTTTCCTCAGCCGAGCTGACCTGCCCGGACAGCACCGCAGCGGTTTGCGCGGTCGCGGTACACCAATGGGTGCCGGCGGCTGTCAGGGTGAAGGTCATGGCGGACGCGGTCGCGAGCAACAGACGACGGATTTTCATGGTGTCCTCCCGTGTCGAGCGAATGTGAAGTGGTAAGCTTCCAACGCGACATTGTTGACCGCGAGCGTAGACCTTTGCGGGGCGAAGTGGAAGCCGGACCCGGCCAGCGGCGCCTTGTCCCGGCCTTGAGCCGGGACCGTTCCAGTCTCCGCATCCAAAGCCTCCGTCGTTTCCAAGCCGCCAGCGCCGTGGCATATTGCGATCGATCCCGCCCGATACCGGAGCGATGCCGACGATGTACGCAAGGACCGCTATTCGATCGCTGCGCCGCGTCGCGTTGACGCTGGCGGCCCTGCTGGTCGCGCTCGCACCGGCGCGCGCCGAGGATCCGTTCTACAAGGGCAAATCGATCTCGCTCATCATCGCCTCGAACACCTCGGGCGGCTACGATACCTACGGCCGGCTGTTGGCCCGTCATATGCCGCGGCATCTCGCCGGCAACCCCACCATCGTGCCGCAGAACATGCCGGGCGCCGGCGGTATCCGCGCAGCCAACTATCTCTATTCGGTCGCCGCCAAGGACGGGACCGTGTTCGGCATCTTCGACCAGGCGATGTTTCTCGATCAACTCCTGGGCATTCCCGGCCTGCGCGGCGACGTGCGGCAATTCAACTGGATCGGGCGCCTGGTGAGCAACAGCTCGGTGCTGTTCGCGTGGCACACCGCGGCGGTGCAGAAAATTCAGGATGCCTTCACGCACGAATTGATCGTGGCCGCGCCGGGCTCCAATTCGCGTCTCAACTGGACCGCCCTCAATGCGCTCGCCGGCACCAAGCTCAAGCTCCTGACCGGCTACGAGGGGCCCGCCACCGCCAAGATCGCCATGGAGCGCGGCGAGGTGGAGGCGCTGAGCCTGCCTTGGGGTGTGCTGCGCGAGGAAAATCCCGAATGGCTGAGCCAAAAGAAGGTCAATCTGCTGCTGCAGACCGGGATCGAGAAGAACGCCGACCTGCCTGACCTGCCGCGCATGATCGATCTCGCCAAGAACGACGAGGCCCGCCAGTTGCTCGAGATATTCGCTTCGCCCTCCCTGGTCGGACGTTCCTTTGCCGCACCTCCCGGGGTGCCGAAGGAGCGCGTCGAGGAATTGCGGGCGGCATTCACGGCGATGACGAAGGATCCGGAATTCCTGGCCGAGGTCGCCAAGCTGAATTTTGATCTCGATCCTCTTTCCGGCGTGGATCTGCAGGAGTTCTTCGTCAAAGCCGACTATCCTCCCGCACTGATCGACAAGGCGAAAGCGGTCGCCAAGCTCGCTGAACATTGAAGGGGTTACGCTTGACAGGGCGGTGCAAATCAGTCGATTCAGGAAATTGAAACTCACGAAGTGTGCCTGGCGGATGTTCCGCCGGATTCTCCGGATTCTCAAGAGAGCGGCCAGCCGGCATGTAGATTCCCGGCATTGTAGATTCATTGTATCTTCAATGAGCCGCGGTGCACCTGAAACGGCAGAGAATGTGCCTAACGGACTGAGATACTTGTCGTTTCGCTGAAAATCGGCGAAATGCTCCCTCACTTCGCCAGATCGTCCAGAAACTTCACCTTGCCGGCCCATTTGCGGGCGACCTCAGCCGCATAGGCCGGGTCGACCGCGTTGACCTTGGGGAACTGATCCCGCCATGCCCAGGGCCGCACCGCGTAGATGATGATGCGGCTGTTGGTGAGATCGCCGCTGGCGCGCCGCTCCGGCAGCAGCATGGGATCGATGTAGCCGGTCCAGACGCCGTCGATGATGTCGGTCGCGGTCTTGGGATCCCAGCGCGTCGCCACCGCCCACATGACCTCGGCCGGATTGGTGATGTCGATATCGTGGTCGACGATGATGATGATGCGCCCGAGATAGGTGCTCGAGCCGCAGCCGGCGGCGACCAGCCCGGCCATCTTGGCGTGCCCGGCATGCATCTGCTCGATCGCGATGATGTTGATGAAGCGCGCGCCGCCGCCCGGCAGTTTCCACACCCCCTTGATGCCCGGCACGCCTGCCGCTTCGAGATCGTCCCAAAGCGAAGCGGCGCGCAGCAGCGCCGAACCGGCGGTGCCGAAATAGGTGCCCGGATAGATCGGCCGCGCCGGCGGCTGCGCCACCTGGATCGGATCGTTGCGGTGATAGATCGCCTTGACCAGCAGCACCGGCTCGGGGCCGCAGGCGGCGTAGTAGCCCGGCCATTCGCCGAACGGGCCCTCGATCATGGAGAGCTCCTGCGGCGAAGGCATAAAACCCTCGAAGACGATCTCCGCGTCGTTGGGGAATGGAATCCCGGTGACGCGGCCCTTGACCACATTGATGGCCCGCCCGATGCGGCCGCCGGCGGTGTCGAACTCGCACACGTGCTCGGGCTGGGTCGAGGCCGCCGCGGCGCCGAGTGCCGGCGCCTGGCCGATCGTCACGACCATCGGGCAGTGCTGGCCGCGCGCCCACCATTTCTTGCGGATGGTATCGGCGTGCTTGCCGGGCTCGATGAAGATGCTGAGCGTCTTGCTGTCGCGCACCGAGACCCGATAAGTGCCTGCATTGACCCAGTCGCTGTCCGGATCCTTGGCGATCACCATGCATTCGGTGCCGATATAGGAACCGCCATCCTGGCCGTGCCACTTGGGGGCCGGAAACGCCAGAATGTCGACCTGGTTGTCCATCAGCACGTTTTCGAGCACCGGCCCCTGCTCCACGACTTGGTGCGGGATCGGACCGGAATTCTTGCGCCGATGCTTGCGGTAGGCCTGCACGAGCTCGAGCCCGAAGCCTTCATTGAGCACCTTGGAGGAGCGCACATTGACGGCCACCCGATAGTCGTCCGGGAAACCCTTGATCTTGCGAAACAGGAGGATCGGCGGGATCGCCTTCTGCAGGCTGAGCTCGTAAAGCGCTCCCATTTCGAGATGCGGATCGGCGCCCTCGATCACCTCGAGTTCGCCGATCTCGGCGGCGATCTCCAGGCACTTGCGCAGATCGGCCTGCGCCGCGAGGCGGGTTGCCGGGTCGACGGACTTGCTCACCATGAACGATCCAGTCGTGTTGATCCAATGTCGCTGTGGGCGGAGTCATGCACGAAAGATCGACGGCCGGCAATTCAGGCGGCGGCTTCTCGCCAGAATGAGCGCTGTGGCGTCACTTGCTATTGTCGCTGACAAATTTGGCGATCGTGTCTACCGCCTGCGCCTCGATGCCGAAGTAACCGTGCCGCGCCAGGGCCTCGCAGGGCTCGGATTGAGGCGGAGCGCCCCCGTCGAGCAACGTGATCTCTACCTTGCTGGCCTTGGTCAGCCGCATTCGGAGCTTCGCCGCGTCGGCCGCCGGCGTCAGCTCGCAGGTGTCCGCGCGGTGGGACATGATTAGGGTCGGAACCGTGACGTTCCGCAACTCCATGCTGGCCACCGCGCTCGGATGGCTCTTCGCGACTTCCCACGCGGGCGGCGAACGGGTGATCGTCGAAGTCAGCACCAGGCCATCGATGTACTTGCCCGCAATGGCGCCCCTGGCCGCCGAGAATGTCCCCATGCTGGTTCCGATCAGCCACACCGGCACGCCTGCCTGCTTCTTCAGGTAGGCCGCGACCGCGCCGATATCCCCGGCATGGGCGTTGCTCATGCGAAAGATCACGTTCATGCCCCGCTGCTCCTTCGAGGGATTGTCGAGCTGTCGGTCCGAGGGAGCATCAACGACCGCCACCATGAAATTATGGTCGGCGAATTTGTCGCGCGTGCGTACCAGAAAGTTCGTGTCCCCCCATTTCATCGACGAAGTGCTCTTCAGCCCCAGCGCACCGTGGTCGCCGGCGAACAGGATGACGGATGCCACCGGATGGTCTGGCTTGATGAGGATGAACGATTGTGTGGCGCCTCTCGGTGTCGGAATGGAAACCAGCGTGGCAGTGTCGGCCCATGCGGACGCGAAGACATCCGCCGACAACATTGCAAGCACGAAAGCGAGGCGAGATAAGCCGAGCATCATTCCTTTCCACGATCCGGCCGCCGAGATTGGCGCCGATGGCGGCCACACATACATCGAACATTGCCCTGTTGAAAGACCGTGAATCCGTCAGCTGTCGAATAAGGAAATCAGTTCGACCGTGGTTTCCACTCGCGCGCGAGCTTCTGCGCATCGGCGATTTGCGTCGTGGTCATCTTGCGCGCGACCACATCCAGGTCCTGCAACGCGTCTTGGTTGCCGGCCGTCGCCGCGAGCTCGAGCCACATATGCGCCATCACATAGTCGCGGGGCACGCCCTTGCCGCTGCCGTAGAGAGTGCCAAGGTTGTACTGGGCGTCGGCGTGGCCCCTTTCGGCAGCCTCGCGATACCACGAGACCGCCGCGGTGAAGTCTTGCGACACTCCTTCGCCGTTGGCGTACATGAGCCCGAGCGTGAATTTGGCGGTGGCGTCACCATGGTCGGCGGCCTTGCGCAACCATGTCGCAGCCGCCTTGGGGTCCTTCGGCACGCCCTTGCCGCTGGCATAGATGAGCCCGAGATTGTACTCGGCGCCGGCAAATCCCTGATCGGCGGCCTTGCGATACCACGTGAGCGACGCCGCGTAGTCCTGCTTCACGCCGAAGCCTTGATCGTACATGGATGCGAGATCGGACTGAGCGCTGGCGAGGCCCTGATCGGCGGCCTTGCGGTACCACGTCAGCGCTGCCGCATAATCCTGCGCCACGCCCCGACCGAGGACGAACATGAGGCCCATCATGGCTTGCGCGGATGGGTTGCCCTGGTCGGCCAGCGGACGCATGAGACGAAGCGCGGTTGCGTAATCGCCGCGCCCGAACGCCCCGACACCGTCCTCGAACGGCCCGGCCGCCACCGGAGCAGCGAGAGACAGAGTGAGGACGACAAGTCCCGCCGTGACCAGGTTTCCGAAAGGTCGCGGCCGTGCTTGGCGGCTGTTCGTGCGGATCATGTGACCTCCCGCCGCCACCACACCATCTCAGTGGCGCGGGCTCATCTGGATCGGTCGGCCGAGAGTCCGAATACCGGTATCCAAACGCCGCGCTCCAAGAGTCAAATCGCAATCAGCGGAAGACCACGAAGTTTGGAACACTGGCGGGAGCGACGGGACTCGAACCCGCGACCTTCGGCGTGACAGGCCGACGCTCTAACCAACTGAGCTACGCCCCCTTTAAGGGAGTGCAGCGGGCTTAAATGTCGACCCGGTGCAAGTCAAGCTGCGAACCCGCGATCGGCCCCGCGCGCCCGGCGGGTGAGCGAGCGGGCCGGGCTTGAGCGGCGGTGGGGCTGCAATGGTTGCGGCGCCCAGAAACCGGGCTGTGACGGCCGATTTAGCCCCTTCGCCTCGCCCGACACCCGGAAAACCCGCATATTTCGGTAATAAGTCGCGCACCATCGCCAAAAAACCCGCATTTTTGGCTAGGAAGTGATGGTCAGACCCCATCCGAATCGTCTAATCCGATGCGTGTGAGAAGTGGTTTGGGGCCACTTGCTGCAACCAGGAGGGCCAGCCATGGCAGTCAAGAAACCCGGCGCACAAACGACCGTGACATTGAAGCATCTCGCCGCCGATCTCGCGGAAGCTCATGAGATGTCCAAAAAACAGACCGAGGCGGTGCTCGGCGATCTGGTCGGCTTGGTCTCCAAGCACCTCAAGAAGGGCGACCGTATCCGCATCGGTGGCCTCGGTATTCTCGTGGTGCGCAAGCGCGCCGCCCGCATGGGCCGCAACCCGGCCACTGGCGAACCGATCCAAATCAAGGCGAGCAAGAAGGTGGCCTTCCGCGCCGCCAAGGAGCTCAAGGAAGCCGTCTGAAAGCTTCGCCCGCCTTTCGCCACACGTTACCGACTTGGGGCATTGGCGGGCGCCCTTGCGGCCGAAGCGCTGCGAGGGCGAAGTCTGGTGGGCAGTGACGGACTCGAACCGCCGACATCCTGCGTGTAAAGCAGGCGCTCTACCAACTGAGCTAACCGCCCTTTTTCCTCAGCCTTATCTTCCGTAATTCTTATCATGACACCGGCGCCCCAGGGGCGCCGTTCTCAATTCAGCTTGTCGATGCCGCGGCCTCAATGTGCCGTCAGCGCCGAGGCCTCGTCCTCGACCGCAGGCTCCGCCACCGGCGGCTCGCCCGGCTTGGCGGTCTCCTCGTCCCAGGTGATGGGATCCGGCTTGCGCACCAGCGCGCGCGCCAGCACTTCGTCCATGCGGGAGACCGGGATGATATCGAGACCTTTCTTGATGCTTTCGTTGATCTCCACGAGGTCCTTGGCGTTCTCCTCGGGGATGATCACCGTCTTCATTCCGCCGCGCGATGCGGCGAGCAGCTTCTCCTTGAGACCGCCGATCGGCAGCACACGGCCGCGTAGCGTGATCTCGCCGGTCATGGCGACGTCGCGGCGCACCGCAATGCCGGTCATCACCGAGACGATCGCGGTCACCATGGCGACACCCGCAGACGGCCCGTCCTTGGGCGTAGCGCCTTCCGGCACGTGCACGTGGATGTCGCGCTTGTCGAAGCGCGGCGGCTCGATGCCGAACGAGATGGCCCGCATCCGCACATAGGAGGCGGCGGCCGAGATCGATTCCTTCATCACGTCGCGTAGG
>Ga0207090_1028_pt1 | contig 37358 bp, 27 predicted proteins | sample Alteio_BWMinHeat_50_FD_153565 | JGI IMG/M metagenome (GOLD analysis project Ga0207090, IMG submission 153565) | Enriched cells from forest soil in Barre Woods Harvard Forest LTER site, Petersham, Massachusetts, United States -... | ecosystem: Environmental > Terrestrial > Soil > Temperate forest >...
TTTTCGCTATTTACTATGGAGATGGCGCCTTCGTTGGGTCGCAGCATTTTGCCAAGATACCGGGCCGTATAAGCTCCACCAAAGCCCGCGCCAAGTATCAGGATTTGCTTTCCACTCTTGTCAAGCCGACCAGCCATAGCGCAGCGAATTTACCATGCACCGATCCATTTGTAATGGCCAAAGATGACGGTATCCCCGTGGAATCCCCGGCAGGCGCGGTTTGCAACTCGTTCGTTTTTCGACTAGACTCCACCGGACTTCAAAGGCAAAGTCCGGATCACACCATGATTTTGGCTGGCGATATTGGCGGAACAAAGTGCGCTTTGGCCCTGTTTCGTGAAGGGAATCTGCGCAGTTCTTTGGCCGAGCAAACTTTCCGGAGCAGAGATTATGCGGGCCTTGAGGACGTCGTCCGTAGTTTTCTCTCAAAGGCCGCCGGTGATATGGTCGTCGGCGTACAAATCACCCGCGCCTGTTTCGGTATCGCGGGTCCTATCGTCAACGGATCCTGTTATACGCCAAACCTGCCCTGGACCATTACAACCGAGGGACTCCGAGTTACGCTCGGCATGAATGCCGTCAAATTGATCAATGATTTGGAAGCAACGGGTCACGGAGTTTCTCTGTTGAGGCCGGATGAATTGCTGACTCTGAATGAAGGCGCGTCACCACCTGACGGCAATGCTGCAATCATTGCCGCCGGGACGGGCCTGGGTGAAGCAATTCTGCATTTGGCCGGGGACAGGCACAGTCCCGTTGCTTCCGAAGGCGGGCACTCGGACTTTGCGCCCCGAAACGAAAGCGAGATTGAGTTGTTGAAGTATTTGATCAACCGCTTTGGGCATGTGAGTTATGAGCGGGTTCTTTCCGGGCCGGGGTTGTTCAACATATATAGCTTTTTACGGGACTCCGGATACGCAGAGGAAGAACAATGGCTCAGCTACAAGTTGAAGCAGTCCGATCCGAGTGCAGTCGTTTCTGAGGCAGGATTGGCCGGAAAAAGTGAGCTGTGCGTCCGGGCTCTCGATATGTTCGTTTCCATTTATGGAGCGGAAGCCGGGAATTTGGCACTGAAAGCGATGGCTGTTGCTGGTATTTACGTCGGCGGCGGCATCGCACCGAAAATCAGCGAAAAGCTCCGAAGCGGCGGATTCATGCAGGCTTTCACGGACAAGAGCCGGCTCTCACCCCTGCTTGAAAAGATTCCAGTGCGCATCATACAAAACCCAAACACCGCTCTTTACGGCGCAGCGCGGGCAGCTTCGTTGATGTAGGAGCGTCAGCTCTCCATGACCATCTCTCCCGGCCCCAATGAACTGACTTTGCTTCAGACACTCGCAGCGCAATACCCGACAATTGACTCTGCACTTTCAGAAGCGGCCGCGTTGCGCGCCACTCTATCGCTGCCCAAGGGCGTCATTCATGTCGTCAGCGATGTGCACGGCGAGCATAAGAAACTGCGGCATGTCATCAACAATGCTTCGGGCAGCTTGCGCCCGCTTGTGGAGTCCGTGTTCGGTGGCAGGCTTACTGACGGGGGATTCCGCGAACTACTGGCAGTCCTCTATTACCCTCAAGAGTTGATGCAACATCTCCAGACCGAACTCTCCGATCCAACTTCGCGCCGCGCGTGGGTTCTGCAAACGCTGCGCCGCCAGTTCGAGATTGTGCGCGAGCTGGCGCGCGGATACCGCCGCCAGCATGTCCTGGCCCTGATGCCTCTGGCACAGCGCGAATTCTTCGAGGAGTTGCTGAATGAATCCTTGGCACATGCAGAACAACCCTACATTGACGCGATGGTGGATACACTTGCGGCGCACGGCCGCGATTTATCCGCCGTCCGCGCGGCATCCCGCCTGGTACGCAATTTGTCGATTTCTGAAATTATCGTTGCTGGCGATCTCGGCGATCGTGGTCCGCGCCTGGATATGGTGATTGAGTACCTCCGGCAGCAACCCAGCGTTTCATTCACCTGGGGCAATCATGACGCATCGTGGATGGGCGCCTGCCTCGGACAGGAAGCGCTAATCGCCACGGTGCTCCGCATCTCGCTGCGCTACCGCCGGCTGTCGCAGCTCGAAGAAGGCTATGGCCTGATCGTTTCTCCACTGGAAAAGCTGGCGCGTACTGTCTATGGCGATGATTCGGCTGAATCCTTCCGGGTGCGCGGGGCGGGCTTGCGAGATGATCTGCTAATGGCGCGCATGCACAAAGCGGCCGCGATTATGCAATTCAAGCTCGAAGGACAAACGAGCCTGCGCCATCCCGACTGGGGTCTCGATCACCGTAATCTCCTCCATCGCATCAGCCTGGCCGGTGGCACGGTTGACATTGATGGAAGAACGTATGCCATGCGTGACACGAACCTGCCAACGCTCGACTCGCAAGATGTATATACACTGTCGCCGGAAGAACGCGCATGTATGGACCGGTTGCGTCAGTCGTTTATCACAAGCCGGCGGCTCTGGGAGCACCTGTCATTCATAGTCAGGCGCGGCGCAATGTGCCTGGTTCGTGATCACACTCTGATTTTTCACGGATGCGTCCCGGTCGATGCACAGGGAAGCTTTTTATCTCTGAACATTGACGGAACCGAATGTGCCGGCAGCAAACTTTTTGCAGCGCTCGAATCGGTCGTGCGCCGCGCGTTTCGCAAAGGGGCGGCAGAGGTGGGAGAGGATGCGGACTGGTTCTGGTATTTGTGGAGCGGTTCGCGGTCGCCACTTTTCGGCAAAGATAAGATGGCCACATTTGAATCCTACTTCGTCGAAGACAAAAATACGCACGAAGAGACGAAGAATCCATATTTTCAGTTTATTCATGACGCCGACTTTTGCCGTCACACTGCTGCTGAGCTGGGAGTTGAGCGGGACGCTCTGATCGTGAATGGTCATGTTCCCGTCAGGGTTGAGAAAGGGGAAGACCCGGTCAAACGCGGCGGAAACGCCGTGACTATTGACGGAGCATTTTCGGAAGCCTATGGAGATCGCGGATATACGTTGATCCTGGCTCCGGACCGGATCGCACTGGCCGAACATCATCACTTTGAATCAATCGAAGGCGCCATTACATCCGGCACCGACATCGTGCCGAAAGTGATGACCGTGCGCGCATACCCGCAACTGCGCCTCATCGCGGATACCGAAGAAGGCGGAGCCATGCGCCATCGCATCGCTGCGCTCGAACAGCTGATTACCGCGTATGAGGAAGGCTTATTGCATGAGCGAACAACTCCTGCTCAATGACCTGACTGATGCATATTACTTTCGCCTTTCTGAGGCGGGAGTACGTCGCTCCCAAAACAGAGCAGCCGCGGACTTAGGGCCTGCACAAAAATGACTTGGCAGAACTAAACTCGTCCGAAGCGCGCACGTCTGCTGTAGCGGCGGTCTGTGACCGCCGGCTTTATTGCAGATTGAAGAAAAAACCGGCGGTCATAGACCGCCGCTACAGCCGATCAAACTGCCAAGTTATTCTTGCGCAGTTTAAGCCGGTCTCCGCGCCAGACCGTTTTCTACAATAGCGCGCAAAATCTCCGCAACGCTCCAGGCCTGGGCGAAACATCCACGAGGGTGGTGTGGCCAATCGCCGTCGAAAATCTCTGAAATGTGACCAAGGCCTGCTTCACGCAGATGGGCAGAAACAACTCGCAGCCCCTTCTGAACATAATCCCTGGTCTTCTTTCCGTTCCCATAGGCCCTGAAATATGCGTCGATGAACGGCCCGAGCATCCATGCCCAGACCGTTCCCTGGTGATACGAACTGTCTCTCTTGAACGAGTCACCTTCGTAGCGGCCGATATACCCAGAGTCCGTTGGTGACAGACTCCGAAGACCGTAAGGTGTGAACAGGTCTCGGTCAACGGCCTTGACGACGGCCGTCGCGCGCTCTCGGTTCAGCATAGAATGCCTCAGACTCACCGCAAGAATTTGATTCGGCCGCATCGCCCCGTCCTTCTTCTCAGCGAGAACATTGTCGTAAAGGCATGCGGCTTCTTTGTTCCAGAAAAGCTCATTGAAGGTGCGGTGCGCAAGATCGGCGAGGCGGGAATACTTCTCAGCGTCGTCCGGAATTCCAATCCTTCCAGCGATATCTTCCATGGTGCGCAGTGCGTTGTACCAGAGCGCCTGAATCTCCACCGCCTTGCCGGTCCGTGGGGTGACGACCCAGTCACCGATTTTCGCGTCCATCCATGTCAACTGGACATCGGGATCACTTGATGCAATGAGTGCATCCGCGTCCATCTTGATGCCGTAGCGAGTACCGCGGATGTGCCACTCGATGATGTCCGCCAACACAGGATAAAGATGAGCGCCAACGAAGGGATAGTCGTCTGAATACTGTAGTAGTGACCGGACGGCTTCGAAATACCACAACGCCGCGTCAATGGTGTTGTATTCGGGAGGTTCCCCGGTATCGGGAAAGCGGTTGGGCAACATACCGCGGTCTATATGCAGCGCAAACTCGCGAAGAATGCTTCGAGCGAGTTCATAACGGCCTGTCACGCACGTCAGTCCCGGTAATGCGATCATCGTGTCGCGGCCCCAATCTGTGAACCACGGATAACCTGCGATGACGGTGTTCTGATTGCCGCGGCTGACAATGTATTGATCGGCCGCGGCAGTCAAGCCGCGAACAAGGTCGTCTTCCTCTGCCGGATGCGAAACAATTTGAACTCGACGATCATGCTCCTGCCGGCGAAGCGTACCGGCCATGGCAACATCCGGAATTTCCGTCGAAGCAATGATGGTGGCGTTTCCTCGGCCACTGATGGCGAACGTCATCGTCAGTGGATTGAATAGATCCTCAACTGCGTCCAGCCCACGCTCGCGTTCAAGGGTGTACTCGAAATTCTTATACCAGTAGCCCTGTGAGTTCACTTCGCCGGCGTCATGCGCAAAGAAAAGACCAGGCTGGTCTGGATAGGGACGGATCGAAGCGAGTTTCTCATGGTGAATGTGGACCGTCCGGTCCAGGCTTCCGTTTTCGTGTGTTAAGGCGTGATAGTTACGGAAGGCGATCAGAGGGCGCAATTCGAGTTGAACGGACCGGGTTCCGTACTCGCTCACGCGGTACTCAGTCACTGTCGTGTTTTTCCCGTGAACCATGAACAGCAACTTTTCGATTTGGACACAACCTATCGCAAATGTGAATATCGGAAATGGGTCCAAGCGAAACCGTTCAATGTTTTCAAAACCCCGCGGATGGACAGCCCCTGAGAACTGGTTGGTCGAGAGGTCGAATCGTTGCCCATCAATGATGACAGTTTCCTCGATTTTCGAAAGAAGCAAGACTCTTCCAGCAGGCGGATGCATGGCTGCGGTAAGGAGGGCATGGTATCGCCTGGTGTTCAATCCGATGACAGTGCTGCAGGCAAATCCGCCGATGCCGTTGGTTTCCAGCCATTCACGACTGGCCGCCGCTTCGAAGTTGTGAAGGATCTCCTTGTCGAAGTTGATCATGATTTATGCATCGATGGTTTTGTATCGCACGGCAGTCCACATCGTGCGACCGTCTGTAGACAGTGCGGACGTGAACCGTGGTAAATGCTTGAAAGACAGATGAATGCGGGGCATTCAGCCCGCCGCCGACGACGGCTTCGGAACATCCGGATCCTGCGCTGCAAGCAAATCCGCGATCCGCTCCCTGGCTCCATTGACAAAGAGCGTCAATCGAGCCTTGCTTTCCAGGGTTTTCTGCGTTTCCAGAATATCGAACAGCGCGTTGGCAACATCGGGATCGCCCGAGATTTCGCGCAACGCCGAGCCGATCATGTTGGGCCGGATCACCGCCGCCTGGGCGAACGCCACTGCAGCCTCGCGTTCCGCCGAACTGGTGATGATGCTCACCTGGTTGGCGCCATCCTGCCTGATCGCCGAGGTAACCTGCCGCAACCGGTTCACCACTTTTTCCTCGATCTGCCGGATCATGCCCTGATCGCGAAAGTGCACCTTGCGGATGTAAATCGACCCCAGTGTGTAGCCCCACACCTGCGACTTCTCCGAAACCTCTGCCCGCACGGTCTGGCTCATCTTGTGTCTGGTCTCGAGCATCTCCCCGAGCGGCATATTGCTTAAGCAACGCACCGTGGCATTGCTCACGTTCGCGCGCAAAGACCCGCGCGGGTCGGTGTTCTTGAACAGGAACGAAACCGGATCGCTGACTTGCATCTCGTACCAGATGCCGATTCCCATTGGCGCGCCTTCTTCCGAATTGACCGGCTGGCTGCGCAAATACTCTTGATCGAGCCGCATGTCGAGCACGTAACATTTGCCCAGCAGGATCACGATGAACGCGCGAATACCGAGCTTCCCTGGCAGAAAATGCAATCCTGGCTCGTCGATCATTCCGATCACTTTGCCGAACAGCACGTACACGCGGCAGGTGCGCTCTCCGACGATCGTGTACCAGCCGAACATCCCGCCCAATGCGATAACAATTGGTTCGAGGATGAACAACCCCAAAAAAGCCACCGCAAAAGCAATCAGCGCTTCGGTCATCGGCGCACCTCCATGAAGATTTGCTGGGCTTTCGCGGGCAGAGCCAGCTTCACGTTTCTCACATAAGCGCTCAGCACGTTTGGCCCCTGCTCTTTGAGGTTTGCGAGTTCCTTGGCCATCATCCGGATCGGCTCCACCTCAGCCTGCGCTTTCAGCGTTTCGATCTCTACCGCGCGCCTGGACTGGACGATCTTTTGATCGGCTCCGGCGTGCGCGAGGCTGATATCACTTGATACCTGGTTGTAAGCGGTATTGATCGCCGCGAGCGCCGACTCGACCTCGGGCGGCGGGTCGATTCCCGTGATCAGCGATGCATCGAATACCACGCCGTAGCGGGCCGTGGTCGAGAGACACTCCTGGTCCATGTACTCGTTCAGATCGCGAAGGTTCTTGCGAAGATCGTTGATGGAGACGCCCATGACTTCGGTTGCCTGCGAGGCCGAGCCCACGGGGACTGCCGGCGTCCCTGGGTCAGCGGCCGCCGCGGCAACGATCGGCTTGGCTTCGAAGTTGGCAATCTTCTGGCGCAGCACGGAGACGAAGTACCCCATAACATGGACCATCGGCCGCTTGATCCCGAACAGGTATGCGTACAGGTTCGCCTCGCTCACACGGTAGCGAATCTGTCCCGTGAGCCCGGTGTTGAGCTGATCTTTTGTCACCGCTTCGAGCGTTGAGCCGCCGTTGTTGGCCTGATCGTTTTCCAGATCGACTGCCATGTTCATCGTGGTGGTGGCGATCGAGATCTTGTGGATCTTCTCCCACGGCATCTTGAAATACGGTCCCCCGGCGGGGATGACCCGAACTTGTGGATAGATGTAGCGCTGCTTCTCATCGGCGCGCAGTTGTTCGGCGATCGGATCGTCGAGCGTCGTCTTGCCGCCAGCCACACGTTGCGCGCGTCCGAACACCGTCTTGACCGCGCGCTCGTTTTGAGCGACCGTGTAAATGCCCGTGAGCACGCAACGCGCCACGAACCAGGCGGCTAGCCCGAGCAGGAAACCGGCCAGAATCAGCATATTGGTCATCTGTATACTCGTTTCTTTGCCGTCGTCATTGAAAACCGTTTCATCTGCGCTCACTATCCGTTTGGCAAAGGCGTGAATTCGCTGCGAAGTTTCATAGACCTACCGCCTGGCGCCGGGCAGGGGCTGGATCGTGGTCTTTACCAGAACGCCACCTGAAAACTCCGTTTGATCGCCGACTCGCTTCCCCGGCGCCGGAAGGAGGCGGGCGGCAAGCGGTTTATTCCATCGGTAGGCGAGCCACGCGACGTCTCCGAGAATTCGGGCGATCTGATCCTCCGACACGTCGCCTGGTAGAGGCAGCGTATCGACTCCGCCGGCGCAGACTGCCGAGTATGCGAGAATCGAATCCAGCGTGAATGTTCCTTCCGACCAACGCTTCGCCAAAACGTTGTCTTCCATGATGGGGATCATCAAACCCGAGTAGCCCGTGCGTTTGACTGTGGTGGATTGCACAGCACGCGTTATGATTCCCGACGCGGTTTCAGTTCCGGCCGAACCGAACGGTGCGCCGAGGAAGTTCTCGATCGCGGTTGCAATCGAACGGTCACCGATAGGCGCCGGCGTGGCGTCAATGCCTTCGTAGGTCCAGCCGGTGGTTTTCGCCAGTTGCATCGCGACCGCTTCGACTTGTTTGGTATAGGCGCCGAGCACTGCGGATAAATGTCTTTCCGCTTCGACAGGATCGCGATATTGACGAAAGACATCGCCAACCACTTCCGCGCCTTCCATCGCGATCGCAAAGGCGTGACCCTTTCCAAGATGGTACGACCCCGGATAGTATGGCCCATAAGGCTTCATCATCGCGATCGCGCCAAAGTTGAAGTTGGCATCACCGTGCGGGCTGCGCTCCGAGAGTTGTTTGATGATGCTCGCTGCCTGACGAATAGCGTTCCAGTGAATGCCTTGCTCGTCTGCGGTAATCAAATTCGCATTAACGCTGACCTTGGAGAGAATATCGACGAGTAGCGACGCGGCGGCCGGATCGTCGTTATCATGGATCATCGCCGCGCCGATATTGAGACCGCTTCTCTCCTTTGCAGCAGCCTCTCGCAGTTTAACGGCAAACGCGACGGCATCCTCGGTCTTCATGCCCTTCGTGTATTGCGGAAATGGCTGCGTCGTGATGCGGCCTCCGGCGCCTTCAAAGCCGGCCTTGTTCAAGGCATCCTTTGCGGCCGCGAGAAACCTTTGCGCCTCCAGAATCCGCGCAGCGTAATTGCTCGGATCGATCTCAATGAAGACGGTAACGGCGCGAATCCTCGGCCGAATGTCGGCGGAGGAAGCCAGGCGAAGGTTGGCAACACCAGCCACTATAGCGAGGCACAGGAAGAGAAGAGTTTTGCGCATGGCAGCGTTTATACAACAACTCTGACCACTTACGTGAATGCCGTTCTCACTGTAGCGGCGGTCTATGACCGCGGATATCGTTGATTCGAGATAGTCGGCGGTCATAGACCGCCGCTACAGTTTGCGCATCAGCACTTCTGCGACGGGCCGCTAAAGTACTGGGGGAGCGACTTGTCCAAACCGGTTAACAACGCGCCTCAGCACCATTACGTCGTGGCAGCGGCGCTTTTGCAACCGCGACCGCTGGATCACCTCTGTCTGCGCGTCTGCGGAGTCGTGTGCAATTTGGAACATCGTTTGCAAACTTCGTCCTGCAAAATGACCAGGTAAGACAAACAGGACGAACAGAGAGATATTCTCCAACGTCTCTGTCCGTAAGGAGCACGGAATCATGCGCTTGATACTTTTCACAATGACGCTTGTCGTTTCCACCATTCCGGGTTTCGGGCAGAATCGGCGCGAAGTCGATCGTCAGGTCGATTCTGCATCAGCGAACCTGACCGGAAGATGGACCTGGATCGCAACCTGCGTCGCCTCCAGGCCGTCGGGAAGATTCGAGATTACGAGTCAGCGTCCGGACGGTGATTTTTCGGGAGCATTCTCCAACGCAAACCCTACGGATACGGGCAGCATCACCGGGCAGCAACGGCGTTTGCTGGTGGAGTTTCAGCGTCAGATACCGGGTGCGGGCGAACAGCAGTGGACCGGCGGCGTTGAGCAAAATGGAGCAAGTTTGAGGATGGAGGGAAAAATAGAAGGCGCAGGTGGGCCTTGCACTTTCTCGGCCACCAGTACTACCGGTACACCTCGCAAGCCGGGATCATCGACGAAGATCACAGGACAGTGGACCTGGACAGCAGCATGCGGCGCCGGCAGTTCGACGGGACGGTTTCAAATTGTGAACCAGGCCCGAGATGGAGATTTTTCCGGAGTGTTTTCCAATGCGAGTCCCGGGGACACTGGCACCATCCATGGAAAGCAACGAGGTTTGCTGATGGAGTTCAACCGTCAGATCCCGGAGCTTGGCGAACAGCAATGGACGGGCGGCCTCGCCCAAACTGGAAGAGGATTGATGATGGAAGGAAGAATCGAAGGCATTGGTGGTCCCTGCACCTTCTCGGCCACCATCGGACACTGAGGGTCGTCGCCATCTTGTGAAAAGGCACTGTCAAGTTGCGTTGCAACAGACAGCGAAGTTCGTTTCAGAGTTGTTCCCGAGCATTAGCGACTTTGAAGGGACACTCAATCCGTCGTCATCGTCGTCGATTGCTGGTCTGGCCCGGTGTATCTCAATTATCTGGACATAACCATGCAGACCATCACTGTAGCGGCGGTCTATGACCGCCGGTTTTAAAGTGTCTCGTAATCTACATGTTTGTTGGGAGTTACCATAAAACCGGCGGTCATAGACCGCCGCTACAGCGGGCGTCTCATCCAAGTTTCAAACCTCCGGGCAATTGAGAGTCCCGCCTAGGACGACGGTCGGGCATATTGGTTAAACCACTCGATGGTGCGAGCCCATGCCTGAGGCGCGGTGACTTTGTTGTAGCGTTCCGGCGTGGCGTCATTGAAGAAACCATGGACCGAGTTCGGCCAGATGTGGACTTCATGCGGGATATTGTTTTTCTTCAGTTCCGCCTCATACGCCGGATACGCGTTGACGAGATTTGTGTCGAGCCCGCCATGATGAATGAGGATCGCCGCTTTGATTTTCGGCATGTCGGCCAGCGCGGGATTGCCCCCATAGAATGGAGCGGCGGCCGCTAAATCCGCACCCATTAGAGTCGCCAGGGTATTGGACACGCCACCGCCAAAGCAGAAGCCGGTTGCACAGACTTTGCCGGTCGAGAGCGGATGTGCTTTCAACCATTGCGCGGAGGCGAGGAAATCCTGTGTCATCTTGGGGCGATCGATCTTCCCAAATAACTGGCCGCCCCTGTAGTCGTCGTTCGGATAACCACCGACTGTCGTCAGCGCGTCCGGCGCAAATGCCATGAAGTTCTCCAGCGCGAACCGCCGTGCGACGTCTTCGGTATGCGGATTCAGACCGCGATTCTCGTGTACGACGAGAACGGCCGGCAGCTTGGCAGGTTTTTCGTCACGAGTATCCTGGCTGAATGGCCGGACGAAATAGCCCCGAATATACCCATTTCCATTGGGCGAGGGTATCGTCTCGTAGGTCGCCTTGATTCGCTCGTCGTCCTTGCGAACCTGTTGCCCCAGAGCGTAGTTCGGCATCAACGCTTGAACAATCGCCTCCGCACTAAGGCCAGCAATGGCGAAACGCTTCACCCCCCGAAGGAAGTCACGACGATTGACCTCACCGTGAATGTAACGTGTGTACAGTTCCACCGCTTCCGTGGGGATTTTCATCCTTACTTGTTCCTGAACATGTTCCATTGGATGCCTCCTTTCGGCGCGTCGAGGATATCACCCTTCTTTACCCGGACTAAAGGCGTTTGGAATGGAATCTCATGTGCAATTACCGCGGGGACGATCGCGGAGCTCGGCTTCTGCGAAAGATTCTTGAAGCGATGTGCTCTTTTGCACAGCAGCCCTTCCCGATCCGCGTGACACTGCAGTGGATCGACGAGCACTCGCCTTTTGGAGAGGTACACATTCATGCGCAGATTGTTTTTCGCGGTTCTTGCTATCTGTTTTCTATCAGCGGTAGCGTTTGCCCAGACTCCGGGTTCACCAGGCGGACTGGTGGTTTTCGAAACTTTCGGTTCAGCGATTACTGGTGCAACGCAGGCCGGAGTTCTCGCCGGCGCCATGACTACGCAGACCGTGGTTTTTGCAAGCGCGAGCGTTCGCCTGTCACGCGATCTTGGAATTGCGATCGTCAATCCAGGTGCAACAACTGCCAATGTGACGATGGCGCTTCGCCGCGGCAGCGATGGAACCGTGACTGGCGTGAGAACCATTGCAGTCAACTCACACCAGCAAGTGGCCCAGTACATCAGCGAACTATTTGCGAATGTGCCCGACATGCCGCCGGACTTTGATGGCAGCCTTTCCATTGCATCGGATAATCCTGTGGCAATCATGGGGTTGCGCTTCCGCGGCGCAACCTTCAGTACGATTCCGATAACCAGCCTCTCAAATCCGATACCGATGCTCCAGATAGCCACGGCAGTGGGCGGCGCGAACGCAGTGATTCTGCCGCAATTCGCAGCGGGTGGCGGCTGGTCGTCCAAAATCGTCATGTCCAATACGACCGCAGTGCCCATGACGGTTCGGGTCGACCTGTTCAAGGCGGACAGCACGCCGTTGACAACAAACCTGAATGGTCAATCAGGAAGCAGTTTCCAGAATGTGGCTATTCCGGCACAAGGGATCGTGATCGAAAACAACGTCGACTCTGGAGCGCTCCAGGTTGGCTATGCGGTTATCACACCGACAGCTGGAGGCGTTAACCCGACGGTGCCGGCAGTGACTTCTACAAATCCAGCGAATGGAGCCACGGCGGTGCCTCTTAATACACAGGTTGCTGCCACTTTCAATGAGGCAATGAATCCCTCGACGATCACGGCCTCCACATTCACGCTTCAGCAAGGGGCAACGAGTGTATCCGGAACCGTGACCTATCTCGGCACGACGGCGGTCTTCTCGCCATCGAGCAATCTTGCGACAAGCACCGTTTATACGGCGACGATTACCACGGGTGCCAAGGATCCGTCAGGAAATGCACTGGCCGCCAATGTTGTATGGAGCTTCACGACCGGCACCACCATAAACACGACGGCGCCGACAGTCATTTCCACAGTCCCTGCAAGTGGTGCCACCGGCGTGGCCCTCAGTGCGACTGTTGCAGCGACCTTCAGCAGGGCGATGAACCCCTCAACGATTACCGCCTCCACATTCACGCTTCAGCAGGGGGCAACGAGTCTGCCCGGAACGGTGACTTATGTCGGGACGACGGCGACTTTCTCGCCGACAAGTAATCTCGCAGCCAACGCGACATATACGGCCACCATTACAACCGGAGCCAAGGACCTGACGGGAAATGCACTGGCTAGTAACTTTACCTGGAACTTTTCAACAAACGCCTCGGCGGGTCCGGGCCAAATACCTCTCGGAGCAGCCGCACCCTACGGGGTTCTGGCAGGTTCCGGGGTAGCGAACAGCGGTCCTACCGTCATCAATGGCAGTCTCGGAACAAGCCCGACAGGCACGCTGACTGGAAGTCCAACCGTGACCGGGTCGATCGATCTGGCCAATCCCGCAGCGGCTGCAGCCAAACTCGCGCTGACCGCTGCGTTTAACACCGCCGCAGGCCAGAGTTTGAATGCCATCTCTCTGCCTGGCGATATCGCCGGGCTCACCCTTGCCCCGGGGCTGTACAAGAATTCCACGTCGGTGATGTTATCAACCGGGAATGTCACTCTCGATGCCCAGGGCGATCCAAACGCAACATGGGTCTTCCAGATGGGGTCCACGCTCACCACGTTCGTCGGCACGCAGGTGGTCCTGGCCGGTGGCGCCAAGGCCGGCAATATCTACTGGCAGGTCGGCAGCTCGGCAACTCTTGGAACGACTTCCATTTTCCAGGGCAACATCCTGGCTGCGATATCCATTTCGTTGGGCACGGGCGCGGTCGTCGACGGCAGGTTACTGACGCAGACCGGCGCCATAACCCTGCTTTCAAATACGGTCACGGTACCGGGCCCGTAGACGACGACATCAATGAATTCGGAAAGAGGAACATGTATGCCCAGATTGTTAATGATACTTTTCTGTGTCGGCGCTCTATCGACGGCCGCTTTCGCTCAGGATGACCACAACGACGCAGGGCCGGTCTCGGTTGGATATGCGGTCGTCACCGCTACCGGCGGCTTCGGTTCCACGGGGATTCCCGGAGGACTGACTGTCTTTGAAACATTGGGTTTCAGATCCCAGATTCCCGCATTACAGGCCGGCGTGCTGCCGGCCACACTGACCACGCAATTGGATCTTTTCGCCAGTGCGAGCATTCGCGCATCCGGCAACGTTTCAATTGGGATTACCAATCCCGGAACCACAAACGCCGTGGTGGCGATGGCACTTCGCGCCACCAACGGAAGTCTGACCGCGAGTACCAGCATTACACTCGGTCCACGCCAACAGACGACGCGGTTCGTAAGCGATATCTTTGCCGCTGTGCCGGACATACCGCCCGATATGGACGGCACCCTGACGATTACATCGAACATTCCGGTTGGAATCGTGGCCTTAATGTTCAACGGAGCGGCGTTCACCGCCATTCCCATAACGAGCCTTTCAGCTACAGTAGGGCTTCCGGTGATGACAATCGGCGTCGGAGGTAGCTACGCTGTGCTCCTGCCACAGTTTGTGGCCGATGGCGGATGGGCGTCGGAGATAGTTGTGCTAAACAACGGCGCAGCACCCTTGACGGTACGTATGGACCTGTTCAAGCAGGACAGTACGCCACTGGTGACAAAACTGAACCATCAATCGGGAAGCAGCTTTGCGAATGTGGTCATCGCGCCGGGTGGCATCATTATCTATGCTCCCCTGAATGCGAATGGCGACTCCGACTTCTAGTGTGGTGTCTCTCAATTGCCTGGACATTTGAAATTTGGATGAGACAGCCCGCTGTAGCGGCGGTCTATGACCGCCGGTTTTATGGTAACTCGCAAGAAACATGTAGATTACCAGACACTTTAAAACCGGCGGTCATAGACCGACGCTACAGATGTCCAGATAATTGAGACACAACACACCAGCTATCCGGCGTAAAAATAGGCTTCTATCTCGGACCGCCAGAGGATTCGGGTCCGCCAGCGATAGAAACCGGGATCTTGAAACACACTTCTTCCAGCATCGATTGTATAGTTTTATACATTCCTGACGGATGCCTCTTTGGCACAATTCCCCGGTCGCCAGAGGGGAGACGATGACCATGGCAGCAGCCGTTACACCAGGCGTCAATATCCTTGGTATCTCTGCTTATTATCACGACAGTGCCGCTTGCCTGGTCAAAGACGGGAACATTGTCGCTGCCGCGCAGGAAGAACGCTTCAGCCGGAGGAAACACGACGCCAGGTTCCCCGTTAACGCCGCTCGTTATTGCCTGAGTGAAGGCGGCATCCACGTGCAGGATCTGACCTATGTTGCTTTCTATGACAAGCCCCTCCTGAAATTCGAGCGCCTGCTGGAAACGTATGTTTCGTTCGCTCCGAAGGGTCTTCGATCCTTCCTGATGGCGATGCCGATCTGGCTTAAGGAGAAGGCTTTCCTTAAAAAGCGGCTCCTTAAAGAACTCGAGGGACTCGAACCCGCAGACGGTATGCCCCCAATCCTGTTCGGCGAACATCATGAATCGCATGCGTCCTCCGCTTTCTATCCGTCTCCGTTCGAACAGGCCGCCGTCCTCTGTTTGGATGGTGTCGGTGAATGGGCGACGACATCCGCCTGGATGGGCACGGGGAATCGGCTTGTTCCGCTCTGGGAAATACCGTTTCCGCACTCTATTGGTTTGCTGTACTCCGCCTTCACCTATCACACCGGCTTCAAAGTCAATTCGGGCGAATACAAGGTGATGGGCCTCGCTCCATATGGCCAGCCTTGTTACGTCCGGACGATTTACGACCATCTCATCGACTTGAAATCCGACGGCACGTTCCGGTTGAACATGGAGTATTTCGACTATTGCACCGGCCTCGCAATGACGAACCGGCGCTTTGACGCACTTTTTGGCGCGCCGCGGCGAAAACCGGAAAGCCTGTTGACCCAGCGGGACATGGATATGGCCCGGTCGATTCAGGACGTCACCGAAGAAGTGATGCTTCGCCTGGCAATGACACTTCACCGGGAAACCGAGGCTGACTATTTATGCATGGCGGGGGGCGTCGCCTTGAATTGCGTTGCCAACGGACGCGTACTTCGCGAAGGACCTTTCAAGGATATCTGGATACAGCCCGCTGCCGGCGATGCGGGTGGAGCTCTGGGAGTGGCGCTGGCCACGTGGCACGGACTTGAGAACCGGCCACGCCTCTCCGGCAACGGCCGGGATTCGATGCAAGGCGCTTATCTGGGACCGTCCTTCTCCCACAGCGGCGTGGACGATTTCTTGAAGCGGCAGGGAGTCGCCCATACCGTCCTCGATGACGAAGAGCTCTACGATCGGGTTGCCGCCGATCTGGCCTCGGGTAACGTGGTGGGCTGGTGTCAGGGGCGAATGGAGTTCGGTCCCCGCGCACTTGGGGCTCGCAGTATTCTCGGCGACGCGCGAAACACCAGGATGCAGTCGATCATGAATCTGAAAATCAAGTCCCGGGAATCTTTCCGTCCGTTCGCGCCCTCTGTTCTGCGTGAAAGGGTAGCCGAGTACTTCGAGATGGATGCCGATAGTCCCTACATGCTGCTGGTTGCGGATATTGTGGAATCGCGCCGCACAGCATTACCCCCCGATGCCGATACGCCGTGGGGTATTGACCTGTTGAACATTCCCCGATCCGACATTCCAGCCGTAACACACATCGACTACTCGGCCAGAGTCCAGACCGTGCACGAAGAAACGAACCCGCGGTATTACCGTTTGCTCAAGAGATTTGAAACGCTGACCGGATGTGCGGTTCTCGTGAATACCTCGTTCAACGTTCGCGGAGAACCCATCGTGTGCACGCCTGAAGATGCGTATCGCTGCTTCATGCGGACGGAAATGGATCTGCTGGTCCTTGGTAACCATCTCGTATACAAGAAAGACCAGGCGCCCCTGCATGCGGACACCGGCTGGAAAAAGGAATATGTTCTCGACTGATTCCATTCAAGAGCCATCACGACGCCAGCTGCGTTCATTTGGATTCATTCTGATGGCGGGCTTTCTCGTCGTCGGCGTGTGGCCTGCGTTGTTTCGCAGTCAGAGCGTCCGAGTCTGGGCCATCGTGCTCGCCCTGACGCTCGCCGCCGCAGGAGTTCTTGTTCCGAGTGGACTCCGCCCCGTTCGCCGGGCGTGGATGGCTTTTGGAACCATGCTGGGACGGATCAACACAGGGCTCATCCTCGGAACGGTTTACTACGGCATGCTCACTCCGCTCCGGCTGTTGATGAAGGCCTCGGGCCATGACCCGATGAACCGGTCTTTCGCTCCCAATCTCGAGAGTTACCGATCCGTTCGCAAGCCAAGGCCGGCTTCGCATATGAAAAACCAGTTTTGAGTTTTCGGAGGCAAAGAGTGTGGAATTAGCGAAAGAGTTTTTGCTGTTTCTCAAGGAGCGGAAGAAGTTCTGGATGTTACCCGTCATCCTGGTGCTTGGCGCGGTCGGTACTCTGTTGTTTCTGGCGGAAGGTTCAGCGGTCGCGCCTTTCATTTACTCCTTGTTTTGATCGAGTCCATGATTTTTCAAAAAGGCGGCGATCGCGTTGGCTGCCAGTTCGTGTCCGTCCGCATTCCAATGTGAATCATCGGGGAAATACATGTTCCTTCCGGACTCAACCTCCGTCTGTAATGCAGCTGTCGGGTCAATCAGAAAGATGCGCTCATCCTCACAAAGTCGCCGCATCAAATGGTTTTGTGCGAGCCGGTTCTGAGACATTTCTTGCAAATTGAACCCGGTCGGTTCCTGGCGGAAATAGAACTGGAAATCCCGTTCGAGATCGTCTCGGCCGAACGAACGCTCAAGCAGCGGAAAATAGACCTGGCTCTTGAAAGGAATGAATAACACCACCAGAGTCGCTCCGCTCTCGTGGCTCACTCTGTTCATCTCCAGAATCGTCTTGCGGGTCAATTGCCAGCCGGAGCGTTTTTCAAGCGCGGCCTCCGAAAACGTCAGCGTCTGCAGATATGGAGGCATCAACGCAAATTGAAGCGTGCGGGCGTTGATGGGAATTGTGAATATCCCACGGTCGAAAACGGGAACGCTCTCTGCAGAAATGCCGGACGTTTCACCGTTTTGGGCCACGGTGTTTACAACCTTCGGTCCTTCCGTCTCATGGTTTGACGTCCTGGTTCCCAGGGTATTAAGGGCGAGCCGGAAAAGAGAAAACGAATAGAAGGTCTCGTAGCGGGCAATTACTTTCTTGATGCTCCAGCCCGTTTTGGGCAAAGTGATGGAACCTTCAGACCTTTCGTATTTATCGAACCTTTCCGCGTCGACAATATCGTTGCCCGAAAAGTACGCGAGGACGACAACGCGGGGATGATGCTGGATCGCGTAATCGCGCAATACGCGCAACTCCTGCTGGGGGCCAAAGCCGGCGGTTCCATAGTTCTGGACGGGCAATCCCAGGCGCTGCTCCAGCCGTGAAGTCCAGATCTGATCCAGCGGCAAGGTCAAACCATCCGTAAAAGAGTCTCCCAGAGCGGCTATGTGAATCGCAGATCGCACCTGAGTGTTGCGAAATCCTTCCGCGTCGGTACGAAGCGAATACCGGCCTGGAGAACTCGTGAGACCAGCGGGTGGAATGAAACCCATCCGGACGATGTCGCCGCCATTCCTCCACTGAAGAGGCGTGTTTTGATTGGGCCGCAGGCGGCTTCCGTACCGGGAGGTATCTTCCCATTGCGGGTCGGGCGCAAACTCTCCGAGCTCGCGCCGCGCCGTTCGGACCGCGGCGGGAGCGCCAAATAACTGCATGGCCGCTTCAAGCAGAACGAAGGTCAGGAAGAACGATCCGGCTAGCGAGGCTCCCATGAACAGCAGAACCCTGCGCTGCCCGCTCCGGGCAGGCCATAGATCAGGCGATGAGTCATCGTTGCTTTTCCGGAAGAGTATGAACGACACCAGTGAAGCGAGGCCGAGGGCAGCCAGATACGGAGCGAGCACCCATCCCCTGACGATGCGCAAGTCCGACCAGACGACCGAGCCATGGCTCGAAATTTCGAGAATGCCGTTGCAAGGCAGGAGCGCAACGCGATCGAACGCTTGCCCATTGACTTCGCGCCGATACAGCAGACGCCTTGATCCATGTTCAAGCAGTTGGATCTCGTACTCCCCGCGAGCGGCCGAGGTGGCGCTGATCCACAGTGTGGAAGCGTTCGAAAACCGCACCGGAAATTTTAAACGAGCGCTTCCTTCCGTAAAAATCTGCGGAACTACTCGCTTGTCCTCGACATTGAATTGTTGCCACATCATCCCGTCTTGAGGACTCGGGTCGATACGATCTTCCAGGTATAGGCGATAGGTTGCGACGTACAACCAGTTTTTGACAATCGCCGACACGAGTAGGAACTGAACCACCAGCAGAAGTCTGAACATCCATTTGCGGAGATCTTGCATCTGGTCTGCAATTGTAACAACGAAGGAGCCGGGGCGAACTGTCGACGCCGGATTCCGCCAACCTGACCGCCATCAGGCACCACCCTTGCCACTATTAACCAAATAATTAATTGAAAGCGTGAACCAAACGAAACCGCTGGAGGTCTTTTTCTCAGGCGATTCACAAATAGGAGGCGCAATGAAGGGACTGCTGCTGACACTGGCTCTACTGGTGCAAAATCCGGCTCCCCCGCCGCAACCGGCTCCGGGTCCGCTTCGCTTGAAAGATACAATCAAAGACTTTCCACGGTCTCAGCTGCAGCCATCCGTCACGGGTCCGGTGTCGATCGAGTTGAATCAGGGCTCGCGCATTTCATACGAAACGCTGGCAGGCCTGGCAGGGCTCAACGTCGTTTTCGACCCGGACTTCCGGGATACCTTCGCGCCACTGAGTCTCGATAAGGCCGAGATCATTGACGCGTTCGATCGTCTGTCCATGGAAACGGGCAACTTCGTGGAAGTTCTGAATCGCAAGACGATCATGGTGGCTCCAAACAACGCAACCAAGCGCCGGGACTTCGAGACGCAGGTTCTGAAGACGATTTACCTGACCAATGCCAAAGCACCGCGCGACATGACCGGGATTGTGACCGCCTTGAGAACCGTCCTCAACCTGAGGTACATCGCGCAGAGCACGGCCAGGAGCGCCATCATCATCAGAGATTCGCCGGACCGGATTGCTGCTGCCGAACAAATCATCGCGAATCTGGACAGGTCCACGCCTGGCGCTTCCGTGCCTCCACCCATCGCGATCGACGCCAGCGGAAATATTCTGACTTCCGACGCGGCCGGCGTTCAAAGGTCGGCGCCCGCGCGATCCGAGCTTCAACTCAAACCAGACAGTGCGGTCACGATCAATGTGAATCAGGACTCACAGGCCTCCTATGAAACGCTGGCAGGCATGGCGGGACTCAACATCATTTTTGACCGTGACCTCCGAAGCGTGAGCGGCATACCCGTGAAGCTTCAAAACGTCGACATTCGAGACGCGCTGGATTTTCTGTGCTTACGGACCTCGGCTTTCTGGGAAGTACTGGATAGCAAAACCATCATGGTTTCGCCGCGGAATCAAACCAAACATCGGGACTATGACCGCACCTTTATCAAGACGTTCCATTTAAGTAACGGCACGACGCCACTGGAACTCGTGGAGATCATCACGGCGCTGCGGACACTGTTGAATATTCGTTATATCGCTCAGGTACCGTCGGCAAACGCGCTCGTCATACGCGAGACGCCAAGCCAACTCGCCCTCGCCGAGAAAATCATCGCGGATTTGGACAAGGCCATGGGGAACCAGCCCACCGTCCTGACGGCGGCCACTCCGCTGGATTCCGGTAGTGAGAGTAGCGGCGTGCTTCGGAGCCGCGCTGCACGCAAGCTGGGTCCGGCTCAATCGCAGCTCCGGCCCAACGTCAGAGGGCCGCTGACGGTAGACGCGAATGGAGACATTCGGCAATCTTATGAACGGCTCGCCGGAATGGCGGGGCTCCATGTCATTTTTGACAGCCGGTTCAAAGACGGACGGGTTGAACATTTCAAACTCAAAGATGTCGAGGTAGTGGATGCGCTGGATTTTCTGTCGCTGCAGACCGCAACCTTCTGGGAAGTCGTGGACGCCACGACGATCCTGGTGGCACCCGATAACCAGAGCGTTCGCCGCGATCTGGAACCGCAAATTGCAAGGACGATTCATTTAACCAGGATCCAGACTCCGCAAGGACTTCAAGAAGTCCTGATTGCACTGCGCACGCTATTCAATGCGCGTGAGGTTGATGCAAGTGCGAACGCGATAGTCATGCGCGACACCGCAGAGAATGTCGCTCTTGCGGAAACGCTCATCGCGGATCTGGACAGGTAATTCGATGTGATTTCAGCCGGATTATGAATAATCCGGGCTGGTTCTCCATCGGCTTACTGACGTTTATCGATTACCACAACTTCAACAGGACCTGGTGTCTCTCATTATCTGGACATAACCATGCAAGCCATCACTGTAGCGGCGGTCTATGACCGCCGGCTTTAAAGTGTCTCGTAATCTACATGTTTGTTGCGAGTTACCATAAAACCGGCGGTCATAGACCGCCGCTACAGCGGGCGTCTCATCCAACATTTACGGGTCATTCGGGTAGTGCAATTCAGCGGCGGTTCTCACGGGAATTCAAATTTGCTGCCTTCTTTTTTCTGGTATTTATTTTCTGCGCTGTATTCATCGGAGTGGTAGGCTGCGCTCGGATTTCAGGAGGTAAGCTTGCTTAAAGGTACGCTATGTCTAATGATATCAGCGCTGTTGTCGTGCGGTAAGGCGTGGGCGCAGGAACGCCCTCCCCAGTTGCCGGACAAGGCGCCTTTTGAGACCGGTGATTTAGCGAGTGAATGCCGCGAACTGATTCAAGACCCTGCGGCTTCGTTGATATCGGCGTTCAATGCGGGCCATTGTAATGGTTTCATCAGCGGGGTGTTGCTCACCTCTCAGACGGGCTCGCCGGACAAAAACAAGACATACTGCGTTCCCGGTGGCGTGACGCTCGGTCAGGTAATCGGCGTGTTTCTGAAGTATGCGGATGAATATCCATCAGCTCTTCACCTGGATGCGGGTTTCTCGCTCGTAGTGGCAATGACAGTGGCGTTCCCTTGCGGGGAAGAGCATTCCAAGTCCGAGCAAGTAGCGCGTCCCATCGCGTGAGGATGTCTTGTCCTGGTAGTTCAGCCGGTTGGACCTCCAGCGATGACGAGCAGCGAGGTCGAGGCTTGACGTCCAGCGGAGGTTAAATTCCCGGTATGTCCGCCACCTGCATCCTTGTTTGGCCCTGTTCGGTGAATCGTCATGACCACGGTGAACAGGGATTTAAGGTTTAGGAATGCGGATCGTGGCGCTGATCATACCTGCTCCACTTCCGGCGTAAAGCAGCGTCAATGGATGCACTGTGGCGGGCCCAAGCCGATAGGCGCCGAACCAGGTTGCGCTTTCGATCGCATGTTGAGCAAACGCCACTCCTAAAACCATGACGATCAATATGCTTGTCGGGATGGGAGTACCTTCAAAATATTTGACCTTGCCGGAACCGTCGGATAATGCTGCCGCAGTTACATTGAAGCGTGCCAGCCGGCTGATGCCGCATACGACAAAAAAGGCGAGTATCAGCATGTCCCAACCGCCCCGCAGCCCCAACGTGAAGCCCAGCACCGCTGGAGCAACACCGAAGGAAACAATGTCGGCCAATGAATCCAGGTCCGCGCCCAGCACCGATTGGCGGCGCGAACGGCGGGCCCAATAGCCGTCCATGATGTCGCAAGCCAGTGCAACGAAGAGGAGAACAAATGCGATCCAAAAGAATTTGTTCCGTCCCTCCGCAATGTAATTCAGGCAAAGAAAAATTGAAATCGTGCCGCAGCCGGCATTACCTAGAGTGAACAGGTCAGCGATCGTGTAAGACCGCACCATCGACAGATGTTTCCTTCGTGGCTGTTCCATACGGATATCTTGCCCGTCATCACCCACTTTTGCAAAGCGTGCAAGCGGCAGGAACACAGTGTCGGTTGGGCTGTTATGGCTCAGACGATTTGATTCTGCTACACACCAGGTGAATCGGATAGCACTGGCTTTGATGAGTGTCGGTGCAAAACCCGAAGGTCTTTGACGAGGTGGTTTTCCTTCAGCATTCCGCCAGTCTCTGAGATAAATGCGATGACAGCTTGATATCGATCTTCTTCTATCGGTGTCGGTAACAGTCTTTCGACGATACCCGACTGCCCCTCGCGGGAGCAGTGCGCCATCACGCACACCTGATCGCCTGGATGAAGGTTTGCCACGGATTTATCTCTTTTCAACTTAGGATCATTAGCGTCCATCTGTTTCATATGCAGCAATTATCGGCGTTGAGTCTGCCGCGTAGAATCGGGGGTTCTCCTGAGTCGGCGAGGGGATCTACCTTAGCTGTGTAGGATTCGTAACCACTGCCAGTCAAGCATGTCCGACTTGTGGCCGCTCCCATTTTTCGCCTGCCTCGTATTTGTTACCTAGCACCCTATTCCAGGCTCCACAGTTTTCATTGTTCCAGGTGGATGGGAAGGCTTGGCGCGGTGAGTCGTCCGTTCCCGTTTTCCTCTAAGAGACGGGAAGGAAGGCAGGTTGGCGGCAGAGTTGAAAGCAATAAGGGATCCCGGCAAAGAACGCCGGAGATCGTCGCGTTGGTTTCCGCGAGCCTCCGCTCAGACCGATCCGGCTGGTCCCGGGGGTTATTTGATTTCCTCCGGTCGCAACCTGACGCCGCAACATTCCGGTACGTGATCACGTCGTGCAAATTTGCAAATTCGCATGCAGATCTGGAAATCGCCGTGCAGATCTCGAAATCGTCGCGCAGATCTGGAAATCGCCGTGCAAATCTCGAAATCGCCGTGCAGATCTCGAAATCGCCGCATGCAAATCTCGAAATCGCCGTGCAAATCTCGAAATCGCCGTGCAGATCTCGAAATCGCCGTGCAGATCTCGAAATCGCCGTGCAAATCTCGAAATCGCCGTGCAGATCTGGAAATCGCCGTGCAAATCTCGAAATCGCCGTGCAGATTTGCAAGCACGATTCTGACAAATTTTGGCAGGCAAAAAAATAAGGCGACGAGATGACCTGGCCAATATCGAGGTTCCTTGTTTGGGGGCTCGGGGAGATACACGTGAGGATGGGCTTCCCTCTGTGTTCCTTAAGAAAGTTCTGCAATAAAAGTTCTGCAATACAGGTTCGGAATAGATGCGAACGAATTCCTCTCGAAGAGCACGATTGAGAAGTCGATAGCGCTGGCAGGAACACCGAAGCTGTCGTGCGCCATCGCGAAATGATGCACGCCCGCGCCGTGAAGACGATGGATCGTTAACATCATGCGTGCGGCATCAAGAGAATGAACGAGATGGGCGACGATGCCATCCGCCTGCTTGATCGAGAGGAACTTCCGTGTTTCATCCTCTTTATATACAAGGAAAGTGCGATCCGATGTGGTGATGAGTGGCACCTCGGCTCCCGGGTTTCATGAACAACACACCCAGTGGGGACGAAGTCGGTTTGGAAACGCGATATCCGGTTGTGCTGGAAGGCTTTACGTTGTCAAAAGCACACGCCGACCGAGTTCAACTGCCGTTGGGAAGATGGCAGTAGTTAGGCCGTCAAACCAAAACAAAGCACTTACGGACTTTCGGGCCGCATCCCTGGTTTCACCGCGTAGATAAGAATGACACGGCTCCAGCGTCGGTGATCCGACTCCTTAGAACTCATCGCCCTCGCGACGTTCGATGATCAGGGGCCACGCGCTTTACTTAAGCCGGGTTCAACGAAAAGTTGTGTCGGTTCAGGTGTCCCGGTTATCGCCACTGTACTTGCCGATAGCCGACAGGCTTCGCAAAGTCGGACTTCAGCGCTGTAAGACCGAAGGGTGTCATTCCCAGGACGAACGATCCTTCGCGCGGATCTGCGAAATAGAACATCGCGTAGCCGGCAGGGTAGAACACCAGATCGCCTGTTTGGGGCTGGTTGATCGGCGGCAGCCTGTCATACAGGCTGCGACTGGCCTCTGACAGCGACTCGCCGGGCCGCGGTTCAATTCCAGGGGCACGCTTTTGCCTCAATATATACATAGCGAAACTGGGAGAATCGAACCCTTCCTGGGGAGATTGCCCGCCAAGCTTCCATTTGATGCGTCGCTGGCGGAGTTCGAGAATGTCCAGCAGCAGGCTTTCGCTGCCAGGGAAACGGCTGGCCAATTCTTTCGCGTTGACATAATCGATGGTGCGCACCGCTCGGCTCAAGTTCACCGCTTCCGAAAGTGTTTTTTGGGCCTCCGCCAGTTGGGCCTGCAAGTCAGTCACCTGGTTTTTGTAGTTTTCGCTGTCGCCGTGCAGCGATTGTGCCTGGGACTTGTAGGTCGCTGCATTCTTCGTCAATGTGTCAATCTGAGTCGTGTAAGTCGAAGCCTCGGCTTTCAAGGCATCCACCTGCTTTTGGGCGTTTCGGACGCTTGAGGCTGTGTAACCGAGCAGGACAACCGTGAGCGCCACAGGCAGGAGCGAATACGATACGGAGCGGATCCGCGCAGACTTCTCTCGGCGTTCGATGCGTTCGAGCAAGACGGGAAGTTGGTCGCCAGGCGTTAATGAACTTGAAACTTTCATCCTAGCCTTCCGAAACCCTGGCGAAATACTGGTGGAAATACTGATCGAGCTTCACATCCGGACTCAGTCCGCCCACCTGCTGGTGCTGGTAACTACGAAGTAAGGAACGCAGGGCAACGAGCTTGTCACGGCGACTGAAGAAAATGGGAATGAAGCCGCTGACCGCAACGAGTGTCCCCCCCAGCGTCTGGCCGGTTTTCAAGGTTTCCGCGAGAATCAGGCCAGGATGCACGAAACCCAAAACCACCACCGTCAGGCCCAGTGCGAAGAGCATTGCAGCGAGAGCTGTTTGCAACCGCAGGGTAATTTGCTGGCTCGCTACGGCGCTCTCTAGAAACTCTATTTTGGCGGGCATGTCCATTTAAGTTTCGAGCAACTGGACGACGGCCAACGTTCTCGGAATCGTGGAACCGCTTCTTCGCTATCAACTGCCGATCCCTACTTGCGAAATGCTGGTCCTTCTGCCGAGATAGCTGCATTCTTGGGGGTGCTCAGATATCCGCGGATCCGGTCCTTGTCGACATAGTTCACGACCAGTTCGTAACGAAGTTGATCACGTCCCACAAGGAACGTGACCGGCTCGTTCGTCGTTTGATCTTTCTTTTCGAGCTTGTTGTCATCGACGAGGAGCATGACGTCGTATCTGTTCTTCTTCGTGTCGGTCTTTTTGAGCTGCAGCCGAACATCGGCAATCCGCTCCATTTCCTTCGCTTTCCGAACATCGAATTCAAAGTAGTTGTGCTCCCCAAGTCGGCGGAGTTCAGCCAGTTCAGTCGAATTGCGAGCGATCTGACCTGCGATGTCGGCAATCTCCTTTCGGCTGGAGGCGAGGTTTTCCTGAGTGGCGCCGAGATCGCTTTTCACGGTTTGGACTTCACCGGACACCGCGCCAATCCTCATTGACGCGTCCTGTTGAACTGCATCGAGTTTCGACGCCGATTCCTGCTTTAGTTGACTGACCGCCGCTGACGTGGACTTGAGTTGCGCGCTTAGTTTCCGAGTCATCTGTGTGTGCTCTGCATTCAGACCTACGGCAAGGCTTCGGGCTTTGTCCAGATTCTGAGTGACTTCGTTGAACTCCGCAGCCAATTCGTCCATCCGGGTTGCATCCTGGCTGTGAGCGGCCTGAAGGTCGTGTTCAACCGCGCTGATGCGATCTTCGAGGTGGCTGCCTATGGAGTAGAGGCTGTATGCCGACAGGCCAAGGACTGACAGTCCTGCCGCTACGATCGCGATCGGTTTCGATTTGAGATCAAACATTGCAATACCTCCTGCGGATCAGACGCAAGAACCATGCCAACCCAAAATGCTGGGATTTCTCCCGTGTTTCTGCGATATAGGCAGGCATTAAAGCGCAGCTGAATCCCTCGAGGCGCCTTTTTCGAGGAAGATTTCCACGATCTGCAGGCCGGCCTTCAGGACGGATACGAACACGTTCGGCAGAACTTTCCGGTGACCCGCCAGGTGAAGGACTACATTCTCACCATGCTGGCGCTGGAACATCCCGGCGAGAATATTGTTAATCTGACGTGACACAACTGCGAATTTAGGTGGGTCCCTCGCAGGAATTCCCCTAGAGCCTTTGTTGAGTTGATCCGATCCTTTCATGCTACCTGCACGCGTTCTCCGTTCTGCCATCGACCTGAGCATTTTCTTGACGCGCCGCAGGTGGCTGCTATAATCCGTCCAACATTTCTCAAACAGCAACGCGAGCGAAGCCCTCGAATTTTGAGTGCGAAACACAGTTCGCATTTCGGTAGAGCGGGTCCGGCCCGGAGGACTAGCTTTCCTCTGCGTCAGGACGTGGAGATGACACCATGAAGAGATTCTCGATCACAATCGCGGCAGCAGCGTTGCTGCTGCTTGTTCTGTTTGCAAATGCATCTGCACAGACCGGTGAAGGCGGACTGACGGGGACTGTTGAAGATCCGGGGAAGGCGCTGATTCCCGGCGTAACCATAACTGCGACGAATACCCAAACGGGAGTGGAGACTAGAGCAGTAACGAATGAATCGGGCGGCTACAACATTCCAGGGCTGCTGCCTGGATTATACAAACTGACCGCCGACTTACCCGGTTTTCGGACGGTGAGCTTCAACAACATTGACTTGGGAACGAATGAGACAAAGCGGTTCAACTTCACGCTGGAGGTCGCATCCCAGAACACGGTTGTGGACGTCATTGACGCCAGCGCGCTGTTGACCACCTCATCAGCTTCGATCGATCAGGCGCTGCCGGAATACAGGGTACGGGATCTCCCACTGGTGGGCAACAACGTGCTCGATCTGATTGGTGTGTTGGGCGGCGCGCGCGTGAGCGCCTTCGGCGGCGATCTGACAACCTTTGCCGGCATCAGCGCCGGCTATGTGAATACGACGGTAAACGGCCAAAGCGTTAACGATGGGCGATACGAGGCGGGTGTTTATTCGACAACGCGTATCAACCCGGACATGGTCAGCGAAGTCCGGCTGGTTCTGACGCCCGTGGACGCCGAAATGGGGCGCGGCAATGGCCAGGTTCAAATTCAAACACGCTCGGGAACAAACCAATACCGGGGCAGCGCCGTGTGGAACCTCCGAAACACGGCGCTGGACGCTAGAAGCTGGTTCGATAACCGCACCACGCCGCTGCCCACTCGGACCTGGACCAATCAGAACCAGTACACGCTGAGTTACGGCGGGCCGATCAAAAAGAATAAGACGTTTTTCTTCGTTCTCTACGACGGGCAGGAAACGCGGCTGCGCAATAGTGCCGCCTCGCTCGTGCTAAGCGACTGCGCGCGAAACGGCATCTTCCGCTATTTCCCGGATTGGAACAACGGCAACATCAACCAGAATCCGACCCCTACTCCAACCGCGCTGGGCTCAGCCGCGATCCCGGTGGTGGATGCTTTGGGAAATCCGAAAGCGCCGGCAACTTTCCGCAACGGCAACCCATATACCGGGACTCTACAGTACTACAGCGTGTTCGGCCGCCTTCAGACCCCGCCCACAAAACCAGATTGTTCCGACGCCCAGGTCACGCCCAACACGGCATGGGATCAATTCGGGCGAACCCCCGATACGACCGGATTCATCGCAAAAACAATGGCTCTGATGCCGCACGCGAACTCCTTTGACGGTGGCGACGGCCTCAACACCGCGAATTACCGCTATGCTCAACGCCAGAGCGGCAATGACGGCGTCTCGGGAGGAACAGGCGACCAAACCAACCGGAAACAGATCAACATCCGAATCGATCACAACTTCAGCGTCCGCCACAAACTCGGCGCGAACTGGAGCAACGAATGGGACGCGTCCCAAACTTCGCCGCCTGATTGGCCAAGCGGGTTCTGGGGCTCCGTCGAGCGGCATCCCCAGGTGGTGACCACAAATTTCATATCCACGCTATCATCGACGCTGGTCAACGAAGCTCGCTTTGGCGTACGGTATAACAGCGGAAAGCAGTACGCGGCGCCGGACGATCCGACATCGGGCACAGCCGCGGGGAATTTTAACCCCAAGATCAATGGCATCCCTGTCGTTATCGCTCCGTCATTATTCAACAACGGTGTCATGTCGGCGGGCGACTTTACCCGCGGCAATGTGACGTCGCTCTGGACTTATGGCGACACGCTCAGTTGGACCAAAGGCCAGCACGCCTTCAAGTTTGGCGCTGAAGTCCGCCCCACAGAATCGGACGGATTTAGCAACTTGAACATGCTACCGCACGCGACGGGCGGCGCCGGAGGGGGTTCCGTGAATTTCCCGGACTTTACAACCGCTCTGCCAGCCGGGAGCGGTATGCTGGCAACCAACAGCACGACGATGGGAAATCTCCTGGGTTTCCATTCCGGCTCGGTCGGCAGTTTGACTCAGCTTTATTTCGTCACGAGCCCAGATCGCCTTGCCAAGTTTGACGACATACGCACTGCAAACAGGCGGGGCACCGATGTCCTCGAAACGGAGTGGTCCGCTTTCTTCAAGGATGACTGGAAGGCGAGCCGGAATCTCACACTCAACCTCGGTCTTCGTTACGAATACTACGGCACGCCGCATGACGCCCACGGTTTAACGCTGTCCCCGGTCGGAGGAGGCCTGGCCGCATTCGGGTATTCGGGCCGAAGCTTCACGGACTGGTTCCATCAGGGGCAAGGCGTAGGCGGCGATCCACTGACGTTTGAATTTGTCGGGCCGCACACGCCAAACCCCGGCAAGTCTCTGTGGAAAGCCGACGCGGACAACTTTGGCCCGGCCGTGGGCTTCGCCTGGCAGCTTCCATGGTTTGGCCAGGGCAAGACCACAGTTCGCGGCGGATATCAAATCACCTATCAGGGAGGCGGCCGGAGTTTTAATTTCGACCTGGATTCGGGTTATGCCCCAGGCATGATTTTTACTCCAAGCCTGAACGCGGCGGACAACACGTTTGTCCGCCTGGCGGACATTCAGAATCCCGGTAACTGCGGTGGAGCGGGCTGTATCCCGGTGCCGCATAACATCAAGCCGATGCAACCGATACCCAATGAGTACCGGGCCACGATTGCCGGCTGGAGCGGTGTTGTCTACGACCCCCACTATGTGGACCCGTACATCCAGAACTTTACCTTGGCGGTCACTCGAAGTGTGGGGCGGAACATGACAGTGGACGTCCGTTACATCGGAACCCGTGGTGTCAAGCTGTACGACACCCTGCCGCTCAACAGCCGCAACTTCCTGACCAATGGATTGAAGGACGCGTTCGACGCGGCGCGGGCCGGCGGAGAGTCCGATCTGTTGGATCGAATGTTCAACGGAATCAATATCGCGGGCGCCGGATACGGGCCAGTGGGAAGCACGCTCGCGGGCGTGAAGCAGACCGGCGCCATGCACATGCGGGCGAGTTCGACTTTCAACACCAACCTGGCCAACGGCAATTATCATGCGCTCGCTGACAACCTGTTCACCTTAAACTACAACCGCAACAACCCTGGCAACTCCAGCCTGCCGGTCATTACCGACGGAAACGTCAAGGGCGCCGTGCTCCGGTACAACAATTTCCCCGAGAACTTCATTTCGGCCAATCCTCAGTTCAGCACCATCGGCTTGAGGACAAATCTGGATAACTCCATCTACCATGCGATGCAGACACAGTTCACATTGCGCCCCACAAGTGGATTCAGTTATCAAGGGACGTTTACGTGGAGCAAGACCCTGGGCTCGCCGCCAAACGGCGGTTTCGAAAACCCTGCCGACCGGCGGGAATATGGACTGTTATTTGCCCATCGCACGTTCGACTTCCGGAGCAATGGCGGCATCGAGTTACCCATCGGGCCTGGCAGGCGGCTGATGGGTAACAGCCACGGGCTGCTGGCTCGGATCGTCGAGAAATGGCAGACCAGCATGATCTTCCAGATGACTTCCGGAAGGCCAAACACGATCGGCGCTCAGGGTGGCCTGCTCGAGGAGGGTTTTGGTGGAGGCACCGGAAACCCGGTCATCACGCCCGAAGGCGTCGCGGCTTTTGGAAATTTCCCTACGAAGTTCGGGCACGTCGATTGGCCCGGAGGCGCGAAGGCTGGAAGCTATTTTCCTGCCGATACGTTTGTGCGAGTTCCCGATCCGCAGTGCGCGGGTGTTACATCACTGCAGAACCTTAACGCAGCGGGGCGCTGCACGCTTCAAGCCCTTGCGCGGCCGCTGCCGTCCGGGAAGACTGCGGCCGGCCAGATTACCCTTCCCGATGGCAGGCAAGGCGTGATCGTTCTAAGAAATCCTCTTCCCGGCGAGAGAGGAACGCTTGGCTTGAACACCATGGAAGGACCTGGATTGTGGTTCCTGGACGCCGCGATGAGCAAATCGGTCAAGATTGCGGAGGGCAAGACCCTGCAGATTCGCGTCGATGCCAAAAACGTGCTCAACCATCCGACGCCGGACGACCCCGGTCAGGCTTCGTGTTTCGGCCTTAGCACGAATCTCACTCTCAATAACAACAACGCCTTCGGGAGCGTCGGTGGAAAGTGCGTCGGGGAGAGTGCGGCTCGCCGGTTCCAGGCGACCCTCCGTTTCAACTTCTAACCGACGGCAGGGGCGGCCAAATGACCGCCCCTGCTTTCAACGTGTATGTAGGCAAGTGTGGTGTCTCTCAATGATCTGGACATAACTGCGCAAGCCATCACTGTAGCGGCGGTCTATGACCGCCGGTTTTAAAGTGTCTCGTAATCTGCATGTTTGTTGCGAGTTACCATAAAACCGGCGGTCTATGACCGCCGCTACAGCGGGCGTCTCATCCAAGTTTCAACGTCCAGGCAATTGAGAGACAGAAACGCCAGCCGCTTGACACGGAATCGGTTCGTCTGTAGGCTCAGCGTAAAATATTCGGAATGAGTTGAAAGATGTTGCGATCGCGGACGTGGCGGTTTTTGCGGAACAAGTTAAGCGATGCGGTGATCGCGTGCGTAACAACAGGCATTGTCTTGCTGACCGGGATGGCAGGGGTTGCTCAGGCGCCGGCTTATCGTGCGCCGCGGACCGCGGATGGAAAACCCAACCTGAACGGAATCTGGCAGGCCCTTAACACGGCGGATTGGGATCTCCAGGGCCACGCCGCCGCCAAGGGCCCCGTGCCTTCGCTCGGAGCGGTCTTCTCCGTGCCGCCGGGCCTCGGCGTCGTCGAGGGTGATGAGATTCCCTATTTGCCGGCAGCGGCCGCCAAAAAGAAAGAGAATCAGGCGAATTGGCTGAAGCTGGACCCGGAGGTCAAGTGTTATCTGCCGGGCGTGCCTCGCGCCACTTACCTTCCGTATCCCTTTCAAATCGTCCAGTCTCAGCAGAACATTTTGATTTCCTACGAGTACGCGGACGCGGTTCGCGTCATCAATATGGCTACCCCGACGAAAGCCCCCGGTGATAGTTGGATGGGGTGGTCCAACGGTCACTGGGAAGGCGATACGCTCGTGGTTGACGTGACCAGTCTAATGGAGGACACCTGGTTCGACCGGGCCGGCAATTTCCACAGCGACGCTTTACATGTGGTGGAGCGCTACACCCCCCGCGGCGCGGACACACTCAATTACGAGGCCACGATTGAGGATCCGAATGTGTTCTCGCGGCCGTGGAAAATCAGTATGCCCCTGTATCGCCGGGTCGAGAAGAATGCAAAACTCCTGGAGTACAGGTGCGTCGAGTTCGCCGAAGAGTTGTTATATGGTCCTCTTCGCAAGAGGCCTTAGCCGTCACTGTAGCGGCGGTCTATGACCGCCGGATAGTCGTTAATTCGAGGTAGTCGGCGGTCATAGACCGCCGCTACAGTTTCCGAGTCTTTAGCCGTCAAGAAAGGAGGCTCCCATGAGCCATCGCTCACTAGTTCCGGCCGCGCGCTGTCGCGCTTGCGCTTCGCGTGCTTTAACTGCTGCGCTGGCAGCCGTCGTCCTGGCCGCGCTGCTTGCGCAGGCTCCGGCCGCCGGACAGACACCATCGTCCGCCACGAAGGCAACGACAGCCGGAAAGGCCTGGACACCGCCGCACACACCCGACGGCAGGCCGGATCTGCAGGGAATATGGAGCGACAGTACCTTGACGCCTCTCGAACGGCCGAAGAAGCTGGGCGCCAAAGAATTCTATACTGACCAGGAATTTGCCGATCTGACCAGGCGCGCCCGTCAGGGGGAGGCGGTCGAGGAAGCGGATCTTGGAGCCGCCGCTCCGCAGGCTGTGCGTTACGATCTCGAAGTGTATGGTTTTGACCGGACCAAACTCAGCTTCGCCTCGACCAAACGCACCTCGCTCATCGTTGGGCCGGAAGGCGTCGTGCCTCCCATCCTGCCGCAGGCCAGAGAACGAAACGCCGAGCGCACCGCCAGGGACCGCGGGCACGAATTCGACAGCTACGAGAACCGGCCGTTACAGGAACGTTGCATCCTGATGGGCCAGGAGAGAATACCCATGATCCCCGGAGCCAATGAAGGCAACCTTCTGCAGATTGTGCAGGGGCCGGGATACGTGACTCTGCTCCACGAGATAGACCACTCCACACGCGTCATCCCCACGGACGGCCGCCCGCATGTCCCGCAAAACATACGCCAGTATCAGGGCGACTCGGTGGGACACTGGGAGGGAAACACACTGGTCATCGACACCACCAATTTCACGAACCTGACCGCTTACCGGGGATCTAGCGAAAAGCTGCATCTGGTGGAACGCTTCACGCGCGCGGCGGATGACACGATGATTTACCAATTTACGGTTGAAGACCCCACCACGTGGGCCAAACCCTGGACCGCGGAAGTTCCCTGGACCAGGACAAAAGGCCCGGTGTACGAGTGGGCCTGTCACGAAGGCAATACGATGATCTCGACCATTCTTCGCGGGGCCCGTGTCGCCGAAGCCGAAGCGGCCCAGAAGAAAGCGAAGTGAACTCAAGCGAAAGAGGTAAAACATGAGGACAAGGCTATCGGTTGTAGTTGCTGCTGTGGGCCTGCTTCTGGCCACGGCGCCGGTTTGGGCGCATCACGCTTTCGCGGCGGAATTCGACCAGAACAAACCGGTCAAGGTGCGGGGAGCGGTTGTGAAGTGGGAACTGACCAATCCGCACTCCTGGATTCACATGGACGTAAAGGGCGCTGATGGCAAGGCGGTCACCTGGATGATCGAAGGCGCCAGCCCGAACAATTTGTACCGGCTCGGCTTGACCAAGGAATCCCTGCCCGCGGGAACCGACATAACGGTCGAGGGCTACCAGGCGAAAGATGGTTCCACTCGTGCCGTCGGCAGAAACATCACCTTTGCTGACGGCAAAAAGTTCTTCCTTGGGTTGACAGAAGCGGAGAGCGGGCCTAAGTAAGCCGGAACGCACCACTGCGGGAGATGGAACTGAACACAAGAGGCAACAAGAAGGACGCAATAAAGCACAAAAAGCAGGTTTATGAATCGATTTTTTGTGCCTCTTGTGTTCTGCTCTGTGCCTTTTGTGTGCAGTTCCCTTCCCTTTGCGCAAAGCCCTATCGCGGTTTCAGCGGAGCCGGTTTCCCGAACTTTCCCTCATCAATCGGGACGTTCGTCTTTATGTCGTTCAGCACAATCGAATCGCGTCCGTCCAGCCAGGCATAGGTGATTCGGAACGGCAACTTGATTCCGTTGACGTCACGATAATCAGCGAAGTCGATTTGCGTGGGAACGCGGCCGATCGGCGAGCTGCCATAACGCAACTCACGCAAGAGCAGGCCGCTCTGCTTATCGAAGTATAAGGTTACCAGAATGCCCCTCGGCCCGGTTCCCTGGACGACATCGACCACGTGAGTCTGCCCCAACGTCACGTCCTGTTGAAGCGATGACTGGCTGGATGGCGCCGGAAGATCGGTAATGGAGGTCGGCGGACCGGTTTTCAAATTTGTGAGAATCTGCTTGATCTGGCCTGGAAAAGACAACTGCGCGTCGAATCTGGCCCCGTCCAGATCGCTGCCACTTAACTGAAACTCCCCTAACACGTTGAGCGGTGTTCTCACCCAACCGGTGCGGCCGTCGTAGGTTCGGATCTGGTCTCCCCGGCCGGTCTCTTGCCTAAATAAAATGATCGTGGCGCGTTTATCCGGACCCTTCGCAACAATTTCGACGTCACCACCTCCGCCGAATCCGCCGAAGCTCACGCTGGTCCCCTTGCCTGTAAAGCTGGTGAGGCCAGCCAGGCGTTGAGCTCCGCCGGCCACCTGGATGTATTTGTCCAGTATCGACTCAGCGGAGGGCGCTCCGGGAGCCTGTGTGACGATGTCGTCGGGTTCAAAGTTGGGCGTGCCGTATATCGTCGCCATAACCGGCGTGACCAGTGGTTTATCGCGGTTGCGGTGGCAGGTCCAGCACGTCACCATTTGGCGCCCGCCGAAGTTGTCCTTGTTGATGGTGGCAACCATGTTCACCATTCCGCGCGCCATCCGTTTTCTCGGAGTGTCCGCCGCCCAATCTACCTTGTCAGTGCCGGCTCCGACATGACAGTCCGAGCAGTCGAACTGAAGGGCAGCCGCCATGATCCCCATCGTCTCCAGGAAATCGTCCACGGGAATTCCCTTGAGCACCTGGATGTTCTTGAAGACCTGTTCGGCCAGGAGGGGTTTCTCTGGTGACGCGCTCTGCGCGGCCGCTAACGCGGCGCCGATCAGCCCGGCAAGTGCGATTCCAGTGCAGGCGAGTATTTTTTGTCCGCTTAACGTCATAGTTACGTCCCTACCGTTGGGTAAGTCGAAAATACTCTAACAGCCTGTGGCAGAAGTGGAAATGCTGAAACTGTAGCGGCGGTCTGTGACCGCCGACTATCTCGAATCAACGATATCCGGCGGTCATAGACCGCCGCTACAGTCAGATCCATACTTCTGCCATCGGGCTGCTAGTCGAGCGGTTCGACCTTGACGATCGACGCGCCGTGATTGCTGCCGACCCAGAGCGTGCCCGGACTCTTCGAATCGTCGACATAGACGCGGCGAATGTTGGTCGGGCGCGGCAGCATATATTCCGTGTATTGGCCGCTTTTGATGTTGAGGCGCGCCACGCTGTCGGTCAGCATGGATCCGGTCCATGCATCGCCGTTGCGGTCCAGCAAGGCGTCGTACGGCGCGCTCCAGGGCGTCGGCACCTTCCATTCGGTCATGTGTTCGGTCTTAGGATCGAACATGCCGATCGCGTTGCCCTGATATTCGCCGAACCACAGCCGGCCATCGCGATCGACGCGGCCGCGCCGCGGGCGTGAGTCCGGAGTCGGGGTCTGGTAGACAGTTGCATTCTTGGTCCTGGCATCAATCTTTACGATATTGCCGGCTGAAAAGTCGAGCAGATAGGCATTATTCTGCTGGTCCGAGTGTATCCCGTAGGTTCCGATGCGCTTGCCCGTCTTCGGGTCCTTGAAGTTGCCGAGATTCTCCATCTGGTTGGAAACGAGATCGAGCCGGTAGATGTTGCCGACGTCGGAGTTCTTGATCCACACCTTGTTATCGATATTGGTGCCCTCGATTGCGAGGTGTCCGAGCTGGCCGCCGTCCGTATCCCATTCCCTGGGAGTCTGCCAGATCCGGAACTTCTGGGTCTTCTTGTCGAACCTCGCGATGGCGCTCTGGTACATCACACCGACCCACGGATTGTCGTCCTTGTCGAATTCGAGATCGAGCGTGCCTTCCGGCCAACCCGGTTTGACCACGGGGATCGGATACTGCGTCACCTTGCCCGTGTTCGGGTCCATCCTGCCGAGGAACATCTGCCCGAAGTCGGAATACCAGACGTTGCCTTCTCGATCGAGCATCACGTCGTGCGGCTGGATCAGGGGATTCGGCAAATCGTATTCCGTGATGATCACATGCGTGGATTTGCCGGTGAGCCGCGGTTGGGTCTTCAGTGGGAATGTCCACGTCGGCTCCTGGCTCAGATTGACGCTGGCGAGCCATTCCGCGGTCTTCCTGCCCTCACCACCACGTTCGACATCGCGAGTTGCAGAGCCTGCGAGGCGCTGCGGCTTCAGCGGCGTGCTGCCGGGATAATAGAGGCTCATGCGCTGGATGACTTGCAAGAAGCCATCGCTGTCGTATGTCGACTTCATGATGCGCTCGAGCGTGTGGCAACCGGTGCAGTTGAGCAGGAACCGCTTCTGCTCGTCGGCGCCCGGCATGCTCGTCAGCCATTCACCATTGGTGAGATGAGCGGAGAGGTTCTTCACTCGCTTGAGCTTGATCTCAACCTTGGCTTCCTGGCCTGTAACGATGTCCGCGGCTCTGGATCCATCGAGCTCGTAGCCGGCGGCGCGAGCCTTCAATGTGTACTGCCCGGGTTCAAGTCTCGCGGCCGGGAAAGCAAAGCGGCCCTGTGCATCAGTGACAACACTGATACTGATGGTGGCGCCGTCCTTCTTCGCGCTGACCACCACTCCTTCCATCGGACCTTCCTCGGCGGAGGCGGCATGCCCGGTCAACGCCACAAGCGTCTGAGCCTGCGCGTGAACTGGAACGGACGCGGTTTGAAGGACAATGGCAGCAAGAGAACCAACTGCGCAAAGCAGGAATCGCCTGGTTTCCATCAGCATCTCCTCGCGATCGGTTTGGTGTTTGGGGAGTCATTATCCCCTCATTGAGGATGCT
>Ga0207090_1029_pt1 | contig 36702 bp, 37 predicted proteins | sample Alteio_BWMinHeat_50_FD_153565 | JGI IMG/M metagenome (GOLD analysis project Ga0207090, IMG submission 153565) | Enriched cells from forest soil in Barre Woods Harvard Forest LTER site, Petersham, Massachusetts, United States -... | ecosystem: Environmental > Terrestrial > Soil > Temperate forest >...
GCGTCCATCCCCGGCCGTGAGTCCGAGCGCGGGAAGAGCCGCTCCTCGACGAGGGCGCACACGAGGTGCCCCGCGGTGATGTGAAGCTGCTGCACCAGCGGGGTCGCTTCGACCGGCGCGCGTAGGCAAACGTCGCAGCGCGCGGCCATGTCACCGCCGCTTTGGCCGGTGAACCCGATGACGACCATTTCGGCGGCGCGGGCCGCGGCGATCGCGTTGATGATGTTGGACGATCGCCCGGAGGTCGAGATCGCGATCAGCACGTCGCCCGGGCGCCCAAGCCCCTGCACCTGACGCTCGAACACGCGGTTGTAGCCGTAATCGTTGGCGATCGCGGTCAAGGCGGAGCTGTCCGTCGTGAGCGCAATCGCGGCCAAGGGGGCGCGGTCGTAGCCAAAGCGGCCGATCAGCTCGCCGGCGAGATGCTGCGCATCGGCGGCGCTGCCGCCGTTGCCGGCGAAGAGGATTTTGTTTCCCGCTTCCAGCGCGGCGGCGACCCGGTCGGCGGCAGCGGCGAGCGTCGCGACGAAATCCCGGTCCGCAATCGCCGCCGCGACCGCATCGCGCGAGCGCGCCAGATACTCGACGATCGACTTCTTGTCGCGGTCGCTCAACCTGACCCCGGTCGGGAAATTGGAGCGGGTGAAGGGAATCGAACCCTCGTCGTAAGCTTGGGAAGCGGGATTTTCCTCTCCCCACCGTGCCCCATGGTGCCCATAAAATCCCTGATAATCAGCGACTTAGGCGTGGTAGGATGCACAAGGTTGCACATTCAAACACGCCCCAACGAGACCCTCAGGAGTGCCAAATCGGTGCCACAGCTCTCTGACGTAGCCATCAGGCAAGCCAAGCCACCAGCTACCGGCACCGTAACTCTGTGGGACACCTCCCTCAAGGGTTTCGGCGTCCGGGTCACCAAGGGAGGAGCCAAGACCTTCATCGTCCTCATCGCGTCGGGTAGGCGACAGGCGATCGGACGCTATCCGCTCGTCTCACTATCGGACGCGCGAACGGAAGCCCGCCGCATCCTGGCAGAGAAAACCCTCGGCAAGATCCGCCCGAAGCACACCGCCTTCGAGGATGCCCGCGACGCCTTCATAGAGGAATGCGAGACGCGGCTGCGGCCTATTACCGTCAATCTCTACCGCCGCCACCTCACCCTCCACTTTCCGTTCGGCCGCAGGGGCATCGGCGATATCACACCGCGCGAGATCGTCAGGCAGTTGAACGCACTCAACGACCGGCCCGGTGAGAAGGAGCACGCAGCGCGAATCGGCCGCACCTTCTTCAAGTGGTGCGTCGGGCAGCACCTTATCGACCGCTCGCCAATGGAGACCGTCCCGAAGCCGCCGATCGGCCCCTCGCGGGAGCGGTTTCTGTCCAATGAGGAGCTGAAGGCCGTCTACAGGACCGCGTATAAGGCCACCAGCGGCTTCCATAGGCTCGTTTGCCTCCTCATCCATACTGGACAGCGCCGAGGCGAGACGACCTACCTCAGATGGGCGTATATCGCCTCAGACACGATCACCATCCCGTCCGAGATCACCAAGAACAAGCGGCGGCACACCTTCCCGATCGGGCTGCGCACGCAGGACCTGCTCACGCGCTTCCCGAGGATCGCCGACAATCCATACGTCTTCCCCTCATCGAGGGAGCACGTGAAGGGCAAGCCGTCGACCGTCATGACCGGCTATGGCGGCCCGAAGCAGGCATTCGACAAAGAGTGCGGCGTCACCGGCTGGACGCTCCACGACCTGCGCCGGACGTTCGCGACCGGCCTCCAGCAGCTCGGGGTGCGCCTGGAAGTGATCGAGGCCCTTTTGAACCACGTCTCCGGTACCAGAGCGGGCATCGTCGGCGTCTATCAGCGTTACGACTACCTGCCCGAGATGCGCGCGGCGATGGAAAAGTGGGAGGAGCACCTTTCCAAATTGGTGAGCGCTTCCTAGATCTTCTTGCGCCCAGGGCATTCTTCAACCTGGAGCCATCGCGATTGCTCCCTTCATGGGAGTTCGCGATGAGGTTTCTATCGAAGAGGCAGGTCAGCGAGAAGATCGGGCTATCCCGGACCGAGATCGACCGGAAAGAGGCAGCCGGCAAATTCCCCAAGCGGGTACAGGTCGGCTTCCGCGTGTTCTGGGTAGAGTCGGAAGTGGATGGCTGGATGGAAGCGCTGATCGAAAAGCGTAACCACGCGGCTCCCGATCACCATCGGGAGATGACAAGGACCCAGCCCCCGCACCAACTCGCGGTGGACTGACGGCCTAACAGCTCGGGGTGCACACCGGGCTCGGCGGACACGAGAGGGGCGGCCAGCGCAACGCTGAGCCGCCCTTTTTTCTCATTCTTCGGTATCGGATTGGGCAGACTGGTAACCGCCAACTCAGCTCGCGAGAAGTTGCCGAGCACTAGCCTATATCGTATTAATAGCGCGACACTCACCTGCCCACGGCCGACGATGACGTAAATAAGCGCAGCTCATCGCCACTAAGGCAGCCCCGTAACGCTTGCGTTAAGCCCCAAAAAACCGAGACCTAAATGTCTGAAAATAGAAAATCCATCTTTCTCTGCCACAACAATGCAGATAAACTATTTGCACGGAGACTTGCAAAAGACCTTAATATGACTGGTGCAAAGGTCTGGTTAGACATAATGGAAATTAATGTTGGAGACTCTCTTATAGGAAAAATAGAGGCAGGCTTAGGGGATACCGATTACCTCGGAGCAGTTTTGTCGCCGGATTCAGTAAAATCTAATTGGGTTCGCACCGAATTACGAGCCGTCCTGACTGAGGAGATCGCTGATGGCCAGACACGTGTACTTCCAATCCTATATCGAGACTGCACCATTCCGCTTTTTCTCCGCGACAAACTATATGCCGATTTCTTAAATCAGTCATATCGACAAGGGTTACGCCAGATACTACTCGCTATGGGTGTCCCTTATGATCAGCGATGGAGTATTCGTGACCACGATGCTTTCGATCCAATTTCCGAAGCCAGCGATAAAATACTCTCGATCGGCGACACTCAGCTCCAGAGCACATATGTAACGGCTCTTTACGTTTCTATGTTCATGCCTTTTCTACTCAATGAAAGGAATGTAGCGATCCCTTTCTTCATCGAAAATCGGTTTGACATCACCTTGGAACAGCAGTTCAAGAATCGTATCACTCTTACTCACGCCGATGCGGATAGATATGTCAAGGGCTTCGGGCGGAAGATAAAGGCATTTATGCGATTGGGCGCAGGCCTAAGATATAAGCAAGTATTTAAGAGAGACCCCGCGACGGTGTGGAGTGGGCCTGATCACTACATGTTCTCGTACGGGGAGTTGCTGGAATGGTTTGAAATACCGCACAAACTCGAATTTCCGCACGATTTGGAGCGGTTGGTGAATCGTGATCTGTTGCCGCGCGGCTCCGACCTACTCCCGAAACCGCTGATGATGACTAAATAATGCCAACGCTATCCCTATGTTTCGATGGGGAGGATGAAGTTTTTGCTGGGAACCTTGCGAAAGCTTTGATGGCTGCCGGAATAGCCGTGACGTTACGACCGATGAGCCGAAAGGCAGATGATCTACATACTTTCACGGAAAGGGAGAAGTTTTTCTGTGTCGTACTATCGCCAGCGAGCATCGGAACTGCGTGGCTTGAGAACCTAGTATCCAAGGAGATCGAAGAGGGTAGCGTTAAGATATTGCCTATTTTGCACCGGGAATGTCCTCTTCCGTTATTGCTAAAAGATAAAGTATACACCGAACTTCGTTTTGGCCCAAACAGGCGCGGGATAGAAGATATTACACGTGTAGTTGGTGGTCGTTATAAGCACTTCCGAAAGAAGCAGAGGTGGAAATCGTTTGATTTGGACCAATGGATACGCGATGGGCTCAGGCAGGTAGTCGAAGAGCTACGCGTTCATTACCTAAGTGCGTTGCGGGTTTCTGCATCTCTTCCGATTATTCCGGATGAGCCATTAATACCGATTCCGCTCTATATCGAAACCAAGTTTTCAATTCCACTACGAGCACAATTGGCGGCACATGTATGTATGGACATAGTGAACATTGATCGAGTTTTTGGGATCAAGGGGAGGATCCCGGGTGGTGGGCATGGGCTTGAGCAGCGCTATATTGAAAGATTTGGTCGATTGCCTGCTAGGAAATCGGTCAATTCGCGACGATATATTCTATCGTACTCCGAAATAAGGGAACTGGACATCGCTACTGTGGAAATTTCACTAATGAAAGACGAGCCGACAGACCAGTGACGGCTACGTGAGGGCAACAACATTCAAAACGGCTATTGGAGGCTGAGCCAAGCCAATCTTGACACACCACCACCGACATACGGCCTAGCGTCCAGTATATCGGTACCGTATGTCGGTACCCTGGCTGCGGAAACGCAGCAATTTCCACCGGTTCCGCATCACAAGGTTGTCGGGCTCACGCCACGACCCCATCCGCTTGTCGCATCATAAAATGATGACGACCAAGCCGCCTCGCATCCGGTCGTCGGAAGCGGCTGGGGTCGTGGCCTTCGGCCACCGACAACCATTGTGAGCGGACGGTGCCGACGCCAAGCTTCGGAGCCAAACCCACCTTGTACAATGCGCACAGGTGTCCTTTGCGTGTAACAGCCGGCTGCCGCCACCGAGCGAAGTCAAAGGGAAGACCTCTCGCCACGGCTCGGCAGCCGACTGATGGACGTAACGCTAGGACATAGGCTCACCATCGACGTGCCGCTCTCCCTGTCGGAGAGCGAGCGACGCCGCCACATCTACCTTGCCGGCAAGACCGGCACGGGCAAGTCGACCCTCTTGCTGAATTTGATGCTGCAAGACCTTGCCGCGCGACGCGGCTTCGCGCTGATCGACCCGCACGGCGATCTGGCGCAGACCGTCGCCGACACCGTGCCGCCCGAGCGGATCGCCGATACGATCTACGTCGACCCGCTCGACGAGACGCACGCCGTCGGGTTCAACCCACTGCAACGGGTTCCCGAGAGCACGAGGCCGCTGGCGGCCGAGCACTTCGTCTCGGCGATGAAGGCTATCTACCCGGACAGTTGGGGACCGAACCTCGACGACATCCTGTACAACGCCACCCGATTGTTGCTCGACGCGCCCGGCTCGACGTTGCTCGGCATCCGGCATCTGCTGATCAACCGCGGCTATCGCGAGAAGCTCCTGCGCTACTGCGCCGACCGCGAAATCCGCGCGTTTTGGGAAGGCTATTGGGAGGGGAAGCCGCCGAAGCAGCAGACCGAGGAGATGCGCTCGACCTTGAACAAGGTCAGCCGGTTCAACGCCGACCCGGTGTTGCGCGCAACGCTCGGCCAGTCGCGGGCGACGATCGACATCCCCGCCATCATGGACAGCGGCAAGGTGCTGATCGTGAACCTTGCCAAGGGGCGACTCGGCGACAAGCCGGCGCAGCTCATCGGCGCCTCGCTCGTGTCCGCTTTCGCCCAGGCCGCCGAGACCAGGGCCACCATTCCCGAGAGCGAGCGGCGCGACTTCACCCTCTACGTCGACGAGTTCCAGAACTTCGCGAGCCTGTCCTTCGGCACGATCCTCTCCGAAGCGCGCAAGTGGCGCTTGAACCTAGTGCTTGCCAACCAATTCCTCGCCCAGCTCCCGCAGGCGCTTCGCGACGCCGTGCTCGGCAATGTCGGAACGTTGGTAACATTCCGGGTCGGCGCGAGCGATGCGACGATCCTCGCGGCGGAGCTGGGCATCGACAACGCCGCTGCCCTCACCGACACGCCGAATTTCGAGGCATGGGTCAAGCTGCTGCGCAACGGCGTGCCCGCCGACGCAATACCGATTCGCACGCTGCCGGCGAGCGTAGCTGGCGGGCGCCTACCCGCAGTCGTCAGCCGGACGCGAGCAAGATACGGCCAGCCAAGGCATAAGGTGGAGCAGGCGATCGCCCGCCGATATCCGGCTTGACCGCACCAGTCATAGCGTGTGCGATTACCTCTACCAACCACATGTAGGGAGAGAAGCACATGGGCGACATAGGCGCGATGATCAAAGCCATCATTGCACTCGGGGTGATCACGCTTATCGGCGGCATCATCGTCGTCGGCTGGCCGATCTTGATCCTCATCGCGCTCGCTGCCGCCGGCTGGGCTGTCTATCGACAACAGCGCAAGCGCGCCAGGAACATGGTGTAGGGGAGGGAAGCACATGCAGCTCAAGGTCAAGCGCGCGCAGAAGACCACCGGCCTCATAGGGAAGACGGTCGTGTTCTGCGCCGACATCCGGGCCGAATACACCGCCGAAGAACGAGCCAACATCAACAAGTACGCCCTCGGCGGTGAGGTGATCTACAACAGCCGCGCCGCCGCCGAGCACCTGGAGCGCATGGAGCGCCAGGTCGATGGCAGCGCCAGGGGCCTCTTGAAGGGACTTGGATCGCTTGTCCTCGCCAAGATGAACCTCAACATCACGATCGCGAGCTTGCAGCAGGGCCATCACATCGAGTGCAAGGACCTCAGCGAACTCCTCGAATGCGAGGAGGCGATCATGAACGCGTGCAAGAACCTCAAGGGCTTCCTCGAAGCCGCCGCCACCTTCGACGGTCGCGAGATCATCGTGGATCTGGATGAGCAGATGGCAGCCTAGCGTCTTCACGCCGTTCTTCAGCCGGTTCACCAACCAGAAGGCGGCCGAACTCCAGGAGACCGAGGAGCTATACCAGCGCGCGAACCGCCTCCACGCCCGGTTCCAATACGCCGACGAGGAGGCGGCCCGCGACTTCCGGTTCGAGCTGTTCGAGCGCTTCGAGGAGCGCGTCCCCGAGCCGCTGCGGCCCGCGTTCTACGCGACGCTCGCCGTCTTCCTGCGGTTCGAGACGACGATATTCGAGCTGCCGGTCTTTGAGCCGTCGCTCTCCCTCAGGGAGATGGTGGAGCTGCGCGACGCGCTGCGCCGCAAGCAGCATTTCCACGCCAACGAGGAGCGCATCCTCGGGCTGCTTGGGGATTGCGTTACGGCGATGCTGGAGCACATCGCCGAGCTATTGCCAGCAGCACTCGATCCGTCGCCGTTCACGATCCCGCTGATCTACGCCCTGCCGGAGCCGAAGAAGCTCATCGACAACCTCTACGCCACGCTCTGGCAGGATCGGTACGTCGACGCCGGGCTTTTCGTCGCCATTACCCGGCAGATGCATTTCAACCTGTGTGCCGCCTCCGGCATCCAACACCCGCAGGAGCCGGAGAAGGCGTTCAAGCTGCCGTCGCAGAACCCGGCACCGATCGGCGAGATCGCCGAGACGTATCTGCACGACACGCCGTTCGAAGAGCTGTTCAAGGCGCCGGTGCCGTTGAAGCTCACCCATGAAGACCGCTTCAGCCACATGGAGATCGTCGGCGGCAGCGGGGCAGGGAAGACCCAGCTCCTCCAGAACCTGATCCTGCATGACCTCCAGTCGGAAGACCCGCCGGCGCTCGTCATCGTCGACAGCCAGGGCGACCTCATCGAGAAGATTTCCCACCTCGCCCTCTTCGACGGCCCGCTCCGGGACCGGCTCGTCCTGATCACGCCGAAGGAGATCGACCACCCGCCGGCCTTGAACATCTTCGACATCAACCGCAGCCGCCTCGGCCGGTACGACGCCGTGGCGCAGGAGCAGGTGACCGCCGGCGTCATCGAGACCTTCGATTACCTCTTCTCCGGCTTGATCGGTGCCGACCTCACCGCCAAGCAGGGCGTGTTCTTCCGCTACATAGCCCGGCTGATGCTCGCCCTCCCCGAGACGATGGGGCGCAGCGCGACGATCCTCGATCTGATGAACCTGATGGACGACCCGGAGCCGTATCAGGCGGCCATCCAATCCCTGCCCGATCTTCAGCGGCAGTTCTTCGTCCGTGATTTTGTCAGCACGCCGGGCCGGAAGGGCACCTTCGATCAGACGCGCGAGCAGATCCGCTACCGCCTCCAGGCGCTCATCGAGAACCCGACCCTCGCCCGGCTCTTCACGTCGCCCTCCACCAGGATCGACCTCTTCGACGAGCTGAACCGCGGCTCGATCGTCCTTGTCGACACCGCCAAGGACTTCCTCAAGGGCGCCTCGGCGCATTTCGGCCGCATCTTCATCGCGTTGACCCTCCAGGCGGTACTGGAGCGCGCGGTAATCCCGGAGGAACGGCGCAAGCCGGCCTTCCTGATCGTCGACGAGGCCGCCGACTACTTCGACAGCAACATCGACGACCTCTTGACCGAGACGCGCAAGTACAAGCTCGGCTGCGTCTTCGCCCACCAGTACCTCGATCAGTGCACAACGTCGCTCCGGGCGTCGCTCGCCGCCAACACCGCGATCAAGATGGCGAGCGGCGTCTCGACGTCCGATGCCCGTGCCCTCGCGCCCGACATGCGGACAACAGCCGACTTCATCCTGTCGCAGCCGCGGCTGCATTTCGCCTGCCACATCCGCAACGTCACGCCGCAGGCGGTATCCATCCCCGTCGCCGTCGGGAAGCTGGAGCAGGAGCCGCGCCTCTCGGCCGACGCCTATCAGGAACTGCGCCGCCGCAACCGAGAGCGCGTCAGCCTGCCCAATCGGCCGAAGGAAACGCGGGAGGCAAAGCCGCAGCCGGAAACGCCGGAACGTGAGCAACAAACCCGGCGGCCTCCGCAGCCGTCGACCCAGCAACCACCAGAACCCGCCCCCGATGGGGAAGGGGAGTGGAGGCTGCCATGCTAAAATTTCAACAGTGCACATAGGCATCCGCGCTCGCCGGTATCGACCATCGCAGCACATGCGGCCCGGCGAAAGCGCCGATTTCTTATGGCATCTACCGATGCATGAAAACCGACACCTTAGGTCGCCGGCTTCGCTTTGCCCCGCCCCAGCCGAGGGGCAAGCGGATTGACCTTAAGGAACGCGACCTTCTCATTTTCGAGGCCCTGCATCGCCACGGCCCGCTGCCCACTCACTACCTCTACGAGTTCACCCGCCACCTCGGCCGGCATCTCTCCAGCTTCCAGCACCGTCTTACCAAGCTCGCCAATGGCACGGAGAACGGCACCGCCTACCTCTCCCGGCCCCAGCAGCAATTCGCCTCGTACAACGCCCGCTGTCAGCCGATCATCTACGACCTGGCACCGCCGGCGCTCACCGTCCTCGCCGAACGCGGCCGCGCACACAGGCAGACCCGCACGGACCCTTTCCTCCACCGCTTCATGGGCGCCTGCGTCGGTGCATCAATGCGCCTGGCCGCCGAGAGCCACGGCTGCCGCCACGGCAGCAAGGAGGACATCTTCGCACACCCGAAATGCCCGGAGGACATCAGGTTCGCGGCGAACCCGCTTGCGCTGCCCATCTGGTTACCCACCGGGAGCAAGTTCCTGGTCCCGGACGACCTCTTCGTCATCCAGTATCCGGGACCGAAACCCCGCTTCTTTGCTGTCGAGATCGACCGCCGGACCGAGAGCATCAATTCCGACACCGCCAAGACCGCCTACGGCCGCAAGCTCCAAGGCTATATCGAGGCCATCAAGAACCGCAGCTATCACAAGCATTGGGGCATTCCGGGCCTCACCGTGCTGACGATCACGACGAACCCGATCCACCTTCGCAACATGCTGCGCCACTTCCGCAGCCTCAGCGAGCCGCAGCTAGCCAAGCGCTTCCTGTTCAAATCGAAATCTCACTTCGGTGCCAACTGGGAAGTACCACCAATCATGCACGACCTCTTTGGCGAGCCGTGGATAGCTGGGGATGGGAGCCAGGTTGCCATAGATACGGCGTGGTAGAATCGGGGCAGACCACTATCGGAGTTCTGCCTAATGGCAAACGTAGACTTCGCAGACCTGAAAACCCGCGTCTCGCTCACCGATGTTCTTTTCATGCTCAAGGTCACAAACCTCCGCAACTCGGGAGGCACGCTTCGCGGTCCCTGTCCGATCTGCGGCGGCGACCCGACCGACCGGCACTTCGTCGCCACGGAAGGGAAGGGCTGGTACTGCCACCACTGCAAGAACGGCGGCGACATCATCAAGCTCGTCGCCACGGTTCGGCAGATTGACGTGCGCGCCGCCGCGCTCGCGATCCAGGAGCATCTCGGCGGAACCGTACACGGTGCCACCGTGCACCGTGCACCAGTTCCCGAAGGGAACCGTGCCGCCCCGCAGCTCCAGCAGATCCTCGAACGGCTCCAGCCCGAGCACGAGGCGATCCAGAAGCTCGGCATCAGCCCGCAGACGGCCGCCGACTTCGAGAGCGGCTTCGAGAAGGCCGGATTGCTACGAGGCCGCTACGGCGTCGCTCTACGCGACCCGCAAGGTACATTGACCGGCTTCGTCGGCATCGCGTTGTCGCCCGACCAGTCGCCCCGGCTCAAGTTCCCGGAGAGCATCGACCCGGCCGCGATCCTGTTCAATGCCCACCGCGTTGCGCAGGGCGGCGACCTCTTCGTGTGCCGCTCACCGCTGGAGGCCATCCTCGCCGTCGAAAACGGAGCGCCGATCGACAGCGTGATCGCGTTCGCAACCCCGCTCGTCAGCCCGCAGCAGTGGGAGATGCTCGCGTCCTTCATGGACGAACACCAGATCGAGGGCGCCGCGCTGTAGCCCTCACCGTGCCCCAGAGCGCGCAGTAGAAACCAAATGGCCCAATCCTTGGGACCACCTTTGGTATCGCCTTCTCCTCCACGACTTACAGCCCAGTGATCAACACCGGGCTGTATTTGTGGAGGAGTTGAACGGATGCCTCTTCTAACCACCGATCGTGCTAACCACGAGCTGTACTGTGTCGATTGTGCCCTCATGTTCCTTTTTGAGACCGGCAATGCTCTGCCGGTCAATCCCAAACAAGCCAACGAGATATGCCAACGGACCAAATGCCCGAACGATAATCAGAATGAACGATATCTTCATCGGCTAAAGTATGTCTGGCCCGTGGGCGGGGGTGTCTAACGCCTCAATTGCCTCGCTACTTCAGCGAGGCAATTGCATATCCGGTGGCCAAGACATCTTTGATGAATTTAACCTCGGTCGCAATTCCGAGTTGCTCAAAACGAGTTTCATCGATCATCCTAAATAGCTCAGTCGGTAGCTTACCTTCCAGAACTTGCCAGCACAACTCTAAAGCAATGTTATAAATTTTTCCGCTGGGATTACAGATATCGTCGCGCGCCATCTTTGTACGATCTTCTTCATTCTTTGGATCGTGATAACATAACTCGTCAGGATGTGCTGCTCGGAAGAAGCTGGCTCTTAAGAGAGAGTCAGTGTACACAAGGCTCAGGTACTCTACGCTCTTCAATACCGTTGCGAGTGGATATCTGTGCTGCCCGAGAGGGACGCGATTCAAATCCGTTCTTAGGCGTTGAAGGCCCCCGGCCACAGCGGCGAATCCAGCCGCTTGATTAGCCGGGCTCTTGCCAAACAAACCGTCACCCGCCAAGTCCACCTGTGGATGACTCGGTGCCCTAAGAAATAGTCGATCCCTAAAGCCTTCGGCATTTTGACGAAGTAGAAGCCAGCGCTCCTTAAACAGCTCAGGCATCTCGGCGATAATTCCATCATAGTCTTGGAGGCGACCTGACTCTATACACCATGGACAGTCGTCCTCTTCCCAATTTGGTAGGACGATCTCCTCGATGGCATGAACGGAGTTGTCTACGAGCTGCTCTCCGCTTTCCTTTGGCCGTCGATAGCGCAGCAGTTTTTGAGCGTCCGTCCAAGCAGTTATAGAGGGAGGCCGTGCTACGGCCACTAAAAAATGCACGCGCCCCCTATAGGGCCCCTCGGGTAAATATCGCAGATGCTGTGAGTACTGATACAGGCGGGTGCCCGTCACAAATGCATCGTCAACGACCAAAATTTCGGTTGATTCACCAAGTCCTGCAAACGCATTTCGGATAGCATCGTCTTGAGGGTGTGGCCACGTCTCGTCTATGTACAGGTTAGCATGATGTAAGGTTCGTATGTCCGAACCGAATCGTGTTTTGAGTCGAGAAACGATTAACCCTACGAGCTGCCGTGCGCGGTCATGCTCTGGACCAAGCACCAAATCCGGACACCTCTCCATATGGTCTAAGTACCCAACCAGTCTGCGCTGAAACCGCTCCGATCCTATAAATGCCGCCGTATCGATATATACCCCATGGTGACGCGGTCCGCGATCACCATCGTCTTGGGTATGATGCACCAAAAACGCCCCTAGCGACCCGTAATAGTCATAAACTGGTTTGTCATTCTTAACAGATCGTTCCCGAACTTCGATCTCAATTTCGCTAACCAACTTAGGAAAGTAGGTGCCTGGATCTATAACGATATGATGAGGCGTCCGCGGCAAAATCCCGCCATCAGTCGGCTTGCCCGATCTTGCAACCAATACATCGACAATTGCCTGTCGCGCAGAACTTACGTCCGCGACCTTGGGCAGACTGCCCGAGGTCTGCGGGCTTTCGGGAACTTCGGCGGTTTTCGCTCCCTCAGGAGGGCTCCCAAAATCCGATGCCAGACCTTTCGGTGCGGCGACCGCCATGCGCTGAGAGCCGGCGGGCAACGGGGGAGACGTGTCACGGCTAATAACTACGTTGGCCTGAAGGTCAGTTAGGTCACACATGCAGACCTCATCCGTGGTGTCCTGCAGCCGATAGAGCGCGACAAAACGGACCCCATTTAAGCGCAGGCCTTCGCTGGCCATCGTGGTCTGAATTTTTTTCATTAGTTGGCCAGTAAAGACCGCGCTGATGAGGAAAAGAACTTCAGAACCTTGCGGGATAGCGACTGGGCCGCGCAGGAAACGACGCAGCACTTCCAAATTCAATAACAGGCCTGTCTCATCCGTCGTATGGTATTCTGCCAGCATATCGACGCGTGGAATTTCAGCGTCCCTTCCCCGGTAACGTGCCAGCAGCCGGCTTACATTATATGCCATTGACGAAATCGACCAAGTATCCGTCAAAATCGCCGCTGTGTGACGCAAATTTGGCAGCAACCAAAAGAAAATTGCATGCAGTACCGTCCTTCTCAGTTGAATGTTTCCAACCCGCAGAAAGATTCGAGCTTCCTCTCCGGATGGCGTTAAGTACGGTACTCCTTGGACCGGGCCGAAGATCGCGGGGGCTCGCTCGACGAAAAGACGTAGTTCAATTTGGCGCAAATGTTCAATGAGAGCCGACTTGGCGCCTGGGGTTAAGACCGAAACTGAGGAGCCTACGCGATCCGCATTGCATGCGTCAGAGAGGTATATATTGTAATCATCGGAGAAGAGGAAATGTACCGGGACGTACATGAAGCGGACATTTAGAAAGCTCCCGTCCTCTGCAATTGATGCTCTTATCGATGATTCAAGTGATTCCTCATCCGGGACCCCCGCCGGCTCTGAATGACTGCATATACCCTCGATGACCTTGTTTGAAAAATTTCGTGCTACGGGTAACCGAAAGATAATGATATTCGCTTTTAACCGTTCGGAGCCAGGGATTTCTTTATAGGCGTCATCACAAAATCTGTTAAAATCGACGGACTCGTCATAATCAACTACAATCCCAACGAATGGAGTTTCCTCCGGTGAAGTCCACCTAAATTCATAGTAATTTATCATGTGCATTGCGCGGAAATCTTAGTAGTAGATTCCCACCCTTACCGCTGTCGTGTGAGGCTCTGACTATAGAGGAAAAGCCAATGCGTTCCGGCTACTGTAGAAAGTGCTTCGTCCGGAAGCATGTCGGACATTTCAGTACGATGAATTTCCTCTTCTTTGGAGATGCTGAAATCGCGATAAAGCCAAAACTTATCTGAGCGAAGGCTGACAAATCCACCCACTCCCCTTACGGCTTGAAGGGCTTTGTAAATACCCTTACCCGCCGCCGGATCACCACGCCGCGTCGTTACCCTTCCTCGAAACGCTAAATCAAGAATGTGGCTTGCAGATTGTTTTTCGTGCCACTGGCCTATCACGGAAGAGCGGATAAACTCCACAATCCCCAAACCAAAATCGCTAACGCTGCCCTCAATGATCGCAGAGCTTTCTCCCTTCAAGGTGTTTCGCAGATATTCCCGGAGAGGTGGTATTCCAGAAGCGCGATCTATGAGAGCTGAGTTGGCGCCAAGGTACTTTTGTAGGCGCACAAATCGAACACCCGGTAGAATGGGACGTTGGTCCAAAGAGGTAGTCCCTCGACCGCGCAGTCCAAACAAGCAACTATTTTCATGCGCCTCTAGTAAGAAATCTAGTAAGGGCTGTATTCTCTCTTCATCTAGCTCGTCGGCGTTCGATAGTTGTTCCGGCGGAATGCTGCCAAATTCTAGATCTCGAATGAAAGTGCTCATCCGTTGTTTAAATAGCCGCTGCTCTTCCGCGCTCGGGATATGGTGTTTACCACCCGAAAACAGATCGGAGAGGCTGAATAGCGGATCGAACTCGCATACAGTGTTTGAACTTGCGGGACTATCATGCAGCATGCTTCGGATTTTTATCGGCGAGGTCGAGGGAGACGCAGGCGATGTAGAAGGCTGAATGTGTGCAACCGGATGAGAGACGCCCCATAAAAAACCATCTTCATCAGGCAGGGTGGGGAGCCTTCGGCTACAGATTGCTAATGCGATCTGATCTCTGGTCAATGGAATGTTTTTATGATCGCTGCTAGTAAATTTCGCACCTAAGCTAAGCGCTGTCACAGCAGGAATACTGCTGTAGATGTAAGGTTCGTAATTTGTTAAGTCGCCCTGGTGCTCCGACCAATCGACGACCGTGAATGAATCGGACTTTCGGCCGACAGTACCGAGTAGAATTGAGACCCAAGTGTCGATGAAGAAATTATCACCGAGGTTTCTGGCCAATCTTATCGGAGGAGGGTCGGATGCGTTGCCAAGGATCGACGTAAGCAGACGCTCGATATCCGGGGCAGTCAAGCCGCGGGTGATTTCTGCTGCTTGCGCGGTTCGCTTGGATCGAGTGGTGGCTCGGGTCGCCATAAAGTTCGGATTTTCGCTCAACACAGGTTGGGGAGAGTCTGGGGAAAGCCACTGTCGTTGGGGGGCACGCCGGGCATGATCGAGGGGGAGCGGACGGGCAAGCCGAGCTATATAGGGCTATCTCAGTGAGAGGGCAACAGGAACAGTCCGCAGCGGGGATGAGCGCTACAGCATAATCTTCTCGACCTCATCGAGCGTGATTTTATCGCTCCTGCGGTCGTAGAGCTTCGTGGTGCGCGCGCTCTCGTGCGCGGCCATCTGCTGAGCGTGTTCGAGCAGGCCGCCATTCTTGAGATAAACCGTGATGCCGGTTGCCCGGAAGGAGTGGCACCCGAGTTCGGTGGCGATGCCTGCCGCCGTGGCCCGGCGCCAAATCATGCGCAGCGCGTCGGTGCGCGTCATGCGCCGGTCGGTCAACTTGCCCGTGCGACCAGCCGCGGTAGGGAAGAGAGGAGCCGACTTGTCGGCGGCCAGGCCAGTATCACCGAGATAGGAGTCCATGTAGGTTTCGAGCAGGTGATGGGCGGGCATCTCGTGGCGTTTGCCGCCTTTCTCGTGGAGCCTGACCCACGAGCGGCGCCCTTGCACGTAGTAGTCGGCGACGGTCATGCCGATCGCCGCCGAGACGCGGGCGAAGGTGTAGATCAGCAGGGCAATGAGCGCCCGGTCGCGCAGCCCAACCGGCGTCGAGACATCGATGCTGTCGAGGAGCTGGCGCGCCTCATCCGCTTCGAGCACCGGCGTCTTGCCTTTCTTGACGACGTGCTTGGGGCCGCGCACCGCTGCCGCTGGGTTGACCTCGACGACCTGGCGCACCACGAGCCAATCGAAAAGCATGCGGACAGCGGCAAGGTGCTGTTTGACCGAGGGTGGACTGTACCGCCTGCCCAGCAGCTCGACATAGGCCGCGACGTGGTGGGTACGGAGCGTCCGCAGGGTGAGGCGTTGCACATCGCACCAGGCGCAGAAAGCGCGCACGGCGACGGCATAGGCGGCCCGCGTGTTCGGATTCCTGATTTGCGCCGTGAAAAAATCGACGAACGCGTAGCCGGCGCGCGAGCCGCCGTCGGCGATGAAGGCCGGCACGACCGTCGTCGCGCCGACGACCATCGGCAGATTTTCTCTTCCTAACCCGTTGTCAGCGTCGTCTCCCAGCGGTTCCAAATCCGCCATGTTTTCCATGGCTTTAGTGTATCATAACGTCCTTTATGATGCGTCATCAAGCTTGCTCAAGTCGAAGAAAGGATCACCGAGATCATCCGGAGAAAAATGTTTGCATGGTCCTTTGGTACTGTAATCGGGTTGACGACTTCGAGTGACGAGTTGGTTGTTGCCGTCCAATTCGAGCCAGTCGAAATCTCTTGAATTCTCCGCCCAAGGCGTAATGAGACGGACAAATGCGCCGACCGCAAGTGACGCTAGAGTTCCATTCGTCCATACCACCTGAGGGTTTACCCCCGCGTCGCCATACCGGTTCTCTTCTCGGATTAGACGCTCCTGCGTCAGGAACCCGATGCATCTCATGCAAGGACCGCCGGGCAACCGCATTATCATCTGACCTGCTACGGCATATTGGTTGTCGCCGAGATCGGTTACATCCATTCCGATATCTATGTATGGCAGGCAGAAACGGTGGGCTGCGATATCGAGGTACATTCGTTGGGCATAGCCGTCGATGCAACCGAATAGGACGTGAGCGTCCTTGAGGAGATTGTCCGCGGCTTGCCATTCCGCTTGCGCAACCTTAACGGTAGCCCAAGGGCGGATGCTGTGGATTACCCGCTCGGCAATCTTAACCTTGGGAGTGCGCTTCTTCACATCCTTGTAAGTTGCTCCGACGAGTCGGTTCAGATTACTCGCCTCAATCTCCTGTGGATCGATTAGACGAAAGTGGCCAACCCCTAAATGCGCCAGCTGCTGTGCGATATGTGAACCACCACCGCCTAGTCCTACGATAACAACCCGTGTATTGGCTAAAATTCGCTCAGCATCGTGACCAAGAAAACTCTGCCGACTGAAGTCCCCGCGACTCGTCATTTGGTGCGACCACGCCGTAGTGCCGCTCGAACGACATCGATTATCATCCGAGGACGACCAACGGAATTGAATTCTTTTATATCGGTCGAAGTTTCGGGGCTGAGCCACACACGGCCAGCGGCTCGGTCATGGCTCAGCACGAGAGCCCCATGTGGCATGTGGCGCCTGACTTTAAAGAAGTCAGGTACGAATTTAGGCTGTTCGTGCAAATCTATCTCGCTGAAGCCCGGCGTGCCGTCGTGCCAGTGCATGTGCACATGGAACATTCCAACTGGGCGCAATAGCGCAACATCCAATGCCTTACGGATAGCCTCTTGACCCATCATTGCACCCACGCTTGGGTCATCGACGTAATCTTCATCAGCCACCGGGTAGTAACGTTCGGCTAAAAGAAGTAGGCCGTGCCCCGCAGTGGTGGCCCGGATGGATATGAAGCCGATCCGCTCGCCAGCAAATCGGTGAGATCGAGCAAGATCATGCCTGACCGAACGCAAAAATGCGGTGGTCGCTCGGAAAATGGGGATCACCGGAATGCCTCCAAGTGGCCGGCGAGAATGGCCATTGGCCGCTGGTTGGGCGACACGCCCTGCCATGACCACGTAAACCACTGTCTCGCCAGGAGGTAGGCGGTCCCGTTCCAGTTCAGCCCCAGGCCGAGATTAGCGGTTAGATAGAGTCGCGTGGGATAGGAGCCGTTCGGGTAGTTAAGGCAGAGCATAGCATCCATCTGATGCTCCGCACCACGGACCATAAAGCGCAGCCCCTCCATGTAGATGTAGCGATGGCCGGCCTCGTCAATGTAACGAACTACGCCAGCACAAAGTGCGGCAATTTCTGCCAGCTCCGGCTCAACGGTTTCGTCAAGTGCGGCGGGGATACCTCCATCCATTAGGCTGATCCTCCGGATCGAGCATGTGTCATGAATTGCTCCTTCTGGTGCGGCTCGATCTCGGCGCCATCATCCAGATCCTTCAGGCCCTGTGGTGTGATCTCGGCAAGAACCTTGGCCGGATCGATGCCTAGCGCCGCCTTGAGGTCACTGACCTTCCATCGTCCGGGCCGTACTTCATGATCGACGCCATCTACGATGATGGTGATCACGTTGCCGGGCCCGTGCGCCTGTTTCTGGGCTTCTTCATTCGCGGTCATCGCTGTACCCTCTCGCTGAGGCCCAATTATGTCCGGGCCGAAATCCAACGGCCTCGCGCGGTCCATCAGAAGAGGGATCGTGGACAGCACGTCCGTCTAGTTTCTATATAGGTATAGAGATCGGACGGGTCAAGAGACTATACGCACGGAGGTGGCGATGGCCGAGCGAGACGACGTTCGACGGGGGTTAGCTCGCCGCTTCGAGCTAATCGAGTGGCGCGCGTTCTGGGTAGGCCGGGTGAACCGTAGCGATATCGAAGAGTGCTTCGGTGTCTCGACCCCACAGGCATCCGTTGACCTACGTTCATATCAGGAAGCCGCTCCCGGAAATCTAGAATACGATTCGACCGAGAAGGCATATGTGCCGACCACTACCTTTCAGCCTAAATTTTTACGAGTTTCTGCCGATAGGTATTTATTACAACTGGATGCGATTCTCAATGGAGCGATATCAACAACTGATACTTGGTTTAGAAGCCCGCCGCCAGCTACAGTTATGCCGACCATTGTACGGAGTGTTGATCCAAACATTTTGCGCGCTGTCTTGCGCGCAATCCAGGGGAGAGCAGAACTTCAGATTGTTTATCAATCTCTAACAAACACACGGACCCGGTGGATTGCCCCGCACTCACTCGGATTCGATGGCCACCGATGGCATACACGAGCCTGGTGCGTTGAACGCAACGAATTTAGAGATTTTGTCTTGGGACGAATACGGTCTATCGGCGAGGCTCGTTCTTCGGTCGCGAATCCTACAAATGACATGGAATGGAATACGATCGTAGAGCTGAAAATTACTCCTCATCCACATCTTGGAGAGGCACAGAGGTCTGTTATCGAGCATGACTTCGGAATGACTAATGGTTTACTGGTTTTACCAACAAGAGCAGCGCTTGCTTTTTATCTGATAAAACGACTTAATCTTGATTTAGAGATCAAGTATATCAGTCCAGAGAGGCAGCAGCTTTTCCTCATAAATCATAAAGAGATAGAAGAGGCATTACGAACCGCTAAGGACAAGACGGCGAGATTGATTTCAGGCCATGCGGTAGCTTGTGAAGGAGTATATCCGTATGGCAGTCAGTAGAAATCGGGCGAGAGATTTGAACAAATTTTTCTCCACAATCAAACGATACATTGGTAAATCTTGCAGGCTCCCTCTACTGTAACGGCACTTCCCTGCCCCACCGCCTTGGCATCGGATTGGGGATAGCTCTGGTCCTCCTGGTGCTTTGCCGCGCTATCATCACAGCAATGAACGACGACAAGGAGCGACAGGAGGGCGCGACAGACCCAGACCAGCCGCGGCTAGGCCCGACAGAGGACGACAATGATTATTCCCTGTCGCTTGAACAGGTAGGCGACCTCTTTGCGGAGGCGGGCTTCCCCCGCGATTTGCGGACGCTTCAGCGGTATTGCCGCAAAGGCCGCCTCAAAGCTCGCCTTGTCGAGTTTCCATATGGCGAGAGATACCTCATCACGCCCCAATCGGTTGAGCGGCGCATTGCATATCTGAAAGAGCTGCGACTAGCCGCGGCTGACCGCGGCGAGCCGGGGCCGGCCGCGGCAACCAGCGCCGAGGAAATTGCTCAACCGATCGATGAGCGGCCAGGTGCGACAAGCACCGACCCGCCGCGGCCGGCCACGGCTGAAATTTTCGAGCACCCATACGTTAAGCGCCTTGAGGCGGAGGTGGATCGCCTTACCGATAGGTACGAAAAGCAGATACGCCGGACGGAAGAGGTGATGCTCGACGCGAACAAGCGGCTAATCGAGTTGCAGCAGGCGAATGCCATTGCGCAGAGCGAGACGCTTGCGAAGTACATGCTTGAACTTCGAGCCGGAGGGCCGTCTGCCGCCGATTCGGATGAGCCGGCTGGTGCCGGGGGATAAACCTGCCCGCCGCCGCGTTGGCCCTCTACAATGGGCGCATGGCTGAGTACCGTGGCATGCACCACATAGGGGATATCGCCCGCGAGCGTATCGAGCGTATAGAGCAGGAGCGCAATATCGAACTCGCTAGTCGCGAGCGTCTCCTCCGGGGCGGCTTCACGCAGGTACCGAATGCCATCCTTGTAGACAGTGAACTAAGCCTTGGAGCGAAGGTAACATACTCGCTATTTCTCAAGTTTTACTGGGACAATAATGCTGTTTTCCCCGGTCAGAAAACATTGGCTGCTTATATGGGTATGAGTGTCTCTCGGGCTAATGAATACGTTAAGGAACTGGAGAAGGCTGGCCTCATTGAAATTAAGCGCCTAGGGCAAGGAAGAACGAACCGTTATCGCCTGAATTCTGTGGTCAAAAAGGGAGTTGTGCATCGATCTCGAAAATCCTGATTTCGATATATCGAAATCTAGATTCCGGCCTATCGGAGCCTAGAATCCGACCGGCCGAACTCATACATTAATAATAATACTCAGATAAAAATACAAAGATAAGAATAGTTAGGCCCAGCCTTTAAAAGGCCTGAAAATGCATCCAAAATCCGGCTTCGGCGCCAGTGCTATAATCAACCTATGGAGATCACCGCCGCCCTACAACCCGACGATCTTGCCGCGCTTGACCGTGTTTGCCGGAGGCAAGGAGTAAGCCGCCTCGATGCCGTGGAAAGCGCCTTGCGCTGGTATATCGAGCGAGAGGGGGACTTGCCGCCAGCCACCGATCCGGCCGAGGAGTTCGAGCCATGAAAGCGCATCAAGCCTACGCCAACCGACTCCGTATCGTCGTCGTCCGCGACGAGCATCGGTGGCGAGCCTATTGCCCCGAGTTTGAGGCCGACGGCGCTTCAACATGGGGCCGCACGCGGCAAGAGGCAGTGAGACACATCCGCGAGGTGCTGGACATGATCGCAGGCGAGGGTGCCGTGCCCCTATCGCCGAGCGAATTTGAGGCGCTCACAAGGCGGAGAGGGAAGTTACGGCTGGAAAGACCCCACCGCCTTAACGATCTGCACGGCTATCTCGAGCCATGACGACCGAATTGACGATCCACCTCGACCCAGAGCTGGCACAAAGGCTTGAAGGCCTGGCCCGCGACATGGGGCGCGATCCCGCCGAAGTCGCGGCCATCGCGATTGACGCCTACATCGAGGCAAATGCCTGGCAGGTGCGGCACATCCGAGAGGGTCTCGACGAAGACAACTCAGGCGCACCGGGGATACCGCACGAACAAGTCGTCGACTGGGTTCGGTCGTGGGGCACCGAACAGGAATTGCTCCGACCCACCCCGCCGAAGGGCGATATGGTATACTAAGCACATGAAGACGCAGGAGCATCCGATGCCAAAAGCGCACATTCGCAACGGCGAACTGACCATCCCGCTCTCGGAAAAAATTCGAGACAAGCTCGACATACGGGAAGGCGAGGATCTTCAGGCCCACGTGCTTGAGGATGGCCTCATTGTCACCCGCACGTCGCCCGAAGCCCGCCGGCGGGCGGAAGACCGGCTGCTTGCGATCCTCGATCGCGTGCGGCTGCGCCCTGGGCAAAAGCCCCTGACGGAGGACGAAATCGTAGAAGAGGTGCATGCCGTACGACGCGCGCGTCGTGCCCGGCGGCAGCATGATTAAGGCGGTATTCGACGCCAACGTCCTGATCAGTGCCTTTCTGAGCCGCGACAACCCCGGAGGAGTTTCAAACGAACTCCTCCGGTTTGTTATCTCGGGCGCGGTTGATCTCCAGATTTCTGCTGACATCATCGACGAAATGACGCGGGTTCTTCTGCGCAGTAGGCGCGCCCAAAGTAGGTATCGTTACTCGCGCGACGACGTGGACGAATACCGAGCGGCCCTCATGATGCTCGCGACCGTTATCGACGACCCGTTGCCAACTCCCGGCGCAGTGCCGCGCGATCCTGACGACGACAAAATCATTGCGTGCGCCGTCGCGGCCGGCGCCGAGTATGTCGTCACCCGGGATGACGATCTGCTATCTCTTCGCACTCACGACAGCATCGCGATCATCGCGCCGGAAGACTTCCTGCATGTCGTGCGCAGGTAGCAGGCCGGTGCAAATCTCGGTGCCATCAGTGCCAAATCGGTGCCACTGGGAGGTCGGGAGGGAGCTAAGTCCTTGGAGCGGGTGAAGGGAATCGAACCCTCGTCGTAAGCTTGGGAAGCTTCTGCTCTGCCATTGAGCTACACCCGCATACCGGACAGGATAGGCAAACCCCCCGGCGATGCAAGAGAGGAGGAAGGCATGCGCGAGAGGGTCCTCGGGACGCTGACGATCGGCCAGGCGCCGCGCCGCGATGTCATCCCGATCATCGATCGCCATGTTCCGGCCGCGGTGCGGCGCATCCATCGCGGCGTGCTCGACGGCCTCTCCCGCGCCGAGATCGACGCGCGCTATCGGGCCGAACCGGGAGAAGCGGCGCTGATCACCCGGCTCTTGGACGGCACCTCGCTCAACCTGTCGCGGCGGCGGATGCAGGACGGCGTCCGGCATGCCCTTGCCGCGCTCGAAGCCGAGGGCTGCGATGTCATCCTGCTGCTGTGCACCGGCAGCTTCGACGGCCTCGAATGCCATAAGGCTTGGCTCATCGAACCGGACCACATCATTCCCGGCTTAGTGGCCGGCCTCGTCGAGCGCCGGCAGCTTGGCGTCATCGTGCCGATCGAAGGCCAGATCGAGTCGGAGAGCGACAAATGGCTGGGGCTGGCGCTGCCGCCGCTGTTCGCCGCCGCCAGCCCTTACGCAGATGCGACGGAAGTGCTGGTCACCGCCGGCGCCGCGCTCAAGGCGCGCGGCGCGGCGGCGATCCTGCTCGATTGCATCGGCTTTACCGAGCGCCACCGCGACGCGTTGTCGGGGCTCGGTCTGCCGGTCATCCTGTCGAACGCGGTGGTCGCCAAGGCGGTCGGCGAATTGTTCGGATTCTAGCGGCATGAGCGACGATTTCGGCGCCTTTGTCCCCGGAACGCGGGTCCGCATCGAGGGGCGGCCCGGCGGGCCGCTCGCCGGCCTCACCTTTGCGGCCAAGGATCTGTTCGACGTCGCCGGCCATCCGACCGGCGGCGGCAACCCCGATTGGGGCCGCACCCATCCGGTGCCGGCGCGCCACGCCTGGGCGGTCGAGACGCTGCTCGATTGCGGCGCGACGCTGATCGGCAAGACGATCACCGACGAGGTCTCGCTCGGCATCCTCGGCGAGAACCCGTTCGAGGGCACGCCGCGGAACCCGCGCGCCCCGGGCCATGTGCCGGGCGGTTCCTCGGCCGGGTCGGCGGCGGCAGTGGCGGCCGGTCTGTGCGACACCGCGCTCGGCACCGACACCGGCGGCTCGGTGCGGGTGCCGGCAAGCTTTTGCGGCCTTTACGGCATCCGCCCGACGCATGGAAGGCTCGACCTCACCGGGATGATGGCGCAGGCCCCCTCCTCCGACACCACCGGCTGGTTCGCGCGCGACGCCGCGACCTTCGCGCGCGTCTCGGCGGTGCTGCTCGGCGAGGCGATCCCGGACGAGTTGCCGACGCGGCTGGTCATCGCCAGCGACGCCTTCGCCCTCGCCGACCCCGAAACCGCCGCGGCGCTCGAACCCCTGGTGGCGCGGCTGCGCGCCCTCATTGGCGACGTGCGCGAAGAGGCGCTGGCGCCGCCGGGTCTCGCCGCCTGGGCGCGGGCGCAGCGCACCTTGCAGCCCTATGAGGCGTGGGAGACCTTTCGCGAGTGGATCGACCAGGCCAACCCGCGCTTCCAGTTCACCGTCGCGCGCAACCTGGCGCTGGCGCCGTTGATCCCGGCCAGCGAGCGCGGCTGGGCGGCGCTGGTGCGCCAGGAGGCGCGCGGCCGCCTGCGCCAGCTGCTGCCGCCGGGGACGATAATCTGCCTGCCGACGACGCCGTTCCCGGCGCCCTTATGCGGCCAGCCGGTCTCGGTGCTGGAGCCGCTGCGCGACCGCATCACCGCGCTGTGCGCCCATGGCGGGCTGACCGGTGTGCCGCAGGTCTCGATTCCCGGCGCCGAAATCGACGGACTGCCGGTCGGCCTGTCGATCCTCGGCCCCCGCGGCAGCGATGCGATGCTGGTCGCCGTCGCTCAGGCGCTGGGGGTGTAGTGCCGGCAGTTCGGTAAACTGTCAGCATAACTCGTCGGGACCGTGCCGCTCACAATGGTCGTAAGCGCTAGCGCATCGACCCCAGCCGGCGCCGACAGCCGCGCAGTCGATAGACAAGCAAGGAAGGGCATTTGCGGTAGCAAACGCCGGGTGGGGTCGAGGCGATAGCCGACGCCATTGTGATGCGGAATCCGTAGGGAAACCACTCTATGCCTGTGCATATGAAGGGTGCATAGTGGATGCATAGCCGTATGCACGGTCCCTATGGGGGTGAGTTGATTTGAGCCGATTCGCTTACGGGATGGCGCACGATTTACTGCCTGAGGTACGGTCCTGACTATGTTGGGATAGAGGCCGTGCGGCCATCGATCGGACGAGATGCAATACCTGTTTGCGACAGATGCAGCGCTGGAAGACGCCGGTTTGTATGTATTAGCGCGAAAGCATCCCGAATATTCGATCGTTATCACCAAACAGCAACTCGATGAAATCCGAAAATCTCAAGGTGTGATAAGCCTTCGAGATGCAGATTTCGACGAGGCGATCGAAACACTTAAAAAAGAATCGATTATCATAATCGAAGACGAGCCCGAAAGCCCCCTCAACGACAAAGAGGTTATGGAAAGATTGGGTCCATGGTATGAGATGCCAGAAAAATGGCAGCGCGTGAATGATATAACGAAGGAGACAAAGCGTTTGGTGCGTGGTAATGAGGTCCTCAGTATGATCGTGTCTAGAGATGCTATCGAAGCTTACCCGACCCGATTGTTGTTTCAGGTGGGCAAAATATTCGCTATGGCAGACAAAGTCGGCGCCGCGCCCGTACTTTTAACAGGACCCCCAAACGACGAGATACTCAACGCGTTTGGATTTAATTGCGTAAATCTAAGACAATATAGACGTGAATCAACTTCGTTTTTGCGCGGGAATTTATTTGCCAAAAAACTTCCCCAATACAGCACAATTGCCGCTCTCCTGGTGGTGACGATCCTGCTATTGCCATGGCTGGGCGAACGACATAACGCCTTTCAGAAAGCAGAACAGTCTGTATTGTTCGGTGTACCAGGTTGGGTTTTGGCACCTGTGTTCATAGGGGTGGGAGTTTACCTATATTATTGGCGTTGTAGGCAGAGGTTTTCATATGGCTTGGCAGAAGTATTGGTAGGCGCCGTAGGCGTATATGTGAAAGTGCCACAGCTAGATGCGCGTGCTGAAATTGATAGTTGGGTTACACTTCTGTTCGCTGTCTACATCATTGTAAGAGGACTAGATAATGTCGGACAGGGACTCAAGCTTGTGCCCAACGTCGATGCAAAATGGCGACACGTATTTGGCGACAACATATAAAAATTGACACACGCGAAATCGCTACTCCGCTGCATCAATTCACAGGTGATATCAACAGTTTAGACAGGAGTTCGCTGCTAGTAGGGAAAGGACAAGGGCCCCTCGCGACGACGATCCGCCGATGCCGCTTTCGCCGGGAATGCGGTTGTTGGTAGGGTTGGCCGGCATCGGGCAAATCTCGGGGGGGAACATGATCGCCAGGACCATCGCGGCCGTATTCGCGGCGCTGCTGCTCGCGGCGCCGCTCGCGTCGGCTCAAGCGCCCGTGCCCAAGGAGCCGAGCGGGCAGCCGATTACCATCGGGTTTTCGATGGCGCTGACCGGCTCGCTCGCGGTCAACGGCAAGTCCGGCCTCCTGGCGATGCAGATCTGGGCCGAGGACCAGAACAAGCAGGGCGGGCTGCTCGGCCGGCCGGTCAAGCTGATCTTCTACGACGACCAGACCAACCCGTCGCTGGTCCCCGGCATCTACACAAAGCTGCTCGACGTCGACAAGGTCGACCTCGTCGTCTCCGGCTACGGCACCAATATCGCGGCGCCGGCGATGCCGGTCATCATCCAGCACAACAAGACCTTCATCGGTCTCTTCGCGCTCGACATCAACGAGGAGTTCAAATACCCGAAATACTTCTCGATGCTGCCGGTCGGGCCGGACCCGCGGCCGGCGATCTCGGAGGGCTTTTTCGCGATCATCACGGCCAACAAGGAAAAGCTCGGGCTGAAGACGATGGCGCTGGCGGTCGGCGACGGCGAGGCCACCCGCAACGGCGCCGACGGCGCCCGGGTCAACGCCAAAAAGGCCGGCATCGAGCTGATCTACGACAAGACCTACCCGCTGACGACGACCGATTTCAGTCCGGTCATCCGCGCCATCCAGGCGACCAGCCCCGACATCGTCTACCTCTCCTCCTATCCCAACGACAGCGTCGGGTTTATCCGCAGCGCCAACGAGCTGGGGCTCAAGACCAAGGTGTTCGGCGGCAGCCCGACCGGGCCGCAGAGCACCTCGATCAAAACTTCGCTCGGGCCGCAGCTCAACGGCATCATCACCTTCGACTGGTGGTTGCCGGCGCCGGCGATGCGCTTCCCCGGCGTGATGGAATTTCTCGCGAAATACCAGGAGCGCGCGCCAAAGGAGGGGGTCGACCCGCTCGGCTATTATCTCGGCCCCTGGGCCTATGCCGATCTGCAGGTGCTGGGCGACGCGGTCGAAGGCACCAAGAGCCTCGACCAGGACAAGCTCGCCGACTACATCCGCGACCACACCTTCAAGACGGTGGTCGGCGACGTGAAATTCGGCGCCAAGGGCGAATGGGACAAGGCGCGCATCCTGACGGTGCAGTTCCAGCACATCAGCGGCACCAGCGTCGACGATTTCCGCGACGGCAAGGGCGAGGTCGTGGTCTGGCCCGACCAGTACAAGGCCGGCGAGGTGGTGCTGCCCTACACCGAAGCCAGGCATTGAGGGCGGAGCGATGCCAACCACCTATTCCTACTGGCTGCTGCCGGAAGCCTCGGCGGCGGCGGCGTTCCGGGCGCGGATCGACGAATTGGCGGCGCGCTACGACGCCGTCGGCTTCGAGCCGCATGTCACGCTCTATTCCGGCGCCTCCGACGACGCCGAGGTGGCGCAGACGCTGGCTTTCCTGCGCGCATCGTTCCGGCTGCTGAGCCTGGTGCCGGTTGTCATTGCGCAATCCTCGCGCCTCACCAAGACCCTCTATGTCCGCCTCGAGTTGAGCCCCGAGCTGGTGTCGCTGGCCGACACGCTGAAGGCGAGGGCCCGCCAGCCATCGAGTTCCACGCTCGACGACCCGCATGTCAGCCTGATGTACAAGGCGCTTCCCGAGGACGAGCGGGCAAAGCTGGCGGCGCAGATCCCCCTCCCGGCGCCGTTTGTCGGCGACGGCATCGCGGTCATCGAGACCGAGGTGCCGATCACCGAGCTCGACCAGGTGCGAAGCTGGCGCTTTGTCGGGCGCTTCCGCCACGGGGAATAGTCGCCGCACTCGAAAAGACCCGTGGCCGGGTCATGCCCGGTGGAGGGGGAATTTTGCAGCTCCATATGCCGCCAACACCGTCTGGAAAGGCGAAACCGGACAGCCGTGTGGACAAGCCCGGCCTGAAGTTCCTTGGCGGTTGTGCTTCCAGATTCGGTCGCTATTCCAGATTCGGTGGCGGGCGCATACGCCAACGGCCGCGAGGCGGGTAAGGCAATCCGCCCTCGAAGCGCGGTTCGGGCGCCAATAGCAGCCCCTTCAGCGTTGGGCGGGCGCGCTGCTGCAAGCGGCGCCATTCCCCGATCGGCACCAGAACGGCGGTCTCGACACCGCGTTTCGTGAAAACATGCGGGCCATCCTTGACGCCGGTTTCGAGCAACTCGCTGAACCGAGCCTTCGCATCCTGAACTGACCAGCTCATGACATCCTCCTGCTAGTCCGATAGCGGGTCAGCTCGGGCGGCACAAGTTTTGCCGCTGAAAGATTTCCGAATGAGTCGGAAACAGCTACACTGCGGCGGCATGGGGGAGCGCCGCTTTGTCGTCGAACTGATCAAGCCGTCGCATTACGACGACGACGGCTATGTCATCCAGTGGCTGCGGTCGTGGATCCCGTCGAACTCGCTCGCCTGCCTCTACGCGATCACCCAGGATGTCGCGGCGCGTCGAGCGCTCGGGCCGGATGTGGCGTTCGAGGTCCATGCCTACGACGAATGCCACACGGTTATCCCGGTCAAGCGCATCATCCGGCGCATCCGCGGGGCGGACGCCGGTCTCGTCTGTCTCGTCGGGGTGCAGTCGAACCAGTTCCCGCGCGCGGTCGACATCGCGCGCCAGTTCCGCGCTGCCGGCATCCAGGTGGCGATCGGCGGGTTCCATGTCTCGGGCTGCCTGGCGATGCTGCCCGAGCTGCCGCCCGACATCGCCGCGGCGCGCGATCTCGGCATCGCGCTGTTCGCCGGCGAGGCCGAGGGCCGGCTCGAGGAAGTGCTGGACGACGCGCTCGCCGGCCGGCTGAAGCCGATCTACAACTACATGAACGACCTGCCGGGCTTGCAGCGGCAGGTCACGCCGTTTCTGCCGATCGAGATCATCCGCCGCTACAGCGAGACCTTGGGCGCCTTCGACGCCGGTCGCGGCTGCCCGTTCCAGTGCAGCTTCTGCACGATCATCAACGTGCAGGGCCGCAAGTCTCGCTGGCGCGACGCCGACGATGTCGAGGCGCTGGTGCGCGCCAACCTGGCGCAGGGCGTCTACCGCTTCTTCATCACCGACGACAATTTCGCGCGCAACCGCAACTGGGAGGCGATCTTCGACCGGCTGATCAGGATGCGCGAGGAGGAGGGGCGGACCCTCAACTTCATCATCCAGGTCGATACGCTGTGCCACCGCATCCCGAACTTCGTCGAGAAGGCGGCGCGCGCCGGCTGCGCCCGCGTCTTTATCGGGCTGGAGAACATCAACCCGGACAATCTCTTGGCCGCCAAGAAAAAGCAGAACCGGGTGCACGAATACCGCCAGCTGTTCCTCGAATGGCGGCGCCACAAGGTCATCACCTATGCCGGCTACATCATCGGCTTCGCCAACGACACGCCGGACCGCGTGGCGCGCGACATAGCGACGGTGCAGCGCGAATTGCCGGTCGACCTCTTGGAATTCTTTATCCTCACGCCGTTGCCCGGGTCGGCCGACCACAAGCAGCTCTACACCGATCGGGCCTGGATGGACCCGGACATGAACAAGTACGATTTGGAGCACGTCACCGCGCACCATCCGGCGATGAGCGACCCGGAGTGGCAGTCGCTCTACGCCCGCGCCTTCGACCTGTATTATTCGCCGGAGCACATCGAGCGGATATTCCGCCGCGCCAAGGCCTCTGGCATCAAGCCGGTGCGCCTCGTCAACCACGTGCTGCAGTTCTATTTCACCTTCCGCCAGGAGAAGGTGCACCCGCTGCAAGGCGGCTTCTTCCGCCGCAAGCTGCGTTCGCAGCGCCGCGCGGGCCTGCCGCGGGAGAACCCGCTGGTGTTCTACCCGCGCCGGGTGTGGGAGGTGGCCGACACGCACATCCGGCTAGCGGCGTTCTACTGGTTCCTGCACCGCATCCGCAAACAGGTCGAGCGCGACCCGCTTCCCTATCACGATCCGGCGCTGCTGCTGCCGGTCGAGACCGAACTGAGACGCGGCGCGGTCGTGGACAAGCAGGAAGCCGCCGCCGCGGCCTGACTCTTTAGGCGCCGTTCGATCGCGCGGCCAATGCTCCGATCGGTGGGAGGGTCGCGCGAACTACGACGTTTTTTCGCCGATGCGGTCATGCGGGGACCGAGACGGAGGGAGGCAGCCGATGGCAGCGAACTACAGCCTATGTCTTGGGACGGCCGGCTGGGGCCTATGGCACAGTCCGGATGCCGGACAATCGTGGACGCGGCACCGCGCCCCGTTTCCGCTCAATAGCCGCATCCAGGCGCTGGTCGCCCATCCCAAAGAGGCGCAGACCGTTTTCGCCGGCGGCGATAGCGGCTTGTTCGTCAGCCGCGATGGCGGGGCGCGGTGGGAGCGCCTCGGCGCCGATGGGGCTGTGCCGACGATCTGGTCGCTGGCCGTCGACCCGGTCGATCCCGATGTTCTCTTCGCGGGTACCCGCCCGGCCGGGGTCTACCGTTCGCGAGACGGGGGACAGCGGTGGGAGAAACTGGCAATAGGCGCCGCCCGGGAATGCTCGATCGGCGAAGCCTTCGTGACCAGCCTCGTCGTCGACCCCGACGATCATCGCATGGTCTGGGCCGGGGTGGAAATCGACGGCGTCTTCCGCAGCCTCGACGGCGGGGACAGCTGGACGCACCTTGAGACGGGTTTGTATGACCCGGACATTCACGCCGTGACGATCGCGGCGACAGAGCCCAAGCGCCTTTATGCCAGCACAGCACGCGAAGTGTTTACCAGCAACAATCTGGGCGATACCTGGCAGGCCTTGGGGATCAGGGAGAAATGGCCGCTGCCCTATGCCCGCGGCATGGCGGTCAAGGAAGATGATCCCGGCGTGCTGTTCGCCGGCTGCGGCGAGACCACGACGGGGGAAACGGGGTACGTGCTCCGCTCCACCAACTTCGGCGAGACGTGGCAGGTCCTGACGCTCCCCACCCAGCCCAATGCCACAATGTGGGGCCTCGCCACGCATCCCGCTGAGCCCAACCGCGTCGTGGCGTTCACCCTGTTCGGCGAGGTCTACGTCACCGAGGATGCCGGCGCGTCCTGGCGCAAGATCGCGCGCGAATTCGGCGAGATCAGGGCCGCCGCCTGGGTGCCAAACTGATTTTCGGCCGTGCCGGCCCGCGCCGGAATCCTGTTCGAGACGCCCCCGGCTGACGCCGACCGCGGAGAACGAGCCGTCGGGCATCCCGTTACCCCAAGTCCAGGAACGGCAGTCGGGAAATTCCCTCAGAACAGGGAATTTTTCGACAATTAACAGGGAAGCCGGATCGCGCCATCCTGAGCATATATGTTCGCGATATGTTCACGTCAAAGACCCCTGTTAGCGGGTGGTGCGGCGAGACCACGACGGGCGAAAAGGGGCACGTGCTCCGCACCACAAACTTCGGGGAGAATTGCGCCGTGGCGGCACAGACCACGACAGCTCGTGCTCAAGTTCTGAGCACTCCCCGCCCTGGCTCATGCCGCCAGGCGGTTTTGTTGTGGGCGCTGCCGTAACAACATGCCGGTGCTGTTGCCACCTGGAAGGATACCAGATATTGTAGAATATGACGGTATAGAGGCCAGATATGCGAGGAAGCGATTACCTATTCCGTGGCGTAGACTCCTTCTCCGTACAACGACAGCAGACGGAAAGGATGCAGTCCGAAATTGCCGGCATGGATGCAACCCGGCTGCTGAACACGAACGTCGATGACTTGGTCGGCTACTTCGCCGAGAGATACGGGATCGAGGTGCCCGAGCTTACCGAAGGCGAGATGGAGGTCGATCAGCGCGAGGCACAACGAGATGTATCCGGTGATCCTATGCGGCGGTTTTTCTACGATCACCATCAGGGTCCGATTATGGTTACCGGAACAGAGATTTTGTTGGAAGTTCTGTTCTCTGGAGATCCGCAAATGTTCCGGGTTCAGCCCAGCACTTATAATATGAACCCGCCGCAGGGCACTGTTCAGGGTAATATTCTCACAACGACACTTTGGGGCGATAACTTAAACGCTGATCAGGTACGCGGACAGATCGACACGTGGCTGGGCGAAGTCCGACAGCATCTACAATGGCAGAGCGACAGCTTTCGGAATTTCAATCTAGCGCTCGCCCAACAAGCGCGCGATGGGGTCGTACGTCGGCGGGATCAACTGCTCAGAAACCAGAACCTCGTCGCCAGCCTGGGTATTCCTCTAAAAAGGCGGCCCGATGCCCCCGCGACGTACGTGGCCCCCGAGGTGAAGCGAAAGCTCGCGCCGAAGCTACCTCCGGCGACGGCCGGCGCGTTTAAGCCTGAGCCGACCATGGAGGAAGCCGAATATCAGCACATTCTCGGTGTCATAGAGAATATGGCTCATGTTCTGGAGAGAAGCCCAAAAGCATTTTATAACCTCGACGAGGAAGGTCTAAGAACCCACTTCCTGGTCCAATTGAACGGACACTATGAAGGACAGGCCACTGGCGAGACGTTCAATTTCCACGGGAAGACCGATATTCTCGTACGATCGGGTGATCGGAATATCTTTATTGCTGAATGCAAATTTTGGGGTGGCCCGGCGAATCTGACGGATACGATAGAGCAACTGCTCGGCTACCTCTCGTGGCGAGACTCTAAGACTGCAATACTCGTGTTCAATCGAAACAGAAATTTCTCAGACGTCCTCGCTGCCATCCCGCAGACCGTAATGGTCCATCCGAACTTCCGCCACGATGACCGAAAGCGAGGCGAGACGGGCTTCCGGTATCGGTTCCGGCACAAGGACGACCCGGCGAAGCTGCTCCACCTAACGGTGCTGGCGTTCGATGTTCCTCGGCCTGAGAATGCTGCATGACGAGGGGCTTTGGAGCTCACGGGCCGGCAGCCGACGCGGTTGCGGCAGTGGCCGTCTCTCAACGTTGGAAGCAGTCGAGCGAGGCCTGCTCCAAACATCAACGAGGGGCGGTCAGCCGCGCCGCGGCAAAATCGTACACGCGGGCGGTGTTGCCGGCGGCGATCTTGGCCTGTTCGTCGTCCGGCACGCCCTCTAGGATCTCCGCCAGGATTTTCCGCGATTGGGGAAATGTCGACTCGCTGTGCGGATAGTCCGAGCCCCACATCATGTTGTCGACGCCGATGACGTCGCGCAGGCGAATGCCGACGGCGTCCTCCTGGAAGCTCAAGACGACGTTGCGGCGGAAGAAATCGCTCGGCAGCATGCCGTCCTTGAACCGGTAGAACGCCTCGCCGTGGCGCTCGCGGTAGGTGTAGTCCATCGTCGAGAGCAGGTGCGGCGCCCAGGCCAGCTCGAACTCGACGATGGCGAGGGTGAGGCGGGGATGCCGCTCGAAGACGCCGGAGAAGATCAGATCGCACAGCGACAATGCCGGATAGAACGCCTTGGTCGCGCGGCTGCTGGCGTCGCGCAGCGTCCCGGGACCGGCCCCGCGGATCTTGCCCTGCCGCCGCGTCGCCGTGTGCAGGCTTAAGGGCAGGGCGAGCGAAGCGGCGGCGGCCCAGAACGTCTCGTACTCCGGCTGGTCGTAGCGCCGGTCCTCGGCCGGATACTCGGTGATCATCGCGCCGGAGAGGCCGAGGCCGGCGGCGCGCTCCAGCTCCCTGACCCCGTCCTCGACGTCGTCCAGGTTGATCATCGCGATGCCCTTGAGGCGCGCGGGGTCGGTGCGGCAGAACTCGGCGAGCCAGTCGTTGTATGCGCGAAAGATGGCCGACATCAGCGGTGGGTCCGCCACCTTGAAGTAGAAGAGCCCCTGCGAGGGATAGAGGACCTCGCCGGCCACACCATCGAGCGCCATGTCCTTGAGGTGCTGCGCGGGGTCGTACCCGCCGCGGTGCACATCTTCAAAGCGCCCCTGGGCGGAGATCGTCTCGGGGGAATCGAACCGCGCGCCGGCGTTTGAGATGAGGCCGATCCCGGAGAGGATCTGATCCGCCTCGACCACGATGTAGTCGCCGCCGTCGATCCGCGCGATCCGCGGCGCCCGATCGCGGAACGCCCGATCGATGCGGGTCTGCCACAGATCGGGCGGCTCGAACACGTGAGAGTCCGACGAGAGAACCAGGGGCAGCATCGGCATCTCCTTTCTCACCCGATCGCGGAACGCAGCTTTGGCAACCGGCTCATCGCCGTCAAGGTGAGCGCGGTTGGTGATCCGTTCCCGGCTGCCGTCAAGGTCGGCTCAGAGTCCATCTGGGCCGAGGATACGCGATCGACCGGAATCGGCTTAGCTGACCGACGCGGAATTGTGGGTACCGGCCTTGCCGCTGCGCGTTCCCCTATCGAGAGAACGCCCGCAGGAAGGTACTGACAGCGCCCCGCGCCGCGGCGGCGAGGGCGGGCGGATCGGCCGCATCGTGCGGCTGCAGGAGGCTGCGGTAGTGGATCTCGCCGCGTGCCAGGGCGGCGAACTGCTCGGCGGCTTCCCGCGGATCGGCGACGGCGAGCGACTTAGCCTCATCCGCGCGGCGCAGGAAAGCCTCGATCTGCGCCCGCGTCCGCTCCGGTCCGGCCGCCCAGAAGACCCGCGCCAGTGCTGGAAAACGGGTGACCTCGGCGATGATGATGCGGTTGAGGGCGATCGCTTCGGGCGACAGGATCAGGTCGAGAAAGCGGGTGGCGATCGCCGTCAGCGACGCCTCGATGTCGCCGGGATCGAGCGCCTCAAGCGAGAACCCGTCAAACCGCCGCCGGCTGACATGCGCGACGACCGCCCCGAACAGCTCTTCCTTGCTGGTGAAATGGGCGTAGACGGTGGCCTTGGAGGCGCCGGCTTCGCGCGCCACCCGGTCCATTGTCACCGCGCCGAAGCCGCTCTCGAGAAAAGCCCGCTCGGCGCCGGCGAGAATCGTCTCGGCCTTGCCGGCCGATTCCCGGCCGGCCCGCTCCTCGCGTTCGCTGCGTCGCTGCGCCAAGCTCATCGGCGGGACCCTGCCTTGCGCGCGCCGCGTCGAATATCGGCTGGCGCTGCTTATTTGGGCATAGTAGATTGAACTGAACCGTTCAGTCTAGTTGACAGTCTATCGCACATGCGCAGCACCGTGTTGATCATCGTCGCGGCGGTCGTGCTGGCGCTCGGCGCCGGCGCCGGGTGGCATTGGTGGACGTCGTGGCGTTTCCAGCAAGCGACCGACGACGCCTATGTCCAGAGCGACATCACGGTCATCGCTCCGAAGGTCGAGGGTTACCTGAAGGAGGTTCGGGTCGAGGAAAACCAGCCGGTCGCCGCCGGCGACGTGCTGTTCGTCGTCGACGAGCGCGACTTCGCCGCCAAGGTGGCGCAGGCCGAGGCGGCCGTCGCCACCGCCGAGGCCTCGGTCAATACCTATGATAGCCGGATGGACTTGCAGCGCTCGATGATCGAGCAGTCGAAGGCGGAGATCGCCTCAGCCGAGGCCGACAAATCCCGCACCCAACGCGATTATCAGCGCTACACGCAACTGGCGTCGACCGATTACGCCAGCCGGCAACGCCTGGAGCAGGCCGAGGCCGACGACCGCAAGGCCGCGGCTGCGCTGATGCAAAAGCGGGCGGCGCTGAGCGCGGCGCAGGACCAGCTCAACGTGCTGCGGGCGCAGCGCGACGAGGAAAAGGCCCGCCGGCAGCAGGCGCGCGCCAATCTGCAGCTGGCCCAGAACGATCTCGACAACACCGTCATCCGCGCCCCGGTTGGCGGCGTCGCCGGCAACCGCGCCGGCCGGACCGGGCAGTACGTCAAGCCCGGGACGCAGCTGCTGTCGCTGGTGCCGCTGCCCTATGTCTATGTCACCGCCAATTTCAAGGAGACGCAGCTGACCCATATGCGGCCGGGGCAAGCGGCGGAGATCGCCGTCGACGCCTATCCCGACCAGAAGCTGCGGGGCCGCATCGAAAGCTTCGCACCGGCCAGCGGCGCCCAGTTCAGCCTGCTGCCGCCGGACAACGCCACCGGCAACTTCACCAAGATCGTGCAGCGCGTGCCGGTGCGCATCGCGCTGCCGTCCGAGGGTCCGCTGGCGCGGCTGCTGCGCCCCGGCCTGTCGGTGACGGTGACCGTCGATACGCGCGACGGCGGCGCCGCGCAGGGCGACAACGGCATGGTCGGCGCCGCCCAGGCCAGCCCGGCAAGATGAGCTGGGCGCTGAGCCTGCCGCTGCGCCGGCGGCAGCTGGCGCCGGAGCCGGTCGCTGTCCGCGAGCCGCCGACCGCTCCGTCGCGGCCGGCCGCACCGCCGCACCAGCCGACGCTGCGCGACTGGCTCGGCGTCCTCGCCATGGTGACCGGGCTGTTCATGGCGATCATGGACGTGCAGATCGTCACCAGCTCGCTGACGCAGATCCAGGGCGGGCTGTCGGCCAGCGCCGACGAGATCGCCTGGGTGCAGACCGCCTATCTGATCGCCGACGTCGTGATGGTGCCGATGTCCGGCATCCTGTCGCGCCTGCTGTCGACCCGCATCATGTTCGTCGTCGCGGCGCTCGGCTTCACCGGCGCCAGCGCGCTGTGCGCCACCGCCACCAGCCTCGGCCAGATGATCCTTTACCGCGCGATGCAAGGATTCTGCGGCGGCGCCATCACGCCAAGCGTCTTTCCGGTCGTCTATACCCGCTTCCGCGGGCCGAAACTGGCGACCCTGATGGTGATCATCTCGGTCATCCTCAACCTGTCCTCAACCCTTGGCCCGACGATCGGCGGCTACCTGACCGACACCTTCTCCTGGCACTGGCTGTTCCTGGTCAACATCGTGCCGGGGTTCATCGTCGCGGCGGTGGTGTGGGTGACGATCGACATCGACAAGCCCGACCCGACGCTGTTGCGCCATTTCGACGTGGTCGGCCTCGTCCTGATGGCGACGTTTCTCGGCTGCCTCGAATACGCTCTCGAAGAGGGTCCGCGTTGGGACTGGCTCGATGACGCGACGATCTGCACCACCGCGGTCGTCTCGGCTGTCGCGGGCGTATGCTTCTTCTTTCGGGTGCTCACCTACCGCCAGCCGATC